>Ga0194120_10008934_pt1 | contig 12929 bp, 10 predicted proteins | sample TA2MahCa65mmetaG_FD_148642 | JGI IMG/M metagenome (GOLD analysis project Ga0194120, IMG submission 148642) | Freshwater microbial communities from Lake Tanganyika, Tanzania - TA2015019 Mahale Deep Cast 65m | ecosystem: Environmental > Aquatic > Freshwater > Lake | place: Tanzania: Lake... | reverse complement strand
CGAGGAGATTTGAACTCCTAAGCCCGTGAAGGGCACTAGATTTCGTGTTTGCAAGCCAAACACATTTTGTTTTATTTTGATCTCGAGTCTAGCGCGTTACCGGATTCCGCCACGTCGGCTTAAAGATAGATAATGTATTATTGCCAAGAAACGATTAAATAGTGGCGGGACCTTGTCCTCAGGCAAGAAGACCGCCACGTCGGCATATCAGATGATTATTGATTGCTTTAAGAAAGCTTAAAGACGTGGGGGTACCTTGTCATCAGACAAGAAGACCGCCACCGACAACTGTTTTTGACAGTTGGCGGGACCTTGTCCTCAGGACAAGAGGACGTCGGCTTGACTAATTAGATATTTGTATCAAGAAAGGTTTAATAGCGGCTGGGGTTTTGGCATTTCTGTTTTATCCGTACCATTTTTGCGCCACCGCCCTTAGCTTTTCCTTTGCGCCATCGAGTATCTCGTCCTTCTTGCCGACCATCATGATAAGCCCCTGTGCAGCAACAATGTCAACCTCAAAACCCATGAATTCCAAAAGCACCTTTGAAAGGGCCGCGGAGTGGTCCCAGGCATCGTTTCCGAATTCCTTGCCGTATGCCCCGCCACTTGTTGTTATCACAAGCCCCCTTTTGCCTTTTAACAATCCAGTGAACCCCTTTGCGTCCATGTCCCAAGTCTCCCCCTTGAGCATCACGGCATCAAAGTATGCCTTGACTGCGGCTGGAAGCGAGAAGTTGTACATGGGATATGCAAAAACAACGAAATCTGCGGACTTGAACTGTGCAGTCAGCAAGTCAAACTCCTCAACATGCTTTGCCTCGGCAGGGCCTAGTTTTTCCCCGCCGTAGTTCCTCTTGTAATATGCTGCAATGGATTTTTTGTCAAAAGCCCTTGGCGGTGCTTGTGCTATGTCCAGCACCTCAACGTGCGCTTTGCCCTCGGCAAGGCCTGCAAAACAGTCCTGCAGCTGCTTTGTCGCGGATTTTTCTTCCCGCGGCGTATAGCTTACGATAAGTGTTTTTTTCATCTCAACCATCTCCAGAAAAAGTTATGCAAACTTGTTTCGTATGTCCGATATATGCTGAAAAAGTAATATAAAGCTATTTGAATGCTTAGCCCCCGGTGGGAATTGAACCCACGGCCTTCTGTTTGCCCGAACCACATAAACCAATCAAATATGATGTTTTTTAGCATCAATTTTTTGGTTTAACTTTTTTGTTTCATCCAAGCGTTTTCTTTTGGTTAAGTTTTTGGTGTTGCTTTTTAGGCAACCCAACAACGTCGCTTGTGAATTGCTCCAGTTTTTTGGTGAAGCTTTTTAGGCATCATCATGTCGCTTGCGACATGCATGATTCATTTTCCTTTCGGAAAATGAACATCCCAAAAAAGCTTCTACGAGACAGACGCTCTACCTCTGAGCTACGGGGGCGCATCCATAATATCCCCCTGCAAGCTTTATTATTATATTTGGGCAATAACCCTAATGTGGGAAAACTCATTTCAGGCGCAGCATTGCCCCTTATCCTGGCGTTTCTTCTTATCCTGCTTCTTGGCTGCACAGGCCCTGAACAAAAGAAAAGCAACGTTGAAATAAATCCACTTAATTCAACTCAACCAGCAAACTCAATAGACGGGGATGTCAAAATTGTCTACAAATGCCCCAATGGGGTTTTGGTAAGCAGCCTTGAGGACTGCCCTGGCGCAAACAGCAAAGTTGCCTGCCCAGATGGGTCATACGCACAAGACAGGAGCCAGTGCAAGTCGTGCGATGCAAACTGCGACGACTTTGACGATTGCACGGTTGATGTTTGCTCAAAAGACACCGGCTACCAGTGCGAGCACTTCCAAAAGCAGACCTCCCAGTGCGCAGGCGTGGCTCCAGAAGCCAAGTGCATTGGAGGGCAGCTGGAAGGCGGTGCATGCGTGTGCAAGAATCTTGACGAGGCTGCAATCAATGGCGTGTGCAAGAAGGCATATTGCATCATTGACTGGGGCGGGAACAAGATTGAGCGCCTTAAAGGCTCCGGCTGCTCGCTATACTATGATGAGGGGTCTTATGACAGAAAGTACTGCAACCAGGATTCTCTGTCCTTAGGGTACAACTGCACTGCCTGCGGCTGCCTTGGCGGTGTTGCCTGCGTCAATGACAGATGCCAAAACAGAAGCGCGCTATCCATCCCGGCAGACGCAATAGGGCTTGAGCAGGCCGCCATCCACAGGGGCTTAAGCGTTGTCCTAAAATCAGTGTCAAAAAACACATCTGCTGTTTTCGAGGTTTCGGATTCAAGGGGCGCAGGGGCAAGAATAATGGAGCTTTATCAAGGAGACTGGGTGGTTGGCAGGCTCAGCTCAATCGGGTATGTAAATTTCACCCTTGTACAGACAAATTATGACCTTGAAAATCAATTCAAATGGGCGAAGGTCGCTTTTTACCCCTACACAACTCCATGCCAGCAAGTCAGGGACGGGAAAAGCATACTGTTTAGCGTTCCTGACATGTCCCTGTCCTACACTGTGAAAATATACAAGTCAACCGAAACTGGCACCACAATCCTTGTCCAAAAGCCGCCTGAAAAATTTGTTGAGCTTAATATCTCGGACCAAATAGAGCTGTTTGGCAACACCGGCCTTTACCTAAAGTCCTGCAACCCTTCCAAAGGTTTTGCTAATATGTCAATAACATCAGCCGCGCCCTTTGACTATTCCATTTCGCTTTCCTAATGCCAGGCCATTGCCGGGTTTTCCTTCAAGCCAAGCCTTTTATTCCTAGGCGCAGGATTATTGTGCTGCCCGCAGCTGCATGAAAGACTGCCTGCGGAATTCAGTTGAAACTTAGCTTAAACCAAACTTAGCTCAACGGTGATAAAATGAGAATTGTCCTGTCATGCCCAATTGAAAAGAAAGCCGCCCTTACTGCGCTTCTGGAGACAGATCCATACGCAAAGGACAGCTTTGCAAGGGCTGGATACAAGGTTAAGGAAGGGTCGCAGGTGGGACTTGATGCCAAATTGCTTTACGTGCATGCGCAAAGCTCTGACGAGGTGTGCGCTAGGCTTGTTGAAAAGGCAAAGGAAGTAGCCGTCCCTGCCAAAGAAGAGGAAAAGGCCAAAATAATAAACGTGATTGATGAAGAGGACAGCAGCGCGCAGCAGGGTTTTGGGGCAATATTCGGCTGATTTATTTTATGGGGATTGGGGAGAAGGCAAGAGTTATTAGGATTGAAGCTCCCCAATTATCTTTTCAAGCTTTTCCCTGCCAACAAGCCCTTCGTATTTTTTGTCCTCAATTAAAATGGTCGGATATTTTTCTATCCTGTACTTGTTTGCAAGCACCTGCACGCTTGCGCTTCCAATGCCTGCGTCAAATGAGTAAATCTTGACCCAGTGCGGTCCGCTTTTTTTAATCTCAAAAAGCTCCGTTTCCTGCTCCTTGCACTCTTTGGTGCACTGCTTGCTTGAGTAGAACATCACAACGGAGGTGAAGTTTTGGCTGCAAATTTGCTTGACTTTGTTTGAAAGAAGGTATGAATTAAGCTGCAAGTTCATGTACTTTCCCTTAAGCTTTTCATCTGCAATGTTTCTGGTATCCTCGAGGAAGGAAATTTTGTAGCCAAGCAGGTTGACATCGTTTTCTATCTGCTCCTGCTCGCTTTCAAGAAGCGGGCACATGTCTGGAGTGCTGTCAAGCAGCATTATGGCGGTGCTTGCACTTACTCTGTCAGTAAGCGAAAGCACGCTTTGGCCAAACTCATCCACAGTTCCCTTGTCAAGCGCCTTGCCTACAAATATGCCCGCAATGAATATCAGGGCTGTTATGAAAAACGAGGCCGCAATAAGATTGAAACTGATTTTTCTCATGGGACCAACTTTGAAGTTTCACGTATAAAAACATATTGATGTTGAAAGACTTTTCCCCCAACTTAGCATTTCTTGATTTCTTGGCAAACTTTCTACCAGCTTTTAGCCTGCTTTGTTACCTCCATATATGCGGCAAATAACCAGAAGATGAAAAGGAGTATCGGATAGGCGATGATAAAAACTGCCACGGTTGGAAACGACAGCCTCTCATTTTCGTAGAACTCGTTCATTCCATAATACAGCCATGCAAAGCCTGCAAGCAGCATGAGTGCTGCCATTATGTGGAGCGGGCCGATGCTCAGCCTCACCCCCTCCCATCCAAGGTAGCTTGCGTAAATCGAGCTTGTCATGATGCTGATTAGGACTATTATTGGCACTATTGTCAAAAACAGGTAGCCAAGAAGCGTGTTTGGCATTATCACAACGCCCAAGTCGCCCCATTTAAGGCCGATAAGGAACCTGTATTTCAGGGCATTGTAAAGCCCTCCCCTCTGCCACCTGACCCGCTGGCCCATAAGTTCCTGAAAGGTTTTTGGCGTTTCAGAATAGACCATTGCTTCCGGGGCAGTCCTGATTTTCCAGCCATGCTGCTGCATGTTAAGCGCTACTTCCTGGTCCTCAACAAGGCTTTTTGGGTCATACCCGCCTATTTTTTTCAAGGCCCTTGTCCTGAAAACCGAAAACGGCCCAGGCGTGACTGTCACGCAGTTGAGAAAATCGAGTATCCTTCTTGTGAAAATCGTGAACATGTATTCCAGCCTTTGAATCTCGCCAAGGAAGTTGCCTGAGCTTTTTGCAAGGACGCAGGAGGCTACTGCCCCGACTCGCCTGTCCTCAAAGTGCCCGACAATTTTGGCAAGCGCATCAGGGGCAACATACGAGTCGGCATCCATCGTAGCCACAAGTTCTGTCCTGACTTTACCAAGCCCAACATTGAGGCTGTCAGCCTTCCCGCTGTTCTTCTTGCTGATGATTCCGACCCCAAATCTTGCAAATCCTGCCGCAACATTGCCTGTTCCGTCTGTCGAGCCATCGTTGATTACAACTATCTTCAGCTTGCTTTTTGGGTAGTCAAGGGCAAGCAAAGACTTGAGAGTTCCAGCAAGATACTCCTCTTCGTTGTATGCTGGGACAAGAACCGTGACTTCTGGCAGCCTTTTTGGCTTCCCAAGAGCTTCTTTCATCCTGCCCCTGTTGTTTAAATATGCGACAATTAGAAAGACAAAGGTGAAAATAGTCACAAAGGCTATTGCATATTCCGCATACTGCAGCTGCTGAATTGCCATACTCTTGCTTTGTAATTCTGCAGCAATATAAATGTTTGAGTAGGAATATGCCTGTGATGAGCACTAGATTTTCTGACGCTTCTTGAAAAAGACGCCAATGATGACGATCTTGAGTGCTGAAACTCGCTGGCGCTCGTCAGCCCTCGTTTGTCGCTTGCGCGACAAATCCCAAAAAATCCTTGCGGATTTTTCGGTCTTGAGTGCTGAAACTCGCTGCGCTTGTCAGCCCCTAGATTTGCAATCTGCCTAGTCAATGATGCCCTTTTCCAAAAGGCATTTTACGTCGGCTCCAAAGTTTTTTAAAACAAGCCCGTCCTTCTCAATGCTGTAAAAAGATGTAAGCACATCTACTTTGGTATAATCGACTTTTGAATAATCAACCACGTAATATTTCCCAACTGTTAAGTCGCCAACGCCGTAATTTTTGGGTTGCGTCTTATAGTCCCTGTCCAGGCGGATTAAGTCGCCGCTTTTCCTTGTAATATTGTAGCTATTAATGCCTGCGCACTTAAATGAACTGGTAACGCTTTTCCCAATCGGGTAATCAACTGAAATATTCCCGATGCACCAGCCGCATTCGGCTTGTGCCCTGTCCCAAGTTTCCCTGCTTACTTCCTTATAATCTCCCATGTCCGGTTTTGGCGTGTCAGTGCACCCAATTACAAGCACAAGGCATGCAGCCAATATCAAAAGAGCCATCCTCATCTTATCCCTCTTTAACCAAGCTAATTACTTCTTCCAAGTCCCTCTCAATCCCATACTTTTCAAAATATTTCAGGAGATTGCCTATGTCCCTTCTCAAAAAATCCTCGGCGCGAGGGTGCTTGAGCACGACTCCCTGCCCAAGGTCAATCATGTAAGGCCCCCTGTCATCCATTATTACATTATATTGGGACAGGTCAGAGTGAACAAGCCCTGCCTGGTAAAGCTTTTTTACATCCTCTAAAAGCATTTGCAGGTCCTGCTCAGGCTGCAGGCTTCCTGTCTTGTCAAGGGTTGAAAACGGCACCCCATTTTCACCCAAAAACTCCATTACAAGAACGTTTCCCATGGAAATGACTGGCCGGGGCGCCCTTACCCCAGCAAGCTCGCAAATTTTCAGGTTCTTGAATTCCTTTCTTGCCCAGGCATTCACAATGTCAAACTTGTTGTTTGAAATGCCGCCAAACCTGGGGTCGCCCTGCAGATACTCCTCCATCTTCCTAAAAGAGGAGGTCTCTATCCTGAAAATCTTAACCGCCAGGTTCTCATCGTTGAGCCTTGTTGCCCGAAAAACGTCAGCCTCCTTGCCGGTTGAAATTGGAAAATCAACCGTCTGGAAAACCTTCTTGTTGACCATGCGGGAGAGTAGAAGCAGGGTGGCCCGGTCAAACACGCCGCTTTCTATTTTGCGCTCCGGCTTGACTACCTTGAACTCCCTGTCCGGCCTTTTTTTTGTAGATTCTCGCTGTCCCATATTCAAACCCTGCAACCAAGCCCCTAAGCCAAGTCAATGTAAACCAAGTTCCCAGTTTCAATTTTGTTTTTCTTGCTCCAGCCAGCAGGAACCTCAAGCGCATACAAAACCGCGTCGCCTGAGTAGTCTACTTCACACGCCGTCTTTGGCCTGCACGGCTGGAAGCTTTCCCTTATTTTGGAAACCCTGGGGCCTTTTCCCTTATCCTGCACGGAACCTGAAGAAATATATATTATATCAAGGGGAATTTTCATGTTTTTCATGTAAAAGCCCCAGTTGCCTTGCTGTCCAAAGACAAACAGCATGCCCTTGCCATCCTCGAGCCTCTCCCTGAACATCAGTCCCCTTGCTCTGGTTGAGTCATTGTCTGCTATTTCGCTGTCAACGGCAAGCACGTCCCCAAAGGAATTGTTAATCCTGACTGTGGCGTGCCTGTAACTGGTCTTTTCTCCGCTTTCCCGGTTTTTCCCATCTCCATCAGCCACAGTGCAGCCAGGAACAAATGCAAGTGCCACAAGTGATAAAATGCAAAGGACAATAACCCCCTTTCCATCATTTCTAACTTTCATAAATTACAATAGGTAATCTGGAATTATTAACGGTATCCATTAACTTTTTGGATTTAGCAAATAACTAAGTTTACAAACTTCGGGCCTTGAAGCATACTTGCCTTATGTCATTGTGGCAGTAGTTATTGTTGGGGGCTACTTTGTCTTTACTGGATTGAAAAAGAAAAAGTAGCGTTGTGTGAAGTATTGTGACTGGCATAAAACAGTCAAGGCAGCCCTGTGGAATTTGGGCGCGAGGCGAAAGCGTCCTCCACCACAACTTTTCTTCCTTTTTCTTCCTTTTTCTTTCCCCTTTTTTCCCTTTTTTCCTTCTTAGCTCTTTCTACAAACTGCAATCTTTCCCATATCCTTTGCTTTCTTTCATGCCCACCAAACCTCAGTTTTCCTGTTTTTGGCCTTCCGAGGATAGGTTTATAAATCCTTTTAACTATATCTAAAGCCACACTAATTAGAATATTCCCTAGCCCATGTACCCTAAATTTGCATAAATCCCCAAGCCTGCAGTTGATTTGACCTCAGGGCACACGCTGCCCTGCAGCAAAAAACAATGCCCAAGGCCTAGCGATTGTGCAGCTTTTTGCGGTAAGAAATTGGCGCTTTGTTTGCGGTGGTACTTTGTCAGATGCAAAAGCACACGAGAAAATATTGCACCAACTTGTCCCTAAGCACGAACTATTAGGCGCACAGGAAAAATCAGAACTTCTTTCAAAAACCAGCATCAGTTCCATTCCTAAAATACATGTCAACGACCAGGCCATCAAGCTTTTTGGCCTTGAGCCGTCGCTTGGCGACATTATAAAAATCAGCAGGGAAGATGTCACCGGAAAAAACACGTATTACCGGGTCGTAATCAAATAGGCCGTAGCAGGAATTATCATTTCCAGCGCAAGCCATGGCATTTGGCGCCTTCGAAAATCGGCGCTCAGATAATGCCATACAAGGCATGAAACGGGCTTGCGGCCTTCTGGAATCAAATGCGAGGGGAGAACATGGTCAAGCAACTTCTTGAAAGCTATTTTAAGGAAAACAGCCTTGTAAAGCAACACCTTGATTCATACAACAAGTTCATTGACTCAGGCCTACAATCGGTCATTGACAGGGTTGGCGTAATCCAGCCTTCAATAGAGGGCTTTGAGCTAAAGCTTGGCACAATACGCGTTGAAAAGCCCATGGTTGTAGAGGCCGACGGCTCAAGGCGGCCAATCTACCCTATGGAGGCAAGGCTTAGGAACCTTACTTATGCTGCCCCCATATTCCTTGAAATATTCCCTGTTTTTAACGGCGTTGAAAAAAGGTCCTATTCGGAAGTGTTCATAGGCGAGCTGCCTGTCATGGTCCGCTCAAAACTTTGCCACCTTGAAGGACTTTCAGAGGAGGAACTGGCGGAGGCCGGCGAGGACACGTCAGACCCTGGAGGATACTTCATAATCAATGGCTCTGAGCGCGTGCTTGTCTCAATAGAGGATTTGGCCCCAAACAGGATAATGGTGTCAAAGGAAAAGGAGGGAACCATAATCACATCAAAGGTCTTTTCAACCCGCTTTGGCTTTAGGGCCCGCTGCGCAGTTGAGAGGACAACAGATGGCTCGCTTCGCCTTGTCTTTCCTGCAGCCCCCAAGGATCTGTCCTTCACAAGCGCGCTTAGGGTGCTTGGTCTTGAGTCAAACAAGGAAATACAAAATGCCTTTTCGCAGGACAAGAAGGTGCAAAGCGATATGCTTCTCAACCTGGAAACTGACACAACGCACAATTACAAAACAGCAATTGAGTACCTGGGCAAGAAAGTCGCGCCAGGCCAGGCAGAGGATTACCGCGTGAAGCGAAGCGAGGTCCTGGTTGATACGTATCTTCTTCCACATATAGGCACAACGCCTCAGGAAAGGATAAAAAAGGCATACTACTTGTGCAAAATGGCGGAAAGGGCGATAAAAGTTGCCTACCGTGAATTAACGCAGGATGACAAGGACCACTATGCAAACAAGCGCATCAAGCTGACTGGCGACCTGATGGAAGAGCTGTTCAGATATGCATTCCAGTTCCTTGTAAAGGATGTGGCATACCAGTCAGGAAGGGCTGATGCAAGGGGCAGGAGGCTCATTGTCCAGACACTTGTGCGCCCTGACGCGCTTACTGACCGCATAAGGTATTCAATGGCCACGGGCAACTGGATAGCAGGCCAGACAGGGGTTTCGCAGCTGCTTGACAGGACATCCTATCTTGCGACAGTGTCGCACCTGAGAAGGATAATTTCGCCGCTTTCCAGGAAGCACCCGCACTTCAAGGCCCGCGACTTGCACGGCACGCACTGGGGAAAAATCTGCCCCAACGAGTCGCCGGAAGGCCCCTCGTGCGCCCTTGTCAAGAACCTCTCGCTCACCTGCTCGCTTTCAATAGGCGAGTCTGAGGAAAAAGTCGATTCAGTCCTAAAAAAACTCAACATCCAAGTCTAAATAAGTCGCGTACACAAGCTGTCCTGCGCCTTGAAACCAAACCTAGAAAACATAATCTTGCTAAGGTGATACTCAATGGCAAAGAAAAAAGCCCGGGCCCCAGGCCAAAAGTCATCAGTGTTCCTGAACGGAAGGCTTGTAGGCTTCCATGAAAACGGCAAGGAGCTTGCCTCCAATCTCCGCTCCCTTCGCCGCGACGGGGCAATTTCCTCTGAAGTAAACATATCGTACAATTCCCAAAGCGATGAAATCTTTATCAATAGCGACTCAGGAAGGGCAAGAAGACCATATGTAGTTGTTGAGTCTGGAAAAAGCAAGCTTACCTCAGCCCTTGTTGAAGAGCTTAAAACCGGCGCGACAGACTGGTCCAAGCTTGTGAAGATGGGCGTCATTGAATACCTTGATGCAGAGGAGGAGGAAAACGCCCTTATCGCAGTCAGGGAGCAGGAAATAACGGCCGACCACACGCACCTTGAAATCGACCCGGTCTCAATTACTGGAGTGACTGTTTCAGTCCTTCCATTCCCAGAGTACAATTCATCGCCCCGTATTACAATGGCATGCTCAATGGCAAAGCAGTCGCTAGGCACCTATGCAACCAACTTCAACCTGAGGATGGATTCAAGGGGCCACATTCTTTTCTACCCGCAGCAGCCCCTTGCGCAGACAAGGCCGTATGGGATTTTGAAGTTTTCAGACAGGGCTGCAGGCCAAAACTTCGTTGTTGCAATCACTTCATACTACGGCTACAACATGGCAGACGCGGTGGTCGTGAACAAAAGCGCGGTTGACCGGGGCCTTGGGCGCTCTGCCTTTTACAAGACATACGAATCCGAAGAGAGGAAGTATCCTGGCGGCCAAAAGGACAAGTTTGAAATACCGCCGCCTACAACTTCAGGCTACAGGGAGGAAAAATCGTACAGGCACCTTGGCCAGGACGGGATAATATCAGCCGAGGCGGTAGTTGAGAGCAAGGATGTGCTTGTTGGCAAAACATCGCCCCCGAGGTTTTTGGAGGAGGTTTCAGTCTTTGGCGTCACAGAGGAGAAAAAGAGGGAAAATTCTCTGTCCCTAAAAAGCGGCGACTCTGGCATTGTGGACTCAGTTCTGGTTTCAGACAGCCTTTCCGGGCACAAGCTTGCAAAAATCCGCGTCCGCTCGATAAAAATCCCCGAAATTGGCGACAAATTCTGCTCAAGGCACGGACAAAAAGGAGTCATCGGGCTTCTCGTGCCACAGGAGGACATGCCATTTACGGCTTCCGGCGTGACTCCCGACCTTATCATAAACCCGCACGCCATACCCTCGCGCATGACTGCAGGGCACTTGCTTGAGATGCTTGGGGGCAAGGCGGCATGCTATTCCGGCAACCTTGCAGACGCAACCGCGTTTGCAGGCGACAAGGAGGGGGACTTCACAAAAGTCATGAAGCAGTACGGCTTTGAGGAATATGGAGAGGAATACCTTTACGACGGGCTTTCAGGGCAGAAAATCAAAAGCAAGATATTCATCGGAGTCATCTACTACCAAAAGCTGCATCACCTGGTCTCAAACAAGATGCACATGCGCTCAAGGGGGCCTGTGCAGCTTCTGACGCACCAGCCTACGGAAGGAAGGGCAAGGGATGGAGGCTTGAGGTTCGGGGAAATGGAGCGCGATTGCCTTATCGGCTATGGGGCTTCGATGCTTTTGCGCGAGCGCATGCTTGAGGAGTCTGACAAGACCTACGAGCTTGTGTGCGAAAAGTGCGGCTCAATCGCGACTCACGACCATGTGAAAAACAGGGACTACTGCCCGCTTTGCGATTCAAACAGCGGCCTGCACAATGTCGAGATGAGCTATGCCTTCAAGCTCCTACTTGACGAAATCAAATCGATTGGCATATTCCCAAGGCTGATGCTCAGGGACAAATCCTAGCTGGTGCTGCATGGGTCGGCTGTTGGAATCCTGCATGAAGGCGCCATTGAAATTTTTTTTCAATTTCGGTTCAAGCATATGGCATGGCGCATGACTGGCATGAAGCATGATTTGCATGAATGCAACAAAGCAAGAAGCGAAAAAATTATGGAAAGCATTTGCAACAAGCGGTGATTGAATGATTGTCTCAAAAATGATTGACCACATAAAGTTCTCCATATTTTCCCCGGAGATGATACGCAAATTTTCCTCGGCAAAAATAACCGTCCCGGACACATACGATGACGACTCCTATCCGATTGACGGCGGGCTTGTGGACCCGCGCATGGGAGTCATTGACCCGGGGCTAAAATGCAAGACTTGCGGGGGCAAGCTTCGCTCCTGCCCGGGCCACTTTGCGCACATAGAGCTTGTGAGGCCAGTCATCCACCCGGAGTTTGCAAAGGCAATCCTCTACATACTCAAGTCCACCTGCTCAAAGTGCAGGAGGCTTTTGCTTTCCGAAAAGCAGGTGCAGGAACTTTCATTAATTCTTGAGTCAGACGAGGCAGAGGCGGATGTGAAATCCAAGACAAAAAAAGCCACCAAGTGCCCGCACTGCAACGAGAAAAACCAGGAGGTCAAGCTGCTCAAGCCAACCACCTTTTTCCTCGGCTCAACGATGCTTCTTCCAACAGATGTGCGAAAGTGGCTTGAGGAAATACCAAACAACGACCTGAGGGTGCTAGGTTTTGACCCTGTGTTTGCAAGGCCAGAGTGGATGGTCCTCACTGCGCTGATTGTCCCGCCTGTTTCAGTGCGCCCGTCAATCACCCTTGAGACAGGTGACAGGTCAGAAGACGACCTTACGCACAAGCTTGTGGACATAATGAGGATAAATCAGAGGCTTGAGGCAAATATCAATGCAGGCGCCCCCCAGCTTATCATAGAGGATTTATGGGAGCTTGTCCAGTACCACATCACAACATACTTCAACAACGAGACTTCGAACATCCCCCCGGCACGGCACCGCTCAGGCAGGCCGCTGAAAACCCTTTCGCAGAGGCTTAAGGGCAAGGAGGGAAGGTTCAGGTACAATCTTTCCGGAAAACGCGTCAATTTCTCAGCAAGAACTGTTGTTTCCCCTGACCCAAACATCTCCATTGACGAAGTCGGTGTCCCGCGCCTTGTTGCGCAAGCGCTTACAGTGCCGGTAAAGGTGACCGACTGGAACCTTGAGGAATGCAAAAAATACGTCGAGTCGACGGAATACCCACACGCCGAGTATGTCATTAGGCCGGATGGCAAAAGGCTCCAGGTAACTGAAATCACAAGAAAGGAAATCATAGACACACTTTCCAAAGGATTTGTTGTTGAGCGCCAGCTGACAAATGGCGACACTGTGCTATTCAACA
>Ga0194120_10008931_pt1 | contig 12930 bp, 8 predicted proteins | sample TA2MahCa65mmetaG_FD_148642 | JGI IMG/M metagenome (GOLD analysis project Ga0194120, IMG submission 148642) | Freshwater microbial communities from Lake Tanganyika, Tanzania - TA2015019 Mahale Deep Cast 65m | ecosystem: Environmental > Aquatic > Freshwater > Lake | place: Tanzania: Lake... | reverse complement strand
AAAACGAATTCTGGCGGGCGGTGATGCATGCGCTCTACCTGGCGCTCGCTGCCGCGCCGGCGATCTATTTCTGGGCGATCAAGCCCTATGCCCGGCAGCGCCGCCTGACCGAGGAAGCGCAACGCGAAACCGAGGTCCGGGTCAAGCTGGCCCGCCAGCAGGCCAACCGGGAAACCGAGGAAACGCTTTTCGACATCATCCACGACAGCCCCGTGGCCATCGGCATCACCGACGAAAGCGGCCAGGCCGTCTATTGGAATCCGCAGTTCCGCCGCCTGGGGCACCGCCTGGGCGACGCCGAGGAGCGCGGCAACGTCTTTCAGGCGATTTTCTCCAATCCCAAGGCGATCAGGACCCTGCAGGAGCGCGTTCGGCGCGGCGAAAAGGTGCGCGAGGAGGAAGTCGAGCTGGTCTCGCCGACCGGCGAGCGGGCCTGGGCCGAGGTCTCGATGCAGGAGCTGACCTTCGAGGGCAAGAAATCTCTGCTGACCTGGATCTACGACATCACCGCGCGCAAGATGCAGGAAGAAACGCAGCGCGAGGCCCGCGTCGCGGCCGAGGAAGCGAACCGGGCCAAGTCCGCCTTCCTCGCCGCCATGAGCCATGAGATCCGCACGCCCTTGAACGGCATCATCGCCATGGCCGACATGCTGGAAAGGGCCGAACTGGTGGGCGAGCATCGCAGCATGGCCGCGATCATGAAGGAGTCGTCGGGTATCCTGATGAACGTCATCAACGACATTCTCGATTATTCCAAGATCGAATCCGGCAAGCTGGAACTGGACCGCGCCGGTTTCTCGCTGGTCCGGGTGGTCGAGGGCGTGGGCGATCTGTTCGGCGTCCAGGCCTTCGAGAAGGGGTTGCGGCTTTTCACTTACGTCGATCCCGCCATTCACGATCACCTGGAAGGCGACCCGGCGCGCATCAGGCAGATCATCGGCAACCTGACCGGCAACGCGGTCAAGTTCACCCGTTCCGGCGAGGTGGCGATCGAGGCGCTGGCGGCGGGCGAGGACGAGAAAAAATCCTACGTCAAGTTCCAGATCCGCGACACCGGTATCGGCATCGCGCCCGAGGCGGTGGACAAGCTGTTCAAGCCGTTTTCCCAAGCGGACAATTCGACCTCGCGCCGGTTCGGCGGAACCGGGCTGGGCCTGTCCATCTGCAAGGCGCTGGTCGAGGCGATGGGCGGATCGATCGGGGTGGACAGCAAGCCGGGCGAGGGCTCGGTCTTCTGGTTCAAGCTGCCGCTGGCGAAACGCCCCGAACGGCGCGCCACCCGGCGGGTCCAGCTGGCCGGACGGGCCGCGCTGGTGGTCACCGACAACAAGACCTTCGCCGAGGCGGCGAAATCCTATTTCGCGTTCGCCGGCGCGCGGGCTTCCGTGGTCGCCGGGCCCGAAGGCGTGCGCAGCGCGGCCAGGCGCCAGCGCGAGGGCGGCCACGCGCCCGACATCCTGCTGGTGGACGGCGCCATATCCGAGGAAGTCGTCGGCGCGGTGGTCGGCCAGGCGGCCGGCAATCCCGATCTGGCCGGGGCGAAGATCCTGGCGGTATTGGATCGTACGCAGATGCTGTCGAGCAAATACGCGCGGCGCGCGGACGTTTTCGCCGACCTGCCCCGGCCGCTGCGGCGCGGTCAATTATTGGGCGCGGCGGCGGCGGCGGTGGGGATCGAGGAACTGGACGCGGCGCTTTCGAGCCGGCGGCGCGCCGAGGACAAGGAGCGCCCCCTCGATTACGTCGCGCCCGACCGGCAGGCGGCGCTGGACAACAACGCGCTGATCCTGGTCGCCGAGGACAATCCGGTCAATCGCAACGTCATCCGCATGCTGTTCGAACGGCTGGGCCTGGCCGCCGACATCGTCCACAACGGCGCGTTGGCGTTGCTGGCGCTCGGGGAAACGCGCTATGGCATGCTGGTGACCGATTGCCACATGCCGGAAATGGACGGCTATCAGCTGACCGCCGCGATCCGCGAGGAAGAGAAAAAAACCGGCGGCGCGCGATTGCCCATCATCGCGTTGACCGCGGACGCCATGATCGGCACCGCCGAACGCTGCCGTCAGGCCGGCATGGACGAATACCTGACCAAGCCGATCAACCGGACCGACCTTGAAATCGCGGTCCAGAAGCTTCTGCCGGCGGCCATGGCGATCAGGCGGGCGAAGGAGGCGGGCGGCAAGACCGTCAAGAACGAGACCGCCGCGCTGGCGGGCGAGGGCAAGCCGGTTTTCGACAAGGGCTATCTGACCGAAGTCTGCGGCGGGGACGACGCCATGATCGCCGCCCTGGTCGGCGATTATGTCGCCACCACGCCGGGACTGGTGGACGATCTTTCCGTCGCGCTGGATAAAAGCGACTTTCCGGCGGCGCGGGAGGCGGCGCATGCCCTGAAAGGGTCGTCGCTGATGGTCGGCGCCTTGCGTTTGAGCGAAACCTGTCGGATGATCCAATCCGCCATCGATTCCGGCGATCATGCCGCCGCCCGGTTGCGGAGCGACGCGGTACGCGGCGAATACGACGGATTCAAGAAGGAAGTCGGGGCTCGATACGGGCTCTAGAAACGAAGAAAGAAGACGACGATGGGATTGCTGTACGGGGATAAAAGCGTTCTGGTGGTTGACGACCAGGAATTCGTCCGTCGCATCGTGACGACCATGCTGACGCAGATCGGCTGCGACAAGAACAAGCTGGCGACGGCGTCGGACGGGACCGAGGCGTTGTCGGCGGTCAAGGAAAAGCGGCCCAGCCTGATCATCTGCGACATCAACATGAAGCCGATGGACGGGCTCGAGTTCGTCAAGACGCTCCGCGGCGACCCGGTTTTCTATCAGAAGCCGATCCCGATCATTTTCCTGACCGGCGAATTCAGCCAGGAACAGGCGACCGCGGCGATGGCGCTGGGCTGCCAGTCATTCCTGCTCAAACCCGTCGCCCCGCGCAAGCTGCGCGAAAAACTCAACGAAATCTTCGGCGGCCGCGACGACATGGCCGACGACTGAACGGCGCGGACGGGCCGGTCGGCCCCCGCGCCGTCCCGGTTGATTTTCGCCCTGGATCGTGATAGGAATATATACTCTATGGCCGATTCGCCGCGCGAACGTGGGTTTTTCGATCGGCGCCCCGGATTTTCGATTTGCCCGCGCATTTGGCGCGGGACCCCGCTGCCCGAGCATCGAATACGCGCTCTTGGACAAGTGAAAAATGACGAAGCGGGATTTTTCAATTCCCGCGCATCGGGTCGGCGCGACTCCAGGCTGACTGTCTGCCCGCGCATTTGGCGCGGGACCCCGCTGCCCGAGCATCAAATAAGCCGATCAGTTGCCCGCGCATTTGGTGCGGGACCCCGCTGCCCGAGCATCAAATGATGAGGAAATGATGATAAAATGATGCGGCGCTTTCGTGCGTTTTCAAGGGGTTCGGCCGAAAATGATGAGGAATGATGAGGATTTCGCGCGCCGAGGGGCCTGTTTCCAGCGTTTTGAGGGACTTAAGCCTTACGCGGATACCCTCTATCTTACCGCCGCTTGCCGTGCTTGCGGCTTAGGCGGCGCATCTCCTCCTTGCTGCGCTTCTTGCCGGCGTACGGGTTCTCGCCCTTCTTGGTCTGCAGGCGGATGGGCACGCCGTCGAGATCGAAAACCTCGCGCAGCTGGTTGACCAGATAGCGCAGGTAGGGCCTGGGCAGGTCGGCGGGCTTGTTGACGAACAGCAGGAACGTCGGCGGCCGGGTCTTGGTCTGGGTCATGTAGCGGATACGCACCGCGCGGCCTTGCGAAATGGGCGGCGGATGAGAACCGGTCACGGCCTCCAGCCAGCGGTTGAGATCGGCGGTCGAAATCTTGCGGTTCCAGGTTTGGTCCGCGTCCCCGACGGCGTCCATCAGCCGGTCCATGTTGGTTCCGTCCAGGGCCGAACAGGTCACCATCGCCACGCCGCGGATCTGGGTCAGCGAGTTCTCGACCGCCTCGCGCAACGCCTTCATCGCCTTGTTGCGGTCCTCGACCAGATCCCATTTGTTGACGGCGATGACCAGGGCGCGGCCTTCCTCCTCGACCATGTGCGCCAGCGCCAGATCCTGCTTCTCGAAGGGGTGGGTGGCGTCCACCACCAGCACCACCACCTCGGCGAAGCGGATGGCGCGGAGCGTGTCGGCGGCCGACAGGCTTTCCAGCTTTTCGACGATCTTGGCCTTGCGCCGCAATCCCGCGGTATCGATCAGGCGGACGGGGCGGCCGCGCCAGGTCCACAGGGTGGCGATGGCGTCGCGGGTGATGCCGGGTTCCGGGCCGGTCAGCATCCGTTCCTCGCCGAGCAGGCGATTGACCAGCGTCGATTTTCCGGCGTTGGGGCGGCCGACGATCGCCAGCATCAGGGGATGATCGGCGCCTTCTTCCGTTTCCTCGTCCTCGGCCCTTTCGTTGGAGGGCGTCGGATAAAGCGCGCGTAGGGCGTCGTATAATTCGCTCAATCCCTCGCCGTGTTCGGCGGAAACGGCGATCGGCTCGCCCATGCCCAGCGCGAAGGCGTCCAGTCGGCCGGCCTCGCCGGCGCCGCCCTCGCACTTGTTGGCAACCAGGATCACGGGCACGGCGGTACGGCGCAGCCAGTTGGCGAAATGCTTGTCGGCGGGGGTGACGCCGGCGCGGGCGTCGAGCAGGAACAGCGCCGCGTCGCAACGTTCCAGCGCGGCCTCGGACTGGCGGCTCATGCGCGCCTCCAGGCCCCGGCGGGTGTCCTCGAACCCGGCGGTGTCCATGACGGTGAAATCGAGATCGCCGAGCCGCCCCGGCGCCTCGCGCCAGTCGCGGGTCACGCCCGGCGTGTCGTCGACGATGGCGAGCTTGCGGCCCGCCAGGCGGTTGAACAGCGTCGATTTTCCGACGTTGGGGCGGCCGACGATGGCAACCCGGAAGCTCCGTGGCGGCATGGGCGTGTTTCCCCGCGGCCGGTTCAGCGGTAGGCCACGATCTCGGCGTCGTTGGCCAGGAAGTAAACGCTGCCGTCGGCGATCACCGGCGCGACCGCGACCCCGGCGGGCATCCGTTCGGTTCCGAGAATATCGCCGCTGTAGGGCGAAAGGGCCATCGCCTCGCCGTGGGAGCCGGCGACGATCAGGCGGTCGCTGGCCAGAACCGGGCCGGTCCAGGTAATCGGGTTCTTTTTCTTTTCCTCGTTGCCCCAGCGCGGCAGCGCCTGCACCCACAGGATGCGCCCGTCGGCGCGCGACAGGCAGGCGACCTCGGAATCCGAGGACAGCACGAAAATATACTCGCCGGCGACCCACGGGCTTTCCAGGCCGCCGACCTGGCGCTCCCAGATCCGCCGCCCGGTGCGCATGTCGACGGACAGCATGACGCCGCCGTGGCTTAGCGCGAAGACGCGGCCGCGGTCGATCACCGGGCGGCCGCGCACGTGGGACAGGGCGGAAACCTCGTCGGTGCGACGCGCGCTGGCCAGCGATTCCGACCACAGCAAGCGGCCGTTGTCGGCGCGCAGCGCGACCAGTTCCCCCGACGAAAACGGCACGACCACCACGCCGCCGTCCGCGGCCGGGGCGGCGCCGCCCAGGATAGCGGCGGATTCCGGAATGCCGGCATAGGTCCATTCTTCCTTGCCGGTGTCGGCGTCCAGCGCGAGGACGCGGTTGTCGACGGTCACCGCGACGACCAGGCCGCCGCGCACCGTCGGCGCGGCGTGCATCGGACTCGGCGCCGCGCGCCGCCAGATTTCCTTGCCGGTCTTGGCGTCGAGGGCGACGACCTGGGCGAAGCCGGTGGTCGCATAAATACGGTCGTTGGCGAAGGCCAGCCCGCCGGGAATGTGGCCGTCGTCTTCCTTCTTGGGCGTCAGGTCGACGCGCCACAGGCGGCTGCCGGTCTTGGCGTCGAGCGCGCTGACTTCGCTTCGCGCGTCGATGGCATAGAGCCGGCCCTGGGCGACGATGGGGGCGGCGACGATGCGCTGGTAGCTGTCGGCGCCCTTGCCGGCGCTGGCGCTCCAGGCGCGGCGCAGGGACTCGCCGACCCGGATATGGTGCATGGCGTGGTTGGGGTAGCCGCCGGCCTGCGGCCAGTCGGGATTGACGGTCGGCTCGGGCAGGACGATTTCGGGGTGGGTGTCCTTGGCGTCGGGCTGCAGGACCCGCTGGTGAAGCAGGACGGAAACACGATCGCCTTGCAGGCGTTCCTTCTTGCCGTCGAACCAATCGCAGCCCGACAGCAACAACAGCGCCGCCGCCAGCGACAAGCCGAACGACACGCTCTTGTCGAATTTTGTTCCGGTCATGGCGATTTCATCCCTGCCGTTTGCCGATGGCGGCGGCCATGTCCCGCGCGCGGGTCTTGACCCCGGCGGGCGTGCCGGCGTCGTCGGCCAGACGGCGGAACTCCTCTCCGGCGTTCTTGTCTTCTCCGGCGCGCAGCAGCAGCAGCGCGGCCAGCTCGCGCGCGACGTAGCGCCATGGGCTTGCGTCCGTCGTCAGCCGTCCGATTTCCTGACGCAGCGCCCTGGGTTCGGCCCGGTCGGCGTCGTTGAGAACGGCCAGGAGCAGGGCCAGGTCCCGATAGGGACTCTCGACGCCGCCGTCGGTCGCCAGCTTGCGGTACAGCGTCGCGGCGCGCGCGCCATCGCCCTGTTGCGCGGCCAGGTTCGCCTCGCGGAAGCGGGCGATCAGGGCATAGCCCTTGGGCGCGGTTTGGGTCATCTGGGCAAAGGCTTTTTCCGCGTCCTGCGCGGCGGCGATTCGCGCGGCTTCGGCGTACTGACGGGACGCTTCCTGGCGCCTGGACGCATCGTAGCTTTTCCAGCCCTGATGGCCGGCGACGGCGACGACGACCAGCAGGGCCGCCCCGATCAGATAATTGCCGTAGCGCCTCCAAAGCTCGGCCATGCGTTCATGGCGAAGCTCTTCGTCGATTTCCTTGAGAAGGGGGTCCGTATTGTCGGCCACGGCGTTGTTTTCCAATGATTATTTTAAACCGGTCGGACCTAGGATAAAGCCAGCGGGCGGGGATGGCAATTGCGCCCTGCGTTGCCGTCCGGGGCGCGCGAATCGCCTCTCTTGCCGAACGCAGCGGCTCTCTTGCAAATCGCCCCCGCCGAACGCCGGCCGCGGGCGGCGGTTCATGGCCGGCGGCGGTTCGTCGATACAGTGTGTTACCATCCAGGACTCGACCAAGGCCGCGCCAATCCTCATTATTTCGGCAATCGCCACCCGCGCCATCTCGATGTTCGGTTTGACTGCCATGCTCCGTCGTAAAACCCTTCTGATCGTCGCGGCGGGGGTGCTTGTGCTGGCCGCGGCGGGGATTCTGGCCTGGACGCGCGCCGGCGGCGACGACGCCGGCCAATGGATCACTGCCCGGGCGCAGCGCGGCGATCTTGAGGACACCACCACCGCGCTCGGCACCTTCCAGCCGCGCGACTACGTCGACGTCGGGACCCAGGTCTCGGGGCAGTTGCGTCGGATTTTCGTTCAGATCGGCGACACGGTTTCGGTCGGCCAAGTCCTGGCGGAGATCGATCCCACCATCTACGGCACCCGGGTCGACGCCGGGCGCGCGCAACTGCGGAGTCTCTCGGCGCAGCTTACGGAAAAGCAGAGTCATCTGGCGCTGGCCAAGGAACTGTACGAACGCCAACGGCGCATGCGCGCGGCCAACGCCACCAGCGAGGAAGCATTCCAAAGCGCCGAAGCCGGATGGAAGGCGGCGCAGGCGCAGGTGTCGCAACTGCGCGCGCAGATCCAACAGGTCGAATCGACATTGCGCGGCGACGAAGCCAATCTCGGCTACACCCGCATTTACGCGCCGATGGCCGGAACGGTGGTGACCCAGCCTGCCCGCCAGGGACAGACTCTCAACGCCACGCAGCAGGCGCCCGTGATCGTGCGCATCGCCGATCTTTCGGTAATGACCGCCTGGACGCAGGTGTCCGAGGCCGATGTCAACCGGCTGAAGGTCGGGCAGGACGTTTATTTCACCACGCTCGGCCAGCCGGGGCGGCGCTGGTACGGCAACCTGCATCAGGTTCTGCCGACGCCCGAGGTCGTCAACAACGTGGTCCTCTATAATGCATTGTTCGATGTCCCCAATTCCGACGGCGCCTTGGGCATTCAGATGTCGGCGCAGGTGTTTTTCGTGCACGAGGCGGTCAAGGACGCGGTTTTGGTTCCGGTCGCGGCGCTGACGGTCGCCGAGGGGTTGGACCGCGCCGGGACGAAAAAGAGCGGCCCGCGCAAGGGCGGCAAGGACAAGGCGACGCGCGCGGCCGAACCCGCGCCGCGGGACCGTAACGCCGGCGTCGTCCTGGTGATGAAGGACGGGACGCCGACGCCGCGCCAGGTGGTCACGGGCGTCCGGAACCGCGTGCAGGTCCAGATCGTTTCCGGTCTCGAGCCCGGCGAGGAGGTCGCAATCGGAGTCCGGCGGACGGGAGCCAAGGCCGCGCCATCCGCCTCGGGGGGCGGCGCGCCGGCTCCGGCGGCGAGGCTGCGGCTATGACCGTTCATCCGGCGCAGGGCGGCATCGGTCCGGCCCTCGGCCTGGTCGGGCAGGGCGAGCCGCTGATCGTGCTCGATCGGGTCAGCAAGACCTACCGGACCGGCGCGCTCGAAGTTCAAGTTTTGCACGGCGTTTCCCTGACCATCCGCCGGGGCGAGTTCGTCGCGGTCATGGGGGCGTCGGGTTCCGGCAAGACGACGCTGATGAACCTGCTCGGCTGTCTCGACCGTCCTACCGCGGGGCGCTATCTGTTCGCGGGACAAGACGTTTCGGATCTGGACCGCGACGCCCTTTCCCTGCTGCGCCGCGACGCGTTCGGATTCGTCTTCCAGCAGTACAACCTGCTGGCCACCGCGGACGCGGTCGAGAACGTCGAAATCCCGGCCATATACGCCGGCATGGGTCGGACCGACCGGGTTGCCCGCGCCCGCGACATCCTTACGACGTTGGGCATGGGCGACCGGTTCGACCATCGCCCCAGCCAGCTTTCCGGCGGCCAGCAACAGCGCGTTTCGGTCGCGCGCGCCCTGATGAACGGCGGCAGCGTGATCCTGGCCGACGAGCCGACCGGCGCGCTGGACAGCAAAAGCGGACGCGAGGTGATGGCGATCCTGCATCGCCTCAACCGCGAGGGGCACACCGTCATCCTGATCACCCACGATCCCAAGGTCGCGGCCGAAGCGGACCGTGTCGTTACCCTGGCCGATGGCATCGTTGTCTCGGACGTCGGCGGCGAAGGCGCGGCGCCGACGTCCGTTCCGCCGCCGGCGCGGGAGTTTCCGCGTCTGGGCGCCTTTCCCCGCGGCGCGGGATTTCATGCCGATGCGATCGAGGCGGTGAAGATGGCGCTGCGGTCGTTGCGCGCCAATCTGTTCCGCACCGCGCTGACGCTGCTTGGCATCGTCATCGGCTCGGGCTCGGTGGTGGCGATGCTGGCCATCGGCGACGGGGCCAAGCGCGAGGTTCTGACCCGTATCCAGGCGATGGGCACCAACCTGCTTCTGGTTCGGCCCGGTGCGCCGAACCTGCGCGGCTACGGCTCGCAGGTGGCAACGCTGAGCTTCGACGACGCCGACGAAATCGGCAAGATTCCCAACGTCGCGGCGGCAGTTCCGGAAATGGGCGGCGGCGTGACCATCCGTTATGGCAACGCCGACCACCAGACTTCGGTCACGGCGACATCGGAAAAATATCCGCAGGCGCGGGATTGGCCGATGTCGAGCGGCATCTTTTTCGGCGTGGAGGAGGTCAAAAGCTACATTCCCGTGATCGCGCTCGGCCAGACGGTGGTGAACAATGTTTTTCCGCAAGGCGTGGACCCGGTCGGCGCCTACGTGCTGGTCAACAACATTCCCTTTCAGGTTATCGGCGTCATGGCGGTCAAGGGCGCGACGCCGTTCGGCAGCGACATGGACGACGCGGCGTTCGTGCCGCTGACCACCGGCAGTCTGCGCCTGTTCGGCCAGCGGCATTTGCGCTCGATCACCGTGCAGGTCGATGAGTTGGCCGCCATGCAGGCCACCCAGGACCAGATTCACTCCCTGCTGCTGGCGCGGCACCGGGTCCAGGATTTCCAGATCCGCAACATGGCCTCGATTCTGGAGACGGCAGCCGAAACCCAGAACACGCTGACCATCCTGCTCGGTTCCATCGCGGCCATTTCGCTTCTGGTCGGCGGCATCGGGGTGATGAACATCATGCTGGTCAGCGTGACCGAGCGGACCCGCGAGATCGGCATCCGCATGGCTGCCGGGGCCCGGACCTGGAACATCCTGTTGCAGTTCATCACCGAGGCGCTGGTGGTCTGCGCCTTCGGCGGGGTTCTGGGTGTCGCGGGCGGCCTGGCGGTGGCGTTGGTTGCCGAAAGCCTGGGTCGGCCGATCGTCTATTCGCTGGCGCCGGTGGTCATGGCGTTCGGTTGCGCGTTCGCCACCGGCCTGTTGTTCGGGTTCATGCCGGCCAGGAAGGCCGCGCATTTGGACCCGGTCGTGGCGTTGTCGGCGGAGTAAGCGATGCGGAACCGGATCGGCGGCATCGCGGCGGCGCTGGCTCTTCTGGGCGGCTGTTCCCTGGCGCCTGATTTCCGGTTGCCGGACTTCGAGATGCCTGCCTGGTGGGGCAACGCCGCGGAGGAACCGCCGCCGCCGGGCGCCGAGACGCTGGCCCCGCCGCCCGCCTGGTGGAAGGCGTTCGGGTTGGCCGAACTCGACGCGCTCGAGAAAACCGCACTGGAAAACAACCACGATCTCAAGGCGGCGGTGGCGCGCATTCGCCAGGCCGAGGCGCAATTCGCCATCGCCGGCGGGCCGCTGCTTCCCTCGGTTTCCGTTTCGGCGAGCGACGAGGTTCTGCGCTCGGCGTCCTCGACCAGGACATCATCGACTCGCAGCAAGACCGGCGTCGCCTATCACAGCTATCAGGGCAGTGTCTCCGCCAGCTACGAACTCGATTTCTGGGGCAAGAACCGCGGCGCTGTGGATGCGGCCCGCGCCACGCTCCATGCCAGCGAATTCGACCGCGACACGGTGGCGCTCACCCTGACCGCCAACGTCGCCGCCGCCTGGTTCCAGGCCCTGGCGCTGGCCGACCGGGTGACGACGGCCCGCCGCAACCTGGAAATCGCGCGCCAGTCCCTGGAGTTGGCGGAAAAACAGGAACAGTTCGGCAAGGTGTCGGGGTTGGAGGCCGCGCAGCAGCGCAGCGCGGTGGCCCTGATCGAGGCCCAGGTGCCGACGCTGGAATTGCAGCGTCAGCAGGCGCTCGACGGCTTGGCCATTCTATGCGGCCTGCCGCCGTCGCGGATCAGACTCCAGCGAACGACGCTGGCCGATCTCTCGATTCCGGGCGTGGCGCCGGGGTTGCCGGCAAGCCTGCTGTTGCGCCGCCCCGATATTCGCAGGGCCGAAGCCAACTTGCGCGCCGCCAACGCCAACATCGGCGTCGCCCGCGCACAGATGTTTCCCTCCATCAGCCTGACGGCGGACCGGGGTTATTCCAGCGCGCACCTGTCTTCGTTGCTCGAGCCGCGCAGCGTGTTCTGGACCCTGGGCGGCAGCCTGACGGCGACGATCTTCGACCACGGCAGGCTGGCCGCCAACGTGCGTCTGTCCGAGGCGAAGAAGCAGGAGTTGGTCGAGGCCTACAAGGCGACGATCCTGGCCGCGCTCCGCGATGTCGAGGACGGCTTGGCCGCGGCACGCTTCCTGGCCGAGCAGGAAGGTTCGCAGGCCGTCGCCGTCGTCTCGGCGCGGGATGCGCAGCGGCTGGCCGATATCCGCTACCGCGAGGGCGCGGTGGATTACCTGACGGTGCTGGAAGCGCAGCGCACCTTGTTGCAGGCGGAAGACGGCGCGGTGCAGACGCGGCTGGCGCGATTCAACGCGGCGATTGGTCTTTACAAGGCCCTGGGCGGCGGAACGGGATTTTAGGCGACCTTCCACTTAATCGAGCAGCCCATGCTGGCGTTCTGGTCCTTGGGCCCCCGGCCGGTTTGGGCGACCTGGCGCATGGCCTCGAACAGTTCGCGCTTGGCGTCGGCGGGCGCGGCTTCCTTGCGCGAGGCATCCAGCCGGCCGCGGTACTGCAATTCGAGGTTGGCGTTGAAGCCGAAGAAGTCCGGCGTGCAGACGGCGTCGTAGGCGCGGGCCGTGCCTTGAGTTTCGTCGATGACGTAGGGGAAGGTGAAGCCGTTCCTGGCCGCGAACAGTTTCATGTTGTCGAAGGAATCATCGGGATAGGCGGCGACGTCGTTGGACATGATGCCGATGGCGCCGATGCCAAGGCCCTGCAACTCGCGCACGTCGCGGGCGAGCCGGTCGGCGATCGCCTTGACGTAGGGGCAGTGGTTGCAGATGAACATGACCAGCAGGCCCTTGGGGCCCTTGGCCTCGGCCAGGGTATAGGTCTTGCCGTCGATCCCCTTCAGGCGGAAATCGGGGGCCTTCCATCCGAAATCGCAAAGGGGAGGGTGTGCGGCCATGGGCGGTGTCCTCTGATCGGCGGGCGCCGGAATGAATGCGGCCAGTGAACCGCAATGGACATGGGAAATCAACGGTTCTTGCGGCGGTAGGGTGCGCCCGTTTGCTTGCAAAGCTATTAATGATATGCTCCCCTCGGTTGAATTTATGGGGGCATCTTATGCGGCGCGCACTCGTCTTGTCCTGGTTCGGTCTTTTCCTGCTGCTCTCTTCCCCGGTCGTTTTCGCCCAGGGGGAGATTGCCGTTGCGTCGCCACCGAAGTTCGTCGTCGGCGACAGTTGGATCTACAAGGGCCATAGATTTCCGGAAGAGGCCCGATCCGGGGTCAATCCGACTTGGGAATCGATCAATATCGTTCGGGAAATACGCGAGTCGGGAGATATTTTGATCGGGAGGGAGGGGGGCACCAGTCGCGACCTTTATAACCGCGATTTCAATCGGATCG
>Ga0194120_10008929_pt1 | contig 12932 bp, 11 predicted proteins | sample TA2MahCa65mmetaG_FD_148642 | JGI IMG/M metagenome (GOLD analysis project Ga0194120, IMG submission 148642) | Freshwater microbial communities from Lake Tanganyika, Tanzania - TA2015019 Mahale Deep Cast 65m | ecosystem: Environmental > Aquatic > Freshwater > Lake | place: Tanzania: Lake... | reverse complement strand
TCTGCAACTTTTTTCTTGGAGTTAATGAGCAATAACCCGTTTTCATGTAACCCGTCCAATACATTAATTACTTCCAATAAAGTAGGGTCTTGTACAATAACGTAATTTGGTTTATATACCTGGCTTCTGATACGGATAGGTTTGTCACTGATCCTTACAAATGCCTGAACAGGCGCCCCCATTCTTTCAGATCCAAACGATGGAAACGCCTGGGCATATTTCCCATCGCTGTGGGCTGCAAATCCCAATAACTCTGCCGCTGTTACAGAGCCCTGTCCCCCGCGTCCATGAACTCTTATTTCAATCAATGATACATACCTCCTGCCTTCAGTATTTTTAAGTTGATATGTTGGTATCTTACAAAAAATATTTTGACACTTCCCCGTTTTTACGAGGACAAGTTTAGCAAAAATTTACGATTTACGAATTACGATTTGAGACTTCGTCGTGAGCACTCAGTCGAACGATTGAGAAAATCCTAAATCTGAAATCGTAACTCAGTCCCTGTTGATTCTGGCTCGTCCAGGTTATGATATACTTCTCAAAATTACCCGCGCCGGGCTTCCGTCACAATCCTTTATTTTTAGCGGCAATGCAATTAGCTCGTAGTTTCCGGCTTTTACATTGCTCAAATCGAGCCCTTCGATAAGGACGACGCCGTTTCTCAAAAATATGTGGTGGGTGTCGGCAGGTTTATTCCCAAATTTTTCAACAGAAAGATAATCTATTCCTACAACTTTTACACCGCTGTCTACCAAATGCTGCGCGGCCTCTTTTGTAATATAAACAAAGTCTTTTTTAAATTCCTGAAGTTTCCAAAAGGTAGAGTTAATGGTCTTGAAAATAACCCTTTCGCTGTTTTTTAATTTTAATGGTTTTATATCCTCTAAATCAATCTTTTCTTTATTTTTTACATCAAATACCGTTGCGTTCCCAACGAGATAATCTAAAGGGATTTGATCGATCCTGATACCGCCTTCTTCAAAATGATAGGGAGCATCAATATGGGTTCCGCAATGTGAGCCGAATTTTAATTCGGATACATTACAGGAATTGCCCTGAGAAATCAAGCGTGATTTTCGAATGGATACGGTCGGGTCGGAAGGCCATGTGATGAGTTTATCTGATATGGTAAGAGTGACATCGTAGATGTTCATTTTTTGTGGTGTGCATGTTCAATTTTCGGGAATAAATTTCTTAGAATTAATTAGCCTCGCTAGTGATTTATGTGGCAGGCGGCGAGGGGTTCATATTACGGGTGGGTTTACATGGGCATAGGGTTGTCACACAGGTTATTCATAAATCTGAGGGTTATCGGGAAGTGAGCGTTGCGGCAAAGCGTAGAATTTCGTTTTTATTGATGTCTGAGGTGAGGCAATAAGTTGAACCGTCTTCTTCCCATATTACAGAGTTAAATCCCTTGTAACTTCCTATATAAAATTCTTTGAGACCGAGTCGTGTTCTTTCAAGATCTCTGATTGGTAGGCCGCTGTTGCGTATAATTTGGAGCGAAAGTTTATTGCCTCCCTTGTCGAAAACAACACAAGGACTGCTTGTTCCACAGAATTTTACCGGTATGCCGCCTGCGATACTGACTCGCTCTGCATTGAGCAAAGGAGATGAATTGCCAAGCTTAGTATTTATGGTATTGCCGAGATATTTATTTACATTGCCCACAACCGAGGTTTTTTCATTAAATACCAGATTGTCATTTACCGCTACGACATGATTTTTTACGGCGTTGTCGACAATAGACGTGGAATCGATATTATAATTATAATAATTAGCATAATAAAAAACGCCGCCCGCTATCGAAAGGAGAATGGATGCTGCTATTGCATATAACCGGGGTGAAAATAGCGCAGGTGTTACTTTCTGCTCAGAAATAGCCTGTATATCTTTATTTTCTGATATTTCTGCATCAACGGAGCCGAGGCCTTCGATGATTTTGCCATGGAGGTATGCAGGGGCTGTGGTGCTTATACAGCATCCCTTTACTAATGATCGAACGCCCTTTTCGAATTCATATCTTTGACGGCATTCAAAGCAGTTGCCAAGGTGCTCTTTGATGATCGGATATTGAGATTTATCAATTTCCTTATCCATGAATTCGTAAAGGTGTTTAATTGCTTCAACGCAAACCATCATTTCCCCCTCTTAATAAAACCTCTATCTTTTGCATATTCCCATAGGCTTTTCTGGAGCAACTTTCTGCCCCTGTTCAGTCTTGATTTTACCGTTCCAATCGGCACGTTTGTAATTTCTGCAATATCACTATAGGATAATTCTTCCACATCTGAAAGCAGGATGGCTTCTTTGTATTCAATCGGCAAGCTATCTACTGCGCGTTTAACATCGTCTTCCATTAAGTTGCCAAGTTCATTATATTTACTTTCTAAAGTGTCTGTTAATTCCCCGGAATCGCTTTCCTGTTTATAAGATAAATTTGAATTAACCGATTCGACGTCTTCGTAAAAAATTTCACTTGGTAAATTAACCGCTTTCCTATACTTGTTTATAAAGGTATTCCGAAGGATTTTAAAGAGCCATGCCTTAATGTTTGTCCCTTTTTGGAAAGTATCAAAAAATCGATATGCTTTTAAGTATGTTTCCTGGACAAGGTCTTCAGCCTCCTCCTTATTGAATACCAGTCGTATTGCCATGCTATAGAGGGAATCGATATGTTCCATAGCAATATCTTCAAATTCTTTCCTTCTGTTGTTTTCTTCCCTCATCGTTTAGCAATTTCCTGGTTGTTGAAACAATAAAATAGAGAATAAGGTTCCTGATTACTTAAAAATATTATATAAATTTGAATATGTTAATTCAACAAAATATAGCGTTTATGAAAGGAGGAAAACTTTTGATTGTGTAAATCCGACAGATAAGCGAGTAACGGAAGTGCTTGTAAAGATAAGAATTAAGGCTCCACCGCAATGCCGTGGGAGACTATCTTTTGGACCCGTATTTCACGGTGGTCTACCCCATGATAGCCTTGTACCTTTCTTCGTTGAGAATTGTACGCCTACTAGCAAAGACGGGTTCCCAAAATGTTGTTATAGGTCCTTAAAAATAATGCCTCGAAACACGCACATGGCAGAGCCTAGATTAAAAGTGGGGGTATCATAGCAATTTCTTTGTTCCTACGCAAGCAAAAAAACGGTATCTCAATGGATTTTCTTGACATAATATATTGATAAGGTTAACATAGCAAACATGAAACTCGGAGCAAGTTATTTTGCAAATAGAATATTACGTCATGTTCGGGAAGACATGAAGAAGATGATTGACGATGGATGTAATTTCGTCGTTCATACCATGAGTGAACATGATATTACATACCATTCCGGGACGATGGTCGATATTGTGAAGGCGAGCCGTGATGTCGGCCTGGAGGTCTTCCTCGATCCGTGGGGTGTGGGGCGTGTATTTGGCGGGGAATCATTTTCAACCTTTGTAAAGACGTATCCCAATTGCAGGCAGCGATTAAATTTTACTGAGGGTGAGATGAAGGTGTATAAGGCATGTTTGAATTCGAAAACTTTCCGGGATACAATGACCTCATGGATCGAACTTGCTGCAGAAACAGGCTCGGAGGGTGTATTTTGGGATGAACCTCATCTGTTTTTTGGCGAGTTTACTCCTCTGTTTGGAGGTAAAAAGAGGGACATTTGGGGATGCACCTGCGAAGTGTGTAAAGATATTTTCAAAGCGGAATACGGCTATGAGATGCCTCTTGATTTTACGGACGACGTGAAGGCATTCCGTCAGATGACGATTGTTAACTTCCTGGAGTATCTCGCAAATGAGGCATCAAAGAAGGGACTGAAGAATTCGGTATGTTTATTTCCGACTACCGATCCGAGATACGGTATCTATGAATGGGAAAAGGTCGCTATGATTAAGAGTATGGATGTCTTTGGAAGCGACCCTTATTGGTATGCCTATAAACAGGACGTGACGGAATTCGTCCGGAATGTGTCCAACGAAGTCCTTGCACTTTCGAAAAAATATAATAAAGAACCTCAAATCTGGATCCAGGGCTATAGGGTCCCGGCAAACAGAGAAGCGGAAATTGTTACGGCTGTGGATGTAGCTTATGCGTCAGGGATTCGGAATATTGCCACGTGGAGCTTTGAAGGGACAGATTGTATGACGTATGTCCGGTCTGAACGCCCTGAGATTGTTTGGCAGAATGTTCGCAATGTCTATTTGAAATATAAGAATAAATAATTTTAGCCACGAATGAAAATAAAAAAAATTGCAGACCAATCCTTGCAAAACCAGCCTATCAGCCGTGATGATGCCCTCTTTCTTATGCGAATTAATGGAGACGAAGTTTATGATTTGTTTTATTGGGCGAATCAAATACGCTTAAAATACTTTGGCCATCATGTAAAGGTATGTTCCATCGTTAGCGCAAAACAAGGACGATGCACGGAAGACTGTAGTTTTTGTTCTCAATCCTCACGTTACCACACCGGCATTGAGGAATTTCCACTCATTGATACTAACTGGGTACTTGATGTTGCCAAATGTGCTGAACAAGCAGGTTCCAACTCCATTGGCATTGTTACCAGCGGATATAGCATAAGTAATGCTGACGACCTTGATAAAATTTGCGGGGCAATAAAAGCAGTCGTTACTGACACCTGTGTCCATCCGCACGGCTCGTTCGGAATATTGACAAAAGAAATGGCTTTGTCTTTGGCACAATGCGGGCTAAAGAGACTTAATCATAACCTGGAAACATCTGAAAGGTTTTTCCCCAATATTTGTTCAACACATACGTTTCGTGATAGGGTAAATACCATTTGTGTCGCAAAAGAAGTTGGATTGGAAATATGCAGCGGCGCAATTTTTGGCGTTGGGGAAACGGCAGAGGACCGTATTGACCTTGCATTCACCCTGAAAAATCTGGATGTCGACGTCGTTCCTCTTAATTTCTTACATCCTGTTTCAGGTACGCCAATGGAAAGCAGTATTCCCTTGCCGCCTATGGAAGCATTAAAAATTATTTCTGTCTTCAGATTTATTTTGCCTGATAAAGAAATTAAGATTGCAGGGGGGCGGGAAAAAAATCTTCGGGATTTGCAATCATGGATGTTTTATGCGGGCGCCAACAGCACGATGATCGGGAACTACTTGACAACGAAAGGAAGAAAGGTCGAAGATGATTTGGAAATGATAAAAGATCTCAATTTGGAATTGCAAACATTATAACCTGAACGAGTCGGAAGAGTCCTTGAATGGGAATTTACGATTTGGGATTTGGGATTTAATAAAATTGTAAATCGTAATTCGTAAATCGTAAATTTTTGCTAAACTTGTCCTCGTAAAAACGGGGGAGTGTCAAAATATTTTTTGTAAGCACCTAAGAGGATAGTTTTTTAGGGTTTATTCTAAAAACAACATCCATATCATAGCTATTTAACATTCTATAAGTAATAAAATAGGTAAGAGGTTTTACCGGATTAAATACCTGGTCAAAAACCAAATGTATTGCAAATCCCAGGGTTGTAAAAGATAAAAGGTAATTAAAATGGGAGAATAAACACAGGCATATCAACCCAAACAAGAGTTCGTAACTGTGGAGGTATAAATAAGCCTTTTTTATTTCCCCATTTTCGCACGCATTGTGAAATCTTTTGACGGTAAAACCTTTACCAACATTTTTATAAAAATCCCATATATGATCGACGTCCACCAGCCACCCGACTAAGAAACATGCAATACTGGGGGAAATTGTTTTTGTTGTTAGAAAGGCAGCCGCACCCGTAATAATCGATGTACCCAAATGACAGATAGGTTTCATGTATAGTCCTTAAGAGAAGAGATAAATAATTATCTGCGTTTTTGAAATATTTTCCCCATGAATCGAATAGATTTAACTACGAACCCAAAGAACACGATGAAAATAATTAAAAGGGATCCACATATGGTAAGAAGATATATCAGCAGTGTGTAAGTTGCTGTATAAAAATTTGCAAGAGGATTGCTTATAATAAACGCAGTAAAAGCCGATAACACCAGAAGAAATGTGAATGCCGATATGCTCCTGGCAGTAAATAATCTCCTTCTGTGTCTATGCCTTCTCGTGGTCTTGTGAATAGTATCCATATAACAGTCTTTATAATCTGTAGTTTATAAAATGTGTTTGAGAAACCATTATAAACAACGGTATAACATAAAAGCAAGGAAACGTCTATTCAATGGGGCTAAATTTTATTTTAGATGAATTGAAGTCATTGAGAGAGCGGGCATTGATGCGTGAATATAGAACCATTGAAAGCGCCCAAGGTCCCTACATTCAAATAGAAGGTAAATCCTATCTTTCGTTCTGTTCAAACAACTACCTCGGACTTGCCAACCACCCAAGGATAAAACAAGCTGCCATTGCAGCCATTAACCAATATGGATGGGGTACAGGCGCATCACGACTGGTTGCCGGGAATATGACACTTCACCAGGAACTTGAAAAGAAGATTGCAGATTTTAAAGGCACAGAGGCTGCTCTGCTGTTCCCTACCGGCTATATGGCCAATGTGGGCGCTCTCTGTGCCCTTGTCGGGAGGGAAGACATAGTCATTGGAGATAAATTGAACCATGCAAGCATTATCGACGGCTGTCGTCAATCAGGCGCGACATTCCGTGTTTATCCGCACAATGATGTAAGCCAACTAGAATCTTTGTTGCAGAGATCTTCCAAGCATCGGAGAAGGTTGGTGGTTACAGACAGTGTATTTAGTATGGACGGTGATACTGCTCCGCTGCCAGAAATTGTAGAAATTACCCAAAAATATGATGCCGTACTCATGGTTGACGATGCCCATGCCATGGGGGTATTTGGTCAACAGGGGAAAGGCATGATCGAACACTATGGACTTGAAGGAAAGATTGATATTATTATGGGGTCATTGAGCAAGGCGATTGGAAGCATCGGCGGGTTTATTGCCGGGAATAAGGATCTCATAGATTTTTTTAAAAATAAGGCACGATCTTTTATTTACACAACGGCGCTGCCGCCCGCGGCATGTGCCGCATCTCTGGCGGGACTGACGCTTATCCAGGAAGATACAACCCTTATCGCCAAGTTATGGGAAAATATACGATATTTAAGGTCTCATCTGTCGAAATTTATAAGCAATATTTCCGGAGAAAGTCCTATCATTCCCATTATTATCGGATCGGCGGAAGATGCGATTAATGTATCCACAAGACTTTATGAAAATGGCATTTTGATCCCTGCGATTCGCCCCCCCACCGTACCTTTAGGTACAAGCCGATTGCGCGTTTCATTAATGGCCACCCACAGCAAAGAGGATATAAACAGGTTGATAGATACATTGAAGGACATTGGGGTGTTAACTCATGGAAATGCAAAACATGTTAAGGAAGATTATGCACAGACCGACGTGGGTTGAAATTGACTTAAATGCCCTGAGGCATAATTTGTTGGCAATAAAGAAATGGGTTGGACCACAGATAAAAATTCTGGGTATTGTCAAAGCTGATGCCTATGGACATGGCGACTATGAGGTTAGCAGGGTTTTGTTAAACAATGGTGTTGAAATGCTCGGCATCGCAATCCTCGAAGAAGGAATTCAATTAAGGGATAAAGGTATAAAAGCGCCATTATTGCTTCTCGGAGGCATCTTTGAAGAGCAAATCGATACGGTTATCCAATATGGCTTAACACCTACGGTTTATGATTTGAAGCTTGCTGAAGTATTATCAAAAAGGGCGTATTATTTTAATACGATTATGAAAGTTCATGTGTATGTGGATACGGGCATGGGTAGTATTGGCGTAAAGTATGACAAGGCCGTAGAGTTTGTAAAATTTGCAAAAAGTCTGAAAAACCTTCTCATTGACGGCATATACACACACTGTTCATCTTCCGATGAAAAGGATTCAGCATTTACAAATTTACAGATAAAAAGATTTAGAGACGTCCTGACGGCTCTTGACTCAATGAATGCGCGTATTCCATTAAGACATATGGCAAACAGCGGGGCAATTCTCGGTTATCCCGAAGCTTATTTTACTATGGTTAGACCCGGTCTGTCGCTGTATGGATTATATCCCTCAGAGGATGTTTCAAGAGATATAGGCATCAGACCTGTTATGAGCTTTAAGACGAGGGTTATTCACATTAAAGAAATGGACACAGGAGACGTGGTCGGCTATGGGCGGGGATACAGTAATATCAAGCCCACCCGTGTCGCAACCCTTCCTTTGGGATACGATGATGGATATAACCGGTTACTTTCGAATCAAGGAGAAGTCCTTATCAGAGGCAAGAAGGCATTTGTTATCGGGCGGGTTTGTATGGATCAATGTTTCGTAGACGTAACCAACATAAAAGATGTTTCTGTTGGAGATGAAGTCGTATTATATGGCCGTCAAGGACAGGAAACGATACCGATAGAATCTATTGCCAAACAGCTAAACACCATTCCTTATGAGGTTACTTGCAGTATAAGTAAACGTGTGCCGAGAATCTATACCAACAAAGAAGACTAACTTATTCACCGGTATTTAACTCAATCCTAATTTATCCATCTTATATCTCAGTATCCTTCTTGTCGTTTTGAGTATCTGTGCGGCCCTGGTTTGTATGCCATCTGCTTTTTGAAGGGCTTTTTCTATAAGCTCTCTTTCCGTGCGGGAGACTACTTCATCAAGTGATCCGGCATCCAATAATTCAAGTAAGCCGTTAGAATTGTATGAGGCATGATGATTGTCTCCACTTTTGATTTCCACAGGAAGGTGTTCTTCGAGAATGGTATCGCTATCTCCATACAGGGTAAGTATCCTTTCGAGTACGTTTTTAAGTTCTCTTATATTTCCAGGCCAATAATAGTTTTCAAACAGTTTCATTACGGCAGGCTGAATCTTTTTGGTTTTAGAGTAAAGTTCTTCTTTATACTTTTGAAAATAATGTTTTACGAGGAAAGGAATATCTTCTCTCCTGTTTCTTAGAGCAGGCACGTCCAACGGAACGACATTTATCCTGTAATACAAATCTTCACGGAACGTCCCTTTCGTTATTGCGGTTTTAAGGTTAATATTGGTACTCGCAATTAGCCGAACATCAATACTGATTGTTTTCGTTCCACCTACGCGGACGAACTCATATTCCTGCAAAACCCGCAAAAGTTTAGCTTGATTGGACAAACTCATTTCACTGATTTCATCCAAAAATACAGTGCCGCCATTTGCCAGTTCGAAACGTCCTATTTTTTTGTCAGTTGCATTGGTAAATGACCCCTTTTCGTGGCCGAATAATTCACTTTCTAACAAGTTATCAGGAAGATTAGGGCAACTCACGGCAACAAAAGGCTTATTCTTTCTCGGACTCTGTAAATGAATTGCCCTTGCAATAAGTTCTTTTCCTGTGCCGCTTTCACCCGTAATTAATACAGGCGAATCTCCTTTCGCCACCCTGATAATTGTATCAAATATCTGTCTCATGGCAGGGCTTTGTCCGACAATGTTGTTGAATTCAAAATTTTTGTTTAATTCTGATCGAAGATATGCCACCTCATGCGCAAGTTCTCCCGAGCGGAGGGTTTTGTCGATGACAAGTTTAATTTCCTCCACATCAAATGGTTTGATAATGTAATCAGAGGCGCCTAATTTCATGGCCTCAATAGCCGTTTTCACTGCTTTTATGGCAGTAACCATTATGACCTCAACATCGTTGTTTATTTTTCTTATTTCACTTAAAACCTCCAGTCCGGACATACCCGGTAACATAATATCGAGAATCACCAGATTAACACATTCATTACGAAGGATTTCCAATGCCTTTAAACCGTCAATAGCAGTAAGGACTCTGTAATCTTCTTTTAATATCATTCTAAACGATTCAAGGATACTTAACTCATCATCAACTACTAAAATAGTCCTCATCGTATTTGACACCTCACGTTAATGGAAGTGCTTCATTAGGTATTGCCATATTTTTACTATTTATGTGAAATCTAATTCGTGCAGCAAAAAACCTTCCGAAAATTCAGACAAATTATCCTTTTCTGCAATCAATTTTAAATTTTCATTTATAACTTACTTTTACATATAAACTTAGTCTTGTTTATATTTATCATTTTAGCAAAAAATTGTTCTATAAACAAAATTACCTGACAACAAATTATGAACAAATTTGTGCAATAGCGCAACTTTGTTTTTAGATTTTTAATGATTTGTATTTATGATGTAAAAGTTTTGTTATCGTGTCCGGGATAGGCTTTCCTACAGCATGTCCGTCAATCTTTGAAACGGGCATAATTTCCATAAGGGAGTTGGTAATGAAAACTTCGTTTGCCCCAGGAATCCTTTCCACTTTGAAAAGCTCCTCAGAGGCATGAATACCGTTTTCCTTGCACAACTCTAAGACCATCTTCCGTGTAATACCTGGTAGTATATTGGCCTTCAGAGAGGGGGTAATAACGGTGTTCTTCTCAACAACAAATATATTACTAACGGCACATTCGGCGACATAATTGTCCGTGTTCAGAATGAGTGCGTCGTGGGCGCCCTTTTCAGATGCCTCTCTTTTAATAAGGTAATTGGTCAAAAAGTTGAGTGTCTTGTGACATGATATGGGACAGGTTGTGCTCCTGCGAATATGAGAAGTGATAAGCGATACGCCTGTTTTATACAGTGATGCTGGATAGGAGGCAAGCGGTTTTGCATAGATAACAAAGGTGGGAGTGTATGTGCCTTTGGGAATGAGTCCATTAACTCCAGGTCCTCGAGATAGTGTCATCCGGATATAGGCATCTTGTAAATTATTCGCGGCAAGAAGTTGTTCAATAATCTGACGTATTTGCTGAGATGTATAACGAAAAGGAATGTCAAAATATTGCGCGGAATTTGAGATACGGGTAACATGGTCTTCTAGTCGAAATGGTTTTTTCTCGTATGCTCTAAGAGTTTCAAATAGCCCATCCCCATACAGAAAGCCGCGATCCAGGGTGCTTAAGAGCCCTTCTGTATCTTTGACGATTGTATCATTTAAGAAGATGAGATTGGGCATGGTTTTAGTGAATCGATAAGGGCCTTGGCCTTGTGCATCGTCTCTTCATATTCCTCTTCTTCATTGGAATCGGCCACAATGCCGCTTCCAACCTGGAAGTATACCGTTTTATCCTTTGTAATGAAGGTGCGTATAGCGATATTCAGGTCTGCGTCTCCGTTAAACCCGATATATCCTATAGCGCCCGTATAAACGCTTCTCTGGGTGGGTTCAAGTTCATCAATGATTTGCATGGCGCGAATCTTTGGCGCCCCCGTAATTGAGCCGCCAGGGAATGTGGCCTTGAGCAAGTCGATTACATCATACCGTTCGTGTATATCCCCTTCAATGGTAGAAACCAGGTGATACACGGTTGGGTAAGTTTCTAAAACCTTTCTTTCTGTGACCTTTACGGAACCATAATCGCATACACGTCCGAGATCGTTTCGTTCCAGGTCGATAATCATAGTGAGTTCTGCATCGTCCTTTGGACTGGAGAGCAATTCCTGTTTCATAACCTCGTCGGTCTTCGCATCCTTGCCACGCGGCCGTGTGCCTTTGATTGGGCGAGTCTGGACATGTTTTGCATGTACATTGAGAAATCGTTCCGGTGAGGAACTGACAATGGCAACATCGTCAAAGTTCAGGTAACATGAAAAAGGCGCCGGATTTACCGAACGCAATATTTTATAGAGTTCATAAGGAGGCATATCAAGATGCGTTTCTATACGGTGAGAAAGATTGACCTGATATACATCGCCTGCCGAGATATAGTCCTTGATATGCCTGATTGCGTTCAGATAGCGTTCTTTTGTGAAATTAAACCGCAGCGTGGTTTCAGTTATCTTCGGATCGGGCTTATGATACGCCGTTTCATACACACTATCGGATTTTCTGCACAGCACCTCAACTGCTTGTTTCATCCTGTCTTCCAGGGCGCTGTCTAAACCGAAATCTACCCCGATCACGTGGCACTTTTCCAGAAGATTATCGTAAGAAATGACGGTGTCATAAAACCCCATATACATATCCGGGAGTCCAATATCATCAAGGGCATTGTTTGGTAATCTTTCAATAAAATGGCACAAATCATAACCAAAATATCCTACCACGCCGCATTGAAAGGGAATTGCATCGTTTGTGTTTTTTAAAGAAAACTGCTTTAATAATTCCCGAAAATGTTCAAAGGGATTACCTTCGATTTCAAGGACGCCTTCTTTATCGGTGAGGGTGATTTTGCGGTGTTTCGTCTTCATTGTCAGGAAGGGCTGAAAACCCAGAAAAGAATATCTCGAAATCCCCTTTATGGGCAAGGCGCTGTCGAGAAAAAACAAATTACTTCGGGGAACAAAACGGCAAAAAGCTTCCACAGGGGAACAGGCGTCCCTGACTTCGTGTATAAGAATTTCGCCTTCTATGCACTTGTTTAAGTCCATGTTACCAGCCTTTTCACCAATCCGTTTTTCCTGTACTCGATACCCTCGCCTGTAACCCGCAATCCTGTGCTCCGTTCCAGTATATTTCGAAGCCTACGCAGGGTTTTCCCTATAATTCCTGCATTGGCAGACATGATAATGTTACTCCATTCCAGGAGTTTTTCAAGGTTATTTTCGATCGTGAAGTATGGCGCCGGTCTGTCGGTAAGCCAGTAATCGTCAGTTACCAATCCCTTTTGTTTTGCCAGTTCGTAAAGCTCCGTACCGGGAAACACCATAGCCTCTGAAACCGAAACAAAGTCGGGACGTACCGTTTCGATCATTCTTGTCGTATCACGTACTGTATGGTCGTCTTCGCCCGGATTGCCCACCATGAGAAGCATCTTGGTTTTCATGCCCATTTGCTTTGTGAGTTTAATGGCGTGTTCAATTTGTTCCGGTGTGGTCTTCTTTTTGATGGCCTTGAGCACCGT
>Ga0194120_10008928_pt1 | contig 12936 bp, 10 predicted proteins | sample TA2MahCa65mmetaG_FD_148642 | JGI IMG/M metagenome (GOLD analysis project Ga0194120, IMG submission 148642) | Freshwater microbial communities from Lake Tanganyika, Tanzania - TA2015019 Mahale Deep Cast 65m | ecosystem: Environmental > Aquatic > Freshwater > Lake | place: Tanzania: Lake... | reverse complement strand
GGCGGCGAGCTGCGCGAACGGATCCTCGCGAACCTCCGTACGTTCGAACGCCGGCCGATCGACGACGACTCGCCGCGCGCTGCCGTCGCGATCACCGTCTGCGACCTCGACGGCGAAGCGGGGTACGTGTTCATCCGCCGGTCGCTCACGATGCGCAGCAATGCCGGTCAGTACGCGCTCCCGGGTGGGCGCTGCGAGCCCGGCGAGGGGGCGGCCGACGCCGCCCGGCGCGAGCTCGCCGAGGAGGTGGGCGTCGCCGTCGGCACCGACGGGGTGCTCGGCCTGCTCGACGACCTGGTGACGCGCACCGGCCGGGTGGTGACCCCCGTCGTCTGCTGGGTCGACGGACCGGTCGCGCTGGTGCCCGATCCCGACGAGGTGCACGACGCCTGGATCGTGCCCGTCAGCGAGCTCGACCACGCGGAGGCGCCGCGGTGGGTCACGGTACGCGAGGTGGAGGGGCGGGTGCTGCGCATGCCGGTGCGGGGGGAGTGGATCAACCCGCCGACCGCGGCGATGCTCTACCAGTTCCGGGAGGTCGCACTGCACGGGCGGGCCGTTCGGGTGCACGACGTCTCGTCGCCCCGCTGGACGGGCCGGTGAGCCCTACACGCCGGTAGTTACACTCACGTCATGGCCGGGCTGTATCGAGACCAGGGCGTCGTCCTCCGGACGGTGAAGCTCGGCGAGGCTGATCGGATCGTCACCTTCGCCACCCTGGGCCACGGCAAGGTCCGCGCGGTGGCGAAGGGGGTGCGCAAGAGTGGAAGCAGGTTCGGTGCGCGGCTCGAGCCGACGAGCCACGTGGCGCTGCAGTGCTACAAGGGCCGCGAGCTCGACGTGGTCACCCAGGTCGAGACGATCGAGGCCAACCGGCGGCTGCGTGAGGACTACACACTGTGCACGCATGCAGTGTCGATGCTCGAGGCGATCGACCAGGTCGTGCAGGAGCACGAGAACGCACCCGCCCTGTACCGGCTGCTCACGGGTGCGCTGCGCACGCTGGGGGAGACGCCGTCGCCGGTGGTCACGCCCGGTTTCTTCTGGAAGCTGCTGAGCCTCGAGGGCTATCACCCGCATCTCGACGGCTGCGTCCGCTGCGGCGACGAGCCCGGGCTGTTCGTGGCGTTCGACCTGGCCGACGGCGGGGTGCTCTGCGCGACGTGCGGGCGGCTGGGTGGACGGAGGCTGTCGCCCGAGGCGCTCGGGTTCCTCCGACGGCTAATGGGCGGCGAGCTGCACCGGGCGATGGCGGAGCCGCCGGGGCCCGAGGTGATCCACGAGGTGGAGCGGCTCGGGGTGGCGGCACTCGAGCACCACTCCGAGCGCCGCCTTCGCAGCGCCACCCTCCTCTGACCAGCGCCCCCGAGCCCCTCCTCCCACCCCCACCGGGTTTGCGCGCCGAAGAGCGCATCGCGCTCCTCTCGCATCAATCCCGACGGGGTGTGGTCAGGTGGTCTTGGGGGCCGGGGTGGCGTTGGGGCCGAGGCGGCGGCGCAGGTCGGCCTCGTAGTCGGCGACCGCCTTGCCTGCGTACTGCTCGCGCAGCGCGTCGAGGTGCGCGTAGCCCGTGTCGCGCTCCGCGTCCCACTCGTCGGCGAACCGCCCCGAGGCGATGTCGTCGGCGAGCTCGCGCATCGTCGAGAGCACGTCGAGGTGGTCGAACCGGCCCCGACGTGAGAGCTGACCGTACTGGCTGGTGGGGGAGTGGAAGCCGAACTGCGCCGAGTAGCCGATCTCGCGCAGCAGCCGGTAGCTGCGCTCGATCTCGCCCGAGAGCGAGAGCTCGGTGACGATCGCCTCGATCGGGATGCCCTGCTCGAGCATCACCTGGACGAACGCGTTGTTCACCGCGGTGAGCGCCGGGGAGAGCACCTGCTCGACGCCGAGGTCGAGGACGGCCTCCTGCTCGGCGGTGAGCACGATCGCCCCGTGGCGCAGGCCGCCGATCGCGGACGCGATCGCGAGCGTGCGCGCCCGCGCCGACTTGGTGACGTCGCGGTGTACGCCGAACGCGGTGATGAAGCCGACGCCCTCCTCGTAGCAGCGGCGAACCTCGGGCCCGAGCATTCGGGGGGCGATCATCGCCTGGTCGCCGGCCGGGTCGAAGCGCCCGAACGCGTACGTGTAGCCGCTCGCCACGATCGTGAGCGCGGTGTCGCGAGGCGCGATCGGCAACGACGGGATCGCGTCGTCGGGGATCAGCACGCAGATCACGTCCGCGTCGCTCGCAGCTTCGAGATCGGCAGCGGCGAAGCCGTCGCGCTCGGCCTGGGCGCGCGACTCGTCGTTGCGGACGCACACCGTGGGCGCCAGCCCCGAGTCGCGCAGGTTCAGGGCCCACGACCGCCCCTGGTTGCCGTACCCCACCACTGCGACCGCCTGCCCGCTGACGGCGGTCGGGTCGGCGTCGCGCTCGTACAGGATCTCGGTCACGGTCGGTGCACCTCCCGGTCGTCGACCCTCGAGCCGGCTGACGACCGGGACGGTACCCGGTCCGCTGGGAGCGCTTCCCGTCTACGGACCCCTCGCCACTAGCCTGTCGGCCTCTATGGCCTCCCCCGACCAGATGGAGCGCGTCGTCAACCTGGCCAAGCGCCGGGGCCTCGTGTTCCCGTCGAGCGAGATCTACGGCGGGTTCCGCTCCACCTGGGACTACGGGCCGCTGGGTGTGCTGCTCAAGCGCAACGTGAAGGACGCCTGGTGGCGGTCGATGGTGCAGATGCGCGGCGACGTCGTGGGGCTCGACTCGGCGATCCTGATGGCACCCAAGGTGTGGGAGGCGAGCGGTCACCTTGCCACGTTCACCGACCCGCTGGTCGACTGCCGAAGCTGCAAGGAGCGCTTCCGCGCCGACCAGCTCCCCACATCGGGCGCGTGCCCGAACTGCGGCGCGAAGGACAGCTTCACCGAGGCCCGCCAGTTCAACCTGATGTTCAAGACCTACGTCGGGCCGGTGGAGGACGACGCGTCGGTCGCGTACCTGCGGCCGGAGACCGCGCAGGGGATCTTCGTCAACTTCGAGAACGTGCAGACGACGTCGCGCAAGAAGCCGCCGTTCGGCATCGCGCAGATCGGCAAGTCGTTCCGCAACGAGATCACCCCGGGCAACTTCATCTTTCGCACGCGCGAGTTCGAGCAGATGGAGATGGAGTTCTTCGTTCCGCCGGAGACGGGCGCCGAGTGGTTCGAGTACTGGTGCCAGGAGCGCTTCCGCTGGTACCTCGACCTCGGCATCCCCGAGGAGATGCTGCGCCTACGGCCCCACGACCCCGACGAGCTCTCGCACTACAGCGCGGGCACCGCCGACGTGGAGTTCGCCTACCCGTGGGGCTGGGGCGAACTCGAGGGTATCGCCAACCGTACCGACTACGACCTCCGACAGCACGCCGCGCTCTCAGGCGAGGACCTCTCGTACTTCGACCAGGAGAGCGACCGGAGGTACCTGCCGCACGTGATCGAGCCGGCCGCGGGGGCCGACCGGGCGACGCTGGCGTTCCTGCTGGCCGCGTACCGGGAGGAGGAGGCGCCGACTGCCGACGGCAAGGTCGAGAAGCGCACCGTGCTGCGCCTCGACCCGCGCCTCGCCCCGATCAAGGTGGCGGTGCTGCCCCTGTCGAAGAACGAGAAGCTGGTGCCCGTCGCGACCGAGGTCGCCGACGCGCTTCGCCCGCACCTCGTGATCGATGTCGACGTCACGGGTTCGATCGGTCGCCGTTATCGGCGCCAGGACGAGATCGGGACGCCGTGCTGCGTCACCGTCGACTTCGACACCCTCGACGACCGGGCCGTGACGGTGCGCGACCGCGACTCGATGCACCAGGAACGTGTGGCCGTCGACGACCTCGTCGCGTATCTCCGGGAGCGCCTGCCGTCATGACCGACTACTACGAGATCCTCGGGGTCGAGCCCGACGCGTCGAAAGACGAGATCCGCGGCGCCTACCGCGACGCGCTCGAGGTCGCGACCGATCCCGGGGAGCGGGCGCGACTCAACAAGGCGTGGAACACGCTCTCCGACCCCGCGCAGCGTGCCCGCTTCGACGAGCGCCGTGCCGCGGGCGAGGTGAAGGAGGGTGACGACATCGAGGTCCTCGACGCGGCTGCTCCGGCGCCGGCGAGCGGTGGTCGGCGCAACCAGCTCCCGCCCACCGTGGTGCTGCCGGCCGGGATGCGTCTCGCGGAGCCGAAGGCCCGCGGCATGGCGATGCTGTTCGACTTCTCGGTGCTGGCGGTGCTCTACCTGATCGTGGTCGCGGCCGTGCTTCCCGCGCTGCTCCAGAGTCGCTACCCCGAGCAGACCGACAGGATCGACGCGATCGACAAGCAGATCACGAGTCTCGACAAGCGCCAGCAGAAGGCTGATGACACCGCCGACGACGACAAGGCCACGAAGGCCGAGCGCGAAAAGGCCGAGGCGGACTCGAAGCAGCTCGGGAAGCAGATCGACGACCTGGAGGAGCAGCGCGCAGACGTCGCCGGCGACTTCCAGGGCTTCTCACTGATCCTGATCGCTGCTCTGCTCGTGCTGTGCCTGGCGTACGTCGTGCCGTCCACGGCGCTCACCGGCCAGACGCTCGGGATGCGGCTCCGGCGGGTGAAGGTCGTCCGGATCGACGGGAGCCCGGCCACCTGGGGGAGCGCGCTCGCTCGCTTCGTCCCGCCGATCACACTCGCGGTGTTCCTGTCCCAGCTCGGGGCGCTGCTCGGCCTCGGGATGGTGCTGTGGTTCTTCCGGGACCGCAACCGCCAGGGTCTGCACGACCGGCTGGCCAAGACGCTCGTCGTCGAGGCCTAGACCACGGGGGGTCACGACCCCGGCCTTTCCGGGGGGCCTCCGGAGCCCGGGTTTCAGTACGATCAGTTGCTTCCACGCGTCCCGGAGAGGAACCGAACCCCGATGAAGTACGTGTACGCCTTCCACGAGGGCGGCAAGGACCAGAAGTACCTGCTCGGGGGCAAGGGGGCGAACCTTGCCGAGATGACCAAGCTCGGCCTGCCGGTACCCCCCGGCTTCACGATCTCCACCGACGCGTGCAAGGCGTACATGAACGCCGCCGACACCCTGCCCGACGGCCTCATGGAGGAAGTGGCCGACGCGCTGGTGACCCTCGAGGAGAACATGGGCAAACGCCTGGGCGACGACGCCGATCCGCTGCTGGTCTCGGTGCGGTCGGGCGCACCCTTCTCGATGCCCGGGATGATGGACACCGTCCTCAACCTGGGCCTCAACGACGCGTCGGTGAAGGGTCTCGCGAAGCTCACCGACAACGAGCGCTTCGCGTACGACTCCTACCGGCGATTCGTGCAGATGTTCGGCAAGATCGTGCTCGACGTGCCGGGCGACCTGTTCGAGGACGCGCTGCAAGACCTGATGGAGGACCGCGACGTCGCCCTCGACACCGCGCTGTCGGCGGAAGACCTGCACGGGCTCGTCGGCACGTTCAAGGCGATCGTCGCGCGGGAGGCGGGCGTCTCGTTCCCCGACGACCCGCGCGAGCAGCTGCGATACGCGATCGAGGCGGTGTTCAAGTCGTGGAACGGTGACCGGGCCAAGGTCTACCGGAAGATGGAGAAGATCCCCGACGACCTCGGCACCGCAGTCAACGTGCAGACGATGGTCTTCGGCAACAAGGGCGACGACTCCGGCACGGGCGTTGCGTTCACGCGCAACCCGTCCACCGGCGAGAACGCCCCGTACGGCGACTTCCTGGCCAACGCGCAGGGCGAAGACGTGGTGGCCGGCATCCGGATCACCGAGCCGCTGGGCGCGATGGGGAACCACTTCCCCGAGTGCCACACGCAGCTGCTCGACGTGATGGGGCTGCTGGAGTGCCACTACCGCGACATGTGCGACATCGAGTTCACGATCGAGCAGGGGCGCCTGTTCATCCTCCAGACCCGTGTCGGCAAGCGCACCGCGGCGGCCGCGCTGCGCATGGCCGTCGAGATGGAGCAGGAGGACCTGATCGACCAGCGCGAGGCCGTGCTGCGCGTGCAGCCCGAGCAGCTCGACCAGCTCCTGCACCCGCAGTTCGACTCCGACGCGTCCTACGACGTGCTGGCCAAGGGCCTCAACGCGTCGCCTGGCGCGGCGGTAGGCCAGGTGTACTTCACCGCCGACGACGCCGAGGCGGCGGCGGCGCGTGGCGAGCGGGTGATCCTCGTGCGTCCGGAGACCTCGCCCGAGGATCTGCACGGCATGATCGCGGCCGAGGGCATCCTCACGTCGCGCGGCGGGCTGGTGAGCCACGCCGCGGTGGTGGCCCGGGGCATGGGCACGCCCGCGATCTGCGGCGCCGACGCGCTCAGGATCGACCTGGCCAAGAAGGAGTTCACCGTCGACCGCGAGCAGATCGTGTGCGGCGTCGCCAGCATTGTCACCACCACGGTCGGCGAGGGTGCGGTGATCTCGATCAACGGCAGCACCGGTGAGGTCGTCGTGGGCGAGGTGCCCGTGGTCACGCCCGAGCCGACCGGGCCGTTCGGCATCGTGCTCGGTTGGGCCGACGGGTTCCGCACCCTGAAGGTGCGCACGAACGCCGACCTGCCCCACGACGCGCAGAAGGCCCGCGAGTTCGGGGCCGAGGGAATCGGGCTGTGTCGCACCGAGCACATGTTCCTCGGCGACCGGCTCCCGATCGTGCAGGCGATGATCCTGGCCGAGACCGATGCGGCCGAGGATCGGGCGCTCGCGGCGCTGCTCGAGGTGCAGCGCTCCGACTTCGTCGGGATCCTCGAGGCGATGGACGGCCTGCCCGTCACCGTGCGGCTGCTCGACCCGCCGCTGCACGAGTTCCTGCCCCGCCACGACGAGGTGCTCGGCCGCCGGGTCAACGCGTTCATCCAGGGCGTCGGCGACCCCGAGGCCGACGAGCTCATGCAGGCGCTGAAGCGCTGGGAGGAGGCCAACCCGATGCTCGGCACCCGCGGGTGTCGCCTCGGGATCCTCAAGCCCGGTTTGTACAAGATGCAGGTGCGTGCGTTGATCGAAGCCGCGGTGATCCGCAAGCGCGCCGGTGGCGACCCGCAGGTGGAGATCATGATCCCGCTCACCGTCATCGATACCGAGATGGAGCTGCTCGAAGGTTGGGTGCGTGACGAGGCGGCGAAGGTGTTCGAGGACCAGGGCACCGAGGTCGACTACCTGGTCGGCACGATGGTGGAGACTCCCCGCGCCGCGATCGTCGCCGACGAGATCGCCCGCACCGCGGAGTTCTTCTCGTTCGGCACGAACGACCTCACACAGATGACGTTCGGGTTCAGTCGCGACGACGTCGAGGGCCGGATGATGCCCGAGTACCTCGAGCGGGGCCTGCTGAAGGTGAGCCCCTTCGAGCAGCTGGACCGCGGCGGCGTCGGCCAGCTCGTCGAGTGGGCCAAGGAGCGCGGTCGCTCGGTGCGTCCCGACCTGAAGCTCGGCATCTGCGGGGAGCACGGCGGCGATCCCGCGTCGGTGCACTTCTGCCACGAGGTGGGCCTCGACTACGTGTCGTGCTCGCCCTACCGGGTTCCGCTGGCCCGGCTGGCCGCGGCGCACGCCGCGCTCGAGGCGACCGGTCCCGGCACGACGGCGTAGGCCCGGGAGCAGCGTCTCACCCCCTCGGTATCCTCGATCCGATGGGCGATCTCACCGAACGCCAGCAGGAGTGGGCGGCCACGATGGGCGGCCACCGAGGGGGGGGACTGCGCCGCGCGCACGCGGACTCGGGGGCGGTGGTCGGCGTCGTCACCCCGCTGGGGCGCGCGGCTCGCGAGGACGCCGAGGAGGCGCTGCTCGCACCGGGCGCGACCCGCGCCCGCGGGGCCGGCAACCGGGCCGTCGACGAGCGTCCCGATCCGATGCGCACCTGCTTCGAGCGTGACCGCGACCGGATCCTGCACGGCACCACGGCCTTTCGACGGCTCGCCGGCAAGACCCAGGTCTTCGTCTTCCCGGAGGATCACCAGCGCACCCGGCTCACCCACGCGCTCGAGGTGGCCCAGGTGGCCACGGGGATCGCCCGGGCATGTCGCCTCAACGTGGCGCTCACCGAGGCGATCGCCCTGGGCCACGACTGCGGGCACGGCCCGTTCGGTCACGCCAGCGAGGATGCGTTCACGCCCTACGTCCCGGGCGGCTACGACCATGCGGTCTGGGGCGCAGACGTCGTGCTGGCGCCGCTGAACCTCTGCACCGAGACGCTCGACGGCATCCGCAACCACTCGTGGTCGCGCCCGGCGCCGTCGACGCCGGAGGGGGAGGTGGTGTCGTGGGCCGACCGGATCGCCTACGTGTGCCACGACTTCGAGGACGCTGTGCGAGCGGGAATCGTCACCCCGGCGATGCTGCCCGAGGCGGTGCTCGGGCGGTGCGGGGAGCGACGCAGCCGCCAGCTCGGCGCGTTCATCGCCGGGGTGGTCGACGCCACGACCGGCACCGGCGAGGTCGGGATGGCCGAGCCCCTGGCCGATGCGCTCGCCGCATTCCGGGCGTTCAACTACGAGCGGATCTACATGCGGCGGGCGTCGGTCGCCCAGGGTGAGATCGTGGAGCGGGTGCTGCGGGCGCTGGTCGAGTTCTACGCCGACCGACCCAACGCGATGCCACCTCGGGAGCTCGCGGGAACCGGCCATTCCAGTGAGGGGTCGGAGGCCGGGAGCCCGCAGGCGCTGCGCGAGGCGGTCACCTACGTCGCCGGGATGACCGACCGCTTCGCGTTCGCCCAGGCGATGGCCCATCTCGGATGGGATCCGGCGTCGCTGCCCGCCGGCGTCGACGTGGGCCACTGATGCCCCCGGCGGTGGCCGTGGCGTCCCGCCTACCCTGAGCCTCGATGGGCATCCTCGACGAGGACATCGCGCGGGTCCGGGAGGCGACCGACATCGTCGGGCTGATCTCCGAACGGCTCGCGCTCAAGCGAGTCGGACGACGGTTCGTCGGGCTGTGCCCGTTCCACACCGAGAAGACTCCGAGCTTCTCGGTCAACGCCGACCTCGGGCTGTATCACTGCTTTTCGTGCCAGGAATCGGGCGACGCGATCACGTTCGTGCGCAAGCTCGACGGACTCGACTTCGTGGAGGCGGTCGAGCGGCTCGCGTCCCGAGCCGGCATCCAGCTCCGGTACGACTCCGCCGCGGCCGGCAAGGACCGTCAGCGGCGGGAGCGGCTCACCGCGGCCGTGCAGGAAGCCGTCGACTTCTACCACCGCCTCCTGCTCGAGGACCCGCGCGGCGGTCGGGCCCGAGGCTACCTGCGCAGCCGCGGCTTCGACGGTGACGCCGCGCGCCGGTTCGTCCTCGGCTGGGCGCCCGAGGGCTTCGACCTGCTGTCCCGGCACCTCTATGACCGGAAGTTCTCGCGCGACGACATCGCGGCGGCGGGCCTCGCGTTCGTGAACCGAGCGCAGAAGGCGCAGGACTTCTTCCGTTCCCGGCTGATGTTCCCGATCTTCGACCGGGCCGGTGTACCAGTGGGCTTCGGCGCCCGCACGCTCGACGGCGACGGCCCGAAGTACAAGAACACCGCGGAGACTGCGCTGTACCACAAGAGCCGGCTGCTCTACGGCCTGAACTGGGCGAAGGCCGAGGTCGGCGCACGCGACGAGGTGGTGATCTGCGAGGGCTACACCGACGTGATGGGTTTCGCGCTCGCGGGCGTGCCCAACGCGGTGGCGACCTGTGGCACCGCGCTCGCCGACGAGCACGTGCAGATCCTCAAGGCGTTCACACGGCATGTGATCCTCGCGTACGACGCCGATGCGGCCGGCCAGAACGCGGCCGAGAAGTGGTACCAGTGGGAGCAGCGCTTCGACATCGAGGTGAAGGTCGCCGCGCTCCCGCCGGGGCGCGACCCGGGTGACCTGTGGCGCGAGGACCCGACCGCGCTGGTGAAGGCCGTCGAGGGTGCATCGCGGTTCATGCAGTTCAAGGTCGATCGGGTGCTCGCCGCCGCCGACCTCGCCTCCCCGGAGGGGCGGGCCCGCGCCGCCGAGGAGCTGGTGCCCGTGTTGCGGGAGCACCCCAATGAGCTCGTGCGCGAGCAGTACATCCAGACCGCAGCCGGCACACTCGGGTTCGACCACGTGTGGTTCAAGCAGGCGATCGCCCGGCGTCCGCCACGAAGCTCGGCTTCCGGACGTGACCGCGGCGCGGAGGACCCCGAGGAGTGGTCGGCCCGCCCGCCGGTCCGTCCCATGCCGGTCGACGGACGGGAAGAGGACGTCCTGCGCTGGGCGATCCACGACCCGGCGCTGGTGGCCGACTGGCTCGACGCGTCGTTCTTCGCCGACCCGGTTGCGCACGGGGCGTTCGAGGTGCTCGCCGCACACCACGACTTCCACGAGGCGCTCGAGGCCAGCGAGGGCCCCGTGCGCGCGTTGCTCGAGCGGCTCGCGGTCGAGGAGCCGGAGGCCGACGCCGAGCCGGAAACGATCCGCGCGCGCCTGATCGTGAACACGGTGGTGCCGGCGGCCGAGCGACTACAGCGGCGGCTGGTCGCGGAGGGCGACGATCGCGCGATGCAGGTGCAGCCCCAGCTCGACGCGGTGCGTTCGGCGGCGGCATCGGGATGGGCAGCCGGGGAGGCACCCGCCATGCAGTTGGTACGCTGGATCTCCGAGTGGACGTGACCGACCCGGCACCACAGGAGTCAGGCGCGCAGGCGGAGCCGTTGGACGGCGACATCGCCGCACTCGTCGCGCGCGGACGCGAGCGCGGCTTCGTCACCGGTGGCGAGATCTTCGCCGCACTTCCCGATCTCGAACCGGAGACCGACGAGCTCGCGGCGATCTACGCGCGGATGGAGTCGGCTGGCGTGCAGGTCGTCGACGAGGTCGGCGAGGAGCTGCGGCGCGAGGACATGCGCCGCGACGACGGGCACGAGCCGGAACCGAAGATGCCCGTACCGCCCGACCCGAGCGCCACCACCACGCCCCGCCCGGGGGCGGCGCCGGGACCTTCGGAGGACGCGCACGTGCGCCCGCCACGGCCACGCCACACCCGCACCACCGGGAGCGGCGAGTCGGCGAGCTTCGACCCGTTGCGGATGTACCTCAAGGAGATCGGGAAGGTCCCGCTGCTCACCGGGCCGGAGGAGGTCAGCCTGGCCAAGCGGCTCGAGGCGGGGGTCGAGGCGACCGAGCGGGTGGAGAACGACCGGGCGCTCACCGAGGAGCAGCGGGCGAGCCTGCGGGCAGTGGCCCGCGACGGGGAGCTGGCCAAGCGGGAGCTGATCGAGGCCAACCTGCGACTGGTGGTGTCCATCGCGAAGCGGTACGTAGGGCGGGGGATGGCGTTGCTCGACCTCGTCCAGGAGGGCAACCTCGGCCTGATGCGGGCGGTCGACAAGTTCGACTACACGAAGGGCTTCAAGTTCTCGACCTACGCGACGTGGTGGATTCGCCAGGCGATCACCCGCGCGATCGCCGACCAGGCGCGCACCATCCGGATCCCGGTGCACATGGTCGAGACCATGAACAAGGTGACGCGCACGAAGCTTCAGATGCTCCAGGAGCTCGGGCGCGAGCCCACGGTCGAGGAGATCGCGGCGAAGGTGGAGATGACACCCGACCGGGTGCGCGAGATCCAGCGGCTCGGACAGGAGCCGGTTTCGCTCGAGGCGCCGGTGGGCGAGGAGGAGGACTCCTCGCTCGGCGACTTCGTGCAGGACCCGAACGCCGTCGCGCCGCCGGCCGCAGCCGACCTAGCGCGCCTGCAGGAAGACCTGCGCGAGGCGTTGCTGGAGCTCAACGAACGCGAGCGCGAGGTGGTGCGCTTGCGGTTCGGGCTCACCGACGGTCAGGTGCGCACGCTCGAGGAGGTCGGGCGCGAGTTCGGGGTGACGCGAGAGCGCATCCGCCAGATCGAGTCGAAGACGCTCGCAAAGCTGCGCCACCCGACGCGCTCGAACCGGCTGCGGGACTACCTCGAAGAGCAATAGCGCGCGCTGCTCTCGCGCGTGCCGGGCCGGGGTGCATCAGCCGGTGGTGACGTCGACGACCGGCTCCACCAGCTTCAGGTCGGGCAGCTCGTCGTCGGGGCGGAGGCGCTCCACGCCGATCTCGACCGCGGCCTGGAGGCGCTCGAAGAGGCGGCTGTCGCGCAGGCGCTCGAGCCGGCGACGGATCTGCTCGTAGCGGGCCCGGCCCGCCTTCGCGCCGAGGTAGTAGCCGAGGCCGAAGCCGAGGACAAGGCCGATGCGGAACTTCATGTCTCGTTGTTAGCGCATTCGGGTGGGGTCGTGCGAAGTGTGACCGGGGGCGAACATGTGTTCGCTAGACTCGCGGGCATGGGCTACCGGGCCAAGGCGCGTGAGCAGGAGCGAGCGCGGGAGCTGCGTGCGAAGGGAGGCGGCGAGGTGACGTTCGCCAACACGGATCCCGAGATGGTGCGGTTCTACTGCGCCTGGCTGCGGTGGTTCTTCGCGATCGACGAGGAGAGGTTGAGGGTCAGGGTCTATCTGCACGAGGGCCTGGACCTCGATGCCGCGGAGGCGTTCTGGTCGGAAGTGACCGGCGTGCCGCGCTCCCAGTTCCGCCCCGGGTACCGGGCCCCGGCCGATCCGACGATCCGGCGCAACAAGCACGAATTCGGCTGCGTCTACGTGCGCTACACGTGTGCCACGACACATCGGCGGATCATGGGCCTCCAGCGCGCCCTGCTATCGTCGGAGGCCATTCCGGGGTAGCTCAATTGGCGGAGCAGGTCCCTGTTAAGGACACGGCTGAGAGTTCGAGTCTCTCCCCCGGAGCCATCGCAGCAGGTGATTGCGGTCCCGCGGCAGAATGCACGCCTTCGGGGCCGTAGCTCAGTGGTCAGAGCAGGGGACTCATAATCCCTCGGTCGAAGGTTCGATCCCTTCCGGCCCCACCACTCAGGTGCGCATCACTCGTTCGATGCGCAGACCTCACCGCGCAGCATGACGAATGCGCCCCGCGACGGTCCACGCTTTCAGTGA
>Ga0194120_10008925_pt1 | contig 12941 bp, 10 predicted proteins | sample TA2MahCa65mmetaG_FD_148642 | JGI IMG/M metagenome (GOLD analysis project Ga0194120, IMG submission 148642) | Freshwater microbial communities from Lake Tanganyika, Tanzania - TA2015019 Mahale Deep Cast 65m | ecosystem: Environmental > Aquatic > Freshwater > Lake | place: Tanzania: Lake... | reverse complement strand
AGAACGGGTAGTGATTCGCTCCGCTTTAGCCAGAATTTTTAGAGCGCCCTGCAAGCTGAATGGTTCAAATCGGCGCTGAGTTCAATATAGACCAATGTTCTTGCTAAAACAAGAAAATTTTTGGAAATTTTTTCTGGTCGGATCGGTGCGTTTAGTGCACCCCACATCCGGCTAAGGCAGGGATGCTACGGCCCAAGGCGCCCATTGCATGATGGGCAGTACCTGTAGTAAAAAGATGATGTTGTTTTACCTGAAGCCCCTGAGCCCGCTAGGTTGCCTGGTTGCCGTGCTGCACAGAGGGTGCATCGCGGAACCGATCTATAAGGTGGGGCGATGCGCCAGACTTGCTACCGTTCAACAGGGGGTCTTTGTTTTGTACAGTGGTTCTGGATGTGGCACCGCACAGCGGGTGCTGTGAATTTATGTCAGTCGGTCAGTGAGCCACCCTGATATACTAAGTTTGGCTCCGTTTCACAGCCGCGGGTTCTGTTTCGGCTGAGGTATTAAGTCTTTTTTGTTTATAGGCTATGGAGATAACGATATGATTAAAAATACAGCATGGGTTTTTCTTGCGACTTTGCTTTTAGGCTTGCTATTGATGCCTCTTCCGCAGGGCCTCCCACGATCCAGTATGGACGGACTCATAATATCAACAGTTGGACCAATGTTAGGTATCTTTCTTCCCGCCTTTACCGTTTCAGCGGTTATTGCTGGTGTTTACTACTGGGTTAAGAAGAGACCTCTATACTTATTTAAGTACATTATTTGGGGCGTATGGACAATTATTGCCTTGTTGTTCGCGCTGGGGGCCGTAGTTGGTAATGCTCATGCGGGTGGCCTTATAGAAGATTCAAAATCGGGTCTGATTGCCAAGAACAAAGGAAAAATATGGATAAGCGAAAATGAAAAAATTGGTGCCTTTTTTCCCTCAAAACCAGAAGTTATTAACGCTTCATCCTCTGCAGTATCGGTGAAGAGATTTTTTTCATTTAAAAAATATTCTGAGGGAAACTCTCAATTTTCTATCACAATTATCCCCTTAGATAAGAGTTTAAAATCTCATGCTATGCAAAAGCAGTTTCTTGAGGGGACAATAACAGCACAAGCCACTTCCGCCGGTGCAATCAAAGACACAATTAAGAAACACTGGGACACCTTTTCTGATGGAAGGCCGCAGCTATATTACGAATATATCTTCCTGGAGCAAGGCTACCCCATCTCAACAAGGGGGTTTTATGTTGCAGATGGGAAACGGGCCATAAATGTATCCGTCTTATACTTGTCGACATTACCATCTGCCGAAGTACGAGAGGTTACTAGTTTTTTGGGGACATTTACTCTGGTTGAATAAACCCATAAATTTCAACGCCAAACCAAGGTAGATATAAGTACATCGGTTTCCTGGTGCCTACGGCAATCCTTGTTGATGCCGGGCAGTTGATTACTGTAGATCGACACAAGGTTACGAACCCAGGCAATATTCAGACCAAAGCGTTCAGAAATTTCCTGCCTCATTCGATTCCAGCAGCCTTGAAGATGTCCACCTTCGTCTCCAGGCACTTGCGCAGGTTCAGGTCGTGCGCGCCCACCTCAAACCAGCTCGATGGCTTCTGGTAGAAGTCCAGGCCTCGACCGATCTTGATGACCCAGCCGTTGTCCAGACGGATCTCGCGATCGTGGATGTTGGGGTTGAGCTTCACTTCCAGCTCGACATCAACCTCCAGCATGCTCTGCTTGAGCTCTTCGATCTTCTCCGCCATCTCAGCCAGCGGAGTCTTGTCGTCGTGCCCCGTGATCAAGGTGATTTTCTTCACCGCACCACCTTTCAGCACCGCCTCGCAGAACCGGACAAAGTTCTGGATTTGGTGCTGCAGCCGAATGTACGGATCCTCGATGACTACGGTCTTTGCCCCCTGAAAGTATGGCCCCATGATGGACTCGTAGCTGTAGCCAGTGTCTCCATAGAGGATGGTGAAGTGCTGCTCTTTGGGGCCAGCCGAAGGGGTTGGCGTTGCGACAGGGCTCAACGGTGTAGCAGCCTCAGGAGGGGCGAGTTCGGCGTGTGCCGACGGTGTCGGCTGCACAACAGGCGGCAGCTTAGTCGGTTCTGTCGGCTGTCCTTCGGACTGTCGCAGCTTCCGGCGCGCTGGCTCTTGTGTGGCGATGGCGTTCTTGGACTCCGGGCAGAAAACCACAACTTCTTCGCCGCCAGCTTTGAAGTAGGAAAGACCAATGCGCGCGAACTCGTCATCAGGCTTGCGCTTGTTCATCTGCTCTTTGACTCGACGCCGGCACTCGGTCGCGTAGGCCACGTATTCCTCGAACTCGGCGTCGGTCGGCGGGCCGTGCGGGTGTAGGATTTTCAAGAACGCGCAGACGGTCTTCTTGATGCCCTTCTCATCACGTCCTTCGATCGCCTTGCCCAACCGAATGCGCTTGCTGACCTCCTCGTACCGGTTCGTGTGCTTGAACTGGTAGTGAAAGGCCTCGGCCAGGTAGTCGGTGATGAACCCGTAGTTGCTGGTCAGGAACTCGCTGCTGTTCTTGGGCATCTCCCAGCCTGGGATGTACGCCGCAAAACGGTCCATCACAGCCAGGTCGAGTTCTGGTGGCAGCGGCTGGAACAGGTCGTGCTCGTTGGAGTTCACCACCTGCTGCACAGAGACATCGATATTGCCGACGAAGCTGAGGCTGGCGTCGGCGATGACCTCGGCACCCCGGGAAAAGCGCCCGTTGGCCATGAAGTCCTTCATGATCTGGATGGTGTCCGGATCGCGCACCTTGATTCCACCTACCTCGTCGAATGCTACTGTGTCCCAGTAGCCCACCAGGCCCACCTTGCGGCGGGCGTTGTTGTAGAACAGCGTAGCCTTGGTGGCTTGCCCGCCCGAGATCAGGGTCGCGTAGGGTGAGAACTCGCTGAAGAAGTACGACTTGCCGGTGCCACGCGGCCCCAGCTCGATGTAGTTGTAATTCGGCTCCACCAGGGCGGCGAGGCGGGCGATGAAGTGCATCTTCACGCGGTGCGACAGCTTCGTCGGCTCCAGGCCAACCGACCGCAGCACTGCAGCCAGCCACTCGTCGCGGGTGAACGCGGCCCGCCCTTCGGTGTAGCGCGCGAAGTCAAAGCGCGTCAGTTGGATCGGGCGCAGATCCTCGATGGAGAACGCATAGTCGTCCTCGTCGATGTCGTTGTGCACCAGCGTCACTTCGGCCCAGATTCCGCCCTCCAGCAAGCGGTCGTTGTCCCGGTAGAACTTCTCGCCGATCGCGATCCGCTGGGAGTTGAAGTTCTCCAGCGATGCCCAGTGCCGCTTCTCCTTCTCCACGTAGCGGACGTGAACCTTGTCGATGAATCGGTGCTTGCCCTTGGTGGCCACCTTGGATTGCGCGGCATTGGCCTCATCCGGGCGAACGTAGTTCTCCTGGAGCGAGGACAGCACGGCCTCCATGCCAGCGTCGAGTTCGGCCTGGTCATTGCTGGCGCAATACTTGGCCAGCAGGAACTCCAGCACGAAGGTTGGGACGTTGGTCCCCTTCTTGATCCGGTGCAGAAGGTCCTTGCGCAGCACCTTGCCGTCGAAGGTCTCGTTTAGCTTTTTGTCGAGTTCGTCCATCTGGATCACTCCGTGTAATCGGTTTCGAGGGCCAGTTCACTGCCTTTCGACGCCAGCGCCAGCGTCGTCGGGTTGAGTGCTTTGACCGAGAACTTGCCCCGGAATTCTTCATCCATGCGCAGAGCAATCTGCTTGCGCTGACCCTGCATCAAGGTCACCGTCCGGGTGGCGGGATTCACGTCACCGCCGGGGCGCGGTTCGCCGACCACGTTGCCCTTGCTGTCCTGTGCCTCCAGCAAGATCTCCAGGCTCACGTCCTGCGAGAACATGTCGTCAGAGACCAGCTCCACCTCGATGACCGGCAACCGCGTTGTGATGCGCTTGGCCCCGTTCTTGTAGGTCAGCTCGACCATCACCTTGCGCTGCTCGGCGTGCGAGGCGGTGTCCAGGCGAGCCACTAGCACTGGCACGACAGCCTCTGCCAGCGAAGCCCCGCCGTGGAAGTACAAGTGGCCTGAGCGGTACGGAGCCATGCTTCGAGGGATGGCCACCTGAGCGAAGTCACCCCGGATGCCGACCTTCTCAGCGCCGACCACCAGGCTGTGTCCGTCAGCCGAGCCAGTTCCTAGCATCATCCGGTCATGCGCGTTCACCGGCCACGTGCCTTGGGGCTTGACGCAGACGTCGCCCGCCTCGGCCTGGGCGTTCAGGAAGAAGCCGTGGTCGGTCACGATGACCGCTTCCTTGAAGCCCAGCCCACGCAGTTTGTGCAGCGCCACGCGGATCAGCTTCAGCGTGCCCGGGATCAACCCGAGGGTGGTCTCCGGGTTGCTTTCAAGCTGGCTGTCGATCTCGGTCGATCGCAGCACCAGCAGGTCGGTGGTCTCCGCGATCCTCGGTTTGCCCCGCACGAAGTCGTTGAGGGGCATCTCCGCGAAACGGTCACCGTAGCGTTTGGACAGCGCGTTCATCCGCTGCGTGACGTTGCTCACCGGCACCCCCGCCAGCTTGGGCAGCAGGGCGTCGTTCTCCATTGATAGTGTCAAGCCGGTGCGCGCCCCCGGCAGTAAACTGGCCATGCCCACCAGGGTTATGGTCGGCAGCTGCGCATAGGCTGGTTGCAGTTCGACCGGCCCATCCTCCGCCAGCAGCTTTTCGAGGGCCACGCCCAACTCATAGCGCAGGGCGTCCACCATCAGGTAGGCCACCTTGCGCCCGCTTTCCTTGAGGCGATCTGCCACCAGGCGATCAAAGGCATCGGCGTTGGCCAGGCGCCCAGTCGGCGGCCATCCCGTAGTCTCGACGTGCTTCACGAACACGCCCTGGACCTTTTCGGCCAAGCGCCTATAGCGGGCCCGAGCCTGGCCGATCACCTCATGCATCAAGCCGTGCTGGTCGAGGAAGTCGCCTGCCGCTTGCTCAAACTCGCGTTGCAAGCGATCTGCTTCACGCAGACTGCCCAGGTAGAAGTCGATCAGCTCCGCTTGCGAGCGAGAGTGATCCGGTAGCTGGCGCTCAAAATCGTCGCAGGCCTCGACCAGGCTCAAGCCAGACCGCACCAACTCCCACTGAGCCTGACTTTCGCCCTTGCCGAGCCATACCGAACTCTTGTGGCGGGTCAGCACACGGCGCGTGGCATCGGTGTCTCCGCTGACAATGCCCTTGATCGCTGTGCGCAAGAAGGTCCGCTCCTCGAAGGGAAAGGTGTCGCGCTCACCCAGGTCTTCAATAGCACCACATAGATCGGTCAGATTGAGTTCCGCCTCGATGGCCTCGGCACGTTCGATGTACGCCGCGCGTGACTTCGGATCGGTGCGCAGCCGGTCACACACATCCTCTACGATGGGTCTGGCTTCCATCGGTGCGTGAGGCACCCCCTTCAGGGTGTCTGGCAGTGCCACCGGCAAATCGAACACGAATTCACTGAACAGCACGTAGCGCCACAGTTCATCCGCCAGGGCAGACCAGGTCTTGCCGCGCGTCTTCACGCTCAGGCCCAAGGTGGCGCGGAGGAAGTCACGCGCTTCTTGCACCCAGCCTTCTTGCCCCTTGAGCGCTTCGGATTGGCTGGCGCTGGGCGCAAGTAGTGCCGCCAGAATCTCGCGACCAGATTCCACCAGCAGAGTGGCACGCAACTGGGGCCAACTCACACCGCCGCCAATGGCATCGATCACGGCAAAGGTCGGCCCAGAGGGAGAGGTGGCAAACACCTGCCGAATCTCAGTCGCGTGATCCGGCCTGGCGCGCAGGCAAAGGCTCAGATACTCGTCGCCATCATCTTGCGGGAAAACCGCGCCGCATTCTGCGTACAGGGCGAATGGATCAGCTTGCTTCTGCTCGTCGGTTTCCGGGCGCTTAGCAGGTACGTAGATCAACACACCTTCAAGCGGCGCCTTGGGCTGACCCACCTCGCGCAGTGCCAGCAACGCTGCCTCACGGCTTTCGATGCTGCTCTCAGACGCATCCACCACTCGCACCTTGTCGGCCGCCAGATCGAAACACTGCTCGCGGTAGCGCTTGCCGGCGTCGTAAACCACCAGGGCGCCAGCTTGCTTCAGGCGCGGCCGCAGCACGTTTTCTCGAATAAATTCCGCAATGATCATAGATGCATGATCTCCAGGTCACCCCAGTTGGACTTCAGGTATTCAACAACCAGCCGCCGGTGGCAGTGTTCAGGAGTCGACTCACTACAGAGAAGACATCCACCATCAATGAGATCTTTAGGAACCTTCTCCTCAACTTTTCTCCGAGCCATCAAATCCATGAACTGCTTTTCATAGCTAGACCAGTCTCCCCCGTTCTTTTTGTATTCGTCGAGGATCTCTTTGGTTGGCGCGAGGTCCGGTCGGTGAACATAGTCGATGCGATTTATCTCGCGAAGGAAGAAGCGCAGATCATCCTTCTTCGTAAACCCCGCGAGCTGGGACACGTTGTTCAGGCGAGCATCAACCAGCCTAACCAGGCCAGGCTGTTTGAGGCGCGAGAAGAACTGTTCGGCGTTCTTTTTCGTGAATCCGATGGTAAATACTTTCATTGTTTGGCACCTTCTCGCAGTTCTTCCTGAAGCATCGCCTCATCCTGATAAGCGATACGCTCACCGTGAATCCGATATGCATCGATGAGAATTTCTTCACGTGTGTGGAACATGTCGCTTTCGGACATCTTATGGAGTTGGAGCATTCGCGCTTCCATTGCCCGGTGATCTTCCAAATGCCCGTCGGCATGTATGTGCTGTACTGGCGTTCCGGATTCGAACATACGCCGCGCGACAAACACTGCACGATGACAGTCGAGTGGGTCTTTTTCCGCGCACATCAGAGCGATTTGATACTTTTCCAGGCCCTGAGACAGACGTTCTAGACCTTGTGCAAACAAGGGTTCCTTGGCCAACAGGTCGTACTGCACCTTTCCTTGGCGATAGCAAGCAGGGTTTTCACTTCGAGCCCCTAACTCCTTGCCGAGGAACACATAGGCTATATGCGCTTGAGTAAGCGCATTTTTGAGCGCGTCCTTGGAATACTGCGGAAAGTGTCGGCTGTAGGGGTGCGAGCGCACATCCGCCAACGCCGTGATACCGTGCTGTTTGAGCAGCCCGACAAACACCTCAATCGGGTGAGTGGAGTGTCCGACGGTGAAAAGCTCACTCATGCACCAGCCCTCTTTGGCGTGATGATGGATGCCACGAGCTTGTAGGCATATCCATCCGTGTGAAGCTCTGCCAGGCTAACGCAGGCGATCACCGACTTGAGGTGATACTCGCCGGTCCCTTTTTCCAGGCAGGCCCGCTCATACTCCGGATCAGTGACGTCCAGCTTGTACTCATACCCACCGTACTCGAAGCTCGCCCGCACGATCGGCTTCATATTACCGAAATCCGGCGCCTTGGGACCCGCGTGGAGGACGATATCGTCCAGTTCAATCAAGCGCAGGGACCCGCCGTCTTTGTCAATGAGTGCCTCCGGGACGCGGTTGTTTCGGTTGTAGTACGCGCTGAAACCGTTCGCCCAAAGCCCCGCGTCCTGGTCGACCAGGGCAACAACGTCCTGCCAGGACGCGCGTCCCTTCTTCTCCCAATAGAACCGATCGTCAATCAACATGTTCTCACTCTGGTGCCCGTGGGGCCGTTCCTCAACGCATGGAATCTCAATGACATCGAGCAATTGCGCCGTATTGCCATCTGAATAGCGACGGTCGAGCTCGGAAATTTCGCGCCCCGGCCGATCGCTGACTGGGCGGAACCACGACTGGTTGCCCTTGCGCTTACCCGCCACACAGCGACCCGCGATCTTCCTGGAGTTCGCCAGGCAGACAATCCGCTCGACAAAGTTCGGCGCGTCATCGCTCATCTCATCCTCCCTTCTTGCGGCCGCGGGTCATTTGGGTTTTTGCCTCGGGCTCGATGTACAGATTCTCTAGGCCGTGTGCGATGGCCAGGGATTTGTCGGTCTTGCATTTCTCACGCACACGGGTTGGCCAGTAGTTCATGGCCAGGTGCGCCCAGTCGTAGTCGCCTTTCTCCAACTTGGCCCAGGTGTCCTTGAGCACCTTCTGCCAGGGCTTGTGCCGGAACAGCGACCACAGCGGCGCGGCGCTGATCTGCACGCCATCATCGTGGTTGGGCTTGTAGGTCGGCGCGAGCTTGAGCAGGGTGTCACGTAGCTCGATCAGCTCCAGCTCGAAGGCTTGCAGTGCTTCGAACTGCTTTTCGTCGTCTCGTGTCCTGGCCGAACCCTTGTTGCGCAGCGCCGTAACGTCAGCGCCGACTTGTTTGAGCTTGGGCTCAACGAAGTCGTTGATTGCCGTGTAGAGCGTTTGGCTGGTGAGGCTGGGGTAATAGACCCATAGTGTGTAGCTGGCGGACGTCGTCGACAGCGGCCAGTAGATAGGCGCTTTGCGGCGGCTCTTGGAGTAGCGCTGTAAGTGGAACGCAAAGAAGTCTCGTTGCAGCCAGCGGCGCACGTCCTCCGGCACGGGCGCCTCGATGCGAACTAGAACCTCCTCAATTAAGCGCGCGAGGTCGTGCTGATGCCCTTGGTCGTCAACCAGGATGACCGCATGCGGATGGAAAGGTGCGGCACCGTCCGGGAGCATGCCGGGGCTCTTGGTGGGCAGCGGATCGAAGGGCTCGGGTTCAGGGGGAGCGGCGCGCTCGCCAGTGGCCAGACGCCAGTCGAATCGCCCGAAAGCTACACCACAAGCCCAAGAATAGACACTTGGCAACAATTCGATGGTGCTACTTTGCTCAACATCCTCCTCCGGCCCATCGTCGTCTTCGTCAGACTCTTCATCTTCTGTCCGGTATAGATCATTCCCTCTGTTGATAATTTCTTGATCTTCTGCGCTTAGGCCATACAGATCGAACGCAATCACATCTATCGCTTCTTTGATTCCAGACAAGCGATTCTCAGTACGTAGACGGTCAAAGCCAAACAATCGGTTTTGTAAGAATTCAGGTAACAAGAAGGCATTGCTTGTTTCTTCAACGGAATTTAGTGAGCGCATCAAGCTCCAGCCCTCTAATGCGTACAACCCCAGTGCCGGGTCGAACTTGTTGGGCACGGGTAGGGCCTGAAGGTAATTGTAGGCTTTATGCTGTGCGCAAACCAGAGAGAGCCAATATGAAACAGGCTTTGAATTGAGAAGGCCAAGAAGCACCCAAGCATCAACAGAAGCGCTCTGAGTTGATATTGCTGTTCCCTCGAAAGAAAATAGGTGCCTCGAGGGCATAACTTGGACAGAAAAATTCGATGTGCGCTTTCCGTAGCAAAGTCCAGGTTCAAAATAAAGTTCCTCTGCCTGAATCTTGAATCCATAGTTGCCATTTAAGTATGGGTATCGATGGGCAATGTCCGCCTTTGCCTCCGCACCATCGCCGCCCCACTTAAAACGGAAATAACTCGCCTTGTAAAAAGGAGAGTAAGGGGTTCCGTGCGCCATGAATGGCCACGCCAAACCGTTATGCTCCTCCGCAGATTTTTCCAGAACTTCCCACCAAAGTCGGTGGTATCTAGTAGGCGCACCATTCCCTTGTCTTGCCTGTGCTCCGATTCTTGAGAGCGTTTGTTTTTTGATGGCGAATTCGTAAAGCTTCGCTGGCATCGAATAGAGGATGGCGCAATCTTCAGTTGCGGAGAAATAGTCTGCATCTCGCTCGAAGACGCCATGCCCCTGTCTACCCGACTTGAGCTGCATCAATGCCGAACGAAGATCGGATTCTTTGTCCGTCGAAGTGAGGAGGTTAATGAAAACAGACATTATCGGTTGACCTCCAGGCAATACGCTGCAACCTCAACATTTGCGTCATCAAGAACGCCTTCACCGAGATCAATGAACTCGCAGAGTCGCGTATTTGTAAGCAGTACGTTCTTTCGCCACTTCTTGTAACTAGAGAGAAAGAATGGGGTTCTGGATGTAATGGCCCCTAACCGCCCCTCTTTTCTGAGCAAAGAGATGCCGCGGTCTACGAAAATGGTGAGTAAATTGGTCTTTGAATTGGGATAAGCGCCTTCCAGGTATTTCTTGACGCTCTCACTCAGTTCGCCAAAAGGCGGATTCATCACTACGACATCGAACACTTCACGGCACAAGTCGATGAGCCGAAGCCCCTGCAGGGCATCCTGTGCAAAAAGCCGCCCTTGGTACGTGGACTTCGCCGCCTGTGCAAATTCAGTCAGCGCGTCACGCAGCCGCGCCTCGGCCTGCTGCCAGTTCTCCTGCTCTTGTTGCGCAAACAGACCAGTGCCTTTGCTGACGTAGACCTGACGGATCAAATGCGGCAGCTCGCGCTCGACCTGTAGCAGCACACCCAGCTCCGGCAGACCCTTGAGCATTTGCAGGGTCTTCTCGAACAGTTCGGCATCACGCTTGTCGAGGTTGGCCGCGAACTGCTGGCGCAGCTCACGCTCTGCCGGGGGCGCAACGGCGGCAACCACATAGCCCCGCCCAATCAGCGGGCGGTCTTTGGCCTTCACCCCGGCATCGTGCCAGGCGCGTTGGGCCCGCAGCCACAGCGCCAGGGAGGCGATTTGTGCGGCACGTGGGTCGATGTCCACGCCGTAGATGTTGTGCTCGATGATCAGGCGTGGCACATCACGCAGAAATGCCGCCTCGTCCTCGTAGGTCTGGCTCAGTGGCTTGAGCGCTGGCTGGGGCTGGGTCGAGACATCGAGCGAGCCCGGGCCGTGCTGTTGTTCCCAGGCCCATGCCTCACGGTATATCTCGGCGAACAGATCGAAGGCATACAGGCCGAAGTGCATGGAGCCGCAGGCTGGGTCTAGCAGCTTGAGGGTGCGCGGGTCGCGCAACTTGGTGGCCGCTTGGGGTGTTTCGTCCGGTTTCACCAGCAGGTACTGGCAGCGCTCCCGAAGGCCGGTGACCCCACCGGTGGCATTGAACCAGAGGCGCCCCAGGGTGTTGTCCACAAGAAACTCGACCACGTAGCGCGGCGTGAAGAACTGGTTGCGCACGGCCAACTCGCGGCTGTTGCGCGGCGCCTGTGACGCATCGCGCATCGCCTTGCGCTCTTCTTTGGAGTTGAAGTACTGGTAGATCCAACCGATGGTTTCGTCCTCGCTCCACAGCGGGGCGATGTCAGCATCGTTAATCAGGTTCAGCACTTGCAGCAGCGCGGCCTCTCGCGGGAACAGGCGGCCCTGGGGCGAGTAGCGATCGAACAGCCCAGGCAGGTCTTGGGCGAGTTCATCGAACACACTAAACAGGTATGCGCGATAGGCATCGCCGGTTTCCCCCAGTCCAGTGCCTGCCAGGCGCGCATAGAGCTGAAAGCCCTTGGCATGGAAGCCGTTACCCACCGACTCGACCAGCAGGCCACGCGCCTCCGCCATGCGCAAGGCCGCCAGGCGGTTGAGCACGGTGAAGGCCTGCTCACGCACGATGCGATCCAGCCCCTGCATAGCGTTCATGTCGCCACTGGCGGTGTAGTGCGCTAGGGTGTCGCGCAGGATACGGGCGGTTTCGCGCTGGGCGTCATTGATATGGCGCAGGCTGGTGAGTTCCGCGACGCTGCCCGCATTCGGGTCCATGCCGTAGTCGTTTTGCAGCTGGCGGGTGAATTCCTCCTCCAGCACGCGCCGCGCGTCGTTGACGAAGCGCTGGAGGCGGTTTCTTGTGGCTTGGTCAAAGGCCATCAGCGAACTCCTCCATTCGCCCTGGCTGGCGTTGACCAGTCGCTGGTGAACTGCGGACGTAAAGATTCGATCACGCTGGGCAATCTCTTGCTGCAGGTCAGCCCAAGGTAGGTGGCGGCCCGGGTGGCGCCGACGTACAGGTATTTATCGAACAGGGTGGGATGCTTTTCCGCGAGGCTGTCTACGCCTACAAAAAACACCGCTTCGAACTCCAATCCCTTGATGTGTTGGATGTCGAAGACACGGATATCGGTGTCTTGCCCGACGATTTGGCCTTGTGAGCAGGCGACGACGCGCAGGTTATTTTCGATCAGAAGGCGGTCCAACTGCTCGGCGAGCGGGATGACATCATCCTCTGAGTTGACGAAGATGGCCGTGGACGGCATGGGCTGGCCCTGCAAGAACTGTTCGATCTCGCCGAGCCGGTCAGCAAGCCAGTGGGTCAAGGTGACCAGGTCACTGGCCTCTTCGAGCAGCGCTGGGGCTACGCCTTCGTTGTCGACGTTCTTTGGCAGTTCGACGATGGGGTTGTTCCCACCGACCGCAGTCACGATGTCTCTGGCCAGGGTGTTGAGTTGCAGGGTTTGCCGGTAGGCGATGTTCACCTCCTGAAACTCCAGGCCAGGCATGATCCACTTCACTTCGTCCTTGGAGCGCGTGCCCCAGGTGGTCAATCGTTGGTTGAAGTCGCCGCAGGCGAAGAACGAACGCGTTGTAGGGTGGGTGATGGCCGCCATGCACGCCAATTGCAGGGGTGAGAAATCGGTAGCTTCGTCCACCAGGATTTGATGGCGATACAGGTCGAAGACCGATTTGAGGCCGCTCCAAACGGGTTCATCGAGCTGGCGAACAATCTGTGACCTGGACAAGAACTCCTTTGAAGCTCGAAGAATCGCGAGAACGATGACATCCAGCTCCAAGGGATGAATGTCTCGGGATTCGATCGGCTGGCTCTCATACCAGGTCCCCTCGGACTGGCGAAGCTTGCGGAATTTGCTATAGCGGCGATGAAACCCATTGATGTATCGGTTGACTGGGCTGACGAATCGCCTGGCGTAGGATTGGGTCAACAACTGCTGGCCGATTTCGGTCAATTCAGTGTCGGAAAGCCGCCGGTCACCGATCCATGCCAGCACTTTGGCGTTCACACTGGTCTTGTCCTGTGTGCGTTTGGCCGCCAGCGATCGTGCGCGGGCACGCAGGGCATCCTTGTAGCGCTTGATTGCTTTTGTTTTTG
>Ga0194120_10008924_pt1 | contig 12946 bp, 13 predicted proteins | sample TA2MahCa65mmetaG_FD_148642 | JGI IMG/M metagenome (GOLD analysis project Ga0194120, IMG submission 148642) | Freshwater microbial communities from Lake Tanganyika, Tanzania - TA2015019 Mahale Deep Cast 65m | ecosystem: Environmental > Aquatic > Freshwater > Lake | place: Tanzania: Lake... | reverse complement strand
AATCTTGACCTTGCTTGGCGTAAGGAGTATCTTGTCGTTGTCAATCCTTGCAATATCGCCGTTTATTTTTGTCGTGAAGCCTTTTATGCTGTCAATAATGCCCTTGAGCTTGTTTGGCTGCTTGGAAAGCGGCGTTACATTGAGAAGCACTATGTTTTTTGCCTTCAGCTCGTCCATTATCACGGAAACGTCGGCTTCTGACTCAAGTGCAATCGGCTTGACGTAAAAATCAGCAGGTTCGTGCAGCGCATCAACGTTCTCCATTTCAATAGTGTTCATGTATTCTTCAATGTTGATGTCCTTGTTCAAACCAAGCCCTTTTGAAATTTTTTCAAACATTCCCATTCAAACACCCCTGATTAATGCAAAACTAAGCCTCGTGCTAATTAAATGTCGGAAAGGGTTAATAAGGCTTTTCTTATAATGCTTGCCCCCCAAACTTTAGCGCCATCTGCGCGCAAAAAACCAGCAGATTCGGCAAAATGCATTCTGAAAAAACCCCTAAAACAATTCTGCAACAAACGTGTTGAAATGAAATCATTCCTTGACATACTGCAAAAACCCACCTGCTTTGCAGACCGCAACGCGCTCTCGCCGCACTTTGTGCCCCCTGAGCTTCCCTTCAGGGATAGGGAAATAGAAAAGGTCATGCTTTGCGTTTCGCCTGCCCTCAAAGGCGGCAGGCCCAGGAACATCTTCCTCTACGGCAAGACCGGGACAGGCAAAACTGCCTGCGTCAGGCGGGTAATGTCGAAGTTCGAGTCCCTTGGCACAAAGGCCAAATTTGCCTATGTCAACTGCAGGATTTACAACTCACGCTATAAAGTCATGCAAAAGGCGCTCAAGGGTTTTTTGCCGGAGCTTGAGCGGGCGGGGTTTGGCATAACCTTCATGTATGAGAAGATGCTTGAATGGGTTGAGTCGGACGGCAAGTTCCTTGTGCTTGTGCTCGATGAGGTTGACATGGTCAAGGACCTTGACGAGCTGATATACTCCCTCACGCGAGCAAACGACGAGCTTTCTGGAGGCGGCGTCTCGCTTGTAGGCATCTCAAACAACCTGTCATTCAAGGAAAGGCTTGATTCGCGCTCCAAATCCACGCTGTTTGAGACAGAGCTTGTATTTGCTCCCTATAACACGCAGCAGCTTGCGACAATACTCTCCAAGCGCTGCCAGATTGGATTTAAGCAAGGGGTCGTTGAGGACTCGGCAATCAATCTTGCCGCAGCCGCATCGGCGTCCGAAACCGGGGATGCAAGATATGCACTGAGGCTCCTGCTTCGCGCAGGCGAAATTGCTGATGAATCCATAACATCGGCGCAGCAGGCTGCGCTTGCCAAAGTCACTGACAAGCAGGTCAACCTTGCGCGAAAAGCGGTTGACGAGGATGTGGCAAAGGAGACAATTTCCACGCTTCCGGAGCACCAGCAGCTTGTGCTTCTTGCAGTTGCCTCACTGACTCTTGCAGGGGGCAGCAGATATGCGCGCCTTGAGCCTTCGCCCCAGGCCGCAGGCAATGAGAGTTTTCTTTTTTCAGGTGAGGTGTATGAGGAATACTTAAACCTGTGCTCCCTTCAGACACTTGAGCCGCGCACTGCACGGTGGTACCGCGAATATCTGCACGACCTTGAGATGCTTGGCCTTGTGACAATGGTGGAATCCGGCAAAGGAGTCAGGGGGCATACAAGATTTATCAAAATAGGCTTTTCAGCGCAGGAAATCAAGTCAATAATAACCCAGAACCTGTACAACAGGTCGTTTGGCAGGGAAATCTCCCAGGTAGAAGGTGACGGCACATGAAACCAAAAAAAGAGGCGCCAATGCGCAAGCCAGCCAAATTCGCGGCAACCGCAATTTCTTCAAGCAGAGGCGCACAGCCCATTTCTAATTTTATCTTTGAGGCAGGGCAGCTCAAGCGCACGGCAAGGTCCGGCTGGCTGACTATCGGAATTGAAAACCCGGAAAGCGTGGCTGAGCACACGTACAGGGTCTGCATCGTGGGGCTGCTTTTGTCAAGAATGGAGGGACTTGCGCGCCAGCAGGAGCATCAGGTCCTTTTGGGGTGCCTGCTGCACGACGTTTGCGAGACTAGGGTTTCAGACCTCAATAAAATCAACAAAAAATATGTAAGACCGTCAGTTGGGGCTGCAAACAAGAATCTGTTCAGGCCACTTGGCCTGGGCGTTTTGCAGGATTTCGCATCTTCCCAAAAGAATAGGAAAGCCGCAAGGATTGTGCTTGAGGCTGACAGGCTTGAAATGTGCTTTAGCGCACTTGAATACGCGGCGCTTGGGCACAGGCATGCCCTTGATTGGGTTGAATCAGCAAGGGCAGACTTAAAAACAAAATCAGCCAAAATGCTTCTCTGGCAGGCAGAATCCGCAGACCCGTTTGCCTGGGTCTCAAACGCCTCCAAATAGAAAGCAAGAGGCAAAGGCTTGCAAATCCAACATTCTAGGGTGTCTTTCATTACAACCAAACTTGTTTTCGCCTCCATCGCAGGTGTTTTTGCAGCCTTTCTCCTCATAACGGCAGGGTGCATAAACCAGCAGGTTACAACTGCAGACTGCGCAAGTGCGACTGGGGGGGATTTCAACAAGTCAATCTGCTTTCAAAAACAGGCGGTAGGTGTTGCAGTCCTCCATAGCGGCACAGACACGCGGGCGCAGGCGCTTGCCAAATGCAGGCTTGCTCCTGATGAGGATGTGCAAAAAGTCTGCATCAAGTCCATTGCAAGCATACTCAAAGATCCGACTCTGTGCCAGGAAATACCAGATGCCTCGTTTGTGACATCATTTTTCAACATTGATGGCTCAGGGGCGGTAAAGGAAGGCTGCATGAAGGCAGCACAAACTCCAACGCCGCCATGTGTTGTTCCTGCAATCTTAATCCTGTCAATCGGCCTTGCAGCAGCTTTTATCAAAAGAAGCAATAATCAATGAATGCTTCAGACTTCGATTTAGCCTTTTATACAGGCTTATACTAGCGGGCTGTCTATTATTTCAAGTGCCTTCTTGACACTCATTCCCTCCCTAATGCCAAGCTCCTCGGCCCAGCTTGTCATCCCCCTGACTTTTGCCCTGAACACATCGTCAAAGCTTTTTACGTTTGAAACAAAACAGGCAACATCCCCATGCTTTTCAGCCGTCGCCTTGTCAACATAGCCGCAGGCAACATACCCGGCTTTTGCCTTTATGACTATGAGTGGGACGTTGCCAAGGTCAAAGTGCACCCCATTGTAAGTCCTTCCTTCAAAACTCAAGCTCTGTTCCATTTGACCACCACACACAAAGCCTGTGCAATTTTTTCGGTTTAAGGCGTGCCTTGCCGCACCGCCGCTTCCCTGCAATTACACGATTCATGCATCTAGCTAAAGCCCGATCGTTAATTTTGCCATTCCATCTATTACTGTCCCTGCGCTTCTTGGTTTGAATCTTCCTGCTTGCTTTGGCTTTCAGGCTGCACCCCCTGCTGTTGTTGGGTGCCCTGGCCTTCCTGTTTCTGTCCGCTTCCCTGTGCCTGGCTTTGGCTTCCTTGCCCATATGGGTTGTTGTGCCTGTAGCCTCCGCCAGAAGCATACCCCCCCCTCAGGCCGCCAAATGCCTCCCTTCTCTCCTTTGCAGCTGCAGCCTGCCTTTTTTTCTTCTCATAAATCCTCTTGTGCTTGCCGCACGAGGGGCAGTAATGGAATTCCCTGGATATGCTTGTCCGCACATCGTCGGCTGTCCTCAAGTCGGTGCTATATACTGAAGTCCTAAATAGCGTGACTGCCTTGTCCCTTGGAACCCTGCTTCCGCACGAATCGCAATTTACAAGCCGTTCCCTTCCTCTTTTTTTGCTGCCCATATTTTTCACCTTTCTTTAAGACAAATTTCATTATTGACTTATTTTTCAATCTCTGAACCCTATTTTTTCTTTTCAACCACTAATGCAGTCCCAGTCGCTGACAATATAACAACCGCCTCAAAGACATTTGCGGTTTCTATATCAACTCCGACAACTGCATTTGCACCGAGTCTGACTGCGCTGTCCTTTAATCTGTCTATGGCCTCCACCCTGGCTTTTTCTATTTCGGTAGAATATGCAGTTATCTCTCCGCCAAAAGCGCTTTCAATCCCTGCGATTAATCTTCCGCCAACGCCCCTTGAGCGAGCTGTAAGTCCAGTTACAAGTCCAAGGGTTTTTACTATTTTATAGCCCTCGGGCAGTGGCGTGTTCATTATAAGCAATTCGCTTGTCATTCTATCCACTTTTGCTTTTGACTCATAAGGTGCGGCCGCTTCCTGCTAATTCATGGGCTGTTGATTCTACTTTATCCTCACTGCATACTTTCCCGGCATTTTTGCGGAAAGCTTTTTTCCAAGCTCAGAATTCTGGGCGTCAAACACATAAATCTGGCTGTTGAATTTTTCCGTAAGTTCGGTCCCCTGGCATGCAGGGCACGTTCCGCCTTCGCTTACAATATATCTGCAATTCTTGCACGCCTTCATTTTCCCACCCTGGCTTCAAACATTACCTATTCGCCGCGTTTTTGCCTTTTGTCAACCTTCTCCTTTTTCTCCTTTGCCTCTTTGGCAGGCTCATCCTTGCCTGCAGCCTTTTTCCTTGCCTGCACGTCAATCCACTCAATCTTTCCAAGCCCTTCGGGCCTCATGGTAAGCCCTATCTTTGAGTCTGTGCTTGCGCCTTTTATGCTGACTGTCGAGATTTTGGCTGCGACAATGTCCCCTTTCTTCAGGCTCTTCTTGCTTTCCTTGCCTACAAATGCAGGTATCTTTTTGTTATACGTAAGATAATCGTTTGCAATCTGCGACAAGTGCACAAGGCCCTCAAGTGGCCCAAGGCCCAAAAACGCTCCAAACTCCACAAGCTCGCTTACTTCTGCCTCTATTATCTGGTTGATTTGCGGCTTGAATACAAGCGCGTCAAAAGTCACGTCAAAATGCGCGGCCCCATCGCCGGGTATGACAACCCCGTCGCCATGGGCCTTTGCATTCCATATGGCAAGCACCATGCCAATTTCATGGTCCATGCGCCGCTCATACCTGTCGCGCACTATCTGCGCAACCGCGTCAGTCAGCTTCATGCCAAATACTTCAGGGGGAATCCTGACCCTGTCAGAAATGTTTACGACCTGGTACATAAATTTCACCACACCAAATTCAAGCCAGCTTTATTTTGCTGCAGCCTGCCTCTTTTGCAGCACCTTCAAACAATCAATTTAATGCGAAATCTTTTGCATGGGCTAAACTAGGCTTTTATTGCATAAATTTATACATGCCAATCAATATAAACCTGCTTTGGGCCTGGCCGTGCTCCAAACTCTTTGCCTGGTACAAATTTATCCAGACAGAAACATTCCACTAGCCCGCTTCATTTCAACTGAATAAGCAACCCTCTCCTCAAAAACAGCCACTATGCCTTTAGCATGCCCCTGTGCCGGGTGCTTGAAGTTGGAGCTTACTGCCCTGATTGCAGGCACAATGCTTCCAGGAAGCTCAAACCCTTCAATTGCCATAAGCTTCCTGACTGCGTTTATTGCCCCAAAACTCACCAATTCATCATTCCCAAGAATCAGCTTTACAAGCAATTCATCCTTCATCTTGGAAGGATAGTTCGAAGCCTCAAAAGCAAGCATCTGGCCGCTCAGCATCCTCTCACTTTTGCTTCCAGCACTAAGTTTCCAGTTGAGATATGAGCCGAATCTCCTGTGTGTTTTTCCATCCCAAATAATATTTTCAAACATGCCAATTAACTCGTTTTTCCTCTGGCAATCTTGCATTTTTGCCGCAATCTCAAAGACATAAACGGTTTTTTGGATTGACCTTGCCATATATTGTCTGAGTCGCTGGATGTTTCCCCCATTGATAATCTGTGCAATATTTTCTTTCTCAGTTTTCTTCAATTTTGGGCAAATTTCAATGCGCTTCCTTACTTTTTTGATGAACTGGTAAGTTTCCCTAAGCGTTTGCACTGCCTCGCCTTTGCCGCGGCGCATTGTTGCAAGCCTCTGCGCAATGTCTCCAAATGCATAACTCATGTCCTCCTCTTTCAAGGCAAGCAGTTTGAGTCCAGCGCAGGTGCCTGAAAGGGTGGCAGCATCATTGGATGATAAAATCTCCCTGATTTTTGATTTTTCAAGGTCAAAATGGCATGAAGCTGCAAGGAACCTTGCGCACACCTCCCGCACTTGTGCGGTTTGGTTTTTGAGGCCTGCTTCAAAATAGCCTGCCACGCTTGCTGCCCCTTGCGTGCATGCAAGATTGTCAAGTGCCTGTGCCGCCCCCTGCCTTATTCTCTTATTGGCCCCAAATACCTCGCTTTCAACCAGAAGCTTTGCAATCTCAGGCATTGCGGCAATGTCCTGCGCACTAATTTCAGGAACAAGGCCTTTCCCAAGACTTGTTTTCAGTGCACCAAGCACGTTTTCTGTTTCCGCCTGCTTTTTCTTGTGGTCGTTGCTTGCCACTTGAGTGCCAACTGATTTTTTCTCCACAATGCGGTTTTGGCCCCTTTTTTTCTTGTTGCCCAAATTCTCGTTTTTCGGGCCTTTCTCCGTTTCGCCAAAGCCCTGCCGCCATTCTGCCAGGGGTTGTTTAGAAGCCATAAATATCATCAACTATCCTTCTTTCCTATCTTAAAGGACAAAATCGCTCAATCCACATTTATATATATATATATTCCTAAACAATTTTTCCTGCCACTTGCCTTTTTGCTAATTCCAAGTGCAGGATTGGTTAGGCTGTTGTCAGGCTTAAGAAAAAATAAAGGAAAAAAAGAAAACAAAAAAAGAGAAAAGAAGAAGTCGCCGTTTTTCCAACCCATCTAAATCAAGTGCATTGCATACTTGACAAAAAGCCCCACAAACAGTATGGAGACTGTGTTGAGGATTTTTATCAAGGGGTTCAGTGCAGGTCCTGACGTGTCCTTGAGAGGGTCGCCAACAGTGTCGCCCACAACAGCCGCCTTGTGCGCAGCGCTTCCCTTGCCGCCAAGGTTGCCCTGCTCAATGTATTTTTTGGCGTTGTCCCAAGCCCCGCCCGCATTTGACATGAAAACAGCCAAAAACTGCGCGCAAACCAGGGCGCCAACAAGCATTCCGCCAACTGCGGCAGGCCCAAACAACAAACCTATTACAACAGGCGTTGCAACTGCAAGTATCCCTGGCACCATAAGCTCCCCTAGTGCGGCCTGTGTGGAAATGTCAACACATGCCGCATAATCAGGCTTTGCCTTGCCTGCCATTATGCCCTTGATTTGCCTGAACTGCCTTCTAACCTCCTCAATGATTTTCTGCGCCGCCTTGCCAACCGCCATCATTGAGTATGCTGAGAACAGGAACGGCAGGGCGCCACCTATCAAAAGGCCTATTAGGACCGAAGGCTCCATGACGTTGATTATTGGAAGCCCGTTTTGCGCAACCTCAATTCCGGCAGCGCCAATCTTGGCTGCTGCGATGTTGACCTCCTGTGCAAATGCAAGCAAAAGTGCAAGGGCTGCAAGGCCTGCCGAGGCAATTGCAAATCCCTTTGTTGTCGCCTTTGTCGTGTTGCCAACGGCATCAAGCTTGTCAGTCACTTCCCTGACCTTGCCTTCCATGCCTGACATTTCTGCAATGCCCCCTGCATTGTCTGAAACCGGCCCGAAGGTGTCTACTGCGACAATTATGCCTGTCAGCGACAACATCGCCATCACTGCAACCGCAATTCCAAACACGCCGGCAAACTTGAAGGAAAGCAGTATGCCGACAACCACAATCAGGGCAAAAGGCGCAGTGCTTTTAAGCCCTATTGCAAGCCCGGAAATCACGTTTGTGCCAGCCCCAGTGCTTGCGCTTTGCGCAATCTCCTGTACTGGCTTTTGTTTTGTTGAAGTGTAATAGTCAGTTACCCAGACTATGGCAATGGCAACAGCAAGCCCGACAAGGGAAGCCAGAAACACCCCAAACGAAGTTGGCGCGGCCGCGTTCCCCTGCACTTGTTGGCCTATCTCGGGTATTATCGCATTTGATATGAAATAGAACATCACTGCCGCAAGAACGGCTGTTGCGTAAATCCCATTTGAGAGCCCCTGCATCGGGTCCCCCTTTTCACTTGTCCTTACTACAAAACTTCCAACCATGCTTGCAACTATCGCCCCCGCTGCTATCACAAGGGGAAAGACAATGCCTGCCACCCCAAATGTCAGGTTGCCAAGTATCATTGCCGCAATTATCGTAACAACATAAGACTCAAACAAATCAGCTCCCATGCCGGCGCAGTCGCCAACATTGTCACCAACATTATCTGCAATGACTGCGGGGTTTCTCGGGTCGTCTTCTGGGATTCCGGCTTCAACCTTGCCAACAAGGTCGGCCCCAACGTCGGCCCCTTTTGTGAAAATGCCACCGCCAACCCTTGCAAACATTGCAATCAATGAAGCCCCAAAGCCCATGCCTGTAATCATCTGCAGTATGGCCGATGACGATTCGGCTGCAGCAGCTCCAAGGCCTGGAAATATTCCGGCACCAAGCGCCCAGGCGTAGGCAAACCAAAGCAGGCTGATTGCACTTAGGCCAAGGCCGACAACAGACAAGCCCATGACCATTCCGGACCTGAAGGAGAGTTTCAACGCCTCGTTAAGCCCCTTTGCGGCTGCCTGCGCGGTCCTCACGTTTGCCTGCGTTGTAATGTCCATGCCTATGTATCCAGCTATTGCCGATGCAACGGCTCCGACAAGAAAAGAGACTGCCGTCGGGTACCAGATTGGGTCGACTAGCGCCCCAAGCACAAGAAACACGATGAAAATTAGCGCAGCGAATTTTGCCACTGTGGAGTTTTGCCTTTTCAGGTATGCCATTGCCCCCGTGCGTATTGCATCTGCAATTTCATTCATTTTGGCATTGCCGCGCTTTTGCCGCCTGACATCCAGATACAAATAGGCTGCGGCCCCCATTGAAAACAAGCCGGCCATTAGTGCCACTAATTGTAATGCGAAAGTCTCCATCAGATGCACCTCACCACGCTATAATACGAATGCAGCAAGCATTTTTTCTCTCAGGGTATTAAATAGTATCGGAAGACCAATGCCGGAAAACCAAACTCAGCCCCCCGCCCCATTGTCAAACTTAACAAATATATTTCTCGAACTTGCGATGCGCACAACAATCACAAAGCACAAATTAAATCGGGGCCGCCGCCCGATTCAGTGCTCCTCAAGCACCTTTTTTGCACCAATAACTCCACTTGTGTTTGCCTGCGTTTTTGCCTGAATTGTAAAACTCTTTCTTGCAAGAGCCTCCCTGTTTCTGGCGGCTATCCCGACGCTTTTTCCTGCCCCGCCGACAAATTCCTCAAAACTCATTGCATGTATTAAATTGCAGCCACCGGGCTTGCCTGTGTATTGTTGAACAAGCCCACCAACAACTTCATCTATGCCCCGGGCAATTTTTTCCACATCTTTTGCCCACTGCTTGCCCCTCGCGCCCCTTTTCGCTATCACCAAAAGCCTTGCTATCCTTGCGGTTCCAATGCCTTTTGACTCGCTTAAAACCATCTTGAGCAGGCGTTCTTTTCCAAAGTCGCTTTCCCTCAACAGTCCGGCTTCAATAAATTCAAACACCTGCTTTCCCATTATCGCGCTCAATCCAGTCCCAGCCTCGCCAATGCCGTCCATTATTCCAGCCAAATCCGCCTTTCCATTTTTTGCAAATGAAACAAGTTTGCATGTTTTTCTCTCACGCACCCAATTATCCGCAAGCAGCCTGCTTATCTTATAAGCCGCACCACCGTCAGCTGTCTTTTCCAGTCCTGCAAGAAGGTTCTTTTCCGCAAAACCAATTCCAATGCCCTCCATTAGCAAGCCCTCCAAGACTTCCGCAACTCTCTTAAGGCTCACTCCGTCTGCCTCGTATAGGGCAAGGCTGGCTATGGCTTGCAGCCTTGGGCCAAGCTTCTCAACATCGCTTTCTCTGGCTGCGATTTTTTCAGCCGGTGTCGGGTAATATTCATACACTCCAGTATCAAGGCCAACTGTCGATTTTCCTGCGACATCAAAAATTAGTTTCACCCTTGCGCCAGGGGCTTTTCCAAGCATCAACCTCTCAAACAGGCTTTTTGAGATGCTTGAATTCCTCATCCTGACTGTGCCTTCAGCTGAAAAATACAATGGAATTTTTGCTGTCATGCCGCGCTCAACTGCCAAACTGGTTTTCCTAAACACCGCTCAATACACATTTATATTTGTTTTGCGACAAATCATCGTCACAAGCCCGCAAATAACTTAAGACACTGTCCGCAGGAGCTTAACTTCCAACACAGCTATTGCCATTAAAAAATCTTGACTGCTAACACTTGCATTCTGGAAACAAACCTTTTTCCGGATTTATTTTCGCAATTTTTTTGCAGCGGAAGATTAGATGGCAGAATTGAAACGAACTCCCCTATTTGAGATACACAAGTCCCTAGGTGCAAAGCTTGTTGACTTTGGCGGCTGGGAGATGCCGGTCCAGTACTCAGGAATATTGGAAGAGCACGTGGCAGTAAGGGCTTCGGTTGGCATATTTGACGTTTCGCACATGGGCGAGGTGACTGCAAAGGGGCCGCAGGCAATGGCCTTTGTGCAAAACCTTGTGACAAACGACATATCAAAGGCAGCGGACGGCCAATGCGTCTATTCCCCTATGTGCAACCCACGCGCTGGGATAGTTGATGACCTTCTTGTTTACAAAAAATCCAACGACGACTTGTTTATAGTTGTCAATGCCTCAAACACCGAAAAAGACTTTGCCTGGATGCAACAAAACGGCCTGGGTGCAGAACTGAAAAACATCAGCGACAAAACCGGGGAAATTGCGCTCCAGGGGCCAAAAGCGCAAGGCACGCTGCAAAAAATTACCGATTTCGACCTTGCCGCACTGAAATACTTCAGGTTCTCCCAAATGAATGTGGCGGGCATCAATGCACTTGTCTCAAGGACAGGCTATACAGGGGAGGACGGGTTTGAGATTTACTGCGCCAGTGAAGACACGGAAAAAATCTGGGGCGCGCTTATGGAAGCCGGGGCAGAGTTTGCAATAAAACCATGCGGCCTTGGCGCGCGCGACACGCTGCGCCTAGAGGCTGGCCTCATGCTTTATGGGAACGACATTACGGATGATGTAACTCCCTACGAGGCGCCGCTCAAGTGGACAGTCAAGCCAGACAAAGGCGACTTTATTGGCAAATCCGCATTGCTTGCACAAAAACCCAAGCGCAAACTTGTCGGTTTTGAGCTTCTTGAGAGGGCAGTGCCAAGGCACGGAAATGAGCTCTATGTAAATGGCGAAAAGTTTGACCTTGTCACAAGCGGCACGTTTTCGCCAACACTAAAAAAGCCCATTGGCTTTTGCTTTGTGCCGGTTGATATGCCGGACGGGTCACAAGTCGAGATAAAAATCCGGGACAGGCTTTACGCGGCCAAAACCTGCAGCCACAGGTTTTTGGCGAAAAAACAGTAGCAAGAAATCAAAAAACAAATCACGCATAGAATCACGCCAAAACAAGCCAACTGCAAACAAAAACAACACGCAACAAAAACAACACGCAACAAAAACAACACGCAACAAAAACAACACGCAACAAAAACAACACGCAACAAAAACAACACGCAACAAAAACAACACGCAAACAAACAGTACTAATATCTAACAAGTACTATTACTATTATTCAACTTCCAATTTTACCATCTACTCTATCCTATCAAGTTATAATTATTCAATTCCTGAAAAAATCCTGGAAAACCTGGAAAACTGTCTGTGTGGGTCGGGGCATTTGAAATTCACAAAAGAGCACGAATGGGTCGAAATCAAAGACGGCCTGGCGATTGTGGGGATTACTGACTACGCCCAGCATTCTCTTGGCGACATCGTTTCAATTGAGCTCCCTAAAACAGGCTCAACAATAAAGCAAGGCCAGTCGCTTGGGGTTGTTGACAGCATGAAGGCAAGCAGCGATGTCTATTCGCCTGTTTCAGGCGAAGTTGTTGAAATCAACAAGGAGCTTGAGTCCAATCCCCAGTGGCTTAACGAGTCGCCGCAGGAAAAAGGTTGGATGGCAAAAATCAGGCTAGCCAACCCTGCCGAGTTTGATGCGCTTATGAGTGAAGAGGAGTATAAAAATTACACTGGAGGGCTTGGCAAATGAACTTCGTTCCCCTCACTGATTCTGACAAGCAGCAGATGCTTCTTAGGATTGGTGCGCCAAGTGCAGAGCAGCTGCTTTCAGACATGCAGCCAAAACTCGAAAGGCCACTTGCCTTGCCCCCTGCGCTAAGTGAAATGGAAGTTTCAAATCTGGTGCGCTCAATTTCCGAGAAAAACAGGGTTTTGAAGTGCTTCAGGGGCGCAGGCAGCTATGCGCACTATGTCCCTTCGACTGTGGGCCAGCTTCTTTTAAGAGGGGAATTTTTCACAGCGTATACTCCCTATCAGCCTGAAGTGAGCCAGGGCACGCTGCAGGCAATCTACGAGTTCCAGACACTGATTTGCCAGCTTACCTGCATGGAGGCTGCAAACGCAAGCATGTATGACTGCGCAACTGCGATAGCCGATGCGGTGATAATTGCAAGGGCGGCAAACGGGCGCAAGGAAATTTTCGTTGCAGGCAAACTCAATCCGCAGTACCGGGCCACGCTTGATACTTACGCGGCGGCAGGCAATTTTGAGTTTTCGCAAACAGTTGGCCAGAACACCACATGTGTTGTTGTCCAGAACCCGGATTATCATGGCAACATTCTTGATTTGGCACCGCTTGAAAAGCAGGCGCACGAGGCAGGCGCGCTTTTGATTGTTGCCGTCCCAGACCCAACCTGCCTTGCGGTAATGCGCCCACCTGGGGAGTTTGGGGCTGACATTGTGGTTGGCGAGCTTCAGGCACTGGGCAATGGGATGAACTTTGGCGGCCCTACGGGGGGCTTTATGGCAATAAA
>Ga0194120_10008922_pt1 | contig 12947 bp, 14 predicted proteins | sample TA2MahCa65mmetaG_FD_148642 | JGI IMG/M metagenome (GOLD analysis project Ga0194120, IMG submission 148642) | Freshwater microbial communities from Lake Tanganyika, Tanzania - TA2015019 Mahale Deep Cast 65m | ecosystem: Environmental > Aquatic > Freshwater > Lake | place: Tanzania: Lake... | reverse complement strand
TGCTGCCCACTTGCTTGCCCAGCATCTCCTTGATCGCAGCCTGCGCGCCCTTGAGATCAAGGTCCACCTTGACAAGGCCGAGCTTAAACCGCGAGCCGAGCGCTTCATGCGCCTTGGCCACCAACTTTGACTTGTTCAGCCAGTCGTTGACCTCCGCCAACTTGTTGAACTCCTCGAGCGAGGTGACCACCGCATAGTTGGGTACCGTGATGCCCCACTTCTTCATCAGGCCCATTCCTGGCCCTTCAAGAACTTTTGCCATGGGGTGCCCTTTCCTTCTCCGTTACATGAGCGAGTCGCCCACGCGATCCCACACGCGTCGGCATCGAACCGCTGGATAATAGAAAGAATCTGACTTTCTTGCAATCAACCAAAAGGCCCATTTTGTTTGAACAAAGGCCCTACTGCTGGCTGGTCACGAGGGACGGCCTGGTTTCGCAGCCGCGAAGGGGAGCGATAACTATAGGGAATATCAGGGGAGAGTGTCAAGGGACTACTGGGCCGGTCCTGCAACGGCAAAACGATCTTGCGGAGTCTCGACTGAACGACTTGGAGTTACCGTCGCTGGCAGGCCGGGCAGTAGAAAGAGCTGCGCTCGTCGGCCAGCCGTTTGATCGCCTTGCCGCAACCGGACGGGCAGGGTTGGCCGGCTTTGTCGTAGACAAGGTGCCGCTTCCGATAGCGTCCCTTGGTTCCATCCGGGGCGATGAAATCACGGACGCTGGAGCCGCCATGGTGAATCGCCTCAGCCAGGACTTCCCGCATCACATCGTAGAGCCGCCGGATCGTGGCGTCCCGCAAGCGGCTGGCCGTTCGATAGGGATGGAGTCCGGCGCGATACAAGATTTCGTTCGCATAGATGTTGCCGATCCCGGCAATCGCCTGCTGATGCATGAGCAAGGCTTTCAACCGGCCTCGCCTCGCCCTCACCAGGTCCCTGAAAGCTTCCCAGCCCACGCTGAGGGGATCGCACCCAAACCGCCTCGCGGTAAATTCATCCAGACCGGGGCGATCCAGCAAGTAGATTCGCCCAAAACGTCTGGGGTTCCAGTAGCACAGTTCTGGCTCCTGCCCTCCCTCGAGCGCAAGCACCACATGGGTATGCTTGCGATAGCCGGGGTCCGGCAACCGAAACAGGAACAGGCCGGTCATGCCCAGTTCCGCAACCAGGTACCGGGTATCCGCCTCACGGGAGCAAGCCAGCACGACGCTCTTGCCTCGACGAACAATGTCGGTAATACGCGCGCCTCTGTACCACTCAAGGGTCTCAAGCCCCCGTCTCACGATGTCGAGACGGTTCACCTGACAGTCCTTGATCCTCGCGCCAAGGATGCGCGCCCGCAATTGCCCCGCCACGGTTTCGGCTTCGGGAAGTTCAGGCACCGAGGATCACCCTCCTTCTAACCCATCGAGGCCGAGCCTCGAAGAGGCGTCAATCGAGGTCCTATTTTTTTTCGCGAGGCTGCTGGCGCGCCGTTGCAGAAGTGTCGAATGGGCCAGTATACTGAGCTTAAAGCGCCCTACTGTCGGCAACGCCAACAAGGACCCCATGCCCCTCACCGTCGAACAAGTCGAATCCAGGCTCAGCTCGGTCCGTTGCGCCATCTGCAAAACCAGTGGGTTCTCGATCGACCGCCGGAGCATGCAGCCGGATGGAGAATGGAAGGGCGCCTGTCTCAAGTGCCGCTACTCCTTCCCCGTCCACACCGACATGGAATTCTACCTGAGAACCCAGCCGGACATACCCTACCGGCTGAAGGAATTCACCTGCCCAGTCTGCGAGCACCGAGGCGTGGACCTGGACTTTCGTATCATGATGTCGGTCCGCGAGGCCATCTACTTCGTGACCTGCAAAGCCTGCAAGCACCAGTTTCCGGAACAATCTTCGCTGGAAGCCTTCGAGTAATCCCGGCACGCGCCGTTCGGTTGGTGTATACTGTTGACCATGGATACTTCCCAAGCCCCTCAGAAGCCGGCCGCACCGCCGGAGCCAGCCCCGGAGTCTAAGACCCGGAAAGAAATTCCCCTGATCTCCGTCCCCAACGACCGGGACATGATCGCCGAAGAAATGGCCGACCTCTTCGACGAAGACCGCGTGACCCACCAACACGGCAGCTCGGAACCGGAAGCAGACTAGGCAACCAACGCTGGATGTTGAACTAGGCGGGATAAGTCTATTCTGTCGGGTTGCATCCTCCGCTCAGGCGGGGATGACATCAGCGAATACCACCGGCCAATCACTCCGAATCGATCCCTAGGCAGCATCCAGCGGCGCAATACGATCGATCTTGCTCTTTGCATTCTTGGCTGCCTCCCAGAGATCAATGGCACGCTGAGCATTCAGCCAAAACTCCGGCGTATTGCCGAACAACTGAGAGAGCCTCAGCGCCATCTCGGGACTCACCGCTCGCCGCTCCCGAAGCACTTCGTGGACGGTCTGCCGCGATACCCCAAGAGCCTTGGCAAAACCCGATACAGTCAGCCCGTAATCCGGCAAGAAATCCTCGCGCAGCATCTCGCCTGGATGGGTGGGACGAACCTTCCGCTGTCCTTTGTGGGGAATGCTCATGCCGCACAATCACATTGACACTGGGGTAAGAGCAAAGACTCGACCGTATTGCGCGGCTGCCTTGATGTCGCCTCGTCGGAGCGCCTCACGAACATCGTCCAGCTTATAGGCGTCCTCGACCGACAAATAGGGCGACCACTCGTGATCCGTTTCCATCAACTCAACGTCAACTTCCGCGACGTACTTCCCTTCATGGACAAGCTTCGTGCGACGCCGGGTTCTCATTTTCGCCTCCTTCGAAAATCATCTTCCCACCGCTCTCGATCAGGCCTGTAGGCAGTAACAAGTACGGCGGGTTCCCTTTCGTTCTTGGGAATGCCCCATACTACATGGATCGGCTGACCATTCCGGTCCCGCTGGAGCACCAGGACACACGGCCCCTTCAGATAGTCTGGATAGTCCTCGATAACCACACCAGCGGTAACACCACCTATCACCTCTCGCGCCAGAATACCATCGGCAGCCATCTCGTCATAACCATGCTCCGAGATACGGACCGATCCTGCTCGGACAAGCCGCTGAATTTGCTCAAACGTTTCGCTCACGCTCGTCTCGCATATCACACATCTGCCACCGCACCGCCAAAAGCTCAGGCCCTATCAGAAAAAGACTCCCCTTTCCATTCTCCTTTCCCCCTATTTATGCAATGGTTCCCAATTAAGTCCTCCATTGGGACTGACCGATTTAAGCGTAGATAGCATCTGATAACTGAAAATCCCGTAGCCGAGGACATCCGTGATTTCAATGATTTTCGTTTCCGCCTCAACCAACTTCATCTTTGATCTATGGATTCCTGGAAGGATCGCAAAATTTCTACCCTCTCGAAAACCAACACTTGGATAGATTATAGCGTCTATCGGCGTACGTGGGCTTAAATCACCATTTAACAAGACGTCGGAGAGGGCGCTCGTTATTTTATAGTCTGTCGGAGTCGTTGCTGGTTTGATGAATTCATCGGCCAGAAATGCATCGGTGAGTACAGTTGCGAGCCCATCTTCTCTGGCAAGAACTTCTTTATATGGCTCCGCTGTCTGTAGAACGCTCTGGCCAATGTAGGTTTCGCCAGTACGCCGAAAGTGATCGAGGTCTCCAATAGGAATAAGAACGCTGCCCTTCGGCAGTATAAAGGTCGAGATGACATAGTGCTCACCCAACACCGCCTCGACCTCAGCGAGTGCCGTATCCTCATAGAGAGAACAATAACACAGAGGACGTCCCGGTTGGTGACAACGCCCGTAGTCAATCGTCTTTTCTGGTGGGGGAGGCCCCAAGTCGTCTACCGAAGTGAACCATTTCTTATCTTCTACCCGTCTCGCACGGTGGACAGAAAAATCTTCTGGCATTGAGTAAGACTGATACACACCGCCCTTGGCCAACTCACATATCAGTGCTCGAATCTGATCATACGGCAAACGGCTCGTGGCACCTCCGCGCAGCCGTTCGATGATATCCCGCACTTCTTGGAATTCCATACCGTTCAAAAGAGCATGTCTCAGGAAAAGCTCACCCCCCGTTTGTGTTCCCTACTCTCTTGCCTCAGGCCGCCTTAACTATAACGAGCACCTTTATGGGAAATCCTATGCGCTTTTTCAGCACGAAGCAAGCTGGCTGCTGACGCTCCATTTCGAGCAGGGACAGGCCCATCAGCGGCCTGTCCCCGCCAACACCCTTTTTAGCTGCGACTGGAACGGATGGGCAGGGAGCGGACGGCCTCTGCGGGGCACATGATGTCCGAAGCCGAGGGATAAGAGCCGCGCCCTTCTGGTGATCTTCGGGTGCGGCGGAAAATAGGAACTGATAGCGCCAGCAGAAGGGGCATGGCCGTCATCGAGGCCGCCCGCGACGGGGCCCGCCGTTCGTCAGCCGCGCTCTTCAGATTGGTCTGATGATTTCGACTGTGGCTTCGGATGGAATGCGGCCGATCGTGGACTCCCGCCCCTTCCGCTCCTTCCGCACGATCTGATCGATCCTCACGATCGCGCCTCGGTGCCAGTCGTCGAAGGCTTCGTTGGTGGCAGACCGCAGCCGGTCCTGCCGCCCGACTTCCGGCCTCCCGGTCTCGTGGCACAGCCAAGCCCGCTTCTCCCCCTTCATCTCCCGCAGCTCGCTGACCACCCGATAGATGTCCGAACTGCGCTCGACGATAGAGCGTCCGTCCTTGCGGAGCAGCAGGTAGGAAAATTTCAGCGCGTCCTTGATGAACTCGACCTCGCGGTCGATCGCCGCCACCAGGGGAGGCGCCACCCAGGGCCGCTCTTCATGGCACCAATCCCCTTCTTTGACCAGGGCCGGACAGGGCTGCTCGTGGAGACAGGGACTGTAGACCGTGCAGGCACCCTCCGCCAACAACGCATTCCGCAACAGATGCAGGCCGCGCGAGGTCTCCCGCAGCGCCGGCTCGATGATCATGAGGGTGCCGTGCTGACCCAAGAGCGCCAGCAGGGTTTGGAGCAACTTGACCCGCCGCCCAAGCGGGTCGTGCGCCTTGGTGAAGAGTTCGTTGAGGGTATTGGCCAGGACGATTAGGTCATACGTTCGGCCGCCGACTTGGGGATCGTTGCCGGGATGAAATCGCTCCAGGTCGGCCCGAACCGTGGCCAGGGTTGCGTCTCGCACCCGCGCAGCCTCCGCATAGGCGGCCCAGACCCGCGCACAGTCCTCCAGGGCATGGGGAGAGCGATCCACGGCAACCAGGTGCAGCGGAGCCGGCTTGGCGACAATCCGCTGACTGAACCAGTCGAGCGTCCCCAATACGGCAGCCCCGGGACCACAACCCACATCCAGGACCGTGAAGGGCCGGGAGCCGGCCTCCGGTTCAACCACCGGCTCCGGCATTTCGTCCAGCAACGCCCGCACCTTCGCCAAGTTCACCGGGAAATAATAGGCCAGGTAGGCTTGCCGGCTCCCCGCCTCATCGAGATAAGGCGAGGGCAAGGCCATGCGGCCTCGCGTAAAGAGGTCGGAGAGCCCACGGACGGCCCGGCTCAGCCCGTCCGGAACGGTCGGCGATCCATCGGGACCGACCAATCCGGTCGCCCGGGTCCAGGCTTGGAGCAGCGGCGTTGAAAATGGACGGCCTGTCGGCATCGTGTTCGGTTGACCACCGGAAAGACGGCAGTGTATCCTATGACTCTAGAGGAGCACTCACCATGACCGATGTCATCATGCAAGCCTATCGGGATGTCGAACGCGCGATGGAGCGCTACAATAAAGTGCTGGAAGAACAGGTGCTGGCCCTGCGGTCCTCCGAGAATGCCGATGCCACCAAGCTGGAACGGATGACCTACGGCGCCAGGGCCATGCGCGACAGCAGCGGCATCTACCTGTCCTACGCCAAGTTCATCGCCTACGGCATGCCGGACAGCGAGGAACAGATCCAGGACGAGCTGCAAGGCTGATCCGTGGTTCGTATCTCGTGAAGCGTCGTTCGCGCAGAGTTCTCAGTATTCAGTTCTCAGTTTCCGGAACTGACAACTGAAAACTGACCACGACAAACTCCCGTTCCATGCTTCACGCTTCACGAGCGACGAGATACTCAGCCGAAAAACAAAGAGCCCGTCCGGCAATCCGGACGGGCTCTTGTGTTTTCACAACCCAACCCGCGTTCAGATATTCTGCATGAAGTGGGAAACGGACCCCTGGTCCACATCGGTGCCCATGATCGCGGAGAGGGGCACGTTGGTGGACTTTTTGCCCGTCAATCCGGACTCCACCTCGTCCACGATCAATTCCACCGGCATGGACTGGCCGCCATAGACATGCGGCCCGGCGATGATCTTGGCCTTCGAGTGGCCGTAGATCGCCGTCGCCACTTCCTTCGCCAGCCAGCCCACGTAGTTGAACTCGGGGATGACGATCAGCTTGGCGTTCTTGCAGAGCTGCCGCAGTTCCTGCGTGGGGAAGGGGCGCAGCGACCGGATCTTGATCAAGCCCACCTTGATGTTCTTCTCGGTGCAGAGCCGGACGGCCTCTCGCGACTGCGCCGCGGCGCTGCCGGAGGCCACGATGATGGCATCGGCCCCCTCCACGTTTTCCGCCGTGCAGAGTCCGCCCATGTACTGGTTGATGTACTTGCGCGACCGTTCGACGGCGGCCCAGACTTCCTGCTGCCAGACGGCGTGGATGTTGTAGGCCATGAAGTTGGATTTCTGCACCGGCGCATCGCGCGACAGCCGGGCCGGAGGATTTTCCGCATCCAGCACCGGCACCGCGCCGCGCCAGGCTTCCCGGGGCGGCAGCTTGATCCCCTTCTCCGGCATGCGCACGTAGCCGCGGGCATGGGTCACGAAGAAGCCGTCGCAGCACACGCCCACCGGCAGGGTCACATCGTTCATCTCGCTGATGGTGAAGCCCTTGAGGAGGAAGTCGAACACGTCCTGTTGGTTTTCGGCGTGGAAGACGACCATCCCGCAGTTGAGCAGATAGGAAATTTCGATGTTGTCCGGCTGGATCGCCAAGGGCGCATTGACCACCCGGCAGGTGAAAAACGCCACGGCCGGCAGACGATGGCCCGGCCAAGACGCGATGCCTTCGAGCCCCCGCAACGTGCCGGGTCCCGCGGTCGCCGTAAAGCACCGCACGCCGGCCCGCGAGCCGCCCGCAATCGCCGCCATGACGCCGATTTCCTCTTCGCCTCGGTAGTACTCCTTCACGTAGCCTTCGCCGTAGAGCACGCCCACCAACTGCATGGTTTCACTCTGCGGCGTGATGGGATAGGCAATCGCCAGGTCCACGTTGGCCCGCCGGACGGCTTCCTTGGCCGCCTCGCTTCCGGTGATGAACTCCTTGGTGCGCGGCGCTTCGAAAAACATGTGCTCGGGCGTGACCACCCGCTGTTTCTTGGCGTCCGCATGGGGGTCTTTTTTGACCTCCGTCTTCGGAGCCGCCGCGACGCTGGTGATGGGATCGCCCTGCGGATTGGTCTTGACTGCGGTTTCCAGGGATTCGCTCATTGTAGCACCCCTCTCAAGCTGTATCGGTGAGGTCTGAGACCTTACCCTTCGCTCTGCATGTGTTCCGGTTTATGTCCAAAGGCCGCGGCGCCGGCTGTTGCCCCCGCGATGGGCATAAACTCCAGCGGGTTCGTATGGGTCTTTCCGCCATACACCTTCGACTGGGTGCCGGTGAAACGGACGTTCTCGCCGTTGTCCGGCAGCTTGAGGCCCATCTGTTCGCGCACCCGCTTGAAGATCTTGGCCACCTTCCTCAACTTGGCATGATCCGCGTCCCGGATCGTCAGCATGGCGTCTTCATGGCCCTGCTCGGCGCAGATCGCGCTCGTGCAGCAATTCGTGCCGGCCCGGATCATCTTCAAGGTCAGGTTGGCATAGTGGCAATGGACGCCGATGAAAATACAGGCCTCGATTTTGTTGCCCCAGATCGTCAGGTTCGGGTGGTTCGGGTTGATCACCTCTTCCGGGTCGATCTTCGGATACTTGGGCCGGTAATCCGGCATGGGAATGATCAGTACGTCGGGAATCTGGGCGGCAATTTCCAGGACCGCCTTGGCCTTTTCAACGGCATGTTCATTCCAGGCCCACAGCACCATCGGACCGGGGAAGATCGTGGCGTTGGGACTGGTGAGCATCTTGCGGGCGATCTCCTCGATCACCTTCTCTTCATTGGACTCCAGGAGACCGTACATGAGCCCCTGGCCGGGATCGGGCAGCATGACGCCCAACTGGGCGGCCGAGGGGGGATGAAACCCGGCAGGGCCGGGCACAATGATGCGGTCTTGTTTCTGCGTCGTCTCCACGAATTCTGTCCCCCTTTACCCGACCATCGGACTAGCCAGCACCGCGGTGGTGGTCTTCTCACCGTAGGTCACGTTATCGGTGATTGCGGCCTTGGGCAGCTGGTCGATCATGATCATCTTGATCGCGTGGTGCTTGGCCATGTTGTCGCAGACCCAGACGCACTGCGCGCAGCCCTTGCAGCGGTCCACCGCGACGTAGGCCGCCCCGTACTTGTAGCCTTTGTCTTTGCCGATCTCGTTGTTGTAGAGGATCGTGTTGGCCTCGGGGCAAAACTGAGTGCAGAGCTTGCAACTGGTCTGTGCGCAGATGTCTACGTCGATATCGGCTACAAGATACATGGCGTCCTCTTTCCTGTGGCGATTACACCCGGGCGGCGGCAGCCGCGGCGGCCTCCGCCTTTTTGGTGGCCTTGCTCACTTCATCCCAACCGTGCTGGGCTGCGAAGTCCCACCCGGCCTTGATCACCGCAACGTTTTTCTCGATCAACTCCTGCTTCTTCTTGAACTTCCGTTCCACGACGCTGTCCAGAGCCGCCGTGCCGCCCGACACCACGAAGCCCTTGCCGAGGAACCGGTCCTTCACCGCATGCTCCAACGCCTCGATGGTGGTCAGGCCCGTGATGCAGCCGATCGCCCCCATCAGCGCCATGTTGGTGGCCAGGTCCATCCCCGCCACTTCCAGGGACAACTTGGTGGCCGGCAGGTAGAACATGCGCGCGCGGCGCTCTTCCAGCTCCCGCGCCTGGTCCTTGTGCAGCTTCATCGGCCCGTCGTTGTTGATCAGGCACACCCCGTCCTCTTTCAACCCGAAGTAGAAGGGCATCGTGTAGGACTTGCCGTGCGTGATGACCTGCGGGTGGAAGATGATGATGATGTGGGGGAACGTGATCTCCCCGATCTCGTAGATCGGCTCGTCCGACACCCGGACGTAGCTTTCGACCGGCGCCATGCGCTTCTCGGAGCCATAGAAGGGCACGATCGTGCTTTCCCCGCCCGCATTGATGACGGCCGTGCTGAGAATGTGCGAGCCGGTGACGACCCCTTGTCCGCCGACGCCGGCCATCCGAATGTTGAAGCGTTTTGCCATTGTCGTTCCTCTCTAAGCTAGGTCTCGTCTAGATGACCGTGAACGATGCGCGATCGGACCCCCGTTAGGCCTGCGTGACAGCGGCCGCCGGTTTCGGGAGGAATTCCTTGTATCCGTACCGCTCGGCGAGGTACTGCTTGGCTTCCTCGGAGATGTACTCGGAGAACTTGTACCGGTTGTCCTCGACGTTCTTGGCGTCTTCCATCACCTTGTCCGTGGGAATCGCGTACTCGATGTTGCACGAGGTATAGGCCTGGATGTAGGTCGGCCCCACTTCGCGGGCGATGAGCACCGCCTTCTTGATCACCGCTTCGACCCGCCTCGGATTGTTCGGCACGACCGTCGCCACGTAGACGCAGCCGGCGACCTTCGCCATCCCGACCATGTCCATCTTCTCGAACTTCTTACCGAGCGGCGCCATCTTGAGCACGGCGCCCTGGCTGGTCATCCCGCTCTCCTGCCCGCCGGTGTTGCCGTAGACCTCGTTGTCCAGCATGATCGTGGTGAACTTCTCTTTGCGAATCCAGGAGTGCAGGGTCTGGGCAAAGCCGATGTCGGCCGTCCCGCCGTCCCCGGCCATCACGACCACATCCTTGGGCTTGTCCCCGAACCGGAGCCGCAGGCCGCGAGACAACCCGCTGGCCACGCCGTTCTGGTCCCCGTAATTGCCGTACACGAAAGGGATGGCGGCCTGGGAAATCGCCAGACGGCCGCATCCAGCCGTTCCCACCGTGATCGTATCTTCCGGGTTGGGGAAGGAGATCATCGCCAACCGGATGAACAGCGTCATCGCGCAACCCGCGCACATGGGGTGCTCTTCAAGAATCTCCTTGAAGCTACCCATTTGCGAGACCGTCGTCTTCTTGCCGAAGGGACCGTGCTCGACCATGTCCCGATATTCCTTGGGCATGAACTTCTCGAAACCCGGCGCGAATTTCACGTAATCGAGACTCATGGGTTGCCTCCCTCTATGTGCCGGCTGTCGGACTGTTTATAAGACAGCCGGTGATATTTTACCGTCCGATTATTGCCACTATAAGATCGCTGTAACGTCCTGAAACGCGGCGGAAAATCATTCCCGCCAACCACTTTTCGGAGTGGCCGAGTCTAGCAAAGCGCCGCGGAGCTTGTCAATTTCCAAATTCCCAAAGACCGAGACGTTTGGACTCTGCGTTGAATCGTATAACTTCTTGGATATTAATGCAACTTGCCAGAAGGCCCACCATGACCGAAAGAAGGCCTAGCCGGCCTTGAACTGGTAGGCCATTGGCCCTAACCAGCGGCCCCAACACCGCCGACATGGCCGCCGACGGTTTTTTCATGTCGAGCCGCTTTCCTTGACGCTACAGGCAAGGCTCAATATAATGAAAAAACTTTACGGAAAAACAAGCGATTTGCTCGCTCGGCGCTGCTCTTGCAGGCCTGGCGTGGCGGCGATTGCGCCAGCCTCGCATTTCTTACTCGTATCGCTTGGGGGAGACATCCGGTCGGCATGGCACGCACCCTCAGCATTAAACCGTTGACCGTCGAAAGCCTCGACAGGATCACGCGTGTCGCGGCGGACCTCGTCCGCGATGCCCCCAAGGGCCTGAAGCACTGTCGCTACGCCGACCTTCGCCTCGAAATCACCGAAGTCAAATCAGCCCGGGCTGAAAACGGACATGGGAAAACCGCCCTGGACGACTTCGTCTTCGGATTCGGCATCAGGGTCTTGGCCGGAGATCCCTTCCCCTCGCCGGGCTATTTCGGCCACCGGCTTGGCAATGCGGACATGGGAGGCCTGACCGCGCTCCTGCGCGCCGGGCTCCGACAGGCCTATGACCGCGCCCTCGCCAACGCGCGGCACAAAGCCGACACACGCGCGCGATTTGCAAGCACGGGCAAAGGCAAAGGATTGGGCGAGAGCCTGGCCGCTCTGGCTCTGGCCCCGATCGACATCCACCAGGATACGGTCAAAGCCGAATATGCCATCGACCCCCGCTCGGTCCCGCTCGTCGAGGTGTCCCGCTACTGCATGGAGACGTCCCGCGCGATCGAGGGACTGGGGCCTCGCATCCGGTTCAATTCCATCGCGGCCTCCACCAGCGTCAGCCGCGAACTCTTCGTCAGTTCCGAGGGCGCGGTCATCGACCAGTCCTTCGCCGCCACCCTGGGATTCTGCTCGGTAGTGGCCGAACACGAGACGGTCCAGCAGTCCCTCTCCGACTCCATCGGTCACCAACGCGGCTGGGAGGTGATCACCGAAGGCACGCGCGGCGACCTCATCCGCCACCTGGACCTGCTGACCTTCTCCACCAGCCTCGCGCAGGACTGCCTGAAGCTGACGAACGCGCCGCCGCTCAAAGCCACGGACAAAGACGTCGTGGTCGTCACCGATCCTCATTACAACACGCTGACGGCCCATGAGATCATCGGCCATCCCGCCGAACTGGATCGGGCCCTCAAGATGGAAACGGCCTATGCCGGACGCAGTTGGCTCCTGCGCAATCTCAAACAGACGCAGGTCGGCAAGCCGATCGCTTCCCCCTTGGTCACCGCCTACTCCGACCCAAGCCTCCCCGGCCTCGGCCATTATCTCTACGACCACGAAGGCACGCCGGCGCGCAAGGTCCTGCACATCGACAAGGGCCTCTTCAAAGGCTTCATGAACAGCCGCCAGACCGCCTCGGTCCTGGGCGTGGAGCCCAACGGCTCCTACAAGGCCACCGAAGCCTCGATGGTCCCGCTGATCCGCATGTCCACCACGGTCTTCGGCGCCGGCTCGCAGGACCCGGAGACCATCATCGGCGAGGTGGACCGGGGCTACTACCTAGTGGGGGCCCGCACCCCCTCCATTGCCGAATCGCGGGAGAACTTCAGCATCTCGGCCCAGAAGGTCTATGAAATCCGCAACGGCCAGATCGGCCAACTCTACCGGAACGGCGGCATGACGGCCGACACCAAGGACTACCTCATGAAGGTGGATGCGGTGGGCAAGGACTTTCGCCTCTTGCCGATCCCCAACTGCGGAAAGGGCCAGCCGATGCAAATCAAGCGGCTCGGCAACGGCGCCCCCACGATGCGCAGCCGCGCCAGGCTGACAGGCCTATGACCTCGCTCGCCTCGCTCAAAGCCGCCGTCCAGCGCGCCCTCCGCCTCATTGCCCAAACCAAGGACATCCAGGAGGCGGAAGTCTATGCCTCCGGTACCGGACAGTTGCTCTGCCGCTTGAGCTACACCTCCGAGATTCCCTGCCACGGCGTCGAGGAACCGAAGTCCTCGGAGTCGTTCGGCCTCGGCATCCGCGCCGTCTTTACCGGGGCCGAGGGGCCCCGCATCGGGTTCGGCAGCGAGGCCCGCGATCTCTCGCCGGTCGGCATCCGGCGCGCGCTGGAGAAGGCACGGCAGAATGCGGTGCCGGACCCGGAGTTCAGCGCCTTCCCCAGCCCTCCGGCCGAAGCAGGGTCTCGCGCCCGCAGCGCCGCCTCCGTCCAGGGTCGCCACGATCGCGCCATCATGGACCTAAAAGACGACACGCTGGTGAAGGCCGGCTGGCT
>Ga0194120_10008919_pt1 | contig 12955 bp, 10 predicted proteins | sample TA2MahCa65mmetaG_FD_148642 | JGI IMG/M metagenome (GOLD analysis project Ga0194120, IMG submission 148642) | Freshwater microbial communities from Lake Tanganyika, Tanzania - TA2015019 Mahale Deep Cast 65m | ecosystem: Environmental > Aquatic > Freshwater > Lake | place: Tanzania: Lake... | reverse complement strand
CGATCCCGCTTTCGGTGGGGTGATGCCGGCCCTGCCGGGGGCGCGGGAGGAGGCCCAGGCGGTCGCCCAGGTCCTGGGCGTACCGGCCCTGGTCGGCGAGGGCGCCACCGAGGCCGCTTTGCGCAAGGCGATGGGCGAGGGCGTCGAGACCCTGCATCTCGCGACCCATGGCCTGTTCAACCTCGCCGATCCCTTGCGCTCCGCCCTCTTCGTGAGCGAGGGAGGTCGCGCCAAGGCGATCACCGCCGAGAGGCTCTTCGCCAATCCCCTCAAGGCAAGATTGGTGGTGCTGTCGGCTTGCGAGACCGGCATCGGCGAGGCGGCGGCGGGCGATGATTTCCTCGGCCTGCCCCGCAGCTTCTATCTCGGCGGGGCACGGACGGTGCTGGCGAGCCTTTGGCCGGTCGATGATCGCGCCACCACGGCCTTCATGCGGGTGTTCCATGAGCGGGCACGGGGTGGCGACTACGGCGCGGCCTGGCTGGCGGCGCGCGAGACGCTGATCCAGGCCGGCGAGCCGCCCTGGATCCACGGCGCCTTCGTCCTCGGCGGCGCCGCCAAGCGGTGATTGGAGGGATTGGTGGGCGATGAGGGGATCGAACCCCCGACATCCTGCGTGTAAAGCAGGCGCTCTGCCGCTGAGCTAATCGCCCGGGCGTTCTATAGCCGAAGCGGCGCGGCCGGGAAACCGGCCGCCGGCGTCAGTTGACCGCCTCGCGCAGGGCCTGGCCCGGCTTGAAGCGCACCGATTTCGAGGCGGGGATCTTGATCCTTTCCCCGGTCTTGGGGTTGCGTCCATCGCTCGCCTTGCGGCGGCTGACCACGAAGGTCCCGAAGCCGACCAGACGCACCTCGTCGCCCTTCTTGAGCGCGGTCTCGATCGCGCCGATAACCGCGTCGACAACGCGGCTTCCTTCCGCGCGGGTGAGTTTTGCCGCATCGGCGACCGCCGCCGCGAGATCGTTCTTGTTCATGCGCGCGCCCCTCTTTGCCCGGGTTTCTTCCGGACCGCAGGGGGCGAAATAAGGAAAAGTCGCGCGCCGCGTCAATCGCGACCAAAGTCACGCGCTAGGGCGACGGCGCCCCACCTGTCAAGAGCGCCGGTCACCCGCCTCTCAGTGGGTGACCACCCCGTCATGTTCGCCCTTGCCGGCGGCGGCTTCCTTGGCCTCGGCGCGCTCGGCCTCCTCCTCGTCCCACTCGATGGCGACGAGGGGCTTGACCAGGGCCTGGGCGAGGACCTCGTCGACCACGCCGACCGGCACGATCTCCATGCCCTTCTTGACGTTGTCGGGGATCTCGGCGAGGTCCTTGAGGTTGTCCTTGGGGATCAGCACCTTCTTGATGCCGCCGCGCAACGCGGCAAGCAGCTTCTCCTTGAGGCCGCCGATCGGCAACACCCGGCCGCGCAGCGTCACCTCGCCGGTCATGGCGATGTCCTTGCGCACCGGGACGCCGGTCATCACCGAGACGATGGCGGTGACCATGGCGATGCCGGCGGAGGGCCCGTCCTTGGGCGTCGCGCCCTCGGGCACATGGACGTGGATGTCGCGCTTCTTGAAGAGGGTCGGCTTGATGCCGAACACCGGGGCCCGCGAGCGGACATAGGACGCCGCCGCCTGGATCGACTCCTGCATGACGTCGCCCAGCTTGCCGGTGGCCTTCATCACGCCCTTGCCGGGCAGCATCACCGCCTCGATGGTCAGGAGCTCGCCGCCGACCTCGGTCCAGGCGAGGCCGGTGCAGGCGCCGATGCTGTCCTCCTGCTCCGCCTCGTTGGCGCGGAAGCGCGGCACGCCGGCGAGCTTTTCGAGGTTCTTGTGGGTGATCCGCATCGCCTTGGTCTTGCCCGAGACGATCTCCTTGATCGACTTGCGGCAGAGATTGGCGAGCTCGCGCTCGAGGTTCCGCACCCCGGCCTCGCGGGTGTAGACCCGGATGAGCTCGCGTAAGGCCCGGTCGGAAAGCTCGAACTCGCCGTCCTTGAGCCCGTGCTGCTTGACCTGCTTGGGCAGGAGATGCTGCCGGGCGATCTCGACCTTCTCGTCCTCGGTGTAGCCGGCGAGGCGGATGACCTCCATGCGGTCGAGCAGCGGCTGCGGCATGCGCAGGGTGTTCGCCGTGGTCACGAACATGACGTCGGAGAGGTCGTAGTCGAGCTCGAGATAGTGGTCGTTGAAGGCCACGTTCTGTTCGGGATCGAGCACCTCGAGCAGCGCCGAGGAGGGATCGCCCCGGAAGTCGGCGCCCAGCTTGTCGATCTCGTCGAGCAGGAAGAGCGGGTTCGAGGATTTCGCCTTCTTGAGGTTCTGGATGATGCGGCCGGGCAGCGAGCCGATATAGGTCCGGCGGTGGCCGCGGATCTCGGCCTCGTCGCGCACGCCGCCCAGCGAGACGCGCACGAAATTGCGCCCCGTCGCCCGGGCGATCGACTTGCCCAGCGACGTCTTGCCGACGCCCGGCGGGCCGACCAGGCAGAGAATGGGTCCCTTGACCGACTTGGTGCGGCTCTGCACCGCGAGATATTCGAGGATGCGTTCCTTGACCTTGGCGAGGCCGGAATGATCCTCGTTGAGGATCTTCTCCGCTCCCTTGATGTCGGACTTGATGCGGGTCTTCTTGCCCCAGGGCAGCGCCAGCAGCCAGTCGAGGTAGTTGCGCACCACCGTCGCCTCGGCCGACATCGGACTCATGCTGCGCAGCTTCTTGAGCTCGGCCTGGGCCTTTTCCCGGGCCTCCTTGGTCATCTTGCTCTTCTTGATGCGGTCGTCCATCTCGGAGAGCTCGTCCTTGCCCTCTTCCTGGTCGCCCAGCTCCTTCTGGATCGCCTTGAGCTGCTCGTTCAGATAGTACTCGCGCTGGGTCTTCTCCATCTGGCGCTTGACCCGCGAGCGGATGCGCCGCTCGACCTGGAGGACGCCGATCTCGCCTTCCATCAGCGAGAAGATCTTCTCGAGCCGCTGGGGCACCGACTCCATCTCGAGGAGTTCCTGCTTGTCGGCGACCTTGAGGGCGAGCTGGGCGGCGATCGAGTCGGCGAGCTTGGTCGGTTCCTCGATCTGGTTGAGCGAGACCAGGACCTCGGGCGGCACCTTCTTGTTGAGCTTGACGTATTGCTCGAACTGGGTGACCACCGAGCGCATCAGCGCCTCGATCTCCGACTTCTCGCCGGTCTTCTCCTCGACCATCTCGGCCCGCGCCTGGAAGAAGTCATCGGTGCGGACGTATTCGACGATGCGCATGCGCGCGCCGCCCTCGACCAGGACCTTGACCGTGCCGTCGGGCAACTTGAGGAGCTGCAGCACCGAGCCGACCGTGCCGACCGAATGGATGGCGCCGGGGGCGGGATCGTCGTCGGAGGCGTTTTTCTGGGTGACCAGCAGGATCTGCTTGTCCTCCCGCATCACGTCCTCGAGGGCGCGGATCGATTTCTCGCGGCCGACGAAAAGCGGCACGATCATGTGGGGGAAAACGACGATGTCCCGAAGCGGCAGGACGGAGAAGAGCGTGGCGCGACGCGTTTCGGACATTGCTGGTCTCACTTCTTGAAACCGGACCCGGACGGGGCCGGGACGACACGGCTGGGCTAGAGATGGCGTGGCGAGGGCCTCGGTTCAAGGCCCGGGCGAAAAACCGGGCTCAGGCCCCCTTGGCCGCCGTCTCGCCCCGCCTTTCGGCGTAGATATGCAGCGGCTTGGCGCGGCCCTCGACCACCTCGCTGTTGACCACGATCTCCTCGACCCCGTCGAGGGTGGGCAGGTCGAACATGCTGTCGAGCAGGATGCCTTCCATGATCGAGCGCAGGCCGCGGGCCCCGGTCTTGCGGGCGATGGCCTTCTTGGAAATCGAGCGGTAGGCGTCGTCGGAGAAGGAAAGACGCACCCCCTCCATCTCGAAGAGGCGCTGGAACTGCTTGGCCAGGGCGTTCTTGGGCTTGACCAGGATATCGATCAACGCCTGTTCCGAGAGGTCGGTGAGGGTCGCGATCACCGGCAGACGGCCGATGAATTCGGGGATCAGGCCGAATTTGAGGAGGTCCTCGGGCTCGACCTCGCGCAGGATCTCGCCGGTCGAGCGCTCATCCGGTGCACGGACATCGGCGCCGAAGCCGATCGAGGTGCCCTTGCCCCTGGCCGAGATGATCTTTTCAAGGCCGGAGAAGGCGCCGCCGCAGATGAAGAGGATGTTGGTGGTGTCGACCTGCAGGAACTCCTGCTGGGGATGCTTGCGCCCGCCCTGGGGCGGCACCGAGGCGACGGTGCCCTCCATGATCTTGAGGAGGGCCTGCTGCACGCCCTCGCCCGAGACGTCGCGGGTGATCGAAGGGTTGTCGGATTTTCGGCTGATCTTGTCGACCTCGTCGATGTAGACGATGCCGCGCTGGGCCCGCTCGACATTGTAGTCGGCGGCCTGGAGGAGCTTGAGGATGATGTTCTCGACGTCCTCGCCGACATAGCCGGCCTCGGTGAGGGTCGTCGCATCCGCCATGGTGAAGGGCACGTCGAGGATGCGGGCGAGCGTCTGGGCGAGCAGGGTCTTGCCGCAGCCCGTCGGGCCGATCAGCAGGATGTTCGACTTGGCGAGCTCGACATCGTTCGATTTCGGCTGGTGGGTGATGCGCTTGTAATGGTTGTGGACGGCGACCGAAAGCACCCGCTTGGCGTGGGCTTGGCCGATCACGTAGTCGTCGAGGACCTTGCAGATCTCCTTCGGCGGCGGTACCCCGTCGCGGGTCTTGACCAAGCCGCTCTTGTGCTCCTCGCGGATGATGTCCATGCACAGCTCGACGCATTCGTCGCAGATGAACACGGTGGGTCCCGCGATCAACTTGCGCACGTCGTGCTGGCTCTTGCCGCAGAACGAGCAGAACAGCGTATTCTTGGAATCGCCGCCGGTCTTGGTCATGCCTGATGGTCCTCCAGGCCCCGAGTCGGCCCCCATGTTACAGAGTTCCGGACTCCAGGGACAACCCCGAATTATGCCCTCGGCAGGGCCTTAAGGACCCTTCCGGCGCAAGGACTTGGGGTGAGTCGCAATAAACCGCAGTAAATATAGTGTTATTTCTCAGGCCGCTTTGGGCGGACCGCCGATCACCGGGGTCGGCGCAGAGGGCGGGGAAGGCGGCGGGCTGCTCCCGGCGGCCGGTTCGGGAGTGGGGCGGGTTTCGACCACCTTGTCGATCAGTCCGAACTCCAACGCCGTCTCGGCGGTCATGAAAGTATCGCGCTCGACCACCTTTTCGATGGCGGCGAGGTCCTTGCCGGTGTGCTTGACGTAGATCTGGTTGAGGCGCGCCCGGAGGGCAAGGATTTCCCTGGCCTGGATCTCGATGTCGGTGGCCTGGCCCTGGGCGCCGCCGGAAGGCTGATGCAGCATGATCCGGGCATGAGGGGTCGCGTAACGCAGGCCCGAGGCCCCGGCGGTGAGCAGGAGCGAGCCCATCGACGCCGCCTGGCCGACGCAGAGGGTCGAGACCTTGCAGCGGATGTATTGCATGGTGTCGTAGATCGCCAGCCCCGAGGTCACCACGCCCCCCGGGGAGTTGATGTACATGGCGATGTCCTTGGACGGGTTCTCGGCCTCGAGAAAGAGGAGCTGCGCCGTCACCACCGCCGAGACCGCGTCATTGACCGGCCCGACGAGAAAGATGATCCGCTCCTTGAGCAGGCGGGAATAGATGTCATAGGAGCGTTCGCCGCGATTGGTCTGTTCGACCACCATCGGCACCAGGTAGTTGGCATGGACTTCCAACGGGTCTCTCATCGCCTTCCTCCGCCTCCGGCCGATCGCTTGGCGCTCAAGCCTTGGCTTCCTCGGGATCCTTCAGAAGCTCGTCGCGGCTGACCTTGCGGTCCTTGACCTTGGCGAGCTCGAGGACGAAATCGACGACCTTCTCCTCGAACAGCGGCGCCCGCAGATTGGCCTGGGCCTCCGGCGTCTTCTGGAAATATTCGTAGATCTGGCGCTCCTGGCCGGGAAAGCGCGCCGCCTGTTGGGCGATGGCGCGATTGACCTCGTCCTGGCCGACCTGGATGTTGTTGCGCCGCCCGACCTCGGAAAGGAGGAGGCCGAGGCGCACCCGCCGCTCGGCGATGACTCGGTAGTCGGCCTTGGCCTCGTCCTCGGACTTGCCGGCCTCGGCCGCCTCGGACCCGGCGCGCTTGCGCTCGGCGTCGACCTGGGTCCAGATCTGCTGGAATTCGAGCTCGACCATGCCCCCCGGTACCGGGAAATCGTGCATGGCGGCGAGACGGTCGAGCAGGTTGCGCTTGAGCTTGTTGCGGGCGAGCGCGCCGTAGTCCCGGCCGATGCGCTCGCGCATGGTCTTCTTGAGCGCCTCGAGGTTCTCGAGGCCCATCGACTTGGCGAAATCCTCGTCGACCGCCGGCTTCTTGGCCTCGCGCACTTCCTTGACGTCGACCTCGAACTCGGTGGTCTTGCCGGCGAGCTCGGCATTGCCATAGGGCTCGGGGAAGGTGACCGAGAGGGTCTTCTTGTCGCCGGCCTGGGCGCCGATCAACTGATCCTCGAAGGTGCCGACGAAGCTGTTGGAGCCGAGGACCAGTTGATGGTCCTTGGCGGCGCCGCCGGGGAAGGCGACGCCATTGAGCTTGCCGACGAAATCGATCAGCACGGCGTCGCCCTTGGCGGCGGCTCGCTCGACCTTGGCGTAGCTGGTCTGGGCCTCGGCCAGGCGATCGAGGGATTCGGTGACCTCGGCATCGTCTGGCTCGAAGACCTCGCGCTCGATCTCGATGGCCGAGAAATCGCCCGGCACCACCTCGGGCAGGACCTCGACGGCCAGGGTGTATTGCAGGTCAAGGCCCGGCTTCCATTCACCGACCAGGTCGATCTTGGGCTGCACCGCCGGCTTGAGGGCCCGCTCGTTGAGGGCCTGGACGGAACTGTCCTGCAGCGCCTCGTTCAGCACCTCGCCGAGGGCGGCGTTGCCGAAGCGGCTCTTGACCACGTTCATCGGCGCCTTGCCGGGGCGGAACCCCGGCAGGCGAACCTCCTTGGCGATGGCTGTGAGCTTGGCGCCGACCTTGTCGTCGATTTCACTGGCCGCGATCACGACCTTGAATTCGCGCTTGAGGCCCTCGTTGACGGTTTCGGTGATCTGCATCTCTCGACCCAAAGAATGAAAGCCCGTGGCCTGGTGCGGGCGGAGGGACTCGAACCCCCACGACTTGCGCCACCAGAACCTAAATCTGGCGTGTCTGCCAATTCCACCACGCCCGCCCGGCGCGGAAGCGGGAGCTTCTAGCATGGGGCTTTTGGCGCTGCAAACCGGGTTTTGCCGTCAGCCAGCCTCGATCATGGCGTCGATTTCCACCTGGGTCAGGGTCGTGGTATCGCCATGGATGATGGCCGAGGCGACGTCGATCAGGCGCTGCAGGGCCTCCGCCGCGACTTTCGCCCGCAGACAGAAGAGTTCCGTTTGTTCCTGATCAAGGGCCGCTTGCAGGCGCTTGATCACGGTGACGACGGCGTGATCGAATTGGCGGACGGTTTGTTCGAAGGGCCCCTTATAGCGGGGGGGCACATGGTCATAAGCGGCAACCGCCAGATCCCTGTCGGGGAAAACCGAGTCCCGGAAATGATCCTGGTAACTCTTGGGCTGCCAGCTCTTGCAGTCTTCGATCATGTCGGGCATGTCCGGCAGCATGCCGATCAACATGATTATCTCATTGAAATGATTGAGGTAATCCGTTGCGAGTAGGGTTTTCTCATTGACGTTCGTCCCCCTTGCCTTTTCCTGCCAGGCGACGAAATCGTCATTCTTTTGCGCCTCATCGTTCATACCGACGGACCTTCTTCCGCCTTATCGCCGAACACAAGCTAGCGGCCCACCAATCCCTTGAGGGCCGCAGTGGCCGCGACGCGGCCGGACCCACTATAGGCCTCGTGGTTCGACTCGATTTCCTCAAGTTTATAGCGGTAATTGACCATCAGGCCAAACGACTGGCGCATGCCGTTGGGCGATAGGTCGGCGAGCCAATTGAGGCGTTCGACCCTTGCCCCATTGGAGAGATGAAAATGGGCGACCCGGTCAGCGGCGCGTCCCTCGTGGCGAGAATTGAGGAGATACCCAGCACAGAGCTTGAGGAGGATCGGCTTGAGCACAAAGGCCTTCCCCTCGTTCCCCGGCCAGTCCGGATCGGCGAGGGCCGCGGCGAGCCCCCCCTCGCCCAGGGATTTTTCCTCCTTGGGGTCGAGCTTGAGGCCGCTGTCCATGCGCCGGCGCAACCACGCGCCGAAGCCGGGAATAGGCGAGAGTGTCGCGAAAGTGTCGATCTTGGGCAGATCACGAAGGATCTGGTCGGCGACCCGCTTGATCAGGAAACCCCCGAAACTGATGCCGGCGAGGCCCCGCTGGCAGTTGGAGATTGAATAGAAGATGGCGGTGTCGGCGCTCGCCGGATCGCCCGCCGGCGCGCTTTCGTCGAGCAGCGCCTGGACATTGTCGGCGATGCCCTTGACCAGGGCGACCTCGACGAAAATCAGCGGCTCGTCCGGCATGCGAGGGTGAAAGAAGGCGTAGCAGCGCCGGTCGGAATCAAGCCGGTTCTTGAGATCGGTCCAAGACGAAATCGCGTGGACGGACTCGTAGCGGATCAGTTTTTCGAGCAGCGCCGCCGGCGCGTCCCAACCGATGCGGCGGAGCTCGAGAAAACCGACATCGAACCAGCCGCCCAGCAGCGCCCGCAAATCCGCGTCCAGGGCGGCGAGGATCGGCTCGTCCTTGTCGGGAAGGGCCATGAGATCAGCCCTGAGATCGACCAGGAACTTGACCCCCTGAGGGAGGGCGTTGAACTGGGTGAGAAGCGCCCGCCAGGGCGGCTCGAGTGACGCGCGAAGTCGCGCCTCGGCCGCCAGGCGATCGGCCGCCTCCTTTCCCTTGGTGTCGAGCCAGTATTCCGCCGCCATTTCGATCGATCCCGCCTCGCAGGCGAAATTCTCGGCGACCAGGCGCAGGAACCGCGCCCGACCCTTGGCCTCGAGTCCGAGATAGATCGCACCAAGATCGGCGGCCCTCGCCCGGGCCGAGACCTCGCCCCCGCGCGCGGCGATGCAGTCCTGCATCTTGATCAACAGGCGCTGGGCGTCATCCTCGGGAAGATCCGGGCGGGGCGCGGCGCCGACCACGTCACGGGCCTTCTGGGCGATATCGGTCCAGGCCTTGCGAAAGAGGCCCCTGGTACGCGCGAGCATGCCCGCGCGATCCTTGACCCCGCTCACCTATCCTCGGCGCGCAACGCGGCGAGGGCCTTGGGCACCAGGGCGGGCAAGTCATCGGCGGTGAGGCCGGGGCCGAAAGCCGCGGCCGCGCGGCCGTGGAGCCAGACCGCCGCCGCCGCCGCCTCGAAGGCCGGCATGCCTTGTGCGAGCAGTCCGACCACCAGCCCCGCCAGTACATCGCCCGATCCCGCGGTCGCCAGGGACGGCGGCGCGTTGTCGTCGATCAGCGCCTTGCCATCGGGAGCGGCAATCACCGTGTCGGGACCCTTGAGCAAAACGACCGCGCCGCTGTGCTTGGCCGCCGCCCGCGCCCGCGCCAGCCGACTGCCGCTCACGGCAAAGATCCTGGCGAATTCCCCCTCATGGGGCGTGAGGACCACCGGGCCGCGGATCGCCTGAAAAAGCGCCTTGGGCGCGTCGGCGAAGACGGTCAAGGCATCGGCGTCGAGCACGGTCGCGCGACCCGTTGCCAGGGTGGCGAGGACCCGCGCGCGCGTCGCCTCGTTGACGCCATTGCCGGGACCCAGGAGCACCGCGTTGCGTCGCGCATCCTCGAGGAGGCCGGTGTAGCCCGCTCCATCGCCGAAGGAACGGACCATTACCGCGTCCAAGGCGCCGGCATTGATGGCGAGCGCCTCCTCGGGGCAGGCGAGAGTGGAAAGCCCCGCCCCCGCCCGAAGCGCCGCCTTGGCGGCGAGGCGCCCAGCGCCGGTGGTCTCACGCCCACCACCGACGATCAGGGCGTGCCCCCGGTGGTATTTGTGGCCCTCGGGCCTGGGCCGGGGAAAGCCCTCCGCCCATAGAGCGGAGCGATTGGCGAAGGCGGTCGGATGGATGTCGTCGAGGACCTCGGCGGGAATGCCGATATCGACCACTTTGGTCTCGCCGCAAAGCCCGCGCCCGGGATAGAGGAGATGGCCGATTTTCTTGCGGAAGAACGTGACGGTCAGGTCGGCTTGCAGGGCGAAACCGAGTACGGCGCCGCTGTCGCCGTGCACGCCGCTGGGCACGTCGACGGCGACCACCTTGGCATCCAACCGGCCGACCGCCTCGAGGACGCGGCGATCCGCGCCATCGATCGGGCGGGAGAGGCCGGCGCCGTACAAGGCGTCGACCACGATGTCGGCACCGGCCACCACAATGGGCTCGAGAGGCGCCACCGGCCCCGACCAGGCCTCGGCGTTGAGCAGGGCCTCGCCCTTGTAGTCGGTGACCTTGGTGTTGGTGGCGACGGTCACCGGCCAACGCTTGCGCGCGAGGTGGCGGGCGATGACATAGCCATCGCCACCATTGTTGCCGGGACCGCACAGCACCACGACCTTGCCCTTGCGATAGCGTCCGAGGATCGCCTCGGCCACGGCCTTACCGGCGTTCTCCATCAGGATGGCGCCGGATTTGCGATAGTGATCCGCCGCCTTGTCCGCCGCCGTCATCTCGGCGACGCTCAGGAGGGCGTGGGTGTTTTCCGCTGGCGTCATGACATCACCCGAGTGAAGGTCGCCGATCAGTGAGAGGAAAAGCCCGTTGATAGGCATGCGCCGCGCGCAGCACCAGATGCTCCTGATACCAGCCGCCGACGATCTGCAAGCCGACCGGCAAGCCATCCGCGGTGAAGCCGCAAGGTACCGACATCGCCGGCTGCTGGGTCAGGTTGAAGGGGTAGGTGAAAGGCGTCCAATCGGTCCAATCGGCGTCGGGTTTGGGCTTGGCCTCCGGCACCAGGCGCCCGGCGGCGAAGGGCTTGACCGCGATCTGGGGGGTGAGCAGGAGGTCGTAGCCCGCCTCCTCGTGAAAGCGTCGCATCCGCACCGCGAGTTGGCCACGCTCCTGGACCGCCGCGAGATAGGCGGAGAGTCCGATGCGCTTGCCTTTTTCGACGATCCTCCTAAGCCCGGGATCGACACGCTTCATCTGCGCCGGCGTGAGATGGGCGAGGGCCTTGGCGGCATGGGACCACCACAGGGTGAGGAACGTCCGCTGCGGGCTCGCCATGATGTCGTCGACCTCGTCAACCCGCGCGCCCATTTCGGCGAAACGCGCGGCCGCTCGGCGGCAGATCGCCGCGACCTCCTTGTCGACCTTGGCGTAGCCCAGCGTCGGGCTCCAGGCGATGCGCAAATCCGCGATCGGACGCGCGATCTCGCGAAGCCAATCGCGACCGCTTTCGGGCAGCGCCAAGGGATCGCGATTGTCGGGTCGCGAAAGCACGCTCAGCATCAAGGCGCAATCGGCGGCGGTCCGCGCCATCGGACCGATATGCGCGACGGTGCCGAAGGCGGAAAGCGGATAGGCCGGCACGCGTCCGAAATGGGGCTTCAGGCCGAAGACACCGCCGAAGCTCGAGGGAATGCGGATCGAACCGCCGCCATCGGTGCCGATGGCGAGCGCCCCCATGCCGGCGGCAAGCGCCGCCGAGGCTCCGCCCGAGGAGCCACCCGGCGTGGTCGCGAGATTCCAGGGATTGCGGGTGATGCCGGTGAGCGGGCTGTCGGTCACGCCCTTCCAGCCGAATTCCGGCGTGGTGGTGAGGCCGAGGATCACCGACCCTGCCTCGCGCAGCCGCGCGACGCAGGGCGCGTCCTCGGTCCAGGGTCCCTTGGGATCGATGGTGGTCGAGCCCCGGCGATTGGGCCAGCCCTTGGTCAGCACGATTTCCTTGATGGTCAAGGGCACGCCGTCAAGGGCGCCCGCCGCCTCGCCCTTGGCCCAGCGCCGTTCCGAGGCCCGCGCCGCTTTGAGCGCGCCCTTCTCGTCGATCAGGCTGAAAGCGTTGATCTTGTCGTTGTACCGACGAATGCGGGCGAAAATCGCCTTGGTCGCCTCGACCGGCGAAAGCGCCTTGCGCCGATAAAGCGACAGAAGCTCCGTCGCGGATAGAAAAGCGAGATCGTCGGACATGACCACTCCGAAAAAGCCGCGGGACGGCGCCCGCATCATTCCAAAGCCAAGCCCGCGCGGCAAGGCGCGTCGGTCCCGCTCCCAGGATGGGTCAGACGACGATGTCGAGCTTTTTGCCGAGATGAGCGGCGGTGGGGCCGAGGCTCTTGGAGGCTTTTTCGACGGTGGCCTTGTCCGGGGTCGGACTACCCTCGCCACCCTCGCGCTTGACCGCATCGGTGGCGCCCATTTCCTGGACTTGGAGGGCGAATCGTCCCAGCGCCGCCGCCGCCCCGATGCGGGGCGGTTCCGACGGCTTGTAACGGGATACTGACGTCCCGAGAGAAACCCCGTCCGCCATGGTTGAATTATAGGCGATTTCCTGAAAAGAGTCCAAAGAAGGGACCGGGCAGGGGCTTTGGGAGGCGATGGCGCGGTATTTCTTCTACGGTACTTTGATGGACCGAGAGGTCCTCGGCCGTGTCATCGGCCGGCGCGTCGGTGCGCGGGAGTTGCGCAAGGCCCGGCTCGACAATTATCGCTGTTTGCGGGTCGAGGGCGAGGTGTTTCCCGCCGTCGCGCCCCGGCGGGAGAGCCGGGTGAGCGGGCTGGTGATGGACGATCTCACCCGGGACGAAGTGAAGCGGCTCGTCCGCTACGAAGGCCCGGCTTACCGGGTGGTGCGCCGTCGCATCCGGATGTATGGCGGCGCCCCGGCGATGGCGTCGCTGTTCGAGAGCGCGGGAACCCTTCCCCTCGCGACGGACTCCTGGGACTACGCGATCTGGCGACGCAGGTACAAGAAGGCCTTTGTCGCTGACATGTGGCGATGGCT
>Ga0194120_10008916_pt1 | contig 12961 bp, 17 predicted proteins | sample TA2MahCa65mmetaG_FD_148642 | JGI IMG/M metagenome (GOLD analysis project Ga0194120, IMG submission 148642) | Freshwater microbial communities from Lake Tanganyika, Tanzania - TA2015019 Mahale Deep Cast 65m | ecosystem: Environmental > Aquatic > Freshwater > Lake | place: Tanzania: Lake... | reverse complement strand
CCCGACCGCGTATCACCTATTTCTCACCCATCCTCGACGACGCTACCCGTTGGGCGTGGGCAACCGCCGCATCGGGCGAGGTGTCCGCTGTCACGGCTGCATCGCTCACCACTTTCGCCAGACGATCCGAGGCCGGCGGTTACGACGGGCAACTGATCGATCAGTTCGCCGCCACCTTTCCGGCCGGCACCAAGATGTTTCACTACTGGGTGCCCGTGCTTGCCGATGTCATCGCCCGTAGGGAGCCAGCCCGTGTCATCAGCTTCTCGGTGCCGCGCAGCCACGGGAAGACCCGCCTAGCCGCTCTGCTAGCCGGCTGGGTACTCAGAGACCCCGAACAGAGCAAACTGGTCATCAGCGCCGCGACTGCCTTGTCAGAGGCCAGACTCGCAGTGGACGCCCTGACGCAGATTCACTACCCGGCCGACGGGAAGTCGTCGCGGTGGTCGGCTCGCATGTCTAGCAACATGCCATCGCTACGCCACGGGCAGGGGAGGTTTGTCCCGATCTCGAACGACCCAAGACGCGCCGACGGCATCACGCCGGCGCTCGTCCTCGCCGACGAGGCGGCGCGACTCGAGGGTGAGTACCTGTTCCGCCTGATGACTGCTGCGGCTAAGACGCAGGAGGGCCGCATGCTTATGACGACAACGGCCGACACAGACCTGAGCCTGCCCTGGGCGGGCTGGCGGCAGGAGGCCGAACAGCAACTGCTCGGTGGTCGACTGCGCGACGACTGGTGCGTCCACCATTGGGCTGCTGACGCTGGTGCAGACATCCACGACCGGCGGCAGTGGCGCAAGGCCAATCCGCAGTTGTGGATTGACGGCGGGCAGGTCACAGAACAATCAATTGAGTCGCAGCTTGCGACGCTACATGGCTCGGCAACAGGCGTCGAAACCTTTCGAACGCAGATCCTGAACATGCCAGGGGGGGGATTAGCAGCTGTCGGCATCGACCCGGTCGTGCTCGAGAAGGCCCGTTTCGACTGGGAACTGGAGAGTGTGCGCGGCCGGCGGGCGTGGGTGTTCATCGACTTCAGCCTGGGCAGCGTCGTTGGCGCTCGAGCGGACCTAACGGGCGTGGCTGTGGTTGTCGACGGCGGCGAGTGGGGGCTGCTGCGCACCTGGTCATTCACCTGTGGCAACCTCGAGTCGATGAAACAGAATCGGCCGTGGCTTCATGACATGGTGCAGAAAGGTGAGGTGTACTGGAACGACGGACAGCTGGTTGACTTCCACGCCGTCGAGGGGCTGCTCGAGATGCTTGCGAAGACGCTGCAGGTCGAGGTTGTCGGCATCGATGAGGTCGGCTGGACGCAGAACTGGGTCAGATCGGCGCTCGTCGAGCGGCTGAACTTACCCGTCGAGTCCCGGAGCATGGGTCTTCGAGAGCAGGCGCCCGCTTGGTCAACATTTGTGGCGCTCCTGAGACAAAAGGCACTGCGCTATCACGACGATCCCGTCCTATTGCACCAACTGCGGCATGCTGAAACCAAGACTTACGACGGCGGCCTTACCAAGTTGCACAAGCGAGACGGGCAGAACATTGACGCCCTGGTCGCAGCGTGTAACGCAGCCCGCCTCTACGAGCTGCGCGGGCGGTCAAACCAGTGGGTACCTGCCAGTGGCATCATGACCATTTGACCGCTACCTAGCGGACGGCGCGATTATTTCGACAATGTGACAAAAAATGTCACAGTTTGCTCTTGACAGAAAAAGCGCGTACTCAAAATGAGGGAGGCGTGGGCCTGCTCAACTCCCTACGCCGCTACTTTATTGGTGGTTTTGACGCCTCAATGCTCGTTGACGCGTCGAGCGCTGGCAACATTGAAGCGTTGCCAGGTGTTCAGCGCGCCATCGATGGCGTCGCGAGCATGCTCGCGAGCGTATCGATCTGTGTCTACGACTCCAAGGATCAGGAGGTGCAGCCGGCGGCTCTCAGCCTGCTGACCGGCCGGGCCACCGAGATGGTCAACGGTTGGGATCTGAGGCGCTGGCTCGTCACCGAGTCGATTAGCCAGGGCAACGCCTACGCCTACCTCGCTCGCACCTACAGCGGCGAGGTAGCCGAGATCATCCCGATCGATCGCGGGCGTGTCACCATCAACTGGTCGGCCAACCCCTACCGATACCTGTTGGACGGGCAGGCCGTGAGCTCGGCCGACCTAATCCACATCAAGAGCGGATACAGCCGTTGGGCATTCATCGGCGAGAGCCCCCTCGACAAGTGCCGGACGCAGCTCGAGCTGATCGCAAACCTCGATCAGTGGGCGGCGACAATGGCCGCGACGGGCACAACGCGCCGCCTCGCGTTCAAGTTCCCTACGCCGATCAGCGAGCAGGCGAAGCAGTCGGTCTTGCTCGCGTGGAAAGCAAAGCACTCGAGGGCTACCGGATCTGGCGAACCACTCATCATCGACGGGGGCGGCAGCATCGAGGGGGTCAGTGGGTCGGATGACCTCTCGGCGCTGACCGCCGCCCGCACCGCTGCCATGAGTGAGATCGCGAGAGCGCTGAATATCCCAGCCTCGTTTCTCGCTGCGACAGAAAGTGGCACACAAGTCACCCTCGACGCCCAACGGACGCTCGTCGACCAGACCCTGCGGCCGTGGGCCAAGCGCATCGAGGCCGAACTCATGGCGAAGCTTCTACCCGGCTACCGCGTCGAGCACGACCTGCAGGAACTGCTGCGCGGCACGATGAAGGACACCGCCAAGGAGTTGTCCAAACTCGTGATGGCCGGCGTCCTGACCCCGAACGACGCTCGATGGTTCATCGGCATGCAGCCGGCGAAAGACGAGATGGCCGACGAACTGATGCAGCGCCTGGACACCGCCGCCGGACAGGCCGAGGTCAACGGCGACCGCGAGGACGAAGAAAGCGAGTCCCCTGATGCAGATTGACCGCCGCAGCATCGAGTGTCGCGCAGTCGTCGAGGGCAACACGGTCACTGGACTCGCGATCCCGTACGGGACCGAGAGCCAGCCGCTCCCGTTCATCGAGACCATCGAGCGAGGCGCATTTAGCGAGGATCTCGGCAAGCGCAATGTCGCGCTACTCGTCGAGCACGACGGCGGCCGCGTCCTCGCAGATACGCGCAGCGGCACTCTCGCACTCGAGGAAGACGAGCGCGGAGTGTCGTTCCGTGCGCAGCTTCCCGACACGCGCGACGGGCAGGACATGCGAGTCCTGTTGCGTGACGGCATCTATCAGAACATGTCGTTCGGGTTCGTAGCCGACAAGGACGAGTGGCGGGGCAACCGTCGCAGCGTCCTGAGCGCCCGACTCTACGAAGTCAGCCTTGTTCACACGCCCGCCTATGAGGCGACCGCGGCCGCGGTACGGGCGTTCTCTCACTCCGGCCTCGTTGGCCGGTTCTTGCGGCTGCGGCTAGGAGAACTGAAGAAATGAACCGCGAAGCATTGATCGAAAAGCGCCAGCAGCTTGTCGCTGCTTGCGAGGAACACGCCACCATTGCCACGCCGGACGCTGTCCGCGCGTTCGACCGGGATGAGGAAGAAATCCGCAGCATTGACGCGCAGCTGGAGGGCATGGCCGTGCGCGGCCGCCTCGACGCCATCAAGGCCAAGAACGGCCAAGTCGTGGCTCGTCCCGAGAACCGCGGCGGTGGAACTGATGCCGATTTGGCGAAGTTCTTTGCTACCCGTGGGCGCGAGGGCTCGGGTGCGATGGAACTGCGAACGAACTTGACGGTCGGCACAGCTGCGACGGCAGGCAACACCGTCCCACAGTCAGTCATGACTGGCGAATTCGTCAAGTGGCTGGATTTCGGCGATCCAGTCCGCCAACTCTCGACCGTGCAGACTGTGCCTGCGGCACTGCGTCTGCCTGTGATCGACAGCCGCACGACGGTCTCCGCGACGGCAGAAGGGGCAAGCTACAGCGAGTCGAACTTCACGACGATTCTGAAGACGTTCGGCGCGTACAAGGCGACAGCTACGACCCCCGTCACCGAGGAACTTCTGTTCGACTCGTCAATCGATGTCGCTGCCGAGATCATCGCTGATCACGCACGCGCTCACGCAAAGTACCGCGCTGAAAAGCACATCGTCGGCACGGGCTCCAATATGGAGGAAGGCTTGATGTACAACCCTGTGGACTGGAACTACAGGATCTACACGGGCGCTTTCGCCACTGCTCCGACCTTCGACGACATCATCACGGCCTATACGTCACTGGCCCCGGCATACTCGCAGAACGGCAGCTGGATCATGAACCAGGCTACCTGGGCTGCTCTGCTCAAGCTGAAGGCAGCCACCACGGGTACCTACCTCTACGACGGCATGCAGGGCATGATGGTGCAGAACGGTGCGGCTGGCCTGCTGATGGGGCGTCCGGTCTACATCAGCGAATTCGCTGAAGTCATCGCCGGGACCGCCCGTTCTCTCATTCTGTTCGCGGACCTCGCGCGTGCGTACCGCATCGTTGACCGCAAGGAAGTTTCCTTTGTGGTCGATCCGTACTCCAGCAGCGGCACTGGACTTATCCACTACCGCAGCTCGATGCGTTCCGACGCTCAGATCATCGACAAGCGCGCAGGCGCGATCATCGTTACTGGCGCGGCGCCCTGATCTTTCCAACACTTGACCCCCGGGCGGGTAGGGGGGAAACCTCCTACCCGCCTTTCCTATGCCAGCACTCACGACCAGCGACGTTAAGACGCACCTGCGCGTGTTTCACACGCAGGACGACACCTACATCGGCAGCGTCCTGCTGCCGGCTGCGCAGGAGACCGTCGAGCGATCGACGGGCCTATCGGTGCAGGCGATCGCTCGGACTCACAAGGTGAGCGACGAGGGTGATGTGTGGGTCGTGCTCCCAACTCAGCCAGTCGACACCGACGCTGCGATCACCGCCGTCTACACCGATGATGCATCCGCCGTGCAGACCGTCACGCCTGACAGCCACTGGGACGGCCAGCGTCTCGCAGTGCTCGTCAGCGAGGAGTACAACCGACCAGTCACGCTGAACTGGACGACGCTCGTCGGCGACCACTACATCAACATGCTCGTCCTGCAGCTCTGCGGCCGGCTGTACGCGGATCGCGGAGACAGCACTGGCGCGATCGAGGGCAAGGCGCAGCAAATGCTCATGGCCTTGCTCAAGGAAAGAGCCGTGACATGACCCCTCGAGGAATGTTCCGCCACGAGATGGCGGTGCAGAACTACACCGTCTCGGTCGATGCCTACGGTCAGGGCACCAAGACCTGGTCGACGCTCTCGACAGTGCTCGGCTACATCGAGAACGCCGACGGCCGCAGCATCGACTCGGTCGACATTTCGCGCGGACAGAGCTCCTACCGGATCGTGATTCCGTGGCTCGACTCGGTCACGACCAAGAGCCGGATTCTGCTCAAGGAGACTGGCAAGTCCAACCGCACATTGGAGATCACTGGGGTCGCCGACCCCGACCTTCGGCGGATGGAGTTGCACATCGAGGCGCTCGAGGTGACGGCATGACCTTCCGACGCCCCAGCGCAGAGTTCAATGCACCCGAGCACCTTCGGAACTACTTGGCATTCATGCGTCGGCAGGTCAACGCCGGCGAGAACCTTGCCATCTACCGACGCGGCGCGAGTGCCAGGGCGTCGGCACAGTTCCTGCGGGCGGAGCTCGTGTTCGCCGAACTCCCCGACAAGGTCAGCAGGAACATCTACAAGCAGCTGCTGCGCAGGAGCCTCAAGCGCCTAGCGACAACCTACAAGGCGAACTGGCGCACCCATTCAGCAACGCACCGAAGCTACGGCGCACAGGAGAGCGTCCGAAAGGCCGCGAGCGCCGTCATTCAGTCGATGGGCGACACACGCGGGCTCAAGACGACCGCGAGGACTGGCATGCGGTACAAGCGTCGCCCGCGCAGCTACATCGCTCCGATCGTCGATGCGCGGCCGGGTTGGGGCATCAGGAAGCTGACGGCGGCCGAGTTCCCGCCCAAGGTTCTCAAAGAGGACTTGGCGCTCGTGATCGAGCAGCAGTTTGACGCCCTCGTTGCCAAGGCGCGGCTCAAGAGGAAGAAGCCGTGAGCATCGAGACCGCGATCTATCGCAGACTGACTGACGACGCTGCTATCTCGGCGCTCGTCAGCAACCGCATTAGCCCAGACTTCAGGCGCGAGGGCACTCTCCTTCCAGCGGTGGTCTACAGCGTCGACGGCAGGGATCCGGTGCGAACTCTCAATAGTACGACCACACTGGCCGAGTTCTCAGTGTCGATCGACTGCATCGCGACGACGATGGCTGGTGCAAGGGCGCTAGCCGTCGCAGTGTTCGAGAGCCTGAATGACAACTCCTCGTGGGGGACAGTCGACGGGACGCTGATCAGCTGGTCGGCGACAACGGGCGAGGATGTGGAGCGCATGGACGATCAGGAAGGCACAGACGACGGCCCGCGTGTGGTCCGTCAGACCTACCGAATTTGGGCAACAGGAGGCTAAGTCATGGCAGTCATCGGGAACGGAACAACGATTACTTTCGCTTTCGCGGGTGGGGGCGGCGGCGCAACGGTCGACGCAACAGACATCAGCATCACCGCGTCGGCGAGTGCAGTAGACACGACGACCCTGGGAGCGGTGCTGACGTCGGCCATCACTGGTCGGCCAACGGTGTCGGGGTCGGCAACCATTCACACCGACAACGCGACGGCGCTGACCCTCGCTCAAAGGTTCGCGGGCGCGACGCCGAGCACGGCGGCATGCTCGATCACGATCGCGGCGTCCGGTGCAGCGGCCGGCGGCGTCGATTTCAGCGGGAACGCCATCATCACGGGTTTCAACCCGTCATGGGGCAACGACGCGGTCCAGTCTGCATCCGTCTCGTGGCAGTACACGGGCGAGGTCACCGTGGGTCGTGCGTGATGTGGCGGGTTTTCACTGACGAGGCGCTGGCCGGCCACCCGGCACTGCTCGAGGTCCGGCCGCTGACGGTCGGCGAGTGGCGCAAACTCGAGCAGCTCGACGAGGACGCCAAGCAGACGTTTGTCCTCGAGAACTGCACCCGGATCGAGGGCGTGCCCGGCGGCAACAGCCTGGACGTTCACGTTGCCACTGCGCTCATTAGGGGGGTAATGGCAAACCCTTGGACTGGACCGCAGAAGACCGCATAGAGCACCTTCTAGCGGTCCTCGCGTACCGGCTGACTGGGCAGCCGGAAAAGGTAGTGGAGCCTTGGCGCAAGCCACGCCAGGCTGACTGGATGACGACCCTAGGAAAGGTGGCGGTATGGCGAAACTCGGACTCGGAATCGGATTTGACATCGATCTAGCCGGCCTTCGCAAGATGGGTCAGCAGGTGACGGGCGAGCTCGAGAAGCTGCGCGGCACGACGAACCGGATCAGCAACGCGGTCGGCGCTGCCATGGCTATGCCGATGATCGGATTCCTATCCAGCGTCATGCAGGCTCATGCCGAGGCTCGCAAGATTCAGTCGGAACTGATGTCGCCGTTTAGTGGCAAGATGATGATGGCAGAGAAGCATGCGGAGTTGATGAAGATGGCTGTTGGACAGCGAATGGTCGCTCACGGTCTCGACGAGGGACCAGCTCGCGCCATCACGATGCAGGCCGAGCAGGAGGTGATGCAAGGGCTGTTAGCTCAGCAGAAGGGCTCGACTGCGGGTCGGTCGATTGAAACCGCACTAACTGATAAGACGGCATTCGTTTCCAATCTCGTCAAGTCGGGCGAGGGTTGGTGGCAAGCCGTCAAGGCGCTCGGAAGTGAGGCGATCGGCGGAAACCTCACGGCTGGCTTGACTGGCGAGTTCGATGACAAGCGCAATCAGGCCATGTTTGACCTAGGAAACACGCGTTCGCAGGCCGCCCTGGCAATGGCAACTGGTCAAACCGAGCAGTTTGAGGGGCTGCGCATGCAGCTCGAGCGCCAGACCTACATCCTCGCCGAGATCGAACGCAACTCGAAGGGGGCTCACTGATGGCATGGAACGTCAAACTGCTGCACCACAGCACCAGCCTCAATGTCACATCAGAGCCGTCGAGCAGTCAGGAGGTTCGGACCTACATCGCATACCAGGACGACCAAGGCTACGCCGGCGGCTCGGACACGACATGGACGATCTACGCGCTCGCGAAGACATCGACTTCGCCGTGGAACCTCATACCGAAGGTCGGACAGCGCCTCGATCCAAGCCATTCTGACCTGAACGCCCGTCAGCTCCTCGTCGACTCTGTTGAGGTTGAGCCCGTATCGGAGCGTGTCAATACTTGGCGAATCGTCGTGCGCTCGAGCGCACCGCTGGTCGGGAACAAGCCATACGCCACGGTGCGGTTGCAGTACCAGCAACGCAACCGCATGGCCGATGTTTACATCGTTCCGTCGTCCTATCCGACGGACGGCGACGCCACGACACCGCCTACTAGCTTGATTCCAGGCACTGTGGTCAATGTCATGGGGGAACCAGTTCGCAACACAGTGGTTGGCGCAGCAATAACGGTCGAGGCAACCTACAACCCTTTGGCCGATGTTCAGGGACACTGGATGACGACCCATCCGTCGACGCATGACATCATCAACCAGGCCAGCAAGCGCAACTCGGCGACATGGCTGAACTGGCCCGCCGGGTCGGTTGTGCTCCTCGGATACGAGCGGCGCTGGTTGTCGCAGCAAACAGTGCAGGTGTCTTGGAATTTCCTTTACGACGGCGCCTACCACCTCGAGCAAGTTCCCTTCCGCCGACCGACCGACGGCGGCCTATGGCTCGACACGCTCTACAACTGGGGCGGCGGCGGCAACCAAGCACGCGGTACGTCCAAAGCGGCGTGGAAGCAGCCATACGGTGCCACCAAGGTCAACTTCAACACGGCTGGTGTGATCTTCCCGCAGGAAGTCATTGACGCACTGGCGACCGACTACCCGGCATGGTGACATGAGTCAGTTCAGCCCAACCTACACATTCGGCACAGCGGGCATGCCGGCGCACACGCTCAACCGCATGACGAGGGCGAGCGCGTTCGTCTACGAGAACCAGCAGCAGCTGCAAGACCTGATCGGAACGGAGTTCACCGGCATCCAAGCCGTACTGATGCAGGTTGCGCAGTCGGCGGTAATGTCGAGTAACCGATGGGCCTACACCCTCGCAATGTGCCAGCCGGACGCTGGGGGGACGGCCGTGGCTGCAGTCACGCAGACCGAACTAACGGCCTTGACGGCCTACAACCTTGCAGAGTTCGGCAACACGGCCAGCGTCGCCGGCGGCGGGGTCAACGCGACCCGAGCGAACGCGGCAGGATTCAACCTGCTCGCCGTCCCTGATGGTGCTGTCGTGTGGGCGTTCGTCGTGACGAAGGCCGACGGCCTGCCCGTCGCGCTCTTCGAGCGCATGAACCAGTACGACGGTGAGTGCCCGTCAGTGCTCATCAATGAGATCGACGGGGGGGCGTACTGATGACCGACCAAATCCGACTCAAGCGATCGAGCACGGCAGCGTCGGTCCCGACCGTTGGTCAACTCGTCGAGGGTGAGCCCGCCATCAACACGGCCGACGGCAAGCTCTTCGCCGAGAACGCAGCCGGCTCGGCGGTGTTCTGCTGGTCGAACGATGCAGCTGCGGCGATCACGGGGGGCACCGTCAATGGGGCAACCGTCGGCGCGACAACGGAGGCGAGCGGGCGCTTTACGACGATCACCGGGACAAGCACGACGGCCAGCACCTCGAGCATAACGGGCGCGCTCATCGTCGCGGGCGGGGCAGGGATCGCCAAGGACTCCTATATCAATGGGCTGCTAGTGGGCATCGGCGGGACTGGCGCGGGAATCAGCGCGACTAACACGGCAGTAGGCGCGGGCGCTCTGTCGGGAAACTCCAACACCGCTTGCACTGGCGTAGGCGTTGACGCGCTGAAGAACAACACCAGAATCAACTGCACCGCGCTAGGTCACAGCGCGGGACTCTCGAACACGGGCCAGGGCATTGTTGCGCTAGGCGTGGATGCAGCGCGTAGCAACTCGGCCAACGCTGTGATGGCGATCGGTGGTAGCGCGTGCTACTCAAACACGGGCAGCAGCGCTACAGCGATCGGGCTAGATGCGCTGTTCAGCAACGATGGAAATTTCTGCACGGCGATCGGATACGCCGCGCTGGGCTACGCTACGGGCGGGAACAGCGGCGCGAACAACACGGCGGTGGGATACCAGGCCGGAAACGTCAACGGCAGCGGCACAGGCAACACCTACATTGGCCAAAACGCCGGGCTAGTGGTTTCGACTGGCAGCAACAACACATTCATTGGCAGGACGGCGGGAGATGTCTGCACCACTGGCGGACAAAACACAATCGTCGGCAGTCTGTCCGATCTAGCGGCCAACAGCAACAGCAACAGCACCGTGGTGGGTTACAACATCACCGGCGACGGTTCCAACACCACCACCATCGGGAATACGAGCGTTACCCAGACGAAACTCAACGGAACCAGCACGAGCGTGGCAATCATGCAGGGGGATCGCGTTCGGATCGTCAACGCCAAGACTCCGAGCAGCGCGTCCGACACTGGGACGGCAGGGGACATTTGTTGGGATTCGTCCTATCTGTACGTTTGCACTGCTACCAACACATGGAGGAGGATCGCGCATGCAACTTGGTAGCGAACGCATTGAAGCCCTGCGAGCCACCCCGGAGTATCAGGCTGCGCAACTGCAAGCCATGCGCGATACGGTTGCTACTGCGTTGGCTGGCGGCGAGGATGCTGAGGGGCATCGGCGGTGGATCGTCAACGCGCTGGCCGAGGACTGGCTGCAAACCCTGACAACGCCAGAGGAGGTGGCAACGTGGGAAGCCGCTGCTGCATTGCCCTGATAGTGGTGCTTGCCAGCTGCGCAGGCCCGTCTGAGCGCATTGCGTCCAACACGACCGAGGTGCGCCGGTTGGCGCACTCGAGCGGCGAGCGGTTCGAGCGCATCGCCGTCGAGGCCGACGCGAGCCAGCCAAGCCTGCCAGTCATCAAAGACCAAGCCGTAGCCGGTCAGGGCGAGCAAGCGCGTATCCTCGACGCTGTGGACATGATCTACATGGCGCTGACGGGCGTGGAGGACCAAGTGCCCTGGTGGGTGGCTCCTCTTGTCTGGGTTTGCATCGCCCTGGCTGTGCTCGGCATCGTGTTCCTCGTGTGGCACACGGGCGTCGGAAAGTTCGTCAAACGATGGCTGGGCATCGTGACCCCGACCGAGCGCAGGGCGGCTGAACTTACGGCTAGCCTGATTGATTTGACCCCCGACCAAGCGGTGGCGGCTGTCGCTGAGCTGCGCCGGGCCGATCCAACCTTCGACGCGGCGTTCCGGCGTGCCGCGCCGATTCGCAACCCAAGCCGGACAAGGAAGCGCAAACCATGATTCTCGCCTCGTTTTCATCGTTCCTCGGCTCAGTTTGGTTCGGCCTGATGCTGGGGCTTGTTGGCGTCGGCGTCGGCGTGTGGCTCGGCAAGAAGCGCAAGGTGTGACGCTCGTACGGGCATGCTGCTGTAACCCGCAGGAGCCGCTCGTCTGCTGCGGTGAATGGCCGACCTATTGCGCAACGCCAGTAGCGCTCGGCTATTGGTTCTATTCACTGCACCGTTCGCTGATCCATCATGCAGCGCGAATTGACATTGATGCAGCAGGGTTAGTCCTGCAGGCGAGCTACTACGGTGCGTCAACAGCCATCGACCCCGAGACGCTCGCGAACGCCTGCAGTTTCCCAGACCCGATCGACGAGTACCCGTACCCGGTGCCGATGCCTGGAGTTCAGAATCTGGAGACCCGTCCGTTCAACTACTCCGTTCCGATCTTCCGAGGGACCGACCCGAACGCCGGCGAGTTCGAGATCGTCTGGCCGATTCTGCAGAAGTGCTGCATGGGCGGCGCATATGACCAACTCGTCGTTGGCTTTGAGGTTCGCAACTCGTACATCATCGGCAAGCTGCAGAACGCGCTCGGAACTAGCCCGAACAACCTGACGGGCGCTTACAACGGCACAGGACGGCACTGGTACACGTTGCCGAACGGGAACTTCCGTTTCTTCGGTGACCCCGGAACATGGCGGCGCGACGGGCTACCGCCAGGACTCAACTCGTTTTCACCGTTCCGCCTCGGCCATGACTTCGCGCCAACTCTGATCCAGCACACGGGACCGGTGCTAATCGAGCTCACCCATACCGATTGGTGCAAAGAGAACGGCTACGACAACCCTTGCAGGTGCAACTTCAGCTTCCCCGAGGAGCCGAACTGCTGCGAGTATTACACCGCCAACATCGCTTTCACCGTGTCCGACGATGGATGCGCGACGCACATTGTTTCGACAAGCTGCATCATGCGACGAGCACCGAGCGCATGCCCGCAGGGTTCGCCGGTGGATAACATAACGATAAAGAACAGTTTGACATGGCACGGTTCGACGGTGCCCAACGGCACCTACAGTACCGACAAAATCTACTCCAACGGCTGTTGCGTCGATTACACGCCGCCTGCGCCGCCGGTGACTGGATTTGCTACGCCGTATGTTTCGGCTGGACTCATCGGCTGTGATGTTGACGGGTCGTCGATCGTCTGCTTCGAGTGCGACCCGTGGCCGCAAACCAAGTTTGATGCGGTGTTCTGTGTTTCTACCGGCTACACGCTCGATGCAGATGTCCCCTGGGGTGACCCATGTGCTGGACGGTATCTCCACTCGGGCACTTGGCTGATCGGCGTGTACATGCGCGGTTTCGGCGACGGCTGTTGCATCGACAACTACTACGCTCGTCGCGCGTACTACATGTCAACCGAGGCTGGCAATTGCGTGTGGAAACCGCTCGAGTCGTTCGACATCACTTTCGACTGTGAGTCATAAGCCGTACATTCTCAGGCGCGACGGCAAGGTGCAGACCTGGGGTGTCGAGCTGCGCGACGGCCGGCCAGTCATCACCGATCTGCTGTCAGAGGTCGAGGCGATCAGCGGCCTTGGCGATGTGGTCGCGGCGG
>Ga0194120_10008913_pt1 | contig 12968 bp, 12 predicted proteins | sample TA2MahCa65mmetaG_FD_148642 | JGI IMG/M metagenome (GOLD analysis project Ga0194120, IMG submission 148642) | Freshwater microbial communities from Lake Tanganyika, Tanzania - TA2015019 Mahale Deep Cast 65m | ecosystem: Environmental > Aquatic > Freshwater > Lake | place: Tanzania: Lake... | reverse complement strand
CAGGTGCGCGTCGGCCGGCCGATCCGGCTGCGCGGCCTCGCCGAATCGACCGGCGGCCCGGCCTTCGCGGCCGCGGCCGGGCTGATCGCCTATGCCGGCCTGGAAACCAAGGAAGCACTGAGACCGAAGATCGCGACCGAGGCGCAGCCCAAGAGCCGCCTCGGCGGGATCGCGCGCTGGCTGAGAGACAACTTCTAACGAACGGAACAACGAGTTTACCTCGAGAGGAGAGGACCATGGCCATCAACATCAGCGTACCCAAGACGACCGAGCTTAAGCCGCGCATCATCGTGATGGGCGTCGGCGGCGCCGGCGGCAACGCCGTCACCAACATGATCCAGAGCAAGCTTTCGGGCGTGGAATTCGTCGTCGCCAACACCGACGCGCAGGCGCTCCAGCGCTCGCTCGCCGAGCGCAAGATCCAGCTCGGGCCTTCGATCACCCAGGGTCTCGGCGCGGGTTCGCATCCCGATGTCGGGCGCGCGGCGGCCGAGGAATCGATCGAGACCATCATCGACCAGCTGCAGTCGATGCATATGTGCTTCATCGCCGCCGGCATGGGCGGCGGCACGGGCTCGGGCGCCGCGTCGGTGATCGCCCAGGCCGCCCGCGATCAGGGCATCCTGACGGTCGCGGTGGTCACCAAGCCCTTCCGCTTCGAGGGCGCGCACCGCATGAACCAAGCCGAGCGCGCGATCGAGGAACTGCAAAAGCATGTCGACACGCTGATCGTCATTCCGAACCAGAACCTCTTCGCCGTCGCCAAGGAAAAGACCGGCTTCGTCGAGGCCTTCAAGATGGCGGATGACGTGCTCTGCGCGGGCGTGCGCAGCGTCACCGATCTGATCATCAATCCCGGCCTGATCAACCGCGACTTCGCCGACGTCCGCACCGTCATGGCCTCGATGGGCAAGGCGATGATGGGCACCGGCGAGGCCGAAGGCGAGAACCGCGCCATCGTCGCCGCCGAATCCGCGATCAACAACCCGTTGCTCGAGGACATCTCGATCAAGGGCGCGCGCGCGGTCCTGATCAACCTCGCCGGCGGCAGCGACATGACGCTGATCGAGGTCGACGAGGCGGTTCAACGCATCGGCAAGGAGATCGGCGATCCGTCGGCGCAGATCATCTTCGGTTCGACCATCGACGAAAAGCTCGCCGGTCGGGTCCGCGTCTCGGTGATCGCGACGGGCATGCAGCTCGACGCCGCGAGCATGCCGCGCGGGGGTTCGAACGTCTTCCCACTCGGCCACAAGCGCGCCGAGAAGAAGGAGGCCGCTCCGGCTTCGGCACCGGCGGCGACGCCCGCCGCGCGCCTTGAGGCGCCGATGCCCGCAGCACCTGTTGCGGCGGCGCCAACGGCGATGACCATTCCGGCCATGCCCGCTCCGGCAGCGGCCCCGGTCGTCGCGGCGGCAGCGCGGGCGCCTGCGGAAATCCCCAGGCCAGCGGAGATCGTTGCCAAGGCGCCGGAACCGGTCATACCGGTTCGTCCGACGGTTCAGACCTTGCCGTTCGAGCCGCCGCCGGTGGTCAAGCCCGTGGCCATGCCGGCGCCAGCAATCGAACCGAGGCCGGCACGCAAGCCTTCGCTGTTCGAACGCATGACCGGGGCGATTTTGGGTACGTCCAGTCCCGAACCGATTGCCGAGGCCAAGCGCGTCGCGCCGCAACCGCCGGCACCGGCCAAGCTTGACGCCGAGGTCAAAGTCGAGACGCGGATCGAACCCAAGATCGAGCCGAAGGTCGAGATCGCGCCGCCGGCCCCCATGGTCGCCGCGCCCCAACCGGCGCCGGTGGTCGCGGAAGCTCGGCCCGCCCCAATCGCCGCCCGGGTTGAGGCGCCGAGCAAGGCACCGGCGGTCACGACCAAGATCGAAGCCCAGGCGATCGAGCGTCCTGCGCCGCGCCCGGCCGAGGATCTGCTCGACATTCCGGCCTTCCTGCGCCGGAAAGCCAGCTAAAACATACGAAAGTTCAAGGTGTTACGGGGCGCCAGCCTCGTAACACCTTGAAACAGAGTGTGACTTGAGACGGCGGGACGAAGCCCGTACCTCTGCCGTTGTTCTTGTACCAGAATTGTCGTTTCACCGGATCATGATGCTTCAAAAGACCCTCAAAAATCGCGTGAGCTGCCGCGGCGTTGGCTTGCACAGTGGCGCAACCGTGACCATGACCTTGGCGCCGGCCGAGGCGGGGCAGGGCATCGTCTTTCGTCGTATCGACTTGCCGGGCGCGCCGGAAATCGCCGCGCGCTATGACCGCGTCGAAGACACGCGCATGTGCACCCAGATCGGCGATGGCAATGGCGTGCGCATCGGCACGATCGAACATTTGATGGCGGCCTTCGCCGGCCTCGGTGTCGACAACGCGATTGTCGAACTCGATGGACCTGAAGTCCCGGTGATGGACGGCAGTTCCGCGCCTTTCGTGTTCCTGATCGAATGCGCCGGCCTCGAGGAACAATCCGCGCAGCGCCGCGTCCTTCGCGTGCTCGAGACGATCGAGATCGTCGAAGGCGACAAGCGTGTCAGCTTCGGCCCCTCGGATGTCTTCTCGGTCGCTTTCGAAATCGATTTCGACAGCGCCGCGGTCGCGCGCCAGGAAATCGCCTATGACGTGGTCGAGGGCGTGTTCAAGCGCGAATTCGCGCGTGCCCGGACCTTCGGCTTTGCCGAGCAGGTCGAACAGCTGCGGTCGATCGGCTTGATCCGTGGCGGCTCGCTTGAGAACGCCGTCGTGGTCGAAGGCGACAAGATCCTGAACGAAGGCGGGCTTCGCTATGACGACGAATTCGTGCGCCACAAGGTGCTCGATTCGATCGGCGATCTTTATCTCGGTGGTCCGATCCTGGGCGCCTTCGTTGGCGTCAAGTCGGGCCACGATCTCAACAACAAGCTTCTGCGTAAGCTGATGGCGACGCCATCGGCCTGGCGGATCGAGACGCTCGAAGCGCGTCGCGTCGCGGCTTCCGGCCGGCCGTCCGCGCGCCTGGCTGCCGCACCTTACTAGAGCCGAGCCCTTTCGATCCAAATTGGCGAGATCGACCCTCGCCCGCGCATGGCGTGGCAGAGGGTCGAATGAGGCGGCTTGCTCCCATCAATCGGAACTTGCTCCGATTCCGCCTCGGCGATTTCGAAAAAAAAGCGCCGTCGGCGACTATTCGTCGCCGTGACCCGCGAGATGGCGGACCAACCCGACCAACGCGGCCTTCACCGCGGGATCAGTCAGGTCCGAAAACGAGCGCACGAGGTCGATCGCCTGACGATTGCGCCCGCCATGCCTGGCCTCGACCGCTTCGCGGTTGGGCAGGACGTCCTTGAAAAAATAGGCGACGTCGACATTGAGCCTTTCCGCCATTTCGAAAAGGCGGCCTGCACTGACGCGATTGGCGCCGGTTTCGTATTTTTGGACCTGCTGGTAGGACAGCTTGAGCACCTTGGCCAATTGCTGCTGGGTCAAGCCGACCTCGACGCGGCGCGCGCGGATCTTTTCGCCCACCTGATCGTCAATGCGCCGGGCGAGGGTCTTCTTCTTTGGCACCAGTTTCATAGTCCCCTCAGGTGCTCGCCCCAGACCCGATCGCGGCCGGTACCCGTAAAGCGAGCTTCGTTAAAACAAATAATCAACCAATGAACCAAAAGAAAAGCTGTGCTTTCCGAGTCCATAAACTCTCATAAGTATTGTCGATGCGGTCTGTCAAACCGTTGCTGATCAAGGTAGCGCAAGTATTGTCCTCTTATCTTGCAACCAATTATTTGCAGAGTATTGATATCGATGATTTCAATCATGGGTAGTGTGCGGCCAATCGCCGATTCGACCGGGCGCGGTCTCGGCGCGGGCATGGCGTTTCGCCCACGCGGAACGCTTGCTATATAGTCGGCGGTCCCATGATCGGAGTCGGTCCCTTGCGCCAGTACTTGCGCCCACTAATCGTCGCAGCCGCGATCATCTTTGTCGCATCCTGCGAGACACGAGACGAAGAGGCCTATATCGAGCAGCCGGTCGAGGACCTTTATAACCTCGCGATGGATTCGCTGGCGATCGACGACTACAAGAAGGCCGTCAAGCAATTCGACGAGGTCGAGCGTCAACATCCCTATTCGGTGTGGGCGACGCGTTCGCAGCTGATGTCGGCCTATGCCAGCTACATGCTCAACAAGTACGACGAAGCGATCATCGCCGCGGAGCGTTTCGCGCAGCTTCATCCCGGAAGCCGCGATGTCGTCTATGCCTATTACCTGATCGCCATCTGCTATTACGAGCAGATCGCCGATGTCGGGCGCGACCAAAAGATCACCGAACAGGCGCTCGGCGCGCTCGACGAAGTCGTTCGGAGATTTCCGCAATCGGAATATGCGCGCGATGCCCGCGTCAAGTCCGAACTGACGCGCGATCACTTGGCCGGCAAGGAAATGAACATCGGGCGCTACCATCTCGATCGAAAGCTCTATGTCGGCGCCATCAACCGTTTCCGCGCCGTGGTCGAGAACTACCAGACCACCAGCCATGTGCCCGAAGCGCTGCACCGGTTGACCGAAGCCTATCTGGCGCTCGGCGTCGTCCGCGAGGCGCAGACCGCGGCCGCCGTGCTCGGCTACAACTATCCGGGCAGCGAATGGTATGTCGATACCTATGCCCTGCTGACCGGGCGCAACCTGGCGCCGCAGCGGGATGAAGGCTCCTGGATCACGCGCGCATTCAGAGGAATTTTCTGAGACGGCGATGCTCACCGCTTTGGCGATCCGCGATGTCGTCCTGATCGATCGCCTGGACATCGACCTCGGCGCCGGGCTCTGCGCGCTCACCGGCGAAACCGGGGCGGGCAAGTCGATCCTGCTCGACGCGCTCGGCCTCGCGCTTGGCGCCAGGGGCGACGCGGGATTGGTCGCGCGGGGTGCGGCACAAGCATCGGTGACGGCAAGCTTCGAGCTTGCCGATCGGCACCCGGTCTCCGACCTCCTCATGGAACAAGGCATCGCCGTCGAAAAGCCTCTGGTGCTGCGGCGCGTCCTTGGCGCCGATGGCCGCTCCAGAGCCTTCATTGCCGATCAGCCGGCGAGCGTCGGGCTGCTGCGCCAGGTCGGCGAACTCCTGGTCGAAGTCCATGGCCAGCACGAGAGCCTTGGCCTGCTCGTACCGGCGCGGCATATCGCCGAACTCGACGCCTATGCCGGCCTTGACGACAAGGTCGTCGCCCTCGGCGAGGCTTGGATCGCCCTGCGGGATGCCCGAACCCTGCTCGCGACGACCGAGGCCGAGGCTGCCAAGGCGCGCGCCGAGGAGGATTATCTGCGGCATGTCGATGCGGAATTGTCGTCCCTCGATCCGGTCCAAGGCGAGGCCGAGAAGCTTGCCGCCGAAAGGACGTTCTTGCAGCAAGGCGAGAAATTGGCCGGCGCCCTGGCCGAGGCGCGATCGCTTTTGGGCGATGATGACGGCGTCGCCCGCAGGCTAGCGACCGCGGCCCGCCTGATCGGCCGGATCGCCGACAAGGCCGGCGGTCGCCTCGATCCGGCGCTCGCCCAACTCGACAAGGCGACGGCCGAGGCGGCGGATGCGGCGGGTCTTCTCGACGATGCGGCCGAGGCATTGGGCGCCGATCCGGGCCGGCTCGACAAGGTCGAGGAACGGCTCTTCGCGCTCCGCGCCGCCGGACGAAAACATCAGGTCGATCCGGACCGCCTGCCCGAAATCCGCCTTTCGGTCGCCGAGAAGCTCAAGGCCATCGACAGCGGCGGCGACAAGATCAAGGTCCTGCGGGAAGCCGTTGCGACCGCCAAGGCCGCTTATGCCGCGCAAGCCGAGGCGATCTCCTCGGCGCGCAAGCGCGCGGCGTCCCGGCTCGACAAGGCCGTCGCCGGCGAACTCGAGCCTCTCAAGCTCGGCGCGGCGCGCTTTCGCACCGAGATCTCGACCCTGGACGAGGCCGGCTGGGGACCGGCCGGCATGGACCGCGTCGCCTTCACGGTCGCGACCAATCCGGGTCAGCCTTTCGGGCCGCTCGACAAGATCGCCTCGGGCGGCGAGCTTGCCCGCTTCACGCTCGCGCTCAAGGTCGTGCTCGCGGCGAAGCGAGGCCCGCGCACGCTGATTTTCGACGAGGTCGATACCGGCATCGGCGGCGCGACCGCCGATGCGGTGGGCGAGCGCCTTGCGCGGTTGGCCGACGGGCGCCAGGTCCTGGTCGTCACGCATGCGCCCCAAGTCGCGGCCCGGGCGGATGGTCATTACCGCGTGGTCAAGGTCGAGAAGTCGGGCCGGACGCTGACCCGCGTAGAGGCCCTGGACGAAAGCGCCAAGCGCGAGGAAGTCGCGCGCATGCTGGCCGGGGCGACGATCACCAAGGCGGCGCGCGCCGCGGCCGACAGCCTGATCGCCGCTCGCGATCGATGAGCCGGAAGCCGAAGAAGGCTGCGGCGCCGGCCAGTCCTACGGGGGACGCGGCGTCGCTGACGCCGTTCGAGGCCATGGCCGAGATCGATCGCCTGAGCGCCGAGGTCGCGCGGCACGACAAGCTCTATCACCAGAAGGATCGGCCCGAGATCAGCGATGCCGATTACGATGCGCTGCGCCGCCGGCTCGCGGCGCTCGAAGCCGCTTTTCCGCATTTCGCCAAGCCGGCGAGCCCGATCGCCAAGGTCGGCGCACCGGCTGCCGGCGGCTTCGCCAAGGTCAGGCATGGCGCGCCCATGCTGTCGCTCGACAATGCCTTCAGCGCCGAGGACGTCGCCGAGTGGCTGAAGTCGCTCCGCAATTTTCTCAAGGAGCTTCGCGACGATCCGGCCATGACGGTCGATCTCGTGCTCGAACCCAAGATCGACGGCCTATCGTTGTCGTTGCTCTACGTGAACGGCCGGCTCGTCCGCGCGGCGACCAGAGGCGACGGCGAAGAGGGCGAGGATGTTACCGCCAATGTCCGGCATGTCGCCGAGATCCCGCAGACGCTCAAGGGCCGGGATGTTCCCGACAGCATCGAGATCAGGGGCGAGGCCTATATGCGCCGCGCCGATTTCCTGGCTCTGAACGAGGCGCAAGAGAAGGCCGGGCGTCCGCGCTTCGCCAATCCGCGCAACGCCGCGGCCGGCAGCCTGCGCCAGCTCGATGCCCGCGTGACGGCGAGCCGACCTCTGCATTTCTACGCCTATACCTTTGGCGCCTGCTCGCCCGAAACGCGGCCCAGGAGCCAATGGGGCTTTTTGCAAGACCTCAAGCGCTGGGGCTTCGTCGTCAGCCCGCTGATCAAGCGGGCCGAAGGCGTCGAGGCGACGAGCCATTATCATGCCGAGGTCGGCGCCGGACGCGCGGCCTTGCCCTATGACATCGACGGCGTCGTCTACAAGGTCGACCGGATCGACTGGCAAGAGCGCTTGGGCGTCGCCGGCCGCGCGCCCCGCTGGGCGATCGCGCATAAGTTCCCGGCCGAGCAGGCCGAGACCAGACTGCTCGCGATCGACATCCAGGTCGGGCGCACGGGCTCGCTGACGCCGGTCGCCAGGCTCGAACCGATCACGGTCGGCGGCGTCGTCGTCTCGAACGCGACGCTTCACAACGAAGACGAGATCGCCAGGAAGGACGTTCGGATCGGCGACACCGTCATCGTCCAGCGTGCCGGCGACGTCATTCCTCAGATCGTCCGAGTTGTCGGGGAGCTGCGGCCGCGCGGCGCCAAGGCCTTCGACTTCCCGACGCGCTGCCCGATCTGCAAGAGCCCGGCCGAGCGCGAGGAGGGCGAAGCGGTCAGGCGTTGCACCGGCGGCTTGTCCTGTCCGGCCCAGGCGGTCGAGCGGCTGCGCCATTTCGTCTCGCGCAATGCCTTCGACATCGAGGGCCTGGGCGAGAAGCAGATCCAGGAATTCTGGGACGCCGAGCTGGTCCGCGAACCGGCCGATCTCTTCGACCTCGAAGCGCGTAGTCCGAAGCTCAAGCCGCCGATCGAGGAGCGCGAAGGCTGGGGCGAGGTCTCGGCCGCCAATCTGTTCAAGGCCATCGCGGCCAGGCGGCGGATCGCGCTCGAGCGTTTCGTCTACGCCCTCGGCATCCGGCGCATCGGTCAGGCCAATGCCCGCCTGCTCGCCAAGACCTATGGCTCGCTCGATCATCTGATCGACCAGCTTCGCGTCGCCGAGGATCGAGACGGCGAGGCCTGGCGCGAACTCACGACCATCGACGGCGTCGGCGAGGCGGTGGCCGACGCCCTGGTCGACTTCTTCGCCGTCAAGGCCAATCGCGCCATCGTCGAGCGCCTGGCCCGGGTCGTCGAGGTCGAGGATTTCGTCAAGCCGGCGGCCGGTTCGCCCGTCGCCGGCAAGACCGTCGTGTTCACCGGCTCGCTTCAGACCTTGACGCGAAACGAGGCCAAGGCGCGGGCCGAGGCGCTCGGCGCGAAGGTCGCGGGGTCGATCTCGGCCAAGACCGACTATCTCGTCGCTGGATCGGATGCCGGCTCCAAGCTCGCCAAGGCGCGCGAAGCCGGCGTCAAGGTCCTGACCGAAGACGAGTGGCTCGAGCTGATCGGCGGCTGATCAGGCGGCTTCGAGTTCGGCCGCCTGGGCGGCTATGACGATCTTGGCGCAAGCGACGGCATCCGACAGCGCGTGATGATGATCGAGCGCGATGCCGAGGCGCTTGCAGACATTCGAGAGCTTGGCCGGCCGGATCTCGAGAATGCCGCGCGCCATCTTGACCGAACAGCGAAAGGCCGGTTGCGGGCGAAGAATCCCGGCGCCGTCGCAGCAGGCGTAGAGCACGCGCCGATCGAAGGGTGCGTTGTGGGCGGCGATGAAATCGACGTCGTCGAAGAGGTCGGCAAAGCCGGACCAAGCCTCGGCGAAGCTCGGCTGGTCCGCGAGATCGGACCAGGCGAGGCCGTGGATATAGGTGAACTCGACCGTCGGGCGCGGCGGACGGATCAGGCGGTAGCGCGTCTCGACGATGCGCTCGCCTTCGACCAGCACGGCACCGAGCGCGCAGGCCGAATCGGCGCCGCGGTCGGCAGTCTCAAAGTCGATGGCGACGAAACGGATCACGCCGGGGCGAGGGGGCGCGTCGCGCGCACGAGCCAGTCGCGCGTCGTGTCGTCGAGCTGCCCGCCGAGATCGGCGAGGACGCTCGCATGATAGGCGTCGAGCCAGGCGATCTCCTGGGCATTCAGGAGGCCGAGATCGATGCAGCGCCGATCGATCGGACAGCGGCTCAGGGTCTCGAAGGCGAGCATCGGCCGCTCGCCGCCGGGGATGGGCGGTGCTTCGACGACGATCACCAGGTTTTCGATGCGGATGCCGAAAGCCCCGGTCTTGTAATAGCCGGGCTCGTTCGAGACGATCATGCCGGGCCGAAGCGCGACGGTGGAGGGCAGCTTGGAAATCCGGTGCGGGCCTTCATGGACCGAAAGATAGCTGCCGACGCCATGGCCCGTGCCGTGGTCGAAGTCGAGCCCCGCCTGCCAGAGCGCATGGCGGGCAAGGGCGTCGAGCTGCGAGCCGCTGGTGCCGACCGGATAGCGGCAAGTCGCGAGGGCGATATGGCCCTTGAGCACGCGGGTGAAGCGGTCCTTCATCTCGGCGCTCGGCGCCCCGATCGCGACCGTCCGCGTGATGTCGGTGGTCGCGTCGAGATATTGCGCGCCCGAGTCGACCAGATAGAGCGTGCCCGCCTCGAGCTTGCGGTTGGTCTTGGCGCCCGAACGGTAATGGACGATCGCGCCGTTCGCGCCCGCGCCCGAAATGGTCGAGAAGGAGAGGCCGCGAAAATGCTCGTTCTCGCGCCGATAGGCTTCGAGCCGGTCGCTCGCCGCGATCTCGTCGACCCGGCCGCCTTGCGCCTCGCGGTCGAGCCAGGCGAGAAAGCGCGTCATGGCGACGCCGTCCCGCCGGTGTGCCGCGCGGGAGCCGGCGATCTCGGTCGCGTTCTTGATCGCGCGGGGCAGCGCGCAAGGATCGCTGCCGCGCTTGATGCGCGCGCCGGCGGCTTCGAGGCGCTGCATGAGCCAAGACGAGGCATTGGGATCGATCAGGACGCATTTGCGCGCCGCGCCCAAGGCATCGAGATCGGGCCCGAGCGCCGCCGGCTCATGGACTGCGACGGCATTGCCGAGATGGACCGTCACGTCCTCGTTCATTTTGCGCCGATCGACATAGAGATCGACCGTCGCATCGGCGCGGAGCAGGGCGAAGGAGAGGGGGAGCGGCGAATGCTCGACGTCGCCGCCCCTGATGTTCAGGAGCCAGGCGACGGCATCGGGCGCCGCGATCACGGCGGCATCGACGCCGTCTTGCGCGAGCTCTTGGGCGAGGCGCGTGCGCTTGTCGGCGGCGCTCTCGCCCGCATAGGCCATCGAATGCACCCGAATAGGCGCGGCCGGCGGCGCGGGGCGGTCGGCCCAAACGGCATCGAGCGGATTGCCGGCCAGCGCCTCGAGCTTGGCGCCGAGCTTCTCGACCGCCAGGCGATGGCGCGCGATCTCGTCGGTCGAATGTAGCCAAGGATCGTAGCCGAGGCGTTCGCCAGGCTTGAGGTGATGGGCGAGCCAGTCGGCGAGGGGCTCGGCGGTCGAATGACGCGGCGCGATCAGGGCGGTGTCGATCTCGGCCGCGGCTTGCAGCGTATAGCGCCCGTCGATGAACAGAGCCGCTTGCTCGGCCAAGATCACCGCGAGACCGGCCGAACCGGTAAAGCCGGTCAGCCAAGGCAGTCGCGCGGCGGAGGGCGGGACATATTCGCCCTGAAACTCGTCGGCGCGCGGCACCAAAAAGCCGGCCAGACCCCGGCGGGCCAGTTCGGCGCGAAGGTCGCGTATGCGATCTCTACTCGGATGTTGGGTCATGTGGGCTCCGATTATGGCCGAGAGACCGGGGCTGCGGCAAATCATCGTTCCGTTTCAACGGCTTCTTTAATCCATCCATTTTTGCATTGCTGCACCGCAATATGTCGTATTTTCCTTTAGTTTGAATGCACTATCTTTTGGCCATGACGAACGAGGCAGCGCCGCTGACCTACGTCGTTAATTTGATTGAATGGAGAAGTTAAAATGACCACCCCGTCGAAGACCCCCGTGGCCCCCGCCGCCGACCTCGCGTCGAGCGCGGAAGCCGTGCAGCGCGGGCTCGACCAGCAGATTTCCGTCCTGGCCGGGCTGATCGTCGATGGCGCCGCTGCGCTGACGCTCGCGGTCCGCAAGGCTTGGACGTCCTACCTGGACTACCGCGCCAAGCGCCGCGCCTTTGACGAACTGATGTCGCTCGATACGCGCATGCTCTGCGACATCGGCGTCAGCCGCCAAGACGTCCACGCCATCGTTTATGGCCAGGCCTTGCAGGGCACGACGCGCGCGCCTGAGACCAAAATCGAAGCGCCGGTCGCCGCGCGACCTGTTCACGCCTGAGGCCAGCGCAAGAAGAGAATCGCCGGCAAGCTTTCCTCCCCCCTGCTTCCGGCGTCTCGTGCCGGCATCGCTCCCCGCGATGCCGGCATTTTTTTTGGACGCAGCGGCGAGACAAAAGAGAGCGCCAAAGGCGCGACGCCACCGTGCCGAAAAACCCGCCAAACGTGCCGAAAGCGCGACGCGAGCGCGACAAAAGCGCGACGTTTCCGCGACGAGAGTGCGACGGATGTGCCGTATTCCGAGGTAAAAACTCTGGAAATTCAACGAAGGGCGCCGTCATGGGCGCCAAAAAAACCTTCTCCGCGGGCATGACCCAAGGCGCGCGGGCCTCCGCCGGCGGGGCGCCGCCGATCGAGACCCCGGCCCGCCCGGCCAGCCGGCGCCGCAGTCACGAGCAACCGATTCATCATGTCAAAGAGCCCCAAAAGCCTAGCGGACCCTCGGGGGGATGTAAAGAACATTTAGAGAACATTTCCTGATGGTGGCCGGTCACTTGTGAACTATACGGGTTGACCGTATAATCGATCGATGCTGGCGATCAAGATGACGCGCCTGTTCGAAAGACGAGCGCGGCGCATCTTGTCCGATACCGAATTGAAAGCCCTGATCGTCGCGATCGGCACAAGGCCGGAAGCGGGCGACATCATTCCCGGCAGCAGCGGGATACGAAAGCTGCGTTGGGGTCTGGGCGATACGGGCAAACGCGGCGGTGCCCGCGTCTTGTATCTCTATCTGAAACATGCGGGGTCGTTATGGTTGCTCGACATATACGCCAAGGCGGAAAAGACGGATCTCAGCGTCGCGGATCTCAAGGCGCTACGCGCGGCGGTCGCCACGATCTAGGCCGTCGAAAAGCCGGCCTGACGGCGGCCGGCAAGCGACTTCTCGGCGCGCTCGACGAGGTCTTGGCCGATGTCGAAGGGCGGAGGCGGCTGCCTGTTGCCGCCGTCATTCCGGAGAGGGTCGACGTCCGGTTGATCCGTCGCGGCACTGGGCTCAGCCAAGCGAAATTCGCCGCCGCTTTCGGCATCAACCAAAGAACCTTGCAAGATTGGGAGCAGCGACGCTACGGCCCCGACCCGATGGCTCGCGCCTTCCTCACCGTCATCGCCAAAGAACCCTCGGCCGTCAAACGCGCGCTCGGCTGAACGAAAAACGGAGTCTGACCCTAATTCTTCAAAATTCCGCGGTCGTGCCGAAATAGCGAGCGAGGCGCAGCGCCGTGTCGGTCGTGATGCCGCGCCTGCCGAGCACGATATCATTGAGCCGCGAGCGCGGCACGTTGACGATTTCCGCCAGCCCATAGACGCTGAGGTCGAGCGGCGTCAGAAATTCGTCGCGTAGGATCTCGCCCGGATGAATGGCCCGCAATTTGCGGCCGGTCGCGACGGTCGAAAAGTCGATCCTGCCGGCTTCGAGCGTCTCGCGTTTGATGGCCATTTTTGCCGTCCTTTCCTCAGAGCCCAACCGAGAAGTCTTGATTCACGGTGAATGGGTTGCGGCGAGGCGCCTGAGCATGATGCGGATCATGGCGAGGCGGACGAAGGCGGCGGCTTTTCGGACATGACGTTCGAAGTCCCTTGCC
>Ga0194120_10008907_pt1 | contig 12977 bp, 12 predicted proteins | sample TA2MahCa65mmetaG_FD_148642 | JGI IMG/M metagenome (GOLD analysis project Ga0194120, IMG submission 148642) | Freshwater microbial communities from Lake Tanganyika, Tanzania - TA2015019 Mahale Deep Cast 65m | ecosystem: Environmental > Aquatic > Freshwater > Lake | place: Tanzania: Lake... | reverse complement strand
TCGTGTGGTGATGCGCGACGCCAAGTCCTATTGCAGCGTGCTGCTCGACGACAACAACCGCAAGCCACTGTGCCGGTTCCGCTTCTCGGACACCAAGAAGGTGTTCGTGCTGTTCGACGAGCAGAAGGTCGAAGTTCCCGTCCAGATCGCCGACCTTCATGAGATCTACCAGTACGCTGACCGGCTCAAGGCAGCTCCGGCCGCCTACAGCAAGTAGAATCGGCGCCACCTCGCCGGCATCTGCCCCAAGCCGTTCGACCTCGCCGTGCGGCGCTGTGGCGAGGGCCGGTGTCCCGGTTCCGACGGCCAAACGGATTCTGGCTGTGCTGCGCGAGGCCGGGATCCTCGAGGTGCTGAACGAGGGCAGCGGCCGCAGGGCGGCGGTCCTGATGTTCCCCCGACTACTCAACATCGCGGAAGGTCGGGAGGTGTTTTGAAGCTCACTTGTTCGCGTCTACCGAGTTTGTCGCTCACAAGGACGTCGTTTGTGAGCCACAACGCATCTTGTGGCCAGCAAGTGAGCTGCAACCTACCGCCCCAGGACGCGTCCTGCGCGAGCCCGCTTCTTTCAAGGCATTCTGACGGACAGGGAGACCCACAACCGCATCCAACACGCGACCCAGGCCGCCCGCAGGCCGCTCGAAGGCAAATCCGCCGCCGAGCTGGAAGGCCCCATCGACCTCCGCCCGGACGGCGCTGTCGCGCCGGAGCCAGGGCGCCACATGGCCTGGGATCCCGATGCTCTGCGCGCGCGGTCGAAGCCCGTCGAGGCCGTCGCGCACCAGCGCGCTGGGGGAGAAGCCGGCGGATGCGGTCGATTCGGCGCTGCGGGCGGCGGCGTTCGCGACGCTGCACCGCCTTGTCGCGCTCAAGATGCTGGAGGCGCGCAAGATCGTCCGGGAGTGCGCATCGAAGGGGATGGAGTCGTCGGGGTTCAACGACGAGCTCCTGGGACAGGCCGATGGGCTCAAGGTGCAGCCCGCCGCCGCCTCAAGCTCTACCTGGAGCGCATGTTCGACGAGATCGGCCGCCAACTTCGGGTGTGGTTCGACCGCCGCGACCCGCGAGCCTGTTGTGGCCGCGCCGCCACGCCGCGACCGGGCTGGGAGCAAAGAACCGCGTCAGCACTGGCGTTCGGCGCCCGATTAGAAGCGGCCGGCGAACGGCAGCCAGTCCACACATCGAAGGAATGAAGTCCCTGTCTTCACTGGCGCGGGTCCACCGGCGTCCCGCGCCTCTGTCGCACCGGCGCGACGCCACCCGCTCCCGCGCCGGATGAACCGCTGCAACAACGCTCCGCCACACGCCCTCCTACACCCACCCGCCGCCGTCGAGCCACGCCAGCGCCGCAGACAACGCCTCCTGCGCCGTCGGGCTCAGCTCGGCGCCGAGCCCAAAGGTCGCGCCGCGCAGCGCGAGCAGCCGCACCGACGGCACACGGCCGTGCAGCGCCTGCGCCACCGCGACCAGCGCGGCAGGACCGAAGCCATGGGTGGTCCACGGCACGGTCGTCGCCGCTTCCACCTGGCGCAGCTCGAACGGCGCCGAAGCATCGACCGCGGCGTCGGCGAGCAGGACGGCGTCGTAGCCGGCGAGGCGCAGCGCGTCGTCGAGGTCGAGCTGGTAGGCATGCGCGACGTCGACGTCCGGCAGCGCGCCGCCGGCGATCCGGGCCTCGACCGCGGCCGCGAAGGCGAGGCCAAGCCCGTCGTCGCCGCGCCCGGGGTTGCCGACGGCGAGGAGCAGGCGCCTCAACCGCGCACGCGCGAGGCGATCGCCCGGCCGGCAGCGTCGAGCAGCGTCACCTCGAGCGGCATTTGCCCGACGGCGTGGGTCGCGCAGCTCAGGCACGGGTCGTACGCCCGCACCGCGACCTCGATGGCGTTGAGCATCGACTCCTCGATGACGTCGACGCCGGCCAGCTGCTGCCGCGCCACCGCGGTGACGGCGCGGTTCATCGCCTCGTTGTTGTGCGTGGTCGAGACGATCAGGTTGCAGCGCTCGATGAGGTCGTCGTCGCCGACCACGTAGTGGTGCAGCAGCGTGCCGCGCGGCGCCTCGAGCACGCCAATGCCCGACCGCCGCCGCGCGCCAGAGGCGATGAGCGGTCCCGACAGCAGCGCCGGGTCGCGCAGCAGGCCGTCGATGACCTCGGCGCAGTGCAGCATCTCGATCAGCCGCGCCCAATGGTAGAACAGCGAGCGCTGCACCACCCGCTCGCCGGCGAAGGTGCGATAGCGCTCGAGCGCCGCCTGCGCGCGCGGCGTCGCGATGCCGTCGCAGACATTGAGCCGCGCCAGCGGTCCGACGCGGCTCCAGCCGGCGTCGACGCCGAGCGCGCGCAGGAACGGGAACTTGAGCCACGTCCAGGCCTCGACGTGCTCGCCAAAGTGATCGAAGGCGTCGTCGGTGTCGAAGTCGTCGACCAGCTTGCGGCCGTCCGGGCCGATGGCGCGCAGCTTGCCGTGGTACAGCTCGAGCGCGCCGCCGCCGCCGACCATCGCCAGGTGGTTCGACGGGAACGCCGCGAAGTCGTCGATCCAGCTGGCGTTGGCGCGGTGGTAGTCGGCGATGAGGTCGATCAGCTCGCACAGCCAATCGGCCGCGGTCGCCGGCGTCGGCATGCCCTCGCCGCGCAGGAAAACGTCGCGCTCCTCCGCCGTCAGGTGCTTGTGGATCCCACCCGGGACCGCGCTGATGCCGTGGATGCGCTTGCCGGCGGTGGCAAAGATGAGCTCCTGGCCGAGCTTGCGCATCGCCACGCCGCGCAATGCCAGGTCGCGGTGCTCGGCGAGCAGGCCGACGATGTTGCGTTTGGCCGGGTGGGCGTCGACGCCGAACAGCAGATCCGGCGCCGCGAGGTAGAAGAAGTGCAGCGCGTGCGACTGGAAGATCTGGCCATGGTGCATCAGCCGCCGCATCCCGGCGCCGGCGGGGGTCAGGTCGTCGGGGCCGACGCCGACGATGCGGTCGATCGCCTTGGCGGCGGCGAGGTGGTGGCTCACCGGGCAGATGCCACACAGCCGCTGGACCAGCACCGGCGCCTCCCAGTACGGCCGCCCCCGAACGAAGCGCTCGAAGCCGCGGAACTCCACGACGTGCAGCCGCGCCTGCGCCACCTGGCCGTCGCGGTCGAGGTGGATCGTCACCTTTCCGTGGCCCTCGACCCTCGTCAGCGGCTCGACGACGATCTTGCGCCCACGCTCCACGTCGATGATCTCAGTCATACTTGAAGTCCCGGTAGGCGCAGGAAGGCGCCCGGCCGTCGACCAGCGCGGCGATCGCCTCCCACAGCAGCGCCGGGCGCGGCGGGCAGCCCGGCAGGAATTGGTCGATTCTCACCACCTCCTGACAGGGATAGACCCGGTCGAGCACGCGCGGGATGTCGGGGTGGTGCGGGATGACCCGCCGCACGTTGACGCCCAGCGTCGTCGGCGTGTGGAGGTAGGCCTCTTCGAGGCACTCGGCCAGCGGCACGTCGTTGCGCAGCGCCGGCAGGCCGCCCATGATCGCGCACTGGCCGACCGCGACCAACACGCGGCAGCGACGACGGAACTCGCGCAGCACGGCGACGTTGTCGTCGTTGCACACTCCGCCCTCGACGAGCCCGATGTCGACCTCGCCGTCAAACGCCTTGGCGTCGACGAGCGGCGACCGCACGAGCTCGATTCGATCGAGCAGGTCGACGATGCGCTCGTCGAGGTCGAGCAGCGACATGTGGCAGCCGAAGCAGCCGGCGAGCGACACGGTGGCGACGCGGGGCTTGCGCGGCTCAGCCATCGCCACCTCCGCGCGCCCCCTCGACGTCGGCGCCGATGGGCAGGACGTCGTACGCCCGCGCGCCGATCGGCCGGTCGAAGCCGCGCCCCTTGCGCAACAGCGCGCCGACAGGGCAGCCGTCGCACAGGCGCCGCAGCGCGGCGTCGTCGAGGGCGTCGACCCGAGCCACGTCCATCGCCAGCCGCAGCGCGTCGCCGCGACCCTCGAACGAGAACACCCGGTGGCCGTCGCCGCCGGCGAAGCGCTGGACGCAGCGCTTGCAGGCGACGCAGCGGTTCTGGTCGAACAGCAGCCGCTGCGCGCGCGCGTCGACTGGCCGATGGGTGAAGCGGTAGTGGAAGCGCGGCGCCGCGATGCCGAGCCGGTAGGCCAGCGCCTGCAGCTTGCAGTCACCGCTGCGCTCGCAGCTCGGGCAGAAGTGGTTGCCCTCGACGAACAGCAGCTCGACCACGCCGCGCCGCAGATCGTCGAGCTCGGGCGTCGACACCGTCAGATCCATGCCGTCTTCGGCGCGCAGGGCACAGGCGGCGACGTGGTGGCGCTTCCAGCGGATGGTGCAGACGCGGCAGGTGCCGAGGCAGTCGGCGTCGTCGCGCGACCAGCACAGGGTCGGCACAAAGATGCCGTGCCGCGCCGCGACCGCGACGATCGGCTCGCCCGGCGCAGCGTCGCAGTCGACGCCGTCGATGCGCACGACGACGCGGCGCTCAGCCCCCATCGCCAAGTCCCCCTTGCCGGCGAATGGCGGCCTCGCAGGCGCTCGTCTTGGCCGCGACGTCGAAGGGGCGGAACAGCGCCTCGTGCTCTTGAACGCGACCGCGGTAGACGTCGGGGAGTGCCGTCAGGCTGGTCGTGATCGGCCGCGTGCACGTCTGGCCGAGGCCGCAGCGCGACGCGGCGCCGACGATGCCAGCCCAGGCGGCGACGCGGTCGAGGTCGACGCGCGCGGCCTGACCCGAGCGGACGAACGCGAGCTGCTCGGCGAACACCAGCGTCCCGGCGCGGCAGGGGGCGCAGCAGCCGCAGCTCTCGCGGTGGAAGAAGCGGGTGAAGTTGTGCACCACCTCGAGCAGGTCGCGCCGGCGATCGAACACCATCATCGCTCCGCCGGTGGCGAGGTCCTCGAGCGCGATGCGGCGCTCCTGGTCGGTGGCGGCGACGATCGTCCCCGACGGCCCGCCGACGACGACGAATTGCGGCTCGCGCGCCCCGACGAGGGCGAGGAAGTCGCCGATCGTGAGGCCCCAGACGACCTCATGGATGCCGGGGCGGTCGCAGTCGCCTCCGACGCTGAGCAGCTTGCTGCCCTTGCTGTAGTCGGTTCCGACCGCCGCGAAGGCGTCGGCGCCGCGCTCGATGATCGCTGCCACCGCAGCAAAGGTCTCGACGTTGTTGACGATGGTCGGCTGGCCGTGCAGGCCGCGCTCGACCGGAAACGGCGGCCTGACGCGAGGCTCGCCGCGCTTGCCCTCCAGGCTCTCGAGCAGCGCGGTCTCTTCACCGACGACGTAGGCGCCAGCGCCGAGCTGGATCCGCAGGTCGAAGCCGTCGCCGGCCGGGCCGCCGCCAGCGCCGAGCCAGCCGCGGCGGCGAAAGGTGTCGAGCGTCGCCTCGAGCTCGGCGCGCAGGTAGCGGTACTCGGCGCGCAGGTACACCACGCCGGCGGCGGCGCCGATCGCCTTGGCGCCGGCGATGATGCCGACCAACACCCGCTCGAAGCGCTCGGTGAGGAGGTAGCGGTCTTTGAACGTCCCCGGCTCGCCCTCGTCGGCGTTGCAGACGACGTAGCGCGGCGTCGCCGGCCAGGCCGCCGCGAGCGACCACTTCTTGCCGGTGGCAAAGCCGGCACCGCCCCGACCGCGCAGGCCGCTCCTCGTGACCGCTTCGACGATGGCCTCCGGAGTCATCGCCGCGACCTGCGCCAGCAACGCGGCCGCGGGAGCGCCGTCGCGCAGCAACAGCGGACCCGGCGTCTGCACCTCGTTGGTCACGTTCGACGCCGGCGCCTCGCCGCGCGACAGCGCCTCGCACAGGGAAAGGACGCCGGCCGGGTCGAGCCGCGTCAACGGCACATCGTCGACCAGCGCGGCCGGCAGCTGGTCGGCGAGGCCCAGGCACGGCGCCGAAAACAGCGCCCACTCCGCGTCGGCGTCCGGCCGGTCGCAGCGCACACCGAGGCCGCGCTCGAAGGCAGCGACGACGGCCGCCGCGCCGGCTGCGTCGGCGAGGGCCGAGCGGTCGACGTAGACCCGGCGCTTCGGCGTTGGCTGCGGGTAGAACAGGTGGTAGAACGTCAGGGTGTCGCGCAGCTCGGCGACGCTGCGTCCCAGCTGCGGCGCCAATGCCTGCAGCGCCTCGGGCGGCACCCAGCCGAGCGCGTCCTGGATGGTCCAGAAGATGTCGAGCAGCCGCGTGGCACTTCGACCGAAGCGGTCGGCGGCAGAGTCGGCGATGGCAGCGGCGTCCGTCACTGGTCCAGTATAGGCACGACGACGTGAGGAGGGAACCGCACCAGCCGAACCCCGATCCGCCGCTTCCGGCGCATTCCTGCGTCACTGCGCCGGATTCACTCGCTGCGGCGTACACTTGTACGCCTCGCTCGCTCACCGGCTTGTTCCTTGAACTGCATCCGGAATCGGCGGCCGGGGAGGATTTCTGCGGTCAGTCCTGGCCGAACGCGGCCATCGCCCGGCGCATGCGCGTTGAAGGCGTGGTGCAGGGGGTCGGCTTCCGTCCCGCGGCAGCGCGCGCGGCGCTGGGCCTCGGCCTCGCCGGCGCGGTGCGCAACGACGGCGATGGCGTGATGATCGTCGTCGAGGGGCCGTCCGCCGCCGTGTTCGCCTTTGAGGCCGCCTTGCGCGACGGGCTCGCCCCGGCTGCCCGCGTCGAGCGTGTCCATGTCGAGGTCATCGTCCCGACCGGCGCCACCGCCTTCACGATCGACGACAGCGTCGCTGGGAGCGGCGGCGGCATCCCGATCCCGCCCGACCTGCGGCCGTGCGCCGCGTGCCAGGCCGAGCTGGCCGACGCCGCCGATCGTCGCTTCGGCGATCCGTTCATCTCCTGCGCCCACTGCGGCCCGCGGTGGTCGATCTTGCGCGCGCTGCCCTTCGATCGCGCGGCGACGACGATGGCGCCGTTCGTGCGCTGCGGCGCGTGTGAGGCGGAGTACGCCGATCCTGCCTCGCGGCGCTTTCACGCCCAGACCTTCGCCTGCCCGGCCTGCGGCCCGCGACTCCGGCTCTTGCGCCCCGACGGCACCGCGATCGCCGCCGACGCCACCGCGGCGACGATCGAGGCGACGCGCGCGATGCTGCGCCACGGCGCCATCGTCGCGTTGCAGGGTGTCGGTGGCTTCCAGCTCGTCTGCGACGCCGACGACGCCGCGGCGGTCGCTCGACTGCGGCAGCGCAAGGGCCGCCCGCGCAAGGCGCTGGCGCTGATGACGCGCGACGACGGCGCCGACGATCCGCAGGGACCCATCACGCTGCGCGCTGGCGCCGCGCCGCCGGGCGTCGCGCCCGACGTCGCCGCGGTCGGCGTGATGCCGCCGTCGTCGCCGCTGCACCTCTGCCTGCTGCAGACCTCCGGCGCCGACCCGCCGCCCGAGCGCCTCGTCGTCACGAGCGGCAACGCCCACGGCGCGCCGCTGTTGACCGATCCTGCCCTGGCGCTGCAGGCGCTCGGGGAGGTCGCCGACGCCTTCGTCGTCCACGACCGCGCCATCGCGCGACCGGTCGACGACGCCGTGGTCGACGCCCGCGACGACGGTCCGCCGCTGCCGCTCCGCCTCGGCCGAGGCTGCCCAGGGCCACGCATCGCGCTCGGCGCCGACGGCCCGCCGACCTTCGCCGCCGGCGGCGACCTCGCGGCCGCGTTTGCGCTCGCGCTCGGTCGCGACGCCTTCGTCTCCGACCACGTCGGCGACCTGCACCACGCGGGCTGCGTCGAGCGCTACCAGCGCGCGGTCGAACACACCTTCGCGCTGCGCCGCTTCGCGCCCGCCCTGGTCGCCGTCGACGCCCATCCCGGCTACGACAGCGCCAGGCTGGGCCGCGCCGTCGCCGCCGCCCACCGCGCCGCCGTCGTCGTAGTGCAGCACCACGTCGCGCATGTCGCGAGCGTGATCGCCGATCACGGCATCGGGCAGGCGATCGGCCTCGCCTTCGACGGCGCTGGCCATGGCCCCGACGGTACGAGCTGGGGCGGCGAGGCGCTGCTGGTCGACCTCGAAGGCGGTACATGGCGCCGCATGGGCGGCTTCAGCGCCAGCCCGCTGCCGGGCGGCGACGCGGCGGTGCGCGTGCCGACGCGGCAGACCTGGGCCCGCTGCGCCGCACGCGGCCTCGCGCCTCCGCCCTGGGCGCGACACCCCGAGCTCGAGGCGTATTTTGGCCGCGGCGCCGCCGCGCCGCTTGCGGTCGCGCGAAGTCGCTCGGTCGGTCGGCTGTTTGACGCCGTCGCCGGCCTGCTGCTGCCCGACCTCGGCGCCATCGGCTACTCCGGCGAGGCCGCACTGCGCTTGGAGCGGCTGGCCCACGGCGAAGCGCAGGACCTGCCACCCTTCGACCTGCCGTGGGCCGGCGACGACATCGACGGCGACGCGGTGTTCGCCGCCGTCCACGCCGCGGTCGCCGCCGGCGCGGCGCCGAGCCTCGCCGCGGCGCGCTTTCACGCCACGATCGTCGCCGCTGGCGCCGCGCTGGCCGATCGCGCGGTGGCGGCGAGCGGCCTGCGGGTGGTGGCGCTCAGCGGCGGCGCGATGGCCAACCTGCGGCTGCGGCAGGGCCTGCGCCTCGCGCTGGCGTCGCGCGGCCTTCTGCCGCTGTTGCCCCGCCGCGTCCCTCCTGGCGACGGCGGCCTGGCCCTCGGCCAGCTCGCCTGGGCGCGCGCGACCGCAGCGCGAGGAGGCGCAGATGCATGAGATGGCGATCGCCGTCGCCCTGGTGGAGCGCGTCGAGGCGGCGCTGCGACACGCCCGCGCCACACGCGCCATCGCCGTCCACGTCCGCGTCGGCGCGCTGTGCGGCGTCGTGCCCGAGGCGCTGGCGCTGTGTTTTCCCGACGCCGCCTGCGCGACGCTGGGCGACGTCGCGCTGCACGTCGAGCTCGTGCCGGTCGAGCTGCGCTGCCGCAGCTGCGGCGTGGTCGCGCTGGCCGATGCGGCTGCTATGATCTGCGCCGGCTGCGGCGCGACCGACGTCGAGGTGCTGCGCGGCCGCGACCTGGAGCTGACGCGGGTGGAGGTTCGCTAGCGATGTGCAGGGATTGCGGCTGTGAGGTGGCGCTGGACCGTGCGTTCCGGGCGGCGGAATCCGCCTCGGCGCAGGCGCGCACAGGTGACGGCAGCGACGGTCACGGCCACGCACACGACCAGGATCACGACCACGATCACGACCACGGCCACGGCGACGCCAACGGCCCTGCCGCGACCGCAGACGCCCGCGTGCGCGTCCTCGCCCTGCACGAGGCGATCCTTGGTCGCAACGACGCGCTCGCCGCGGTCAACCGCCGCTGGCTGGCGAGCCGCCGCGTCGTCGCGCTCAACCTGATGTCGAGCCCTGGCAGCGGCAAGACCGAGCTGCTCGCGCGCACGCTGTCCGAGCGGCCCGACCTTGGGCCGGCGCTGACGCTGGTCGGCGACCAGGCGACCGACCACGACGCCGAGCGCCTGCGCGCCGCCGGGGGCAGGGCGGTCGGGATCACCACGCACAGCGCGTGTCACCTCGACGCGGCGATGATCCACACCGCGCTGCACGGGCACCTGCGCGGCGACGAGCGGCTGCTGTTCATCGAGAATGTCGGCAACCTCGTCTGTCCGGCGGCGTTCGACCTCGGCGAGGGGCTGCGCGTCGCGCTGTTGTCGCCGCCCGAGGGCGAAGACAAGCCGGCCAAGTACCCCGTGCTGTTCGATCGCGCCGACCTGGTCGTGCTGAGCAAGGCCGATCTCGCCGGGCCGTGCGGCTGGGATGGCGCGGCGTGCGTCGCGCAGCTGCGGCGCGTCAACCCGCGCGTGCCGGTCATCACCCTGAGCGCACGCACCGGCGTTGGCATGGCGGAGTGGTACGCCTTCCTCGAGGCCGCGCGGTGTGCCTAGCCGTGCCGGCGCGCGTGGTCGAGGTCCATGCCGACGGCGGCGGCGTGGTCGAGCTCGGCGGCGTGCGTCAGGACATCCGGCTCGACCTGGTCCCCGACGCCGCGGTCGGCGAATTCGTTGTGGTTCACGTGGGCTTCGCGCTGGCGAGGCTCGACGTCGCCGAGACGGAGAGGACCCTCGCGTTGGTGGCGGCGCAGCGCGACGAGGCGCCGTGAGGTACGTCGAGGCCTTCGCCTCTCCGGCTGTGGTCGGCCCGGCGCTGGCCGAGCTGCGCCGGGCGCTCGCGCCAGGCCGGCGCTACCGCTTGATGGAGTTCTGTGGCGGTCACACCCACGCCCTCTACCGCAGCGGGCTCATCGACCTGCTGCCGGCCGAGATCGCGATGGTGCACGGCCCGGGCTGCCCGGTCTGCGTGCTGCCGGCGGGCCCGATCACCGCCGCCATCGACCTGCTGGAGCGCGACGCCAGCGTCGTCGTCGCGACCTACGCCGACCTGATGCGCGTCCCCGCTGGTCGAGACAGCTTCGCCGCCGCGCGCGACCGCGGGCTCGACGTGCGGCCGGTGCACGGGCCGTCCGAGGCGTACGCGCTGGCGGTCGCCGCGCCGGAGCGCCGGGTCGTCTTCGTCGCCATCGGCTTCGAGACGACGACGCCGCCGACCGCGCTCGTCGTGCAGCGCGCGGCGCGCGAGGGCCGCCGCAACTTCTTCGTCTACGGCCAGCACTTGCAGAGCGGCGCGGCGATCGACCACCTGCTCGCCGCGGTCGCCGGTGGCCGGCTGCAGCTCGATGGCCTGGTCGGCCCCGGGCACGTCGCGCTCGTGGTCGGCGCGGGCTTTTTCGCCCCCTTCGCCGCCAAGGGCCGGCTGCCCATCGTCGTCAGCGGGTTCGCCCCGTTCGACCTCGTGCGCGCGCTGACGCTGCTCGTGCGCCAGGTCAACGCTGGCCGCGCCGAGGTCGAGGTCGCCTACGACCGCGCCGTGACCTGGGACGGCAACCGCGCGGCGCAAGCGGCGATCGACGACGTCTTCGAGCCGCGGCCAAGGTCGGTCTGGCGCGGCCTCGGCGAGCTGGCCGGCGGGTCGCTCCGCCTCCGCCCGGCCTACCGCGCCTGGGACGCCGAGCACGCCTTCGAGCTGCGTCCGGTCGCCGCCTCCGACCACGCCCACTGCCTGTGCCCGTCGATCCTGCTCGGCGAGCGCGCGCCGCTCGACTGCACGCTGTTCGGCCGCGCCTGCACGCCGGCCCGGCCGCTCGGGCCGTGCATGGTCAGCGCCGAAGGTGCCTGCGCCGCGGTGTTCCACGCCGGGCGCCACCTGCTGCAGCGCGCCGGCGCGGCGCGGACGGAGTCGCCGTGCGCACCATCGCGCTGAGCCATGGCGCAGGGGGCAGCGAGCACGCCGAGCTGCTGCGCCGCGTCGTGTTGCCGGCGCTCGGCATCGACGACGGCGCGCCGCTGCTCGACGCCGCCGTGCTGTCCGAGCTCGACGGCCGGCCGGTGCTGACGACCGACGGCTTCGTCGTGCAGCCGCTGCGCTTCGCCGGCGGCAGCATCGGCACGCTGGCCTTCTGCGGCACCGTCAACGATCTCGCCATGCTCGGCGCGCGGCCGCTGGCGCTCACCGTCGGCCTCGTGATCGAGGCGGGGCTCGACGTCGCCCTCTTGCGCGCGGTCCTGTGCGACCTCGGCGCGCTGGCGCGGCAGCACGGCGTGCGGATCGTCGCCGGCGACACCAAGGTCGTCGAGCGCGGCAAGGGTGACGGCGTCTTCGTCACGACCGCCGGCCTCGGCGTGCTGCCGCCGGGCCGGGTCGCGCCGCACCCGTCGCGCATCGCGGTCGGCGACGTGGTCCTCGTCAATGGCGCGCTCGGCGACCACGGCGCGGCGATCGTCCACGCCCGCGCCGGCCGCAGCGACGCCGCCGAAGTGTCGAGCGACGCCGCGCCGCTGCACGGGCTGGTCGAGGCGCTCTATGCTGCCGGCGTCGACGTCCACTGCCTGCGCGACCCGACCCGCGGCGGCGTCGCCGAGGCGCTGCACGGCCTCGCCCACGACGCCGGCGTCACCATCGCGCTCGACGAGGCGGCGCTGCCGGTGCGGCCGGCGGTCGCCGCGACCTGCGAGCTGCTCGGCCTCGACCCGCTGCAGCTCGCCAACGAAGGGAAGCTGCTGGCGTTCGTGCCGGCGGACGACGCCGCTGTCGCGCTGGCCGCGCTGCGCTCGCAGCCGCAGGGCGCCGACGCGGCGATCGCAGGCGTCGTCGCCGACGGCTCCCCGCTGCCGTTGGTCACGCTGCGCACCCGCCTCGGCGGCCGGCGGGTCGTGGCGCGGCCTGTTGGGGAGCAGCTGCCGCGGATTTGCTGACGGGGCCGCAGAGCCCGCAGAACGGTCAGCGGCGCTCGGCGCCGGGGCGCCGGCGCTCTGGCCGCCCCAGCTCGAGGAGCCAGGCGCGCTGCCCACGCCCGAGCGCAGCGCATCGACGGCAAACGCGATCCTGCAACGGTATCCCCAGCCAGGCCAGGCGCGCCGCGCCGCGCGGTCTGCATCGAACACTCCGCTCCGCAGGCGCAGCCGTCCACGCGCGCCGCCCTCGACCTCGATCCCGGTCGCCGGCGCGAGGTCGCCACCGTCCGCACCAGCGACCGACCATCCGTAGCCAGTACGGTTCCCAGCCGCCAATTCCAGCTGCACGGAACAAGCCGGTGAGCGACAGAGGCGCCCATCGCACGCCCCAGCAAACCACACCAACGCAGCGCCCAGGCGCCGAAAGCGGCGGATCGGCGCCAGCCGCCAATTCCAGCTGCACGGAACAAGCCGCTGAGCGACAGAGGCGCCCATCGCACGCCCCAGCAAACCACACCAACGCAGCGACGCGGCGGCGGAAGCGGCGGATCGGCGCCGGCCGCCGATTCCGGACGCAGAAATGCGCCGGAAGCGGCGGACCGGCGCAGTTGGCACAACTCGCTCCGCGCGCTACGATCTCGCGGCCGGCGCCCGCTCGCGCCGATCGCGATGGCCGCCCGATGCAAGCGCGACCGCCCGACCCGGCGCCGACGAGCGAGGCCGTCACGCGGGCCGACGCTCCGCCGGCGTCGGCGCA
>Ga0194120_10008906_pt1 | contig 12978 bp, 8 predicted proteins | sample TA2MahCa65mmetaG_FD_148642 | JGI IMG/M metagenome (GOLD analysis project Ga0194120, IMG submission 148642) | Freshwater microbial communities from Lake Tanganyika, Tanzania - TA2015019 Mahale Deep Cast 65m | ecosystem: Environmental > Aquatic > Freshwater > Lake | place: Tanzania: Lake... | reverse complement strand
GCAGCGACCGACCGAGGCGCACTCGCAGTGCGCCGACCGAGGAAGCGAGGACGTAAGCCGCGAGATGCCCAGGATCTTCGGCCGTAGCGGGACGGGGTTTTGGCTACACCCTCTTACGGGCGATCGGCCCGCTGGGTGCGCCACACGCCAAAAACCCACGCGCCCGTTGCCGCAAGCGCGGGCACGACCACCAGGGTACCCAGCAGGCCGAACACGACATTGTTGGCGGCATTGCCGTCCAGGCCGACGCCGGCCACCCGCCAGAACGCCTTGCCGGCGGTCACCAGCCAGTTGCTGTAGGTCGCCAGGACGGTCAGCGCCAGGATGCGGCTGCGCCCTTGCGGGCCATACTGCACCCAGGGCAGCGACCACGCATAGACTGCCAGCCACGCGGACCCGGTGATGGCGTTGACGTGGCTCGCCAAGAGCGCGTGCGGGTCGGCGTCGACCTTGCCGGTCATCGCGCCAGCGACCAACAGGCCCACCAACATCGCCAGCAGCATCAACAGGCTCGCAGCCTTGGCAGCCCGCCGCTGCAGGTCGGCCACGCCGTCGCCCGGCGCGCCCGTCACATCGTCCATGGAGTTCCCCAAGGCGCGGTTGGCGCGCCCCCTGCCCTGGCCGCGATGGTTGGGCGGCGGGCGCGATTCGTCAAGGCCCACGGTCTGTGAACGATCCCCCCCATTGTTCAGATCGATGATTTTGCAGTGGTTAATCGCTCGTCCCCCGTTGGCTGCCCGGTGCGTGAGTCGGCGGCATCGAGGGGCTTGAACGATCCCCCCCATTGTTCAGATCCATGATTTTGCAGGTATTAATCCCCAGTCCCCGCTGGATACCAGGTACGTGAGCCGGCGGCATCGCGCGCCGCGCCCGGGGGCGCTCAACGGGACCTTGAACGATCCCCCCCATTGTTCAGATCGATGATTTTATTGCGGCTTTTTTGCAGTGGGCGCGGCTGAGGTCACAGGCCGAACGGACCCTTGGTGCGCGCGAATTCAGCGCCGAGTTCGGCGTCGCTGAGCACGCGGGTGTAGAAGCGCGCCGCCGCGATGCCACCCTTCCAGTAGCTGCCGCTGCCTTCGTGGCCCCAGCCAATGGTGGAAACCGACGACGACTGCGAGTTGGGGTGGCTGGCCACGGTGCCGGATGCGACGTTGACGCCGTCCACGCCCCACTTCCAACTGTTGGCGACGCCGACTTCGTAGCCGAAGTGCACCATCTTCCACTTGCCCATCGGCACCTTGGCCGACCACGACTGGCCACCGGAGCCGCCGATGTCGATGCAACACGAGCCGTTGTTGACGCGGAAGTACCAGATGTCGCTGGAATACTTGCCGAACCAGACCCAGTCGCCAGCGTTGGCGGTCACCGAATCGCGGTTGACATAGAGGCCGCCGGTGTTGGTGTCGGCATTGGGCACTTGCGACCAGATCCAGTAGACGCCCATGAATTTCTGGGTGTTGAGCTTGGCATTGGGGAACTGCGCGCCGCCGCCCGTACCATTGAATTCCATGGCGGGAGCGCTGCCGAGCGTATTGAACACGACGCCGTTCAGCAGCTTGGCGTGGGCGCCGTTGCCGCTGAGGTCGTTCCAGGCGGTGCCGCTGCCGGGCCAACTGTCCTTGTGGCTGGCGTCAAACCACATGGCCAAACCGTCGAGTTCGATGGCGACTGCGCCGGCCAGGGTGCTCTGGGTCCCGTCCGCAGCGACGACCGTCAAGTCCTTGCTGCCGGGGGAGGATTGCGGCGGCACGACGACCTGCAGCTCTGTCGGTGAGACGACGGTGACGTTGGTCGCCTTGACGCCGCCAACCTGCACCGATAGTCCGGCCGAAAAGTTGAAGCCTTTGACCGTCAAGGTGGTTCCGCCACTGACCGTGGCCACGGCGGGCGCGACGCTCAAGACCTGAGGCACCGGGGCGTTGTCCAGTTGAAGCCACTTGTCGCCGGTGCACACTTCGAGATGCTTGCCGGTCCAGCGCAGGGTGCCAGCGAGGTCTGGGGCGCAATTGGCGTTCTGCGCGCCGACCTTGACGCCACCGCCGGCCGCGATGTTGCCCGACACGGCGACGCCGGCCGTCGACACGATGCCAGCGGCCGAAAGCGTGCCCTTGATCGCCGCGTCCTTGGCGACCTTGAGGCCCCCTTCGATGTCGAGATCGCCGCCGACGACCACGCTGCCGGCCACCGTGCCGCCTTTGGCCGAGAGGAATAGCGCGCTGGTGGCCGCGGCGAGCGCGCCCGGCTGGATGCACCCGGTGCACTTGAGGTCTTGCGCCAACTCGGCCAGTTGGGCGTATTCCGCCTGTTTGGCGAGGTTGGACTTGACGGCGAATTCGGCGTTGGTGGCGTTCTCGGCCTGTTTGGCGTTGGCCGCGACCTCGGCCGTGGCCGCTTTGGCTGCGGCTTGGGCGAAATACGCCTTGGGCACGAACTTGAGCGGCACGCGCGGCAGTTCGTTGTCGCCGCCCACCTGCAAGCCGAACCACAGCGGCTGGCCTGCGAGCAGCAAGGCGTCGGGGATGGATTCGACCGCGCCGAGGTCGAGTGCGAACAGACCGCCCGAGACCACGACCTGTTTCTCAAGCTCTTGCCACACCGGCTTTTGCGCATCGACCTTGTCGTACAGGGCGGCGATCATCACGTAGTTGCCGTCGGTTGGCACCGTGCCCGGGCTGCCCTTGAGCGCACCCTGCACCGGCAGCGTGGCGGCGTGCGCCTGGTTCACCGCAATACCGCATACGGCCAGGCCCAGGGCCAGAGCCAGGGAAAATTGGCCTCGACATTGACGCATGAAGCACCTCCGTGGGGCGCACGCTAGCCGATTCGGGGTTGCGGGGCAATTGGGCGCCCAACGTCGCCCAGACCCTGCCGACGCGAGAATTATGCACCGGCAGTATTGACGCCCAGGCTGGCGCCGTTCTTGTTGCGTCCGTAAGCCGCTTGGTGCGGTGCCTGGTTTCGCCCGTCGACGCCTGTCGCGAGCAGAACCGTCGCATTCAATTCAAGCTTCTGGAAATCAACGGCAAGCCAGTTCCCGAAGGCGACGACCCGCAGAAAATCGAAACAGTGCCGGCTCCGGCAGCCAAGTAGACCCCAGCGCCTGCGGCCAAGTTGACCCCAGCGCCTGCGGCCAGGTGGGTCAGGCCCTCCGGACACCGCTCGTTTGTGCTACACTGGTGCCCCTCTTCGGAGTCCGCCATGCCCGCACGCCCTGACCGCTTCCCCTATCGCACCGCTCTTGCATCCGTCTGCGTCGCAGGCCTGACCTGCTGCGTCGATCCGGGCCCAAGCAGCGGGCCGGGCGGGACCGCACCTGTTGGCGACGCGGCCAGGGTCGGCGATGCCGCGTCGGGTGACGTGGCGGCCACTGATACGGCTGGATTGGACAGCGCCGGCGGCGACACCGCGACGGGCGAGACCGGCAACGGCGGCGACACAGGCTCAACCGACGGCGGTTGCTCAGCCGCCACTTGCAAAGGCTACTGTGTCGCCGCGACGGGCAACTGCGTGGACTGCATCGGCGACGCCCACTGCGGCCAGGGGTACGGCTGCGTCGCCCAAAAGTGCGTCCCCAAGACCGGCTGCACGGTGGGCGCCAGCCAATGCCAGACCGCGGGCGCGCTGCTGGTGTGCCCCGAAGGCAAGGGCTGGCAGGTCATCGCGTGCGCTTCGGGGACCGTCTGTGACGGCGGTGCGTGCATCAAGCCGTACTGCAGCCCGGGCAAGCCGGCGTGCAAGGGTCACACCGCCGGCACCTGCAACGCCACCGGGACCGGCGTCGACAACGGCACCGACTGCAAGACGTCGGGCAAGTTCTGCGTAGCCGGGCAGTGTAAAGCGCAAGTGTGTTCGCCCGGCGACTCGTACTGTGACGGCACCTTGGCGAGCGTGTGCAACGAGCAAGGCACCGGTCCCGAAGAGCAAGACGACTGCGCGCTGATGGGCATGATGTGCGTCGACGGCAACTGCGAGGAGTCGCCGTGCCAGGGCGGCGGCCTCGGCTGCGTCGGCAATGACGTGGTGCAGTGCAACGCAGCGGAGGTCAAGGTAGTCAAGACCTGCGGCCTCAGCGAAGCGTGCTATGAGGGCCAATGCAAGCCCAAGGTCTGCAACCCCGGCGAGGGCAAGTGCGTAGACGACACCACGGTCCAGTTCTGCAACGACGCCGGCACGGCGTGGGACATCTCGATGAACTGCGGCACGCCGAACGGCTACTGCGAAAACGGCGACTGCAAGGCCATGCCCTGCCCCAACGGCGGCAAAGGTTGCCAGAACACGGGGGTCGTCCAGTGCAACGGCAAGGTCGTCACGGTCGTAGAAGACTGTGCGACCAAAGGACTTTCGTGCTGGAACGGCGCCTGCGCGGCCAAGGTCTGCACCCCCGGGGCGACACAGTGCAACGGCGACACCATGGAGTTCTGCAACGGCAGCGGGACCGGCTGGGATCCGGGCATCCCGTGTGGCGCGATGGGCATGACCTGTTTCGGCGGCCAATGCCAGAAGGCGCCGTGCAAACCCGGCGACCTCGGCTGCGAGGGCAACACCGTCGTGCAGTGCAACGGCCCCAAGCCGACGCCGGTGCAAGATTGCGGGGCGATGGGTCAGGTCTGCGAAGCAGGCGCGTGCGTCAACCCGATCTGCACGCCCAACGACGTCCTGTGCGATGGAACCAAAGTCATGCAGTGCAACCTGGCCGGCACTGCCCTCATCGCCGTCGACGACTGCGCCAAAGCGGGCCAAGTGTGCCTCGACGGCGTCTGTGCAGCCATGCCGTGCCTACCTGGCGGCAAAGGCTGCAAGGGCACCGACGTCGTGCAGTGCGACGGCGCCGGCAAAACCTTCAGCGTCGTCGAGGCATGCGGCGACGCCGGCGGCACGTGCGCCAACGCAGCGTGCATGTCGGCGGCCTGCGCCCCGGGTTTCGGCAAGTGCAATGGCGCGGTCGTGCAGAACTGCGCAAGCGACGGCAGCGGGTGGGACGGCGGCGACAACTGTGCCAAGGCCGGCAAGAACTGCAGCGAGGGGTTCTGCACCTCGAAAGCCTGCCCGCCCGGGGTCGCCGGCTGTCAAGGCGCGCAAGTGGCTGCTTGCCCGGCGACCGGCGCGGGTTGGGCCATGACGGCGTGCGCGTCGGGCCAGACCTGCAACGGCGGCGCGTGCTTGACGCCTGGCTGCACGCTGCCGGCGACGCAACCGGCCCACGCCGTCCGCGCCATGCTCTGGGAACCTATGGAGAAGGACCAAGGCTGCGACCTCGACGGCGACGGCACGCTCGACAACGAGGCGGGAAAGTTCGCCCTAGCCATCGCCGGGCAATTCCCGCAACCGGGTGGCCAAATGACGCACATCGCCTTGGCCGCGGACGCCTGGAAGACCGACGGCAGCGCATTTGCCGTGCAACTTCTGGTCGGCCTCGCGGCGGCCGGCCAGACCTGCAGTCCGACGGACCCCAAAGCCAGCTGCAAGGTGGCGATCGTGCCGGAAAGCTATGACCTTACGGCTAAATCAGGCGTTTGCCCCGCCCGCACCGTGCTCGCTGACGGCAAGGTCAAGGGCAATCAGTTCACAGCGGGCGGCCCCACGTCACTGGCGCATTTGCCTCTGGCCCCAGTGCCGATGCTCGGGTGGCTGCCGCTGAAACTGGCCCGGGTGCAGGGCGAACCGACCGCGGGGCCAGGCTGGACCGGTCTGCACAAAGGCCGCTTGTGCGGGGCGATGGTGAAGGCCGAGCTGATCTCCGCCCTGGCCAAGGTCAACCCGTTGGTCTTCGAGTCTAGCGGTGTCAGCCTGCCCAACATCCAGCAGGCGCTCGAAAAGGCCCTGACCGCCGACATCGACAGCGATGGCGATGGCAAGAAGGATGCAGTGTCGCTGGCGCTGCGCTTCGTCGGCGGCAAGGTCGAGTTGCAGGGGCTGTAAGCAGAGGGGGGCTTTGTTCAGGCCCCTGATCGCTCAGGCGCTTTTCGCGGAGGCCGCTGCTACTTGTCGGTGCTGCAGGCGCCCTTCTTCGCGCAGCGTGATCAGAGGGGGGCTTTGTTCAGGCCTTTGATCGGTCGAGCTATTTTCAGGGACACCATTGCTTCTTGTCAGGGCAGCAGTCCCCCAACTCCTCGCAGGCGTCGTCGCAGTAGCACCCCTCCGCCGATCCCCCGCAGCTCTTCTTGCAGCTGCCCGGCGTCGGCCCGCAGTCGTCGGGGCAGGCCTCGTCCTCGCCGGGTGCGCAGAGGTTGTCGCCGCATGGCGGCTTGGTCGGGCAGTCTTTGGGGCAAACGTAGTAGCTCTCGAGTTGCGCGTCACAGAGGTTGTCGCCACAGGGCGCCTTGCCGGTGCAATCGCTGGGGCAGAATTGGGCGTTTTCGGGGTGCCCACACTTGCCGTCGCCGCAAGTGGCCACAGCCGCGCAATCTTGTGGGCAAGTGGTCGCTGTCTCGCCGGGGTCGCAGCTCTTGTTCGGGCAGGAGGCTGCTGACGCGCAGTCTTTGGGGCAAGTCGCGGCCGATTCGCCCGCGAGGCACTTGCCGTCGCCGCACTCGGGGACGGTCGTGGTCTCCGCGCCCATGTCGGCCTTGACGGCGTCGCCGCTACCCGCGTCGGTCGATGCGGCGTCGCTGGTGTCCGGGCCCGCAGCCGTGTCGGTGGCAGCCGGTGTCGCATCGGTGGGGATATCGGCGGCCGCGTCCGCGGCGGAAGCGGCGTCGGCAGAGCCCTGGGCGCCTGGGGCGGCGGCGGTGCAGGCGCTGAGGGCGAGGATCAGGGTGGCAAGGGTACGGGGCATGGCGGAGTCCGGGCCGCACTTGGCGGCGCGAAATGGTAGCGGATTGGTGGGGGATGCGGCAGGGGTTCACAGCGCACACACCTGCAAGACCTACCTCCGCCACTCCACCCCAAACGTCACGCTCGGCCCCTCGAGGTCACCGCCCATCTGGTCCACCTCGATCCCGCCGACGCCAAAGGTCAGCAGCATGGTGCCCGCCTCGCCGACCCCGCGCAGGTAGGTGCGTCCGCCCACCTCGAAAAACTGGATGTCGCTTCGGGCAGTCCACGCAGCGCGAAAGTCAAACAGCCGCGACACGGGCACCACCGCCTGGCCGTCGAACTGCGCGAACGTGTCGAAGCCGACCGTCTCGCCGAGCGCGGCGCGCAAGTGCAGGTGTCCGCCGTCGCGCGAGCCGAGCCGCACTTCGGCCGAACCGGCCCACCGCCACGGGTTTTCGGCGACACATTGCGGAGTCTGAAGGCCGTTGTTGAAAAAGAAGCAATCGTCGTGCTTGGACCGACCAAGACCGCCGCCCGCGCCAACGGCAAAGTAGTCGGCGTCGTAGAGCAGCGACAGGTCGAGCAGACTGGCGCTGATGCCGTTGGCATTGGACAACGTGACCGGTGCGCCGCGCGCCACGATGGCGAGGCCTCCCGAGCCGACGCCCAGTTCGAAGCCGACTTGCGCGCCGAGGTCGCGCAAAGGCAGCACGGGCCGGACCCAGGCGCTGACCCAGGTGTCGTATGCGGGCCGGGGTACCTGGAAGCGGTAGGTCTGGGGCGGCATGATGGTGCGCTCGACGCTGTCGCCGACTTCGATGGCCGCGCCGCGCGGCAGTTCGATCCAAGCCCGGTCCACGTGGACGCGGGCGACCTGGCCGACGACGGGTTGGCGAAGGAGGGTGGCTTCGCCGTCCGGTCCTTTGCCTGGGACGGGCCGGAGCAGCGCCGCCTGGCCAACGACAAGCGCGCCCGTGCGGCGCAGTTGGACCTCCGCGTCGCCGTTGGCCACGGCAGTGACTTCGCCCACAGCCAGCCCATCGGGTTCGTCGCTGCGCGGCGGCCGCGGCGCCCAGTCGATCGCGGTGGCCGCACCGGCCAGGCCCGCGACCCGGTAGTCGCTGACTTGACCGGCGGCGTCGACGCGCAGGAGCACCGGGCGGGGCGCGAGCACGACCGCCACCAGCACGCCTGCCTCCACGCGGACATCGACGACCGGGCCGCCCAGGTCGCGCTCGTCGGTCATTTGTGGCGCAGCGCCCCTGTCGTTCCAGGTCTGCAGCGTCCCGCTGTCGGTGGCCACGAAGCGCAGATGTCCAAAGCGCCACTGTCGGGCAGCGCTCGGTGCCGCGGCGGGCGGACCCTCTGCGGCAAGGCCGGTGGCTGCTGCAAGCCACGTGGTCAGCAGCAGCCAGGGGAAGGGGATTCTCGGGCGGTTCATCGGGGCCATCCTGCAGCAGAGCGGCGGCAGTGTACGCAACCGGCGGCCGGCTGACCAGGGCGCTGGCAACCGCACGGTCCTTTATGAGTTTGCGCTTGTTAGGGCCAGGAAATGATTTACTCAATCATTTCTCGGGCCCGTTTGCTTGCTCCGTGGGTCGCCAGCTCGCGGACCAAAGGTCCGACTCGCGGCTCCGTCCTGATGTGAGAGTGATCGACTTATTATTTTCCAGTCCCTTAGCTGCAGATCGATGAGGCCGGCGAGCGGCCCAGACTGCCAGCGGGCCTGCCACGCCACCATCGCCGCGCGCCTGGCGGAGATCCACGGCGCGGCCTCGGGCATACCCATGCGCTGCGCGATGCCCTGCGCCTGGGCGAGTTCACGGTCGGCCATCGCCAGTTCGACGCTCGCACCGCCGCTGGCCAACCACGCCACCCATTGACCCGGCGTCCGCGCGCCAGACTGGGCAAGAACCATGGTGCGGAGGCCGGCCTGCAGATCCTCCAGGCCATCGCGCAGGTCGTCAAAGCGCTGGTGGGCGGCGACCACGGCGTCGACCCAGCTTGCGAGGTCGTGCACCTGGTTCCACCGACCGGTCAGCGCGAGCGCTGCGGCGCCGGGCAGCACCACGGGCCGCGAGCGGTCCAACACGCGCTGGAACTCGGCCTCGCCAAACGCGCCGTCGCCAGCGGCCAGGTGCTGTTCGGCGGACATGGCCGTGGCGTAGCGCTCCCAGTGGTCGGCGTGCAGCTTCCAGTAGTCCTGCCCCACCGCGTGCTGGCCGGCCAGGGCAGCGTGGCGGGCAAGAAGCGCCGCCGACAGCACCATGGCGCAGCGCGCATCGCCGGTGCCGCGATCGCACCAGTCGTCCTGGACGCGCACAGCCAGGTAGCCTGCAAGCGCGGAACCGAGCAGGTCCACGACCACCTGGTCAGCGAGACCGGCGGACAGCCACAAGGGCAGCAGGACCACGGGCTGCGACACCGGCGACAGGTAGGCCTCCGCGCCCTGGGCCGCGCCAGCGCCCGTCGTGGCGGCCATGGCTTCAAATGCGGCCCGCAGGTCGCCGTGCAGGCAAAGCGACCACGCCCGCAGGCGTGCGGAGGCCTCGGCCAGCGATCGCGCGTGGCGGGGCTCGACCCATGCTGGCAGCGGATGGACGGTCATTGCGATGACGTGCGCGGGCCTTGTCGATGGCGCGCTGTCGGGGACGGATGCGCTGCGGCGCCGACGCCCGATGCGGGTGCAGTTGAGAAGTTCGCACACGCCAGCGGATGACCTTGGTCCGCGTAGACGCCAATTGCCCGTGAACTCCACACCATGCACCGCCTCCGCGCCGGCCGCGCATCTTCAGCCAGTCGATAGCGCCGCGTCAAATCTGGCAGTCGCCCTGCGTGCAACGCTTGAAAGGCAAAACCAGTATTTCGCCTCGACGTCCCCCAAAAGCCCTTGCCGGGTTTTCGGCGCCGTGGTAGGCTTGCGGCGGGGCGGCTGGCGCGCGTGTTTTTTGCGCGGTTTTTGTGCGCCGTCAGGTGGGGCCATCATGAACACGGGCAAGGGGTTGCGCGGCGCGAGGAGCGCCGCCAGTTGGATCATCGCGAGCGCCCTCTCCGTCGGCGCGAGTGCCATCGCGGGCTGCGAGGGCGCGGACCCGGCGGGCGCGGTCGAAACCGGCGACGACCAGAATCTGGTGCCGGCGGCGGCGACCAACCACTACGACCAGGCGCTGGTCTGCGACAAGATCTTCAAGCGCCACGCCGCAATCCGCGACGCCGACATGAAGGAAGGCGTGGTGCGCTGGGCGTGCGGCGACGTGCCGGGCGTCACCGGCAAGGATCTCGGCCAGGAGTACTGCGAGTACAAGGCCGTGTCGGCCGGCAAGCAGGTGGTCAAGGCCAGCGATGTCAAGAACGGCAAGGTCTCCTGCCTTTTCACGTCGGTGTACAGCGACGTCAAAGGTCAGTATCTGTCGCCTGAGACGCTGGGCTACGGTCGCACGCTCGCCGGCAAGCTCAAGGAGGCCAAGAACTTGAACGTCGCCACGTTGACCGAGGCGGACACCGACGCGTTGTCGAAAATCTCGGTCATGTCGCTTGGCTTCAACACCCGCGGCGCGGCGACGGCCCTGGTGGTCGATTGCGCGCGCAACGTCGACGGCGGCAGCAACGGCCAGACGCTGACCAAGGAGAAGAAAGCCGCAGCCCTGCTCGACGAAGCGCGCCAGGCCGCGTGCTACCTGGCCGGCGTCCGCACGCCCGCAAACGCCGCCAAGCTCAAGACCGCTTGCCAGGCCAAGGACTTGAGCGTGACCGCCAACTGGAGCGCCGCCGAGAAGCTGGGGGCCAAAGTTGCGGTGGCAGGCGACAAGGACTTTGAGACCCAACGCGACATCGCCGGTTGCCTGCGCAGCAAGGCCTCGGGCAGCGTCACCTGGCGCAACAGCGACCCGATGATCTGCGCCCGCGTGACCCGCGCCGTGGCCGAGTGCGGCACGCAGTATGTCGGCATCCCGGACGCGGTCGAGGGCTTTACCTTCACCGGCTGGACCAACAAGGCCCTGCCGAGCGCGTGCCGCTTCGCGCAGATCGACGGCAAGGAATACAAGCACCTGGTCCTGTGCGAGGCGAGTGCATCGGAAGTGTCGAACCTGGCTTTCAAGGCGCAGTGGAAGAACGACTTGACGCAGTTCTGCCGCGACCGCTTTGCGCAGGACATCGTGATGCAGGCGCCGATCCGCGCCTTGCAAACAGCGGGCAGCCAGACGGGCGCCTTCTGCTCGATGTACAACAACGGCTGGAGCAAGTAGTCCGCGAAGGCTGAGTCGCCGCGACTGGGGGCGGTCGCGCGCCGGGAAGGGATTCCATGAAGCAGGCATTCTCTTGGCCAATGCGCCACGTTTGGCAGTGGGCCGGCGCGGCGCTGCTGCTGGCGCTCGCGGCGGCATGCGACAGCGGCATCACTTCGGGCGACGACCAGGAGTTCAAGGAGACGATGGCGGTCTTCGGCGACGACCGCGTTTCCGACGTGCTCAAGGGCAAGCCGAACCTCGTGCCCGGCACGTTCCAGGAGTTCGAGAAGCTCTTCAAGGTCGGCCGTTCGTGCCCGCGCACCGACAGCAAGGAGATCTTCGTCGTCGAGGAGGAGAGTACCCGGGCGACGGGTGAGCAGAAGCTGGGCGTGCAGATGCTGCCGCGCGCGGTCATCACCGGCTGCAACACCGACGCCAGCAACCCGGATGCGGTGGTCAAGAGCTTCAGCCTGATGGCCGCGCTGGTCAGCGCCCCGGACGCGCCGAACGCTGCCAAGGGCGACCCGATGCTGTTCACGCCGCTGGAGGTCATGGCGCTCGACCGGCGGACCGGCACCTACAACTTCTACGTATTCTTCAGCAATGGCGCGGGCAAGCCCGGCACCATGGTCCGGGTGGTGCGCAAGGTCGACAAGTCGATCGTCCGCTTCGAGTTGACCAGCGCCGGCAAGTCGGTGACCAGCAAGCAGCAGACCGGCGAGTGCTTCACCTGCCACGCCAACGGCGGCCCGCTGATGAACGAGTTGACCAAGCCGTGGACCAACTGGGTCAGCGTCGTCAACGAGTTCCCCAAGGAAGCCAAGTTGACCGGCGAGACCGCGGCCATCGTCAGCGAGGCGCGCGACGTGACGCTCAAACACACGCGGTCGTCCTTCGCCAACGACCTGGAACAGATCATGCGCGCCGCCATCCGGGTGTGGATCGAGGGCGACCTCAAGATGACCAGTTCGGGCGCCATCAGCAACAAGGTGGGCTTTGGGCAGATGACCATTGAAGGCTCGACGCCCGGCGGCGTGGCGCTGCTGCTCAAGAGCAGCTTCTGCGAGACGGAGCTGAACTATGCCAACGCGCTCGACACGATCCCCATTGAGTTGTTCGCAGATCCCGACGCCGCCGCAGGTACCGAACTCGTCCCGGGCGATGCCACGGGTGAATTGACGGTGTTCCAGATGCCCGTGCGCGCCGAGCACGACCGATCGATGGAACTTTTCTTGCAAAAACGCGGCTATCTGCAGGCCCGGACCGTGCGCGCTTTGCGGTTGGTCGACGACGAGCGCGACATCTTCTCGACCGCGCGCTGTGCCATGTATGCTGAGGTTGTCAAGACCGCGCTGCCCGTCAAGCCCAAGGACGTCGACGCTCGCATCCAGGGTGTGCTGGCCGCCAAGGTCAAAGCCAAGGCCTTCGGGTCGATGACGTCGGCCCGCGCGGCGTACCTGGCGGCGCTGGTCGATCCCAAGAAGACCGAAGAACAGGCCGACGAACTGTTGCAGCCGTACCTGGACGAGTTGCAGACCCGCTACGAGACAGCCAAGGCCAAGCTTGCTACGGCGAGCGGGCGGTCGGCGCTGACCAAGCTCATCAACGGGCGCAAGGATGCGGCGCGCAAGATGTTCCCCAAGGCCGCGTCGCCCTTGCCTTTGATGTAGGGGCTTTGAGAAAATCGTTCCGACTTTCTCTGCGCCCCTTTTGCTTGCTTGGTGGGTCGCCAGCTCGCGGACCAAAGGTCCGACTCGCGGCTCCATCGGGATGTGCGAGCAACCGACTTTTAGTTTCCAATCCCCAGTTTTGTGGGTCGCGAGCCCGCGACTTGCAAGACGACGCGCCGCTCCTTGCTTGCCCGGTGGGTCGCCAGCTCGCGGACCAAAGGTCCGACTCGCGGCTCCATCGGGATGTGCGAGCAACCGACTTTTAGTTTCCAATCCCCAGTTTTGTGGGTCGCGAGCCCGCGACTTGCAAGACGACGCGC
>Ga0194120_10008902_pt1 | contig 12988 bp, 9 predicted proteins | sample TA2MahCa65mmetaG_FD_148642 | JGI IMG/M metagenome (GOLD analysis project Ga0194120, IMG submission 148642) | Freshwater microbial communities from Lake Tanganyika, Tanzania - TA2015019 Mahale Deep Cast 65m | ecosystem: Environmental > Aquatic > Freshwater > Lake | place: Tanzania: Lake... | reverse complement strand
GGTCTTCAACGTTTTCTTCACTTTTGTGTATACTCGGTAGCGATCAGTCATAGAGGACACCTCAGTTGGTTTGGTGACCCTGAGTTTACTCTATGACTGATTTTCCTCGTATTTGTACGGTAGAGAAACTTCTTACCTATGGTGTGGGTGTTGGCGATGCTGGCGGCGGGTTGATAGGTGTGATTACCACTTCGATTTTGTTTGGGAGGATCGATTGGACAATCACATCCGCAATTAGAATTTCCACTTTTAGTGTGATCTGATATGTACCAGCCGTTAATCCGGTCAAGTCTACGGTGGCGCGCACGTCCTGGCGTGTAAGCGTATCCAACAGGGCTAATGGACCTGAGATGATAATATCAACTGTAGTGGGCGATAACTGGGCTGTCAAGCCATTGCCAAGTCCGATTCTCTCAACTTTTTCACCTTCCAGTGTAAGACTACTTTCAATGGGTGACACCCCGGCCTGTACCAATACAGTTTGTTCGCCGATGATGGTAACTCCTTCGGGTAAAACAATTGAAAGCCGTGTGTTGATATCGTTCTGCGCATTTTGTAAATCCAAAGGTTCTGTCTCTACAACGCCGGGCAGGTCATTGACAAGCTGAGGGTTTGCAGAAAAAACTGTCACAACAGGCGGAAACACTGATAGGTCAATCAGACGATACCCCCTGGCGACCCGCCCGATAATTGTCACTTTGACCGCCACATCACGATACCCGCCTTGCTGGCTGACAGGCAGAAGCACACGAACCTTTTCAGGAGAGATCGTGACCCCATCCACTTTTTGACCTTTCTCATCGAGAACTTCAACTGTCAGGGTCTGATCGAAATTTTCACGGATACCGCTCAGATTTACGGATACACGCGCCCGCGTCACTTTCTGAACTTGGGACTGGGCCCCCGCGACTACAACTTTCACCGGCTCCAGGCTGGCATCCCCAATCTGATAGCCTATGGCGGCTTCACCGGATAAACTCAAATCCACGCTGAATGATTGTGTGACGAGCGGTTCCATGGTGAAAGTGATCGTATGCGGTGAGACTGAAACGATCTGCACGGGGCGTGTATGCACCTGTATCTGCAAATCCAAAACATGTTCACCGGAACTCAAGCCTGAGAGATCTAAAATTGCGCTGACGATTTGCGGGTCTGCATCTATCAAATTCCAAACAGAACGCGGCGCGCGCAGGGTTATTTCAACTTCCTTTGGAATTTTGCTATTCAAGACAAGGTTGGGAGATTGACCAATGATCTGCACTGGCACAGCCGCTGGAAGTGTGCGCGTTTCATCCGGGTCTGCCGATGTCACTGCGGAGATCCAAACGGCAATTGCAAGGGCGAATGCCCAAAGGAAGGTGCGGAAATTTTTGGAGATCCAACGAATCATGATTTGTCTTCTTTGCGATGAAACAAGCCGGGTAGGAGTCTTTCGAGCAGGTTTGGTTTATTTAGTCTGCCCTTTGGATGGAAAAATGCCATCAAAATGTTTTCCAGCCGCTCAGGGTTCAGCCGGCGGAGTACTCTACCCGCATGTGCAATTGAAATGGCGCCGGTCTCTTCCGAGACGACAATTGCAATCGCATCGCTGGTTTCGGATATGCCCAGCGCCGCGCGATGACGCAGTCCCATTTGGCGTTCGGGGGTGCGGTTCAAAATTCCGCTTGCAGAGAGAGGCAGTACGCAAGCCGCGGCAGAGATTTTTGAATCGACGATGATGACCGCGCCATCATGCAGGGGCGTATTGGGGTAGAAGACTTGTAATAATAATTCAGGTGTAACGCGCGCATTCATCTGAACGCCGCTTTGAGCGAACTCATCGAGATTGTCCAATCTTTGCAAAATGATCAATGCGCCATGTTGGCGGGCGGATAACCTTGCCGTTGCAGTCACAACCGCATGGATGGTTTGCTCAAGGGCGACATCTGCTGATTTAACGGAAGCAGGCCAAATCGTCCCGGCGCGACCGAGGCGTTCCAGCGTCCGCCGAATTTCCGGGGCAAAGATCACCGGCAGGGCCAGCAATAAGGCTGGCAGGGAGTTCTGTGCAAACCATGAAAAGGCAGGCAGTTCCACAAGACTGGTTAAGAGGATGAGCGCCACGACAAGCAGGATCATCCCACGCAGTAAGGCCATGGCCTGAGTATCGCGCAGGGAATAGAGCAAGCCAAAGAAAATCAGCGTGACGAGTATGATATCAAGAACGCTCAGCCAGCTGATCCGTTGGAATATAAAGAAGATGTTGTTGAGAAATTCAGTCAATGTAGTAAGTTGGAGGGTCAGAGATCGGCAAACAGGGCAGGATAAATCCTGATGACCTGATACCGGACTCTAAGCCCTAAATGGGATGCAGGACACGGTCCTGGCGCAATTGTTTAAAGAAGAGCGCGCTTCCCGTGGACATGGATTCAATTGCGGCATCCTGCCAGGCCGGCACGTCAATGGTTTGCGGGGTGCGCGGTTCATAGCCCAGTTTTTTCCAGAGCGCTTCCTGTGTGGAGAGTTCATTCACGGCAAAGATCAGCGATGCTTCGCTTTGTAATTCACTGGAAGCATTTTCCACTTCCTTGATCAAGGTTTCGAGCGCTTTTTGCACATTCACATTTTCTTCAAGGAAGATATCGGTTGTACGTGCCACAAGATTTTCCACCTGCCAGCCAGCCAGCCCAACAAACCGTCCATCCTGTTCAAGAAGCATGTAGGCCTTGTCGCCAAAATCCACCATGACATCGCTTGCCGTCGCTTTGCGCCTGCCCTGGCTAAGGCGTGTAATCAATTCTGCGATGGCGGAGGAGTGTTTGGGCTTTCCGCGTTTGACAGTGAATTCACCGGTGGAAGGGACAAATTTTTTATTCGCGACGGTGTCTTCCAGCGCGGTGCTTGCAACCGGGACGATCTTCTTCCAACCCTCGCTGACCTGCTTCCACAAATCATCATAGGATCCAGTGTTAATAATGACAAAGTTTGCAAGAGCAACTTTGGCGCTTTGAGCAGATTGCATTTGGATGCGTTCCAAGGCCTGGTTTCGATTCAGTCCGCGTTTACGCATCAACCTTTCCACTTGCACCTCTTGCGGGGCAGTTGTAACCCAAATGGAATCGCAAACCTTTCGCAGTTCGCCTTCGAGAAGTTTGATCGCCTCGATCACAACCACAGGCTGGGATGCGCTTTTTATTAATATTTCCGCCGCCTGACGCACGAGGGGATGGACAATGGCTTCCAGTTGTCTCATTGCATCCGCGTCATTTAAGACGAGATTTCCAAGTTTCTTTCGGTCGATCTCTCCGTCTTTGTTGACCAGCCATTTTCCGAATTCATCGATTACATCTTTATAGCCTGGTGCGCCTTTGGCATACGCGCGGTGAGTCAGCGTATCCGCATCCAGGGTATATGCGCCCAAATGTTCGAACATGCGCCGCACCACACTTTTTCCTGTTGCGATGTTGCCAGTTAGACCGATCACAAACTTGCCGGGCCAGTTGCTCAAAGATTTTCCTCTTTTATTGTTTGAGTATGATCTGCCTCTCTATTTTAATGTCTTTTCTTGAATTGTCCACCTTTTGAGCCTTGATCTGCAATTATCATGCCAGGCATATTATAACGAGGGTTCTCTTTCCGAAATTTGCAGGGCAGATGTGTTGCAATGCCGGTGAGCAAGCTCCCCATTTCAGCGAGGAGACTGTTCCGTCCCTCACAACGACATATTCATCCTAATGAGAATTATCGGCGTTGACTGCCCACTTGCTTGCGTGTATCATACGATCACCTCAGGTTGGTCGGGCAGTCGCGGTCCTGCGTTGTCGGGATCGAGGAAAGTCCGCACTCCAAAGAGCACGGCGTCGGATAGCAACCGGGGCGGGGAACCGCTGAAAGGCGCGAACCTGCCGGAAACGGGCCACAGAAAAAAACAGCCCCGCGATTACGCGGGGTGATGGTGAAAAGGTGGTGTAAGAGACCACCGGCGCGCGCAGTAATGCGTGCGGCCAGGTAACCCCCGCCGGGAGCAAGGCCAAGCAGGGACGAAATTGTCTGTGGACGATGGGAGACGGCTCGTCTTCGCATGTGCCTTTCCCTCTTGTGGGAAAGGCCAGTCCCGGGTAGGCTGCACCGAGCGATGTGGCGACACGTCGCCCAGAGAGATGACTGCCCAATGGCGCCTCGGCGCCATGGACAGAATGCGGCTTATAGACCGGCCTGAGGCATATTTTTTATGAACAAATCCCCACGTTTATCATCATTTCGACTTCGCTCAATGCATGCCATTGTCCAGCATCTTCTTCAACAAGCGCTTCCCATAGATTCCATTCAAATTGCAGTTGGTGAATTGAATGAACTTCATGAAGATCGAATCCGTGAGCAATGGATTGAACTGGTTGCTCAAACGCCGCTGGCGCAGACCAATCTTAACATCCGCATCATCCGCGCTGAACAACAATGCATGGCGTGTTTTCTGAAATATCACCCGCAACAAAAAGAAACAGCCTGCCCGCAGTGTGGAAGCGTGGGCGCGAAGATATTGGCTGGCGAGGAGTTCCATATTGAATCCATTTAGGAAGACAAAAAGATATGGATTGATTTTATTAACTGCTGTGGTATTTATGCTGGCCTGCAACACCCTTTCCGCCGCTTCCACCCCCGCCTCAAACCCGCTGGCCACACTAGCGGCCTCCACCCCGTTTTCAGCGGACTCTACTGCTCAGGTTGTTTGCCGTGAGCGGAATGACGAACGAACGCCTGGAACGAAGTCGAAGTGCCGCTTCGATGAGGATATTTGTTCGTTTTGAAACTTTGTCCTTCGACTGTACTCCTCGAAGAGCACTTGTCGCTCCGCTCAGGACGGGAATAATTAAAAGGAGAATTCAATGGATATTAAAGGTAGAGTCGTTATCGTCACGGGCGCTTCATCTGGGATCGGTGAAGCCACCGCCCGCGAATTTGGACGACAGGGTGCAAAGGTAGTGCTCGCCGCCCGCCGCCTCGACAAATTGCACGCCCTTGCGCAAGAGATAAAAGGGATGGGCTCGGGCGCAGAGACTTTGGTTGTACAGGCTGATCTCTCCAAACTTGAAGATATTCAATCCCTGGTTGCGCAAACGCTTGAGAAATTCATGCGTATTGATATATTGGTCAACAACGCCGGTTTTGGCCGTTTGGATTGGCTGGAGAATCTGGATCCTGTCAAGGATATTCAGGCGCAAATGGATGTGAACGTGATGGGCGTCATCCAAACTACACGGCAGGTTTTACCGCTGATGATTAAACAACGCTCAGGCAGTATTATCAACATGTGCTCCATGGCGGGGTTGGTTGGCACGCCGACTTATACGATCTATGCCGCCTCCAAACATGCGGTGCATGGATTCTCCGAGGCTTTGCGCCGTGAAGCCAAGCCCTGGGGAATTGATGTTTCGCTTATTTACCCCGGTGGGGTTGTGACCGAGTTTACCCGGCACGCCGGCATCAAACGCAAGACCAGGGCCGCAACACCAAAGTTCATGCTGCTCACTGCCGAACAGGTTGGTCAAGCCGTTGTTAAATTGGCGCGCCGTCCGCGCCGCATGTGGATCATTCCCTGGTTATGGAGCGTGACGGCTTTCATGAATAAATTCATGCCTGGCTTTGTGGATTACACCACCATCACTCGCTTTACCATACCTGAGCGTGAAGATGAATTGAAAAGGAACTAATGTCGTTGCGAGCCGCGTTCTTGGGTTTTGCGGTGAAGCAATCTCCTTGCCGTATCGGGGGATTACTTCAGGCCGCGAAAACATGCGGAACAAGAACGCCCTTGCAATGACATGAAACTTAGGCCGCCCTCAAATCCTTCAAATTTAATTGATAGCCAATCCGTCCGTTATATTCATTCACTTCATAAGTGAATAAAATATCCACGCGCGGCGGCATATTTTTGTGCCACTCACCGAGCCTGAAGCCGATGGCATCATGGGAGAATTTTCTATCATCTTCAAGAGATAGTTTCAAGTGTTTGGCATCCGCGCCCACGGTGCGTGAACTTTTGACCTTTACATTGCGGGCCACGAATACGGCATTGCGATTTCCATAGCCTGTTGGCTCAAGATAACGCAGGCATTTATCATACAAGTCAGGACGCATCTCCTCCAGAGAGACTTCCGCATCCGCTGTGAAGGTGGGCCTGAGGTCTTCGTGCGACAGTTTTTCCTCTGCGATGGCTTTTAACCGCGTTACCAACTCTGGTAGATTTTCATTCCTGACTGTAAACCCCGCCGCCGCGGCATGACCTCCGTGACGAACGAGCAGTTCTGCGCATTGATCGAGCGCATCAGTGATATGGAATTCTGGAATGGAACGACACGAACCGCGTGTTTCCTGCGCGCCTTTGGATGCGACAATAGCAGGGCGGTAGTATTTCTCCGTCAGGCGTGAAGCCGCCAAACCCACGACACCCGCATTAAAGTCCTCATGCGCGGCAAAAAGCAGATAGGCATGCGGGTCTTCATTCATCACCATCTCTTCGGCTTGTTTTTGCATATCGCGTGTAATGTGTTGACGTTCACGGTTCTGCATATCGAGCATTTGAGCGAGTTCACCTGCGCGGAAAACATCGCTGGTGGTTAATAATTCAAATGCCGCGAGCGCTTCCTTTAATCTGCCAGCCGCGTTCAAGCGCGGACCTAGGGTGAATCCAATATGTCCGGCGTTGACCTTTGCCAGCACAAGTTCGGAAACTGCCGCAAGCGAGAACAACCCCTGGCGTGTGGTTTGCTGCATTTGCCTGAGACCTTTCCGCACCAGCGTGCGATTCTCACCGACCAGTGGGGCGAGGTCTGCGACGGTGCCAAGGGCGACGAGGTCAAGTAAATTATTTAGAATTCGACCATGGACTGTGGACGGTTGACCATCGTCCGTTGTCTGACGTCCATTGTCAAATAATGCTTCCGCTATTTTGTAGGCAATGCCAACCCCAGCCAGGTCTTTATCGGGATAAATATCGCCATGTTGTTTGGGGTTGATGACTGCAAGGGCTTGAGGCAGGTTTTCACCATCGGGGTGATGGTGGTCGCTGATAATGAGGTCCAGTCCGATCGAGCGAGCATAAAGTGCTTCCGATGGCGAGCGGATGCCGCAATCCACAGTGATGACCAGTTTCACACCATCGGCTTTGAGTTCATCCAATGCGTTGTTATTTAATCCATAGCCTTCTTCAAAGCGGTTGGGGATATAGCCGCGCACATCTGCATTTAATGTTTTCAAACTTTCTACCAGCAATGCCGTGGCTGTGACCCCGTCCACATCATAATCGCCGTAAATGGCGATGGGTTCATGATTTTGGATCGCAAATTGAATGCGCGTGGCTGCTTCGCGCATGCCGGTCATTTGAAAGGGATCGGTGTTGAAGTCCGGTTTGGCGTTGAGGTAGGCGCGCGCGTCCGCATCGCTGGCATAGCCGCGGTTGAAGAGGATCTGCCGTAAAACGGGCGGGAATGCCGAAAGAACAGAATCAGCTTCGGGCGTGATCTGAGGCGGGATGATCCAGCGTTTGTGATTCGGTGAGTCAGGTGTCATATAAAGAATGAGTATAAACGTTCCATCCAGCACATGGAAGGGTGTTGTATAATTTGATCATCCCATAAGGAGTTAATGATGAAGCCGCTGGAGACTGATGAAAAAATCGCCCTGGTGATGGTGTACACGCCCAATATGCTGGTGCGTGGAGAAGTTATCGTTAAAGAAAGTTTACGGGTGAGCATCTGGCTTCGGACACAGAGCATTTCGAATTATGTCCATATCCTCAGACCGCAGATCATTTTATTCGGCGGCGAGTCTCCCAAGACCCTTCAGTATTCAGAGATTTTTGTGCCGATTGTGAAGGTGCTGGCTTTTCATCTTGCGCCTCCCGCCCACGAGCCGCTGGATTATGAAGAAGATGAGGCCAACCGTATGATGCAGGCGGTTGATTTGATGGTGGGCACATTTTTAATGAAGGCGAAACTGCGTATCTCGACCCAGACGGATATGGCCACGAACCTGGATATTTCGAGCACTGCGTGGATGTCCATTTATGATGCCGCAGTCAGCAACCCGTATCTCCTGCAATTCAGTGTGCAGACGCCAATGCTTTTGGTAAACCCGGGCGGAGTCAGTATTGGATTGGCGTAGAAGTCTTTGCTCGAATGGAAATTACACTTACAACTCCCGCTTTGTTATTCCCAACAGTTTCATTACTGATGCTGGCTTACACCAATCGCTTTTTGACGCTTGCCACCATCATCCGCACTTTGCGTGATCGGTACAGCAAAGACCGCGAAGAGACCTTGGTCCGTCAAATCGCGAATCTGCGTTATCGCGTCCATCTCATTCGCAATATGCAGATCTTCGTTGGCGCGCTGGATTTACTGTTGATGGATATGGGGGAGGGTGCGGATATGACGCACCCTCTTTAATGGGCATGAAACTGCCTCCCTCGAAACACCTGTGTTGAGCAGCGTCGAAACAGGCACAACCCCCTGTGGGGAATCAACTTCCAATTAGGCGTGAAGCGGGTCTTCTTTACTTCTTCCTGATCATCTTTAAAAAGATGTCCACAACTTTGGGATCGAAATGTAATCCGGCTTGTTGGCGGATGTGTGCGGTAGTTTTTCTCTTTGTCCATGCGGGGCGATAGGGGCGGTCGGAGGTCAGCGCATCGAAGACGTCTACGACTGCGAAGATGCGCGCTGTCAGCGGAATTTCTTCCCCTTTCAATCCGCGCGGGTAGCCAGTGCCATCCCATTTTTCGTGGTGGCAATATGGGATGTCGAGCGCGGGTTGAAGATAGGCGATGGGGAATAACATTTCATAGGCTAATTGCGGATGCCGGCGCATCATCGTCCACTCCTCATCGTTCAATGCCCCGGTTTTACGCAGGATGTTATCCGGGATGCCCATTTTTCCAATATCGTGGAGCAGGGCGCCGCGGCGAATATGTTTCAGTTCAGACTTGTTTACTCCGAGGGCTTGCGCCAGTTGCAGGGTCAGGTTGGTGACGCGTTGGGAGTGGCCTTCGGTCTCTTTATCGCGCAGATCGAGCGCGCGCGACCAGCCTTCGATGGTGGCATCATACGCAAGGGTGAGGTCCTGCGCTTGCTGTACGGTTTGCAAATGCAGGGTGGAGCGATGAATGGCATTGGCGGCGATTTCAGCGAGCGATTCCAGCAGGCGGGATTCATCCGCGCTAAGAAATGATTTTTTCTTCCAGTTCAAAAACACTACGCCGATGGCGGATGTGGTCGTTCGGAGAGGAACGCAAGCGCAGGAAAGCGCGTCTCCCATCAACGCCTGGCATATCGCGTTTTTATGGAGTTCTTCGACTTGCGAAACATCCGGGATGAAAAGCAGCTTGCCGTTTTTCAAGACTTGCCACATCATGCCTGCGTCTGGGGGGCAGGTATCTCCTGTTGATGCGCTGGTTTCGCCGTGTAAGGCGGTAAATTTTAGTTCCTCGTTTTCAAGCTGAAGCAAAACTCCTGCGTCGGCTTTTAATCCCTCCACTGCTTTGGCGAGCAGGATGGGGGGGATGTCGTCGTATGACCCCGCTTTTCGCAAAGCAGATGATGTATCTGCCAAAATTTCCAATTCTTTGAATCTCTGGCGCAAACTTTCGTACAGACTGGCGTTCTGCAATGCCAGGGCTACAGGCGAAGCGATGGCGGTGATCAGGGGCAGGCGTTCAGGCTTGAAAAAATCAAATTCTTCGCTGAGAAGGTTTAGGACGCCGACAACCACATCCCCTGTTATGAGAGGGACCGACACGATGGACTTGACCGAGTCATCCAGGCCGGGGATGGAAACCCAAAACGGATCCTGCGAAACGTCCGGGACGATTGCCGCAGTGCGCGTTTGAACAACACGCCCGCTCACTCCCTGGCTGGTGTTCCAGTTCAGTCGCCGGTTAATGGCGCTTACCGTTTCGCGGTCGTATCCCGTTACAGCCAGGAGCCGCATGTGTTCGCTGTCATTCTCAACGATGAGAATATTCCCCCGGCTCACCCCCAAAGCATCGGTTGCCGCCTGCAAGGCGCGTTTGGCAACATCCTCAGGATCGAGATTTGTCGTCAGTTCCAAACTCAGGTGATACAGACGCGCCGTGTTGTGCTGCTCATTAGCCAGGCTCTCGAACAGGCGGGCGTTCTCGATCGCTACCGATATGTGCTGGGCAAGCGTGCCTGCCAGGCGCGCATGGGTTTCATCGAAGAAGTCCAATTGCGTGTTGTCCACTATCAACGCGCCGATCATGCGCTCGCGAGCCGCAATCGGCACGGCCAGGAAAGAACGCGTATGTTCCGCCCCCGGCACCCAGATCCAGCCTGGATGATCCCGCACGTCAGCGATGATGACTGGTTTAAGATCGCGGGCCATTTGCGCCAGGATGGGGCTTTTGGCCAGCAGGTCTGAGGACGCCTGGCTGGTGGATCTCTCGTCAATGTAACCGGCCCCGATGACCAGAGTCGGCTCACCTGTCTCGCTCATCAGGAGCACCGAGGCGGTGTCGTAGGTTAGCACGCGCTTGAGTTGGGCGAGAATCCGGCGCACCACCTCATCGAGGTTAAGAGTGCTGCTTACCGCTTGCGCGGCCTCGCGCAGTAACTCGGACTGTTCGCGGGCGATGCGTTCGGTATCGAACAGCCGCGCGTTTTCGATAGCAATCGACGCTTGTCCAGCAAGCGTGACAAAGAAATCAATTTCCTCGGAAAGGAATTCGTGACGCTCGCGCGTCGCCAGTTCCAATACGCCGATGATCGCGCCGCGCGCCTGCAGCGGGACAGCCAGATACGAGACGATCCCCAACCGCGCGGCGATGGAGCGCCGCGCGAAACGAGGCTCGGCGCTCACGTCCGGGATGGCTGCCGCCTCTCCGCTGTGCGCCACCTGCCCGGCGACGCCCTCTTTCACTTTGAGCAGCCCGTCAGCGAAGAATTCCCCATCCAGGCCGCGCCGCGCTGCGTAGCTCAGTTTGTGTGTGTTCGGGTTAATCAACGCTACGGCTGCCGCGTCTACCCGCAGCCGCTCGGTAACTTTCTCCAGGAGGGTATTGAGCCTTTCGTTCAACCCCAGTGAAGATGTGATGGCTACGTCAATGTCGTGCAGGGCGGTGATGCGCTCCAGGCGTTCGACGGCGCGCGTGTGTTGCCACGCCCGCCCGAGCGCCTGAGCGGTTTCGCTGGCGATGAGCGTGAGCAGGCGTGTTTCGTCGTAGTTCCAATGGCGCGGCGAACGGCTGTTGACGACCAGGCCCCCGATGACCTCGCCGCTCACGATCATGGGCGCGAGCATTGACGAGGCGATTCCTGCCTCCGTGATCCACGCGGGTTTGCCGAAACGCGTCTCGCGTGATTCGTCGGGGATGACCACTGGGGCGCGCGTCCGCAAGGCATAGGCCAGGCTGGTGTCGGCTGAGAGCGGCACATGCTGAGCCATTTGGAGAAGATCCGGCGGCCAGCCGATTGCCGCCTGCCCGGAGAAATCCTGCTTCTCCGGGTTAACCAGCGCGATGGCGGCAAACTCGACCTTGAGCGTATCGGCCGCCATGCGCGCCGCCGTGTCCATGAGAACCTGCGGCTCGCTCTCGCCGAGCAACGCCTGCGAGAGTTCCAGCAGCGCGGCTTGCTCCTCGATACGCTGTGTCTTGAGGCGCGCGTACAGCCGTGCCCGCCCGATTGCCACCCCGATCTGGTCGCCGACCGCGGTGAGCAGGCGCAGTTCGTCATCGCTGAAGGTGTGGCCGAGGGGCGTGGTGAGATTCAGGTTGCCCAGCGCCTGCCCGCCCAGGCACAGCGGTACCGCGGCGTGATAGCGCAGTCCGCGCGTATCGCCGCGCGCCTGCTGCAGCCGTTGGCATTCGAGGATGTTGACCGCGGTGGTCAGTTCCCCATTCAACAGTTTGCGCTGGCAGGTACAGCCGGGCCAGCGCATTTCCGCGCGGCCGTCGGCTTCCAGGGCCGGGGGCAGGTTGTGCGCGCCCGCCAGCGTAAAAGCGGCGTTCTCCTCTCCCGCTGCGGAGCCGTTACCCTGAAGGGGGCCTTCGACGAGCATCGTGACCCAGGCGGCTTCCGCGCCGGTGATCTCCGTCAGGAGCGGCAGCGCCTCGTCCAGCAGGGGGCCGATCTCGACGTGGCGGTTGGTGGCCTGCGCGACCTTGCTCAACGTCACGATCTCGTGCGTGCGCGCGGTCACGCGCGCGTCCAACTCGCCTGCCCAATGATCCAGTTCCGCCCACGAGGCGGCCAGGTTCTGCCGCATGTCGTCGAAACTGCCTGCCAGTCGCTTAATCTCCCCAGGTCCGGCGATTGATAAAGGTGTGTCCAGGTCTCCCTCACCAATGCGCTGGGCGGCGTCCCCCAATTGGCCAATGGGAAGCAGCAACCAGCGCTCGGTAAGAAAAAACACAGTGAATAGCAGCGCTACCGCCACCCCCAGGAAACCGATCTGGAGGGCTTGGGCTAACGCGACTTTGCGGCTTGCCTCGGTCTCATACAACCGCACGGCCTCGTCCATCTGCGCGAGAATCACGGGGGAGAGGCGTTTCACCTCGCCCACCGCCCCGGCAAAGGCAGAACTCTGCGGGTCGCTTTCAAGTACGACGTGAATCGCGCTGTGCATCTCTTCCCAATTGGTGCGCACCGTTTCGAGTTGGGCGAGGATTTTGAGGTCGCGCGTGTGGGGCAGGGTGACGGTCTGCTCGTCGAAGTAGGGAACCTGGCCTCCGGCGATCAGGCTGTCCAGTGTTTTCTCAAAGTATGCGTGGGCGGTATCGTGCAAATCTTCGTAATAGACCGGATTAGCGCTTACTTGAATGCCCAATACATCCAGCGTCATTTTCTGGATGAGCATACGTTGGCGGCCGGCCAGGTTGATGACGAGCGCATCGGCGCGCTGTGTTTGCAAGACCGCGAAGGTGACGCCGGTCGAGGCGGCGACGAGCAGGAGAAAACCGAGGAGGGCAGCCAGGCGGAGGCGGCGGATGGTCATG
>Ga0194120_10008900_pt1 | contig 12993 bp, 11 predicted proteins | sample TA2MahCa65mmetaG_FD_148642 | JGI IMG/M metagenome (GOLD analysis project Ga0194120, IMG submission 148642) | Freshwater microbial communities from Lake Tanganyika, Tanzania - TA2015019 Mahale Deep Cast 65m | ecosystem: Environmental > Aquatic > Freshwater > Lake | place: Tanzania: Lake... | reverse complement strand
CTCCTGCCGCGCGGCGCGCGCTTGGAGCTGTCGGTGCGCGCGCTCGGCCGCGACCCCGGCTCCGTGGAATGGGTGCAGGCCGACGGCACGCGCCGCGCGCTGTCGCGCAGCGGCCCGTCGCTGTATCGCACGAGCCTGATCGATGCGCGTCGCGGCGCGCAGGGCGCCGGCGAGCGGATCGAAGCCTGGGTCGTCGGCGGCGACGACCAGGACCGCCTGCCGCTGATTCGCGTCGAGATCGAAGAGCCGCCCGAGGTCGAGCGCCTCGCGCTCGCGGTGCGCCCGCCCGCCTACACGGGCGCGTCGCCCGAATTGCTGACGACCGGCAGCGCGCGCGTGCCGGCCGGCTCCAGCGTCAGCGTGCACGTCCTCTCGAGCACCGCGCTGACGCGCGCGCGCCTGCGCGACGAAGACTCCGGCACCGAGCACGAGCTCGCGCCGCAGCCTTTCCCGGCCCCGACCGATCGCCCGCGCGGGGCAGGCGCGACGACGTGGGCGGTCGAGCTCCCGGTCACGCACTCGCTGCGCTACCGGATCCTGCTCACGGATGCGCGCGAGCTCGCCAATCCGACGCCCGGCCTGCACACGATCGAGGCCCAGGCCGATCGCCCGCCGCGCGTCGAATGGCTGGGCCCGGACGGCGGGACTCGCATGGTCACGCCGCAAGGAGCACTGCGCCTGCGCGCGCAGGTCAGCGACGACTGGTACGTCGTGGACCTCGCCTACCAGTGCCAACGCCGCGGCGCCGTGGCCCCGCCAGGCGCAAGCGGGCCCGAGGCACCGCGCGTCGTGCTGGCCCTGGCACCGCCCGGCAGCCTGCCCGCGGGTGTGCCGGCCGAAGGGGCCCCCGGCCCGCGGCTGTCGCGCGCCCACTCCAGCACGCTGATCGAGCTCTCCGCGCTGCTGCCGGGCGCCGAGCTCGGCACGCAGCACGAGCTCGTGTTGATCGCGCGCGACGGCGCCGAGCCGGTCGCGCAACAGAACCGCTCGACGCCGCTGCGCCTGTCGCTGCTGAAGAGCGAGGAGCTGTTGCGCGATGTGCAGGGCGCGCTGGCGCGGCCGCGCACGCAGGCCGCGGCCCTGTCCAAGCGCATGCAGGAGCGCGCGACGCGTTACGACGAGCTGTTCGCCGCGCACACCGAGAGCAACACCTGGGAGGCGGCCGACCTGCAGGCCGCGCACGCGCTGTTGGCCGGTGTGCTGCGCAGCCGCAGCGACGCGAGTGCGCTGTTCCGCGAACTCGCCGGTCTGGCCGAGTGCGTCGTGTACGCGCGCGTCGACGAGGCCTCGTTGCCTTTGTGCGCGCGGCTCGACGAGGCCCAGGCCGCGAGCACCGCGGCCGGACCGGTGCGCGCGGCCTGGAGTTCGTTGTGCGAGCAGCGCAGGCAGAGCGGACTGGGCGACGGCGGCGCGGCCGCTCCGCTGGTCGATCTGGTCGGGCTGTGCCTGGAAATCGAGCAGCCGCACCTCGAACGCGCCGAGCAGGTGCTGCGTGCCGCGCTGGCCGGCGCGGACCCCGCCGCGCTGCACGGCGCGCTGAGCGAGGCCGCCGCCGCCGAAGCCGCCGCGCGCGCGCTGCTGGAGCGCGTGCAGGACGCGATCAGCGAATGGGACAATTACCAGGCCGTGATCGGCCTGACCCGCGACATCTTGGAGCGCCAGCGCGCGCTGCGCGAACGCACGCGCGGCGAGGCCTCGCGCCGCTAGCCCCGAGCCGAACGAACTCGCCATGCCCACCTGCCTCCGCTTCTGCTCGGTACGCGCGCTGGCGCGCGTGGCGCTGTTCTTGGTCGCCGCCTGCGGCGCGGGGCTCGCGCGTCCCTCCGCCCAGGCCCCCGCCGGCGAACCGGCCGCGATCTCCAACGAACAGAAGCTGCTCGAACACCAGTTGCAGCGGCTCGAGAAGACCATGCGCAACCTGCGCGATCGACTCGCCACCGAAGGTCGTCCGCGCGCGCTCGAGCTGCTCGACCAGGGACTCGCGCTGCTCGCCGAGCGCGACGCGGCGCTGGGCGGCCTGACGCTCGGCGAATTGATGAGCGAGTCGACGCGCCGAGCCGCGGAGAGCGAGCTGGCGCGTGCGCTCGAGCACCAGGAGGCCGTGGTCTCCCGACTCGATGCGCTGCTCGCTCTGCTGCTCGATCGCGCCTCGCTCGACAAGCTCGAGCAGCGCGCGGCCGACGCGGCCGCGCTGGCGCGCGACCTCGAGACGCTCAGCAACGAGCAGCGGGAACTGCGCGATCAGGCCCAGCAGGCCGCGCAGCAGGCGCTGGGACCGCAGGGCCAGGAACTGGCCGCGGAGCTCGAAGAGCTGGCGCGCGAGCAACGCAAGCTGCTCGAGGCGGGCCTGGCGCGCGCACGCGCCGACGGCTCGCTCGAGCGCGAGCAGCTGCAAGCGGCGCTGCAGGCCCTGCAGCGCGCGCAGGCCACGGATCACCAAGTGCTGCAGAGCCGCGATCCCGCGCGCGCCGCCGAGCTCGATGCGGCGCTGGCGGAACTGCGCACCGCCGGCGATCCGGCACAGGCGCGTCAGCGGCTCGAGGCACTGCGCGATGGAGGCGCGTCCCCCGACGCACCCCAGCCGCCCGATGCAAGGTCCGCCGGCGATCCGATCGCCAAGGCAGCCGAGCGGGCGCTGCAGGCGCTGGCCGAGAATCAAGACGCCGAGGCCGGACTGGAGGCAGCGCGCGATGCGTTGCGCGCGGCCGCTTCCGAACAGGCGCGTCTCGTGCCGATGCTGCGCGCGAGTCAGACGGCTCAGGCGCGCAGCGCGCGCGCACTGGCTCAGCAGGCGGCTTCGTCCAATGCGCTGGAACAGCGCGAGCGCGAACGCGCGGCAGCGGAGCTTGCGCAGGCTGCGACGCACATGGAGCGCGCCGGCGAGGCGCTGCGCGAAGGAGATGCACAGGCAGGAACCCAGGCCGCCGCCGAGGCCGAACAGGCCCTCGCGCGCGCCGCGGAAGCCATGGGCCAAGCCGCCCAGAAGGGCGCCGCTGCGCAGGCTGGCGCGGACCAATCGTCTCGACAAGCGGCTCAGCAGGCGGCCCAGCAGGCCGCGCTCGAACAGCGCGCGCAAGCCGCGGCCGCGCAGGCTCGGCAGGCCCAGCCGAGTGGGAATTCCGCCCCGCCCACCGGCGCCGACTCCGAACCGAGCGCCGCGCAGGCGCTCGAGCAGGCGCAGCAGGCGATGCAGGAGGCCGGTGCCGCGCTGCAGGAGCAGCGCGCGCAGTCCGCCGCCGCCGCGCAGGACCGTGCCGCCACCGCGCTCGACGAGGCGCGTCGACGCCTGTCCGAGCAAGCGCGCCCGCGCGATGCCGAGCAGCAGGCGCGCGCCGAGCAACTGGCGCGCGAGCAGCAGGAACTCGAGCGACGCATGCTCGAGCTGGCCGAGCGGATGCGCGACGACGCGCACGCGCGCAAGGCCGCGCAGCATGCCGAGCAGGCCGCCGGCGCGCTGCGCGCCGGACGCCCGCAGCAGGGTGCCGAAGAGGCCGAGCAGGCACGCCAGGAGCTCGAGCAGGCACGCGAGGAAGTGCGCGCGGAAGAGCGGCGCTACGAGCAGCTGCGCCAGGAGGAACTGCTGTTCCGCATGGCCGACGAGGTAGCCAAGCTCGTGCTGCGCCAGCGCGCGCAACTGGAGGAAACACGCGAGCTCCACAGCGAGCGTGCCGGCGCGGCCACGCCGTCGCGCGCCCAGAAGATCCGGCTGCGCAAGATCTCCGCCGAAGAAGCGCAGCTCGGCAAGAAGGCCGGCGAGCTCGCCGAGGCGTTGGCGGCCGAGCAGAGCCTGGTCTTCGCCGAAGCGCTGGCGGATGTGCGGTTGGACCTCTTGGACCTGGCTTCACGCTTGGGCGAAGAGGGTGACTGGGACAGCGGCGAGTTCGTCCAGGGGCTGCAGCAGCAGGTCGAGGAGCGGCTGGGCTGGCTGCAGCAGAGCCTGGCGACGGAACGCGATCGGCGCCGCAACGAATCCGAGCAGGGCAACCCGCCCTCCACGGAGGAGCAGCAGAAGGAGCGCCTGATTCCCGACGTGGCGGAACTCAAGCTGCTGCGGCAGCTCGAGCTCGACAACGCATCGCAGATCGAGAGACTCGTGCGGCGCTACCCCGAGCTGGCCCAGGCGGGCTCTCCCGATCCGCTGGTGTTGCGCGAGATCCAGCGTCTGGCCACGCGCCACGAGCGAGTGACCGTGCTGTTCGGAATCCTGCGCGCGCGCCTGAACCTGCCCGATCCCGACGACCTGCCCGCCGTGTCCGAGGATTCCACCAACGAGGAACCCCGATGATCCGCCCGCTGCTGTTGTGGCTCGCCTGCTCTTCCCTCGCTCCGCTCGCGCCGCAGGAACCGCCCGATCGAGACCAGCTCGAACAGCGCATGCGCGAGCTCGTGCGTGACGTCGAACGCAACCTGCGCGCGATCGACGTGGAGCTCTCCGACGCGGCCGCCGGCGAGACCGCGCTGGTGCCGCGCGACAGCGGACTGTCCAAGCTGCTCGAGCAGAGCCGGCAGAAGAGCAGCTCCGTCGTGCGCGACATCGACGAGATCCTCGAACTGGCCGCCCAGTTGGGGCAATCCAAGCCGCAGGGCGGCGGAGGCAGCGGGCGCGCTGGACAATCGCAGCAGCAGCAGCAGGGACAGCCGGAGCAGAACTCGGCGCCGCGACGCGACTCGCGCACCGAGCGCGAGCGCACTCCCGAGCGCGGCCAGCAGCCGACGGAACCCGAGGGCCAGGAGCCGCGCGACGGTCAGCCCCAGCCGGGAACCGAGCAGCAATTGCCCGGCCCCCAGATGCCGCCTCGCCCGCCCGGGGGAACCGCCGTGCCGGTGGTCGATACGCGCGAGGCCTGGGGCGAGCTGCCGGATCTGGTGCGCGAGGTCTTCCACGCACAGGGCTCCAGCGACATGCCCTTGCAGTACCGCGAGTGGATCGACGGCTACTGGGAGCGGCTGCGCGAGCAACCGCGCTGAACGACGTGTTCGCGTTGTCCACCTCCGTGCTGGCGCACGGGCTCCTCGCGCTGCTCGCCGAGGCGCCGACCGCCGCGCCACCGACGCGCGCCGAGCAGGCACCGCGCGCGGATTCCGGACCGGCGCTGCGCTCGCTCGATGCGCCGACCGAGCAGGCGTTGTCACGCGCCTTGGACTGGCTCGCCGCGCCCGCGACCGCGGGTCCCACGCTCGCGCTGCCGCTGGGCAAGCAGTCGGCGCCGGTCGGCGTGCACGCGCTGGCGATCCTGGCCTGGCTGGCCGGCGGCTCCACTCCGGGGCGCGGCCCGCATGGCGCCGCGCTCGATCGCGGCGTGGACTGGCTGTTGCGACAGGCCGACCAGCGTCCGGATTCGCCGACGCGCGGATACTTCCATGCCAGCGGCGACGAGGTCTCGCGCATGCACGGTCACGGCCTCGCCACGCTGGCGCTCGCGCAGGCCTGGTGTGTCGGACGCGCGCACCGGCGCGGCGAGGAGATGGGCCGTGCGCTGGTCGAAGCGGTGCGCTTGATCGAGCGCGCGCAGGGCACCGAGGGTGGTTGGGGCTACGACGCGCGCCCGCGTTTCGATCACGAGGGCTCGATCACGATCTGCATGGTGCAGGCGCTGCGCGCCGCGCACGACGCGGGCGTGCACGTGAACCAGGAGACGATCGCGCGCGCCGAGCGCTACGTGCTGGCCAGTCAGGACGAGGACGGCGCCTTCCGCTACATGCTGGGCGACCAGCGCCGCAGCGTCGCGTTGACGGCGGCCGCCATGTCCACGCTGAACATGGTCGGGCGCTACCAGGGCCCGGCGCTCGAGCGCGGCCTCGACGCGCTGCGGCGCGGGCTGCTGGCGCGCGAGTCCGGCGACGTGCTGCGCGCGCCCGGCCGGCCCGACGAGGAGATCCTGTGCCCGTTCTACGAGCGCCTCTACGTCGCGCAGGCCTTGTGGCAACTGCCCGACGAACGCGTGTTCGGCGATTGGAGCCGCCGCGAACGCGAGCGCCTGCTGGCCGACCAACAGCCCGACGGCCGCTGGCGCGACGAGCGTTTCGGCGACGCCTACGCGACCGCCGTCAACTGCCTGGTGCTGGCGCTGCCGCGCGGCTACCTGCCGGTGTTCCAGCGCTGAGCGCGCGCTCGAGCGGCGAACGGTACGCCGCGAGCTCGGCGCGCGCATAGCCGGCGGCCGCGAGCAGGGACTCGAGTTGCGGCCACTCGCCGCGCGCGCGCTCGAGTTCCTCGGCGCCGAACTCGACGCGCGCCAGCGGATGGTGATCGCGCACGCGCAGCACGCGATAGCCGCGCGCCTGGAGCAGGGCCTCGGCGCGTTCGACGCGCGCCAGTCGCTCGGCGCTGACCGGGGTGCCGATCGGAATGCGCGAGGCCAGGCAGGCCGAGGCGGGCTTGTCGGCCATCGGCAGCCCGTGCGCGGCCGCATAGCGCCGCACGTCGTCCTTCGTGAAGCCGCAGGCCGCCAGCGGCGCCAGCACCGCGCGCTCGACCGCGGCGCGCGCTCCGGGCCGCAAGTCGTGCGCATCGTCGGCGATCTCGCCGTAGGCGAGCGGCCAGGCCGAGTTCGAACGGGCCCAGGCGGCCATCGCGTCGAACAGCGCGCTCTTGCAGAAATAGCAGCGGTCGCCGCGATTCTCGACGTAACGCGGATCGGCGAGCTCGTCGGTCGTGACGACGATCAGCCGCGCGCCGATGCGCGCCGCGCCCGCGCGTGCCAACGCGAGTTCCGCGCGCGGCAGCGACGGCGAGTCGGCCAGCAAGCCCGCGCAGCGCTCCCCCAGCGCCGCGCGCGCAGCGTGCAGCAGCACGCCCGAATCGACACCGCCGGAGTAGGCGACCAGCAGCCCGGGCCGTGCGGCGAGCTCGGCCTGCAGCGCCGCGACCCGCAACTCGTGGCGTGCCTGCGCGTCCACGGCCCTACTTGCAGATCACCGGCTGCCCGGCCGAGAAGATCGTGCGCACGTGCCTGCCGCCGCCGATCAGCTCGCCGCCCAGCACCAGGCACGCGTCGAGCTCGACGCCCGCGCCGATCTTCGCCCCGGCATGCACGACGCAGCGTGACAGGCGCGCCGTCGGCGCCACCTCGGCTCCGTCCTGGACCAGGTTCGCGCGACCGCTCTTGCTGAGCACGTGCAGGTTGAGGTCGAGCAGATCGGACGGTGTCGACAGGTTCAGGTCCCGCTCGACCACCTCGGCCGGCAGGACACCGTAGCCGTAGTCGATGAAGATCTGGATCGAGTCGGTCAGCTCGTACTCGTCGCGCAGCGCCGTGCGCGGCGTGCGGCGCACCGCGTCGAAGATGTTCGGGTGGAACAGGTACAGCCCGCAGCCCTTGAGGTCGGTGCGCGGATCGCGCGGCTTCTCGATCACGCGCCGCACGAAACCGCGCTCGTCGAGGTCGACCGTGAAATTGCGCCGGATCGCGTCCTTGGACGGCTCGCGCTTGACGGCCAGCACGCCGTGCACGCCCTCGCGCCCGTACATTTCGAGCATCGAGCCGAGGTTGCGCGTCTCGAAGAAGATGTCACCCAGGAAGAGCAGGAAGGGCCGGTCCACGGCCGGCTCCAGCTGCCGCACCGCGTGCGCGATGCCCAGCATCGTCTCCTGCTCGACGTAGGACAGGCGCACGCCGAGCTTCGCGCCGTCGCCCAGCGCGGAAACGATCTGGTGTCCGAGGTGCCCGATCACCACGACGATGTCGCGGATGCCGAGCTCGCGCATCGCCTCGATCTGCCAGACCAGCAGCGGCCGATCGAGGATCGGCAGCATCGGCTTGGGCGTCTGCTGGCTGAAGGGTTGGATGCGCGTGCCCTTGCCGGCGGCCAGGATCACGCCTTGCAGCTCGGATCGGTTGGACGGAATGCGGCTCATCGGCGTCGAAACCTACCCCGCGCCGGCGCGCCGGTCCAATGCCGCGCCGATCACAGGTACAAACGCGTCTTCCGCACGTAGCCCTCGGCGCTGGCTTCGAGTGCAGCGAGCTCGGCCTCGCTGAGCGGGCGGATGACCTTGGCCGGCACACCCGCCACCAGCGTGCGCGGCGGCACGTGGAAGCCCTCGCGCACGACCGCACCGGCCGCCACCAGCGCCTGTGCGCCGATCACGCTGCCGCCGAGCAGCACCGCACCCATGCCGATCAGCGCTCCGGAGCCGATGCTCGCTCCGTGCAGCACGCAGCGGTGCCCGATCGTGACACCGTCGCCGATCACGTTCGGCACGCCGGGATCGGCGTGCACCATCGTCAGGTCCTGGATGTTGGTGCGCGCGCCGATGCGGATCGGCGCGTCGTCGCCGCGCAGCACGCAGCCGAACCACACGCTGGCGTCCGGGCCGAGTTCCAGCTCGCCGGTCAGCCGCGCGTCCGCCGCGCGGAAGGCCCCGCCGGGCAGCGCGATCATCAGGCCGGCTCGTGGAAAGAAGGTCATGCGCGGCTCCACGAGGCTAGAGCAACCACTGGCGCGCCTCCGGACAGTACAGCAGCACCGCCAGCACGCCGCCGTTCCACAGCGCGTGCACGGCCCAGGCCGCCAGCACGCGCTGCGTGCGCAGCATCACGCCGCCGCACACCATCGAGAGCACGAACAGTCCCGGCCACACATCCGCCGGCTGGTGCAGCACGGTGAACAGCAGGCTGGTCACGACCAGGCCGCCGCGATCACCGAAGTTCTGCGTGCACAGCGGCTGCAGGAAGCCGCGGAAGAAGATCTCCTCCAGCAGCGGCAGCGCGAGCACGGCCAGGAGCAGCGCCGCCAAGGCCCGCGGACCGCCCTGTTCGAGCAGTTCGAGCAGCCCGAGCAGCAGCGGTTGCGGCTGGAGCGCGTGGCCATAGAGCTCGAGCAGCCCGCGCGTCAGCTCACCCGCGCCGAGGATGGCCGGCAGCGCGAACAAGAGGGCCGCGCCGGCCGCGCCGAACGCGCGCGGGTGTCCGCCCGCGTGGAAGCCCAGTGCGCGCCAGCCCTCCGGCTGCATGCGCCGGCACACGGCGGCTGCATAGCCGAAGGCGGCCAGGCCGCCGGCCAGCGACAGGAGCGGCGCGCGCAGCGCGAATTCCGGCAGCAGCGCGCCGCCCAGCGCGGGCACGCCGGCATACAGCAGAAAGGCCACCACGGCCTTCGCGAATCCGTAGCGCAGGAAGTACGGATTGCGGCCGGGATAGATCCGGCGCACGAGCAACAGTGCGACGGGCAGCAGCACGAGGCCGGCGGCGAAGAGCGCCAGGCCGATCGTCAAGCGGGGCGGTAGGGACAAGCGGAGATCGGTGCGGCCGAGGGGACGGGGGGGAACGACGCGGATCAGGTCGGCGACGGGCTCGCGCCCGCGATGCGGCCGTCGACGGGCGAGGACGCGTTCGCGTACAAGCGGCGCGGGATGCGACCGGCCAGGAAGGCGGCGCGCCCGGCGCGGCAGGCATCGCGCATCGCTTCGGCCATCAAGACGGGATCGCGCGCCAGCGCGATCCCGCTGTTCAGCAGCACGCCTTCGACGCCCAGTTCCATCGCCAGCGCGACGTCGCTGGCGGTGCCGACGCCGGCATCGACGATCACCGGCACGTCGACCAGTTCGAGCAGGATCCGGATCGCGTTCGGGTTCAGCACGCCCTGGCCCGAGCCGATCGGCGACCCGGCCGGCATCACGGCCGTCGCGCCGGCCTCGACCAGTCGCACGCCCAGGCGCGGATCGTCCGACGTGTAGACCAGCGTCTCGAATCCCTGCGCCGCGAGCTCGCGCGTCGCCTCGAGCGTGCCGAGCGGATCGGGCAGCAGCGTGCGCTCGTCGCCGAGCACCTCGAGCTTGACCCAGCGCACGCCCAGGATCTCGCGCGCCAGGACGGCCGTGCGGATCGCGCTGGCCGCGTCGTAGCAACCGGCCGTGTTGGGCAGGATCCGGTAGCGCGCGCGGTCGATCGCATCGAGGATCGACGGCTCCCCGAGCGCGGGCAGGCGCCGCACCGCGACGGTCACGCAGTCGGTGCCCGAGCGCTCCAGTGCCGCGCGCGTCTGGGCCAGGTCGCGGTACTTGCCCGTGCCCACCAGCAGCCGCGAGGCGAGCTCGAGCGAGCCGACTTTCAGCCTGTCCGGGGCGGGAGTTGCGGAGTTCATCGAGGCCTGCGAACCGGGGAGGATACCGCGAATCAGCCGCCGCCGACCAGCGTGACGATCTCGATCTCGTCACCCGCCGCCAGCCGCGCCGCGGCGTGCTCGGCGCGCGGGACCAGCCGCCGATTGCGCTCGACCGCGACCAGCTCCGGACGCGCGACCAGCTCGCGCACCAGCTCGGCCACCGTGCAGCCGTCGCGCACGTCGCGCGCGGCCCCGTTGACCAGGATGCGCAGGCTGCCGCCGGCGGCTGCGGCGCTCATGCGTGCACCCTCAGGAACACGCACTTCAGGTACCAGCTCTCGGGCAGCGCGAGCAGCACCGTGTGGTCGCTCGCCGCGCCGCGAACCTGCTCGAGCACGACGCGCCGGCCGCTGTCGACCGCCGCGGCGCGCAGCACGTCCAGGAACTGCGGAAGTTGCACGTTGTACGAGCAACTGGCGCTCACCACCAGGCCGCCTTCCGTGCAGATCGAGAACGCGCGCCGGTTGAGCTCGCGATAGCCGCGCAGGGCTCCCTCGACCTCTTCCTTGCGCTTGGCGAAGGCCGGCGGATCGACGACCACGACGCCGAAGCGCTCGCCCGCCTCGGCCAGCCGGCGCAGCTCCTGCGCGGCGTCGGCGCGCACGAACCGGCAGCGCTCCAGCAGCCCGTTGCGCTCGGCATTGTCACGCGCGCGGTCGAGCGCGCGCTGGTTCTGATCGACGAACACCGCTTCGCGCGCGCCGGCGCGCAACGCGTGCAGGCCGAAGAGGCCGTCGTAGCAGCACACGTCGAGCACGCGCTCGCCGCGCGCGCCTGCCGCGGCCAGGCGGCGATTCTCGCGCTGGTCCAGGTAGTGACCGGTCTTGTGCCCGCCGAGCACATCGACCAGGTAGCCGAGGCCGTCCTCGCGCACGGTAACCGGTTCGCAGGGCGTGCCGCGCAACCACTCGACGCGCGGCTCGAGCCCCTCCAGGCGCCGCGCCGGCGCATCGGAGCGGTCGAGCACCGCGCGCAACGGGAAGGGCAGCGCCGTTGCGAAGGCCTCGATCGCGCGCTCGCGGAGCTTGTCGGCGCCCAAGGTGCCCGACTGCAACACCAGGATGTCGGCGTAGCGATCGGCGATCAGGCCCGGCACCAGATCGGCATCCCCCGCCAGCAGGCGCTCGGCGCCGGCAGGATCCAGCAGCCCCTGCCGCGCGCGCTCGCCCACGGCCTGTGCCACGCGGCGCTCGAGCCAGTCCGCCGGCGGTGCCGCCGTGCCGCGCGCGACGCTGCGCAGCGCGATCCGCGACTGCGCCGAGTAGAGCGCGTGACCGAGCACGCGGCCATCCGGCGCCGCGAAGGCCGCCAATTCCCCGGCCTGGGCCTGCCCCGATGCGATGTCGTTCGCGTAGATCCACGGGTGGCCGCTCTCGGCCCAACGGCGGCCGCGGCCGGTGAGTACCAGCGTTTGCATGCGTGCCGCGCGCGCGGCGCGGACCCCGGGCATCGTCGCACATCGGGTCCCGCCCTTGCTACTCGCGCCCGTGCTGCCGCACACTCCTCTGCAGATGGAGACGCACGATACGCCGGCGCCGCGTGACGCGCACGCAGAGACCCCGGAGCCGCCGCAGAGCAGCGCGCTGCGCGTGCTGCTGGTCACGTCGCGCCTGCTCGACAGTGCCGGCGGGCGAGCCTGCACCGACCTCGCGCTCGGCCTGCGCCGCGAGGGCTTCGAGCCGGTCGTGTGCTGCTACGCCGGCTGGGGACCGCTGGCGGCGGAACTGGCCGAAGCGGGTGTCGAGATCTTCCCGCTGCGCAAGCGCGACGGCGCCGATCCCCTCTTCGCGCTGGCCCTGTCGCGCGAGCTGGCCGCGCGGCGCATCGACGTGATCCACAGCTTCAACGCGCGCCGCGCCTATGTGCTATCGGTCGCCGCCGGTTTCCTGGCGCGCACGCGCGTCGGCGTCGCGACCTTCCGTGAGGCGCCCCCCTCGGGCTCGCCGCTGCTGACCACGGCCGGGCGCCTGTGCGGCGAGATCGTCGGCGCGCTGGTCGCCACGAGCGAGGAAGTGCACGAGGCACTGCTGCGCGCGCGCTGGGTTCCGCCGCGCAAGACGCAGGTCGTTCCCGACGGCGTCAATCTGCAGCGCTTCGAGACGCGCGCGCGGCGCGATCCGGCGCGCGCCCACTGGCGCCTGGGAGAGCGCGAGCTCGTCGTCGGCGCGGTGATCCCGCCGCCGCGCGAGCACGAAATGCCGTTGCTCGAGGCCGTGCAGCAGGAGCTGGCGCGGCGCGTTGCCGGCGTGCGCTTCGTCGTCAGCGGACGCCACGGCGGGAATCAGCGCTGGCAGGCGCTCGGCCCGTTCACCGATTCGCCGGCCTTCTACGCGGCGATCGATGCGCTGTTGATCCCCGGCGCGCGCCGCTTCGTGCCGCTGACACTGCTCGAGGCGCTGGCCGCGGGCGTGCCGGTCGCCGCTGGCCGCCCCGAGGGGGAGACCGAGCTCTCGACGCGCGGACCCTGGGCCTTTGCCAGCTTGTCGCAGGCCAATCCGGTCGCGCTCGCGCGCAATCTCGAGAAGCTGCTGCGCGAACCGGAGGAGGCGCGCCTGCTGGTGCGCGAGGGCAAGAACTGCGTGCGCGACGACTACTCGCTCGCTGCGCACGTGCACCGCATCGCGAACCTCTATCGCGCGGCCTGAGCGCTGCGCGACCTCAGCGCGCGGCGGAGCTCGACGCGGTCAGCTGCAGGAAGCGCGCGCTGCTGCGCAGGCTGCGCAGATCGGGATCCTCGCGCGCCCAGGCCTGCTGCCGCTCCAGCGCGCCCGGGCTGTGATTGGCGGGCGCCAGCTCCAACTCGAGGAACTCCAGGGCCTGCGCAGGCTCGCCGAGCAGCGCGTACGTGCAGGCGAGGTTGTAGTAGTGGCGCGGCTCGACCACGAC
>Ga0194120_10008898_pt1 | contig 12998 bp, 8 predicted proteins | sample TA2MahCa65mmetaG_FD_148642 | JGI IMG/M metagenome (GOLD analysis project Ga0194120, IMG submission 148642) | Freshwater microbial communities from Lake Tanganyika, Tanzania - TA2015019 Mahale Deep Cast 65m | ecosystem: Environmental > Aquatic > Freshwater > Lake | place: Tanzania: Lake... | reverse complement strand
CCGCGGATGATGTGGTAGCGCACGCCGGGGAGGTCCTTCACGCGGCCGCCGCGGATGAGCACGGAGCTGTGCTCCTGCAGGTTGTGGCCCACGCCCGGGATGTACGAGGTGACCTCGATGCCGTTGGTGAGGCGAACACGCGCCACCTTGCGCATCGCGGAGTTCGGCTTCTTCGGCGTGGTGGTGTACACGCGCGTACACACGCCCCGCTTCTGGGGGCATTCCTTCAGCGCGGGTGAGGCGCTCTTGTGCGCGACCTTACGGCGGCCTTGGCGCACAAGCTGGTTGATCGTCGGCATCGAGTCCTTCTGGGGGGGTGGGGTTCGACGGGCGCGGCCTATTACCTGCGCCCGTCGCGGTGTCAAGCGGCGGCTAGATCGCTTCCTCGCTGTCCTCGGCGCCGGCCATCGCCCGGTCGGCGACCATCATCCCGAGCTTCTGGTAGGCGGCGAAGCCGGTACCGGCGGGGATGAGACGGCCCATGAGGATGTTCTCCTTGAGGCCGCGGAGGCGGTCGGTGCGGCCGTTGATGGCGGCCTCGGTCAGCACGCGCGTGGTCTCCTGGAAGGAAGCCGCGCTGAGGAAGCTGTCGGTGGAGAGCGAGGCCTTGGTGATGCCGAGCAGCAAGGGCTCGATCTGGGCGGGCTTGCCGCCGTTGTTCACCACCTGCTCGTTCTCCTCGTCGAGCTTCCACTTCTCCACCGGCTCGTCGGCCAGGAAGTTCGTGTCGCCCGGCGTCTTCACGCGCACGCGACGGAGCATCTGGCGGACGATCACCTCGATGTGCTTGTCGTTGATCTTGACGCCTTGCAGGCGGTAAACCTCCTGGATCTCGTCGACCAGGTAGTTGGCCAGCTCGTTCTCGCCCTTGATCTTGAGGATGTCGTGCGGGTTGGCGGCGCCGTCCATCAGCGGGTCGCCGGCGCGCACGTAGTCGCCCTCGTTGACCGTGATGTTCTTGCCCTTCGGGATGAGGTATTCCTGGGCGCTACCGTTCTCGGCGGTGACGACGATGCGGCGCTTGCCCTTGGTGTCCTTGCCGAAGGTGATGGTGCCGTCGACCTCGGTGATGATGGCGACTTCCTTCGGCTTGCGGGCCTCGAAGAGCTCGGCCACGCGGGGGAGACCGCCGGTGATGTCCTTGGTCTTCATGGTCTCGCGGGGGATCTTCGCGAGCACGTCGCCCACCTGGACGTCGGCGCCCTCTTCCACCTCCACCTTGGTGCCGGCGGAGAGGAAGACACGCAGCTTCTGCTTGCCCTTGGCGCCCGGCTCCTTCACCACGATGCGGGGACGCTTCTCGGTGTCGGAGAAGTTCTCCACCTCGCGCGACCGGCGGCCGGTGAGGGTGTCGGTGGACTCCTTCACCACGCCGTCGAAGTCCTCGAAGGCCACGACGCCGCCGTCGTTGGCGAGGATCGGCGTGTTGAAGCCGTCCCACTGCGCCACGCGGGTCTTCGCGGCGGCGCGGTCGCCGTCCTTCACGAGCAGGTAGGCGCCGTAGGGGATGCCGTACTTCTCGCGCTCGCGACCCTTGTCGTCCACGACCTTGAGCTCGCCGTTGCGCGAGGTCACCACGGTGCGGCCGTGGCGGTCGGTGGTGGTGAGCAGCGCGTCGCTGTACTTGATCGTGCCCGTGGTCTTGAGCTCGAGGTACGACTGGGTGACCTCTCGCGACGCGGCACCGCCGATGTGGAAGGTGCGCATCGTGAGCTGGGTGCCCGGCTCGCCGATGGACTGGGCCGCGATGACGCCGATGGCCTCGCCCACGTTGACCAGCGTGCCGCGCGCCAGGTCGCGGCCGTAGCACATGGCGCACACGCCCCAGCGCATGTCGCAGGAGAGCACCGAGCGGATCTTCACGCGGTCGGCGCCGGCGGCGACGATGCGCTCCACGGCGGCCTCGTCGATGAGACCGTTGCGCGGCACGAGGATCTCGTCGCTGTACGGGTCGAGGATGTCCTCGCTCGCCACGCGGCCGAGAACGCGCTCGCCCACGTGCTCGATGACCTCGCCGCCTTCGATGAGGGAGCGGATCTCCATGCCACCGCGAGTGCCGCAGTCCTTCGCGGTGACGATCGTGTCTTGCACGACGTCGACGAGGCGACGGGTGAGGTAGCCGGAGTTGGCGGTCTTGAGCGCGGTGTCGGCGAGGCCCTTGCGCGCGCCGTGCGTCGAGATGAAGTACTCGAGCACCGTGAGCCCCTCGCGGAAGTTCGAGGTGATCGGGTTCTCGATGATCTCGCCGCTCGGCTTGGCCATCAGGCCTCGCATGCCGGCGAGCTGCCGGATCTGCGTGGTGGAGCCACGGGCGCCTGAGTCGACCATCATCCAGATGGCGTTGAAGCTGTCTTGCTCTTCCAGCTTGCCCGTCTCGGGGTTGACGATCTTGTCGAGCTTGATGTTGCTGATCAGGCGCTTGGAGATCAAGTCGGTGACGCTCGACCAGAGGTCGACCACCTTGTTGTAGCGCTCCTTGATGGTGATGAGACCGTCGGCGTACTGGTTCTCGGTGTCGCGCGCTTCCTTGGCGGCCTTCTCGATCTCCACCGACTTGTCCTCGGGGATCTTCATGTCGTCGATGCACACCGAGATGCCGGCGGCGGTGGACATGCGGAAGCCCATCTGCATGAGCGCGTCGGCCATGAGCACCGTCTTCTTGGCGCCGGCCACGCGGTAGCAGCGATCGATGAGCTCGCCGAGCTGCTTCTTGCCGAGCGCGCGGTTCGCGAGGCTGAAGGGGATCTCGCGCGGCACCACGTTGGCGAAGAAGAGCACGCGGCCCACGGTGGTATCCACCATCTCGCCCTTGCCCTCGAGGCTGTCGCCGCCGTCGAGGCTGAGCGGCACCTTGCCCTCGAAGCCGAAGAAGCCGGCCGGGGCGACCACGAGCACGAGGTCGTCCTCGAACTTGGCGCGAAGCGCCGCCACGCCCTTGCGGAGCAGCTCGAGGCGACGGGCGGTGTTGAGGCGCGCGTCGATCACCACCTCGCCGCCCTCGCTGGGGAGGCTGCAGCTGAGCACGCCGATGACGCGCGAGTTGCCGCGGAGCTTCGGCAGGCGGTAGGCCTTGACCACCAGCTCGGGGCCGGCGTCGAGGTCGATCGCGTCGCCCTCGAACTCGCCGGCGCCGTCGACGGCCGGCTTGGACTTGCCCGCGCCGTGACCGGCGACGAAACGCAGGCCCTTGCCGCCGGGGAGCTTGCCGCCCTGGTGGTGGAAGCCCACGGTGGCGAAGGCGTCACCGTCGACCTTGGCGCCATCGACGCTCACCGCGATGTCGCCGCCCACGCTGGCCACGTCGGCCACCACGGTGTTCTCGGCGTGGCGCGTGGTGGCGCCGCGGTGCACGTGCCAGATCTCACGCGAGTCGGCGGACACGTCGACGCCCACGAGCAGGTGCGCATCCTTGAGTTCCGGGATGCGCTCGTGCAGGCGGCTCTCGAGGCGCATCGCCGGGAGGCGGACCTTGATGGGGGCCTGGAGGTGAACCTCGCCGGCGTCGTAAGCGCACTCGACCTCGGCGGGGTCGCCGAAGCTGCGGCCGTGACCCTTCGCGTACTTGCGGAGGCGGGTCATGTAGTAGCAGCCGAGCACCACGTCCTGGCTGGGCTGGATGATCGGGCGACCCGAGGCGGGGCTGAGGATGTTGTTGGTCGACATCATCAGCACGCGGGCCTCGATCTGGGCCTCGATGCTCAGCGGCACGTGCACGGCCATCTGGTCGCCGTCGAAGTCGGCGTTGAAGGCGGTGCAGACGAGCGGGTGGAGCTGGATGGCCTTGCCCTCGATGAGCACCGGCTCGAAGGCCTGGATGCCGAGGCGGTGGAGCGTCGGAGCGCGGTTGAGCATGACGGGGTGCTCCTTGATCACCTCGTCGAGCACGTCCCACACCTCGTTCTCCTCGCGTTCCACCATCTTCTTCGCGGCCTTGATGGTCGTGACGAGGCCACGCTCCTCGAGCTTGGCGTAGATGAAGGGCTTGAAGAGCTCGAGCGCCATCTTCTTCGGAAGGCCGCACTGGTGCAGGCGCAGCTCGGGACCGACGACGATGACCGAGCGGCCCGAGTAGTCCACGCGCTTGCCGAGCAGGTTCTGGCGGAAGCGGCCGTGCTTGCCCTTGAGCATGTCGGACAGCGAGCGGAGCGCGCGCTTGTTGGGGCCGGTGAAGACCTTGCCGCGGCGGCCGTTGTCGAACAGGGCGTCGACGGCCTCCTGCAGCATGCGCTTCTCGTTGCGGATGATGATCTCGGGGGCGTTGAGATCGTGCAGCCGCTTGAGACGGTTGTTGCGGTTGATCACGCGGCGGTAGAGGTCGTTCAGGTCGCTGGTGGCGAAGCGGCCACCGTCGAGCGGCACGAGCGGGCGCAGGTCGGGCGGGATCACCGGCACCACCTCGAGCATCATCCACTGGGGCAGGTTGCCCGAGGCGTGGAAGGCCTCGACGATCTTCAGGCGCTTGGCGATCTTGCGGCGCTGCGCTTCACTCGTCGTGTCGCGCATCTGCTGGCGCAGGCTCTCGGAGAGGTTGGCAATCTCGAGCTTCTTGAGCGCATCGCGGACCACCTCGCCGCCCATGCCCACCTCGAAGCTGCCGTACCCGTAGGTGCGGATGGCCTCCTGGTAGTCTTCCTCGGAGAGGATCTCGCCTTCCTTCAGCGAGGACTCGCCGGGGTCGGTGACCATGTAGCTCTCGCAGTACAGCACCTTCTCGAGGTCCTTCAGGGACACGTCGAGCAGGTTGCCGATGCGGCTCGGCAGGCTCTTGAGGAACCAGATGTGGGCCACCGGCGTGGCCAGCTCGATGTGACCGAGGCGCTCGCGACGCACCTTCGCCTGGATCACCTCGACGCCGCACTTCTCGCAGGTGATGCCGCGGTGCTTCATGCGCTTGTACTTGCCGCAGATGCACTCGTAGTCCTTCACCGGGCCGAAGATCTTGGCGCAGAAGAGGCCGTCACGCTCGGGCTTGAAGGTGCGGTAGTTGATGGTCTCCGGCTTCTTCACCTCGCCGTGCGACCACGACCGGATCTTCTCCGGCGAGGCGAGCGAGATCTTGACGGCGACGTACTGGAGCGGGTTCTTGGGCTTCTCGAACAGGTTGTAGACGTCCTTCACGAGAACTCCGAGGCTGTAGGCTTTAGGCGGTAGGCGATAGGCGGTTGGGAAAGTCGGGGGACGACGGCTAGCTCTGGCGCAGCACGTCCTTGTCCTCGACCAGTTCCACGTCGAGCGCGAGCGACTGGAGCTCCTTCACGAGCACGTTGAAGGACTCGGGCAGGCCGGCCTCCAGCACGTTCTCGCCCTTGACGATCGACTCGTACATCCGGGTGCGGCCCAGCACGTCGTCGCTCTTGACGGTGAGGAACTCCTGCAGCGAGTAGGCGGCGCCGTAGGCCTCGAGGGCCCAGACTTCCATCTCGCCCAGACGCTGGCCGCCGAACTGGGCCTTGCCGCCGAGGGGCTGCTGCGTGACCAGGCTGTAGGGCCCGATGCTCCGCGCGTGGATCTTGTCGTCGACGAGGTGGTGGAGCTTCAAGACGTACATCACGCCCACGGTGACGTTGTTGGCGAAGGAATCGCCGGTACGCCCGTCGTAGAGGATGGTCTGCCCGTGGCGGTTGCGGCCGCCGACCTCGAGGGCGTCCTTGATCTCCGACTCGTCCGCGCCCGAGAACACCGGCGTGGCGACGGTCACGCCGCGGCGGTACTTCTCGGCGAAGATCTTGAGATCGTCGTGAGAGGCCTTGGCGATGAAGCCGAGAACGTCGGTCTGGCCGGCGAAGCACTTGGTCAGGTACTCGCGGAGCACCTCGACGCCGTACTGCTCGTCGAGCATCTCGCCGATACGACGACCCATGCCCTTCGCGGCCCAGCCGAGGTGGGTCTCGAGGATCTGGCCCACGTTCATGCGCGAGGGCACGCCGAGGGGGTTGAGGACGAGGTCGACCGGGGTGCCGTCTTCCAGGTAGGGCATGTCCTCGATCGGCAGCACCTTGGAGATGACGCCCTTGTTGCCGTGGCGGCCGGCCATCTTGTCGCCGACGCTCAGCTTGCGCTTGATGGCGACGAACACCTTCACCTGCTTGATCACGCCGGGGGGAAGCTCGTCGCCCTTCTGCAGGCGCTCGACCTTCTCCTTGTAGCGCTTGCGGATGTCGTCTTCCTTCTCGCGCACCTTGTCGACCAGCGCGAAGATCGCGTCCTGGACGGCGTGATCGCCATCCACCTGGATGCGCTCGTACTGGTCGAGGTTGAGACGCTTCACCAGCGCCGGCGTGAACTCGTCACCACGCGACACCACCTCGGCGCCGGTGTTGTCGTCGAGCACGCGGCTGGCGGACTTCTTGCCACGCAGGAGCTTGGCGAGGCCGCGGGCGGCCGACTCGCGAACGGTGCGCAGGCGCTCGTCGCGGTCGCGGTGGATGCGGGCCACCTGGTACGCCTCGATCTCCATCGCGCGGGTGTCCTTCTCCACGCCCTCGCGGGCGAGCACCTGGGCGCCGATGACGGTGCCTTCGACGCCGGGGGGCACGCGGAGGGAGGTGTCCTTCACGTCGCCGGCCTTCTCGCCGAAGATGGCGCGGAGGAGCTTCTCCTCGGGAGAGAGCTGCGTTTCACCCTTGGGGGTGATCTTGCCCACGAGGATGTCGCCCGCCTTCACCTCGGCGCCGATGCGCACGATGCCGGCGTCGTCGAGGTTGGCCAGGGCCTCCTCGCCGACGTTGGGGATGTCGTGGGTGATCTCTTCCTTGCCGAGCTTGGTGTCGCGCGCGGCGATCTCGAACTCCTCGATGTGGATCGAGGTGAACCAGTCTTCCGCCACGAGGCGCTCGGAGATGAGGATCGAGTCCTCGAAGTTGTAGCCCTGCCAGGGCATGAACGCGACGACCGCGTTCTGGCCGAGGGCGAGCTCGCCGCACTCGGTGGCCGGGCCGTCGGCGAGGACCTCGCCCTTCTGCACCCGGTCGCCGATCTTCACCACCGGCCGCTGGTTGCTGCAGGTGTTCTGGTTGGAGCGGGTGAACTTGGTGAGGTTGTAGATGTCGACGTCGTCGCCGATGCCCTCGACGCTGTCGTCTTCGCTCTTGACCACGATGCGGCCACCGTCGACGTACTCGACCACGCCACTGCGGCGCGCGGTGGTGGTGACGCCGGAGTCGCGCGCCACGATGTCTTCCATGCCGGTGCCGACGAGCGGCGCCTCGGTGCGGACGAGCGGCACCGCCTGGCGCTGCATGTTGCTGCCCATGAGCGCGCGGTTGGCGTCGTCGTTCTCGAGGAAGGGGATCAGCGAGGCCGCGACCGACACGAGCTGGTTGGGCGACACGTCTTGCAGGGTGACCTGCTCGCGCGGCACCACCGCGAACTCACCGGCCTTGCGGGCGGGAACCGCCTCCTCGCTGAGGTGACCGTCGGCGCCGGGCAGGCTGGTGGCCTGCGCGATGCTGTGGTGGAGGGGCTTGCCGTCCTTGGTGAGCACCACCTTGCCGTCCTTCTGGACGAACTCCTCGTCGAGCGCCGTGAAGTAGCGGATCTCCTCGCTCGGCTTGCCGTCCTTCACGATGCGGTACGGCGTCTCGATGAAGCCGTACTCGTCGACGCGGGCGTAGGTGGAGAGCGACGCGATGAGGCCGATGTTCGGGCCTTCCGGCGTCTCGATGGGGCAGATGCGGCCGTAGTGCGTGGGGTGCACGTCGCGCACGTCGAAGCCGGCGCGCTCGCGGTTGAGACCGCCGGGCCCGAGGGCCGAGAGGCGACGCTTGTGCGTGACCTCCGACAGCGGGTTGTTCTGGTCCATGAACTGGGAGAGCTGCGAGCTACCGAAGAACTCCTTCACCACCGCGCTCACCGGCTTGGCGTTGATGAGGTCGGCCGGCGTGAGCGCCTCGATCTCCGAGAGGCTCATGCGCTCCTTGATCGCCTTCTCCATGCGGACCAGGCCCACGCGGTACTGGTTCTCGAGCAACTCGCCCACGGCGCGCACGCGGCGGTTGCCGAGGTGGTCGATGTCGTCGACCTCGCCCTTCTTGTTCTTGAGGTTGATCAGGTACTGGACGACCTTGAGGATGTCCTCGCGGGTGAGGGTCACCTGCTCGAGCGGGAGGTCGATGTTGAGCTTGTGGTTGAGCTTCTTGCGGCCGACCTTGCTCAGGTCGTAGCGCTCGGCGTTGAAGAACAGGTTGTGGAAGTGGGCGTCGGCCGCGTCGTAGGTGGGCGGGTCGCCCGGGCGAAGGCGACGATAGATCTCGATGATCGCCTCTTCCTTGGTGGTGATCTTGTCGACGAGGAGGGTGTCGCGCAGGAAGCTGCCGACGAACTTGCCGTCGATGTAGAGAACCTCCACCAGGTCGATGCCGCGGGCCTCGATCTCCTTGAGGTGGGCGGCGGTGATCTCCTCGTTGCACTCGACGATGATCTCGCCGGTGTTCATGTCGACGACGTCGTACGACGAGATCTTGCCGGCGAGGTCGTCGAAGGACACGGGCACCACGCCCACCTCGACTTCCTGCTCGCGGCCGTCGGCGATGGTGATGCTGCGGCGCATCATGCCGGCGTCGCGCATCTTCTTCTGCGCGCCCTTGTTGAACTTGGCGCCCTGCTTCACGAGGATGTCGCCGCTCGGGCCCACCACGTCTTGCTGGGCGAGCTGGATGTTCAAGAGGTCGAGGCTCGACTCCTTCTTCCAGTTGCCGTCGGCATCGCGGAACACCCGCTCGCGCTGGTAGAAGTGGTTCAGCAGGTCTTCGGTGGAGTAGCCGAGCGCGCGGAGCAGCGTGGTGGCCGGCAGCTTGCGACGGCGGTCGATGCGGACGTAGAGGATGTCCTTGGTGTCGAACTCGAAGTCGATCCAGGAGCCGCGATTGGGGATGATGCGCGCGGAGAAGATCATCTTGCCGCTGCCGCCGGTCTTCGACGGGGTTTCATCGAAGAAGATGCCCGGCGAGCGGTGGAGCTGGCTGACGATGACGCGCTCGGTGCCGTTGACGATGAAGGTGCCGTTCTCCGTCATCAGCGGGATCTCGCCGAAGTAGACGTCGGACTCCTTCATGTCGTAGGGCTTGCGCTTGCCGGTGTCGGGGTCGACCTCCCACACCACCAGGCGCACCGTCACCTTCAGCGGCGCCTGGAAGTTCATGTTCTTCTCGCGGCACTCCTCCACGTCGTACTTGGGGGTTTCGAGCTCGTAGGAAACGAACTGGAGCTCCGCCTTGTTGGAGAAGTCCTTGATGGGGAAGACGCTCTTGAACACGGCCTGGAGGCCGATGCTCTTGCGCTCCGCCGCAGGCGTGTTCACCTGGAGGAACTGGTCGTAGGACTCCTTCTGGACCGAGATCAGGTTCGTGACCGGCACCACGGGGGTCTTGCTGTAGGTGCGGCGGAACCGGTAGTTGTTCGCGAGCAGGTCGGCCATCGGAGACTCCTACGGGATGTGTTTGACAGCGCTCGCAGCGGCCGAGGCCGCGCGACGGCGCGAGAAAGCGGGTGGGGAGCGAGGGTTGGAACCTCGCTCCCGAAAGGGCGTCGCCCGCGAGACCGCGCGCGGCGGTGCGGGCGACCGGGTGGCGCGCAGCTGTCGCGACGCGCCGGGTACTCGACTACTTGACCTCGGCCTTGGCGCCGGCGTCCTCGATCTTCTTCTTGGCCGCGGCCGCGTCGTCCTTGGACACGCCGGTCTTGACCGCCTTGGGGGCGCCCTCGACCAGGGCCTTGGCCTCGGCGAGGCCGAGGTTGGTGAGCTCGCGGACGGCCTTGATGGCGTTGATCTTCTTGTCGGCCGGGACCTCGGTGAGGATCACGTCGAACTCGGTCTTCTCCTCGACGACAGCGGCAGGCGCCGCGGCCGCGGCACCGCCACCGGCGGCGACGGCCATGACCGGCGCGCCGGCCTTGACGCCGAGCTCGTTCTCGAGGGTCTCGACGAGGGCCTTGACCTCCGCGAGCTTGAGGTTCTTGATGTAGTCGACAACTTCGGACTGGGAGAGAGACATGGTTGAACTCCGATGATTGAAAGAGACGGTTGAAGGAAAGTTCCCCGGGACGAGCCCGGCGGGAGGGGAGGGCTATTCGCCCGCGAGCTTGTCCTCGTAGTTCTTGAGCAACTGGACGAGGTCGCGTCCCGGCGCCTGGATGACGCTGACGAGCTGGCGCGGCCCCTCCTGGAGGGTGGCGAGCAACTGCGCCAGGATGTCTTCCCGGCTGGGGAGCGAGGAGACGACGCCCACGCAGTCGGCGGCCATCGCCGTGCCGTCGAAGAACCCGGCACGCACCGCGATGGTGGGCAGGGGCTTCAACAGGTCCTTGAGGACCTTGGCCGACCCGATCGCGTCGGGGGACGAGAAGACGACACCCGTCATCCCCTTGAGCGACTTGTCCATCCCGCCCACGCCCACGTCGGCGAACGCGCGGCGAGCCAAGGTGTTCTTGATCACCTTGTAGCGCATCCCGTTCTTCTCGAGGTCGCGACGGAACTGGTTGATCTCCGACACCTTCGTGCCGCGGTACTCCGCGAGCACGATGAACGGCGCCTCCTTGGCGTAGGTCGCGAAGGCGGACACTTGCTCGGCTTTCTGTGCGCGATTCATGGTGTCTCCTAGGCCTCGGCCGTGCGGATGAGGCTGTTGGTGTCGAGGCGGATGCCCGGGCCCATCGTGGAGGAGATCGCGACGCCCCTGAGGTAGGTGCCCTTCGCCGTGGCCGGCTTGAGCTTCATGAGCGTGTTGATCAGGGCCTCGATGTTCGCGGTGAGCATCTCGGGCGCCATGGAGGCCTTGCCCACCATCGCGTGCACCACGCCGGCCTTCTCGACCCGGAAGTCGATCTTGCCGCCCTTGAGCTCGCGGACGGTCTCGGCCACCTGGTCGGGGCCGACCACGGTGCCGATCTTCGGGTTCGGCATGAGGCCGCGGGGACCGAGGACGCGGCCGAGCTTGCCGACCTTGCCCATCATGTCGCGAGTGGCCACCGCCTTGTCGAAGTCGGTCCAGTTCTCGTTGTTGATCTTCTCGATCAGCTCGTCGGCGCCGACCCAGTCAGCACCGGCAGCCGTGGCCGCGCGAGCGGCCTCGCCCTGGGCGAAGACGAGCACGCGGACGGTCTTGCCCGTGCCGTGCGGCAAGGCGACGGCGCCGCGGACCATCTGGTCGGCGTGCTTGGGGTCGACCCCCAGGCGCACCGCGATGTCCACGGTCTCGTCGAACTTGGCCGACGCGGTCTGCTTGAGCAGCGCCACCGCCTGGTCGAGCGTGTACTTGGTGTTGGGATCGACCGCCTTGCGCGCCGCGTCGAACCGCTTTCCTGCTTTTGCCATGTCTTGGTTGGTTCCTTCGCGAGTCGAGGTCCGCGGGGCGGCGGGGCCCCTCCCTCGTCCATCGCCGTTGGTGGGTTGACTAGACGACGTCGACGCCCATGGAACGCGCGGTTCCCTCGACCGACCTCATCGCCGCCTGCAGGTTGGTCGTGTTCATGTCGGCGATCTTCGTCTTGGCGATCTCCATCACCTGGGCCTTGGTGACGGAGCCGACCTTCTTCTTGTTCGGCTCGCCCGAGCCCTTCTCCGCCTTGGCCGCCTTCACGAGCAGGACCGCGGTGGGGGGAGGCTTGACGACGAACGTGAAGCTCTTGTCGCTGTAGACCGTGATGACCACGGGCACCACGACGTTCTCGGAGGCCTGCGCGGCGGTGCGCGCGTTGAACTCCTTGACGAACATCGGGATGTTCACGCCGGCCTGGCCGAGGGCCGGGCCGACCGGCGGGGACGGCGTGGCCTTGCCCGCGATGATCTGCAGCTTGATCTGGTTGACGACTTTCTTGGCCATGATGTCTTCCCTAGTCGGCTAAACCGACGTTCGACCTAGTAAGTTGAGCCTAGCCGACCTTCTCGACCTGGGTGAAGTCGAGCTCCACCGAGGTAGGACGGCCGAAGATGGTGACGGTGACGCGCAGGCGACCGCGCGCCGAGTTGACTTCCTCGACCTTGCCGACCACGGGGGCCAGCGGGCCGTCGACAACGCGAACTTCCTCGCCCCGCTCGAAGTTCACCGCGAGCTTGGGCTTCTGCTCCTCGCCGCCGATTCGGGCGGTGATGCGCTTGACCTCCTCGTCGCGCATCGGAGGCGGGTTGCGCCCCTGCCCCACGAAGCCGGTGACCTTCGGGGTTTCCTTGACGACGTGCCAGGTCTGGTTGTCCATCTCCATTTCCACCAGGATGTACCCGGGGAAAAACTTGCGGGTCGTGGTCTTCTTCTGGCCGTTCTTGACCTCGACCACTTCCTCGGTAGGCACGAGAACCTGGCCGAAACGCGGGCCCAACCCGTAGAGCTTGATTCGCTCCTCGAGCGCCTGCTTCGCCTTGTTCTCGAAGCCCGAGTAGGTGTGTACGACGTACCAGGCCTTGGACATTTGGACCGTGACTCCGGCTAGTTGCCGACGTTGGAGTAGAGAGCGAGCTTGGTGATGAACGACCACGTGGTGTCGTAGGCGAACATCAGGGCCCCGAAGCCGACCGCCGCGCCCACCACGATGCCGGTGTTGTTCACCGTTTCCTCGCGGGTGGGCCAGGTGACCTTCTTCATCTCGCCGATGGCGCTGTCGACGAACTCGGTGGCCCGCTCGTGGCGCCAGAGCGCCCCGAAGGTGAGCGCGCCGCCGACGAAGCCGAGCAGCGTGGTGATCGGGAAGATCCCCACCACCGGGTTTGCGAGGTCCTGGTAGGCCACCACCTGGGTGGCTGCGCTCGACACCAGGACCCCGCCGGCGAGGCCAGCAACAAGGTACAGGATAGTGACGAGGCGACGGTTTTCCACTTGCGACCTTGCAGAAAGCTACGTCTAAGCACTGGACTTGACGAGCGAGGCGTGCCATGCCGCGACCCAGAAGGGGGGTGCGGTCAAAACGCCCTGGCGGTTATCGGCTTGGCATGAATCGTGCAAGGGACGAATTTCCATCGTCCCCGCGCGGCGGCCTATACCGGGCCGTGAAGCTACTCGATGATCTCG
>Ga0194120_10008884_pt1 | contig 13017 bp, 10 predicted proteins | sample TA2MahCa65mmetaG_FD_148642 | JGI IMG/M metagenome (GOLD analysis project Ga0194120, IMG submission 148642) | Freshwater microbial communities from Lake Tanganyika, Tanzania - TA2015019 Mahale Deep Cast 65m | ecosystem: Environmental > Aquatic > Freshwater > Lake | place: Tanzania: Lake... | reverse complement strand
GACCCGACCTAGCTTCGCAACTTGATCGCTTCACCGGCGGCTCCCAAGGGGCCGCCGTTTTTTTGCCCGGATCGCGGCGGTCTCAATCGGTCGGTCTGAGTTTCCCCGCCTTCGTGACCCCCCAACCGCTGGCGGCTTCCACGTGGGTTTCGGGGTCGGTCACCAGCGCGAGGATTTCGTCCTCGAAAGTAAACGCCAAGCCAATCAGCAGGGCGATCAGAAGGATCCAGCCAAATAAAACCGACGGCGACATCAATGAACCTCCGGAACGAGTTTGAGTGAAAGAATGAGCAGATTCGCCTGGGGACACCTCGGATGTTGTGAACGCCGTGCGTTCAACGTCCGTGTCGGGTTACGGCGCGCATAAGCGGTCGATTCTCTTCCGGGTGCTGTTCTGCGCGCCTTACCTCGATGGCAACGGGCTGTTTCGGTCGAGGAACCCGGGTCGGGATTTTTTCACAACCTTTATCTCAAGCGATAGCGTCAGCTTCCGCCCCGCAGGCGTCAACCGCGCCGCAACGGTACCCGCCGGTTCCGTGCCACTCGCGAATGCCGATTGCAATCAGGTTATCATTCCCAGTTACACCTTTGGCCACCGGAGGCTCCGTCGGGGTCCTTGGTGAGTGGACATTCAAATAATGCATATTGGACGATGAGCTTGGCCAGGCGTCTCCGTTGTGATTTCGGGATGGCCGGGCAGCATATCGCATCGATTTCAACTTAATGGCGGACTGATTGATGAACCTGAACTTATTCTTGAAACGCATTGTGCTCACAGGTCTTGCCGCGAGTGTCGTGGTCCTTGCCCTGGGTTGTAGTCACCGCTCCCAGACCGTCATCGGTGGGCCGGATGCCCAGGAGGCCGCCATTCGCATGGAGGAGTCGGAGCAGGAGTACAACGATTGCATCGCCAGCCGCCATGCGGGCGGACCCAGTTGCGACAGTCTCAAGGCGCTCTATGAGAAGGACAAGGCGGAATACGAGGCGCAAGTTCAGTAAGTTCGCGATGGGTTTGTTTTGTCGCTCTGCGAAAAACCCGACACGGGTTGGGCCGGCTTGCCCTTCGCCGCAAGGAATGGTTGGCTTTGGATGGTAAACTGAGGCCTATCAATCAGCGGGCGGCGGGCTCACGGATTGTGGAGTGTGGCCGCCGTTTCCGTCATCTTTGGGTTTTGCAGAGGATTATCAGTCGATGAAAGACGCGGACTATACCCATTACATCAAGGCCTACACCCGTCTCTTCGAGGTCTTCGACGCCGCCGCGCCCTACATCGATGTCCCCGAGGATTTCCATTACTTCATCAACCGCAAGCGCTCCTGGTTGGAGCGGCTGAAGTCCCCCGAGTTTCCGGTCGCCTTCCTGGGCGCCTTTTCCGCCGGCAAGAGCACCATCATCAACGCGGTCCTTGGCGACGACATCCTGCCCCAGGCGACCAAATCGCTGACGGCGATTCCCACCCTGATCCGCAAGGGCCGGACCAACAAGGCGGTCATTTCCTATCTGACCGAGGGGGAGCGAATCGAGTTGCGGGACCTCTATCTGGAGGAGATTTCCAAGGAGTTGCGCACCAGTCCGGAGGGGTATCGAAGCCTGAATCATGCCGAACTCCTGGCGCGCTTGAACCATGACATCGAGCGGCAGAAGACTCAGTACGGCACCTTCAACAAGCAAAAGTTTTTTGACGAACTCAAGGCCTTGATCGAGGGCTGGAACACGCTGACTGGCGCGACCAAGGAAATCACCCTCGACGAACTGCCGAACTATGTGACCGAGGATTACACCGATGTCCTGTTCGTCAATCAGGCCGAGATTTATCTGGCCGACGTCAATATTCCCGAGAATGTGGTGCTGGTCGACCTGCCGGGTTTGGGCGTGGTCAATCCCCGGCATCGCAAGGTCACCAAGACCTATGTCGAGAATGACGCCAAGGCCTTTGTGATCGCCATGAAGGTGTTCCATCTGCTGGAAGGCGAGGAGATCGAACTGCTGGCGGAAATCCACAGCCAGCGCAAGCGGGTGTTGCAGCGGGCCTTCTGGGTCATCAATCAGTGGGATGTGCTCAGTTCCAAGCAGAAGCGGGAGGAACTGGCCAACTTCGAGCAGAAGATCGAACATTATGGTTTTCACATCACCAAGGATCGGGTGTTCAAGGTTTCCGCTCTCAACTATCTGCTGCTGAAGCTGATACAGGAAAACCGGCTGGACAAGACCCGCAGCCTGCGCGAGCATGCCGACTCGCTGAAGAAGGCCATTGGCCGCGTGCCCGACAAGAACGAGGCGGCGCAACAACTCAAAAGCCTGGAAGAAACCAAGAATTTCACCAGCTTTCGCGCCAGTCTGTTCGAATACCTGGCTTTCACCGCCAAGGCCGAGTTCCTTGAGGAAGCCCGCGCCGAATACCAGGATCTGGCCCGCCGCCTGCGCGAATGGCTGGAGCCCTTGTACCAGGGTTATCAGGCCATCGACGGCGAAAACATGAAGAGCACCTTCATCGCCGCCCAGTTGTCGCGCCGTCAGGACGACGCCTTGCGCCGCCTGCGGGAGACTGTCGCGGAGCATATTCGCGCGCTCCGCACCGAATTGTTGCCGGAACTGGTGTTCTGGAGCGACCAGGAGCAGGCCGCATTGAGCGAACAGGTCACCCGCGCCATCGACACGCTGGACCGAGGTGCGCTCAAGAACGAATTGCTGAAGGGTCTGGACCTGAGCAGCGTGGTCAGCCGGCTGCCGCACAAGATCGAGGAAAGCCTGAACATCCAGAAGGCCTTCCGCGGGCAGTTGCTGCGGCTGCTAGACGAGCGCATGGTGCGCCGCCACCTGGCGCAGTTGTTGAACAGCCTCGTGGCTACGGATGTGCTGCCGGACCGCGCTCAAGGAGAACTGCGCGACCGCTTGGGCGGCCGGGACATGCTCAACCGCCTGAAGGGCATGTGCGATGTATTCCTGTTCGAGTATGGCGACGTGATCAACCGTTTTGGCCGGATGGTGATGGAGCAGGAAGCCCTGCACGCGGACCAGAGCACCGAAACCATCCTGAAGGTGGTTCAGGACAACGCGGTGGAGGCGTTGGAGATCGCGCGCGGCCTGAATCTATTGGGTTCTCAGGACGATATGGAACGGATGCGCGAATTGGGTCTGGATACTCTGACGCGCATCTACAACGCACTGACCGGAAACCCTCCGCCCCTGGAACCCGCCCCCGCCCGTGGCGATGCCATCGATCGGGCGCTGGACTATTACAAGAGCGGCATCCTCGACTATGCCCGCAAACAGCAGCAACAGATCAACCTGTACGCGCGGCGCGGCATCAAGAACTACTTCGAGGAACTGGAGGTTGAACTGCTGGCTTACTTCGAGACCATCAAGGGTGACATCGCGCAGGTCATCATGCGCCAATTGACCAACGACATCGACGCCGAATTGAATGCCGAACTGGAAAAGCAACGCATCATTCAGGACACTTACCAGTTCATGACTCAGGAGGTCGGCCTGGAGGCGCAGCGCGCCCCAAGCTGAACGGTCCCTCGTGCCCGTCTCTCAAGCGGCCAAATTCCCCATCCAGGTGAGCAAGGCTATCTCCGCTCCACCGGCCAGATTGATTTCCGGTGGGCGAGTGCCGCCGTTAAGGCTCACCCAGGCGAGAGAAGAGTGGGCAAGCAGGTAGACGATCCCGGAGTTTCCGCCTGACTGTCCTTTTTCCCTTCCCAAGTTTCCTATCCACAACACTTCACAACTCAGCACTATGTCAGCACTGATCTGCGGCTCCATGGCCTTCGACACCATCATGGTGTTTCCCGACAAATTCAAGCACCACATTCTCCCGGAACAGGTGCACATCCTCAACGTATCCTTCCTGGTGCCGGAGTTAAGGCGGGAATACGGCGGCTGTGCGGGCAATATCGCCTATAACCTGAAACTGCTGGGAGGCGAACCCCTGATCATGGCGACCGTGGGCAAGGACTTCACGCCCTACGCGCAGTGGCTGGGCTATTGCGGTATCAAGCAGGACTGCATCAAGGTGCTGGATGACAGTTACACCGCTCAGGCTTACATCACCACGGACATGGACGATAACCAGATCACCGCCTTCCATCCCGGCGCCATGTCGTTCTCGCATCTGAACACCGTGCCGCGCGATGCGGGCATCAAGCTGGGTCTGGTGTCGCCGGACGGTAAGGATGGCATGCTGCAGCATGCCGAGCAGTTCGTGGAGGCGGGGATTCCCTTCATCTTCGATCCAGGTCAGGGCATGCCGATGTTCGACGGCGCCGAGTTGCTGCACCTCCTGGAAAAGGCCACCTGGCTTACCCTGAACGACTACGAGGCGCAACTGATGCAGGAGCGCACCGGGCTGTCGCCGGAAGCGATGGCCGAACGGGTTGACGCCCTGGTCATCACCCGCGGCGGCAATGGCTCGCTGATCTTTACCGGCGGCGAAGTGATCGAGATTCCGTCCGCCAAGCCGCATGCGGTCCTGGACCCGACCGGCTGCGGCGATGCCTATCGCGCCGGGCTGGTGTTCGGTCTGCTCGAGGGGCTGGATTGGGCCACCACCGGGCGCATCGCCTCGCTGATGGGCGCCATGAAGGTCGAAACCTACGGCACCCAGAACCATTCCTTCACCTTGGCGGCCTTCAAGGACCGCTACCGGGAAAACTTCGGCTCCAGCTTCTAATGACCGCCAGGCCGGCGCGTACCACCCGTACCCCGACACCTTCGGGGGACCGGTGTCAGCGATACAGGCTTCGCCTGGACCATCAACGCCGGCGAAGCTGGCGTTGACCCTGAGAGCTATGAATTGCTGTGATTCATCATCCGGACGGACTCGCCAGGGTTGTGTTGTGAGAACGATTCGGAAGGCTCTACGCAGGTGGCCTCGGTTTTGATACCATGGCGTTCGAGATCTGATTCGACATGGTTCGGCATACTTGCCCTTTCTGACTCCAGGCTCCCTACGCAAACGCCGTTTATATGAAAACAATCCCCATTCTTCCGCCCGATAGCGGGCGTCCCTTGTCATCGATGGTTTTCGCGCCGGTCTGCGTGGGTATGGTTCTTTGCTGTTTCGTCGAGGCTACGCCAGCACAGACCTTGGAAACCGAGGCGGCCACGATCTCGTCCCATGGCGCGGAGTCGTCTCCACCAGTACGCAAGCCCCAGACAAGGCCATCCCCCACGGGTCAGGATACCAAGGCCGTCGTCCCCACGAACCCATCAGCAAAGACGACAACCGCGACACCGAGCGTCACGACGGCGGTGAAGCCGACTGCCGTCGCGGACACCGTCGGCCCGGCCAGTGCCAAGGGCACAGGTGAACGCCGTGAAATCGAGGAGGTCATGGGCTTGCAAACCCTGGGCGAAATCACCGTCAGCAGCGGCCGCGCCAATTCCCTGGAAGGCATTGCCACCTCCGCTTCCCAGGGCGAGGTCAGTAACGATGACTTCAAGTATCGCCCGCTCTCGCGCACCGGAGAACTGGTGGAAGTCGTCCCCGGCATGCTGTCCACTCAGCACAGCGGCACCGGCAAGGCCAACCAGTACTTCCTGCGCGGCTTCAATCTCGATCATGGCACCGATTTCACCACCTGGATCGACGGTATTCCGATGAACCTCCGGACCAACGCTCATGGTCAGGGCTATATGGATCTCAACAGCCTGATCCCGGAAATGGTGGACCGTATCGAATTCGGCAAGGGTCCCTATTACGCCGATCAGGGCGATTTCTCGTCCGCCGGCTACGCGAGGATGACCACCAAGAGCCGGCTGACCGGCTTCAACAACGACAGCGACAAGGGTTACGCCTTGTTCGAGGGTGGCATGTTCGACTATTACCGGGCCATGATCGCCAACTCCAACCGGATCGGCGACGGTGATCTGCTCTATGCCGGAGAGTTGAATTTCTACAACGGACCCTGGGTTGTGCCGGAGAATGGCAACAAGTACAACGGCATGCTCAAGTACACCCTGGGCGGTCAGGACTGGCAGGTCGCACTGAACGGCAAGGCCTACTACAGTCACTGGACCGCCACCAACCAGATTCCACTGGCGCAACTCGGCGCATCGCTGAACCCGACCTGCTGCGACATGACCGGGCGGGACGGCTACGGCACGGATGGTCGTTTCGGTTCCATGAACCCCTCCGATGGCGGGGTCACCAACCGTTACAGTGGCTCGCTCAACGCCACCAGCCACGGTCGGGATTACCAGAACCAGTTGAATATCTACGCCCTTTACTACGACCTGGATCTCTGGTCCGATTTCAGCTATTTCTCGGCCAACCCGTACCAGGGCGACCAGGTCTATCAGCGTGAACGCCGTGTCCAGGCCGGCGGTAATGCCGAGCAGATCTGGTTCCACAAACTCTGGGACCTGGATATGGAAAACAAGCTGGGTGTCCAGTTGCGTTACGATGGCATCCGCGATCTCGGCGTCAGCAATACCTGGAACAAGCAACCGGTGGCCGATAATACGTACATGCCGCCTTCGCTCTACGATGTCGACGAAACCAGCCTCTGGTTCTATGGGCAGAACGAAACCCGATGGACCCGCTGGCTCCGCAGCCAGACGGCGGCGCGTAGCGACACCTTTTGGTTCGACGTCCAGAGCAAGACACCCGGTTTCCAGTACAACGCCGAGAACTCGGGCGCCACCTCGGCTACCGTGCTCAGCCCCAAGTTCAACCTGATCTTCGGCCCCTGGGAAGAGACCGAACTCTTCGTCAACAGCGGCTACAGCTACCATTCGAACGACGCGCGTGGAACGGTGCAGCGCTACAATCCGGATGGCAGTCCGACCACGCCGGTCACGCCCTTGTCCTGGTCGCGTGGCGCCGAAACGGGCGTCAGGACCCAGTATGTGCCGGGCCTCAACACTACACTGGCGGTCTGGTGGCTACAGATGAGCGGCGAACTGGTCTTTGTCGGCGACGCCGGCACCACGGAACCCACCGGCGGTACCAATCGGTTGGGCGCAGAGTGGACCAACTTTTACAAACCACTGGACTGGCTGACCTTCGATGCGGATCTGGCGTTCACCGCCTCCCGCTACCAGGAAGAGCAGGAAGGCGGCTGTACCGACGGCACGATCAATATCCCAAGCAACGGCTGTGGCAATGGCTTTGCCGTGCCGAATGCAGTGGGCCGGGTCATCACCGCCGGCGTGCAGATCGATCATCCTACCGGCTTCTTCGGCAGCCTTCGATTGCGCAGCTTTGGGCAGGACCCGCTGAACGTCAATGCCAGCTCCTGGCTGGGCTCCACCAACATCGTCAATCTGGGGGCCGGCTGGCACAACAGCACGGTCAAGCTGGAGGTCAATGTCTTCAATTTGTTCGACTCCCAGGCCAATGACATCGCCTACTGGTACCAGTATGGGGTCTGTAATACCTTCAGTACGGGCCAATGCGGCGGCGCCCATCAGGTGACCCAGTACAACGGCCAAACCTTCCACCCGATCCAGCCGCGCATGGTGAGGGCGGGCATCGTCATCAACTTTTGATGTCGAATCGGGCTATGACAGGTAGGGCTTCATGGCCACGCGCACAGGGCGAAGTCGATGCAAAAAGATGCCAGGGATCATTGTGCGCGATCCGGGGTGATCCTTTTTCTGGCGCCGCCCAGCGCCGTCAGGCTGTCCCTGCAGAGGACGAGTAGCTCCTGAAGGGCGGCCGCGTCCGCTTGCGGTCGAAAGGGTGCTTCGATCAGCAGGCGCCCCAGGGGTTGTTCGAAGCGAAGGTCTCCCGTTCGCGAGGCCAGCCAGGCCAGCCAATCCCGGCCAGCCATCCCGGCCACGGTTTCCCGCGAATCGAGGCTCAGCGCGACGCGCTTCATCAAGACGGCGAGTGCTTGCAGTTTTTCCCGTGTGTCCAGATCCGCCGTCTCGATGACCGCCAATTGACGCAATGCATGCTTCACCGGAGTTTCGCGGCGTTGGTGTCTTAGCCAGAGGCTCAGGCCTACCCCCAGTGATACGAGCAGAGCCAGCACCAGCCACCAGCCGATGGCCGGGGGCCAGTCACCGATGGGATCGGGCAGGTGTATGTCGCGCAGCGGCAATTCTTCCATCGTTATGTTCTGTTGGAGTCTACAGTTGGATTAGGGTCCTGGCCCATGGGTTGGTCCGTGAGTTGGGCTGGGCATGGCTGTTCGGCAGAACCGGGAGGAATTATGGTTGATGGACGAACAGGCGGCTAGCTATCGGTAAACCGCAAACTCGGTCCGGCTGACTGCTACAATCCGGATTCACTTATTTCCAGAGAGTTGTCCATGAATACTATTGCCCGCCCGATATCCTGGCTGGTGTTGTCGATCATGCTGCTGACGGCATCCGCTTGCGCCCTGATGACCACCGATTTCAAGAATCTCAAGGAACCCAAGGTTTCCCTGGCCGGGCTCAGCATCAAGGACCTGAACCCGCTCAAGCCGAGTTTTCTGGTCCGTCTGAAACTCGACAACCCCAACGACCTGGACGTCAGTCTGGACGGCGCCGACGTGGCGCTGGCCCTGAATGGCCAGCCCGTGGCGGCCGGAATCAGCCGCAGTCCCTTGACCCTGAAAAAGCTTGCCTCCTCGGAGATGGAACTCGAAGTAACGGCCAATACGTTGAATGCCGTCCAACAGTTTCTGCTCCTCCAATCCAAACCCACGATGGATTACGAGATTACCGGCCACTTGCAACTCAAGGACTGGATGAGCGCGCTAGGGCGCTTGCCGTTCAACTTCCAGGGGAATCTGGATAGTCAGTCCATCTTGCGGGGCATGAGCCATTAAATTGAAGAATGCGGGTGTTCATCCATTCCGGCTTGGGTTTCATCGGTGACCGGTGTTTTGTGCTGGTCACCTTGTGTTACAGGTTCAAGTTGAAGCTAAACCAACGGCCGGCAAGGGGCTTTTTAACGCACTGAGATTGCTGGGCTTCATGACGGGGAGGTTAACGGGTTCCATGATTGAACCCCCCCATGCATTTGCATTTTTTGGGTTCTGTACTAAACAGGCACTCTGTCGTAGGAAAAATGCAATGAGGAATAGGGAGGTGTGTCATGAAAAGCCTACTCATTCGAGCAATGCTTTTTGCAGTCTTGTTGGTCCCGCCATCCATGGGCGTACCGGTGGAACCCGGTGTGAGTTCGGAGACTGCCCTGATTGGACCCACTACTCAAGAACAGTCTAACCCCAACAGTGTATCCGCAATAGAATCGTTGCGGGCCAAAGTGGTTCGGTCAGGCTGGTTGAATGTGACGGTGGGGTTGTATGTACCGGATAAAACGAGGGGAGGGGAAAGTAAAGCAGTCAATCAATCGGTGGATCTAGCGCGTATTCAAAAGGAGCTACTGGCAAGCTTGGCGCAGGGTTCCTATCAATCGATGCCAGGTTCTGGGGACGCGACCAGCCTGGCTTTGAAAGTGAATGCGGCAGGTCTGGAGGGGATTCTAGCGTCACCCATGGTGGCATCTGTCATGAGTTCTTCGGCTTCCTTCAAGGATGGACCGCTGATGGCTACACCGCGCCAGGGGCATATGAGCATTACTTTGGAGGATGGGCGTGTTGTGGTTTTTGGTGGGCACGGTAACAATTTTGTGGCTCTGAATAGCGCCGAAATATGGAATCCACAGACGAATACGTTTACATCGCTGACCATGAATTCTCCCAGGGATGGAAACGCCTTGGCGAGACTGACCGATGGCCGCTATCTTCTGGCCGGAGGTGCCTATGACTGGGGTATTGCCCCCGGTTATAACACGGCGGAGGTTTTCAATCCCGTCGATGGTACGTTTACCCCGACAGCCAACCTGACTTACGCCAGGGTCAATTGCACCGCCGCCACGCTGAATAGCGGCAAAGTGCTGATCGTGGGTGGGTGGTACAGTGCGCAAAGTCCGTTGTACGGTGAGGTTTTTGATCCAGCCACAGGTACATTTTCAGCAACGGGTCCGCTGACTCACCAGCGATCGGCTCCAATCGTGTTACCTACCACCGATGGTAAGGCGGTGGTTTTAGGTGGCACCTCACCCTATGGCGGTTCCTATGTGGATGCCGTTGAACTCTACGATCCAGCCAACAATCAATTCAGTGTGCTGCAAGATAGTTTGTTGGGTCCTGACAATCCTGGCTGGAAGGTTTTCGGGTTGCTCTAAGGAACCGTGGATAGTTATCGACTCGCGGATGGACGTTATGTTTTTCTTGCCTATAAACCTGATACTGTTTGGCAGTATACCTTATTCACTTTTGATCCGAGCACCAAGAAGACCGCCAAATTTGAGACGAGTCCCGCGCTGCCAAGCAGCGATGTCGCTTGGCTTAATCGGATTGTAGTGGACAAGAGCAAAGGCAAAATATATTCATTCATTACCCGGATGGTTTCGGATGTCAGAGTACTATCCCTGTATACCGTCGATGTGGCAAGTAAAACACTCGAACTTGCCACGGGTGACTATACGTTACCCAGTGATTACATTGCCGAAAATATGAGCCTTGCCATGCTCAAGGATTCCCGCCTGTTCATGACGGGTGGGCGTGCTCAGTCAAACACCAACTTCTCCTCAAGTAATCGAACCCTGTTCACTACCGCCAAGTTTACGGCGGTCAAGCCCGACTTTGTGCTGACGGCCCTAACCTTGAATCCGGCAAGTCCCGCAATCAATAACGCATTCAAGGCGGTCGTCAAGGTCAAGAATCAGGGTGCTCTTGCCGGAGACGCCGGCTGGCTGGATGTATGGACCAACCAGTCAAGTCGCCCCTCATGTGGGGCCGATGGCAACCAGTATAAGTCCGTGGGTATGCTGAATCCCGGAGAGATTAAAACGCTGACATTTACCAACCTTAAAGTAGGTACACAGGGCAGCAAAACTTTCAGGGCTTTTGTGGATAGCACTTGTCATACGGCGGAAATTCTTGAAACCAATAATCACCGAACCAGGACTTATACCGCGGTGACCGGAGTAACTGATCTGGCGGTAACGTCGATTGTCATCAATCCGCCAAGTCCGACAGCCAGTGAAACCTTCTCTGCTTCTGTTAAAGTAAAGAATAATGGGTCATCACCCACCAATGGAGGTTGGCTGGATGTTTGGACCCATCAGCCAAGTCAGCAGAGTTGCGGCGCCGATGGTAATCAATACCAATCGGTGGGTACTATCGCTCCGGGGGCTACAGTGACATTGAACTTTACTGGACTGAAAGTGGGGGCGAAAGGCGATAAAACCTTCAGAGCCTTCGTGGACAGCGCCTGTGTCACCGTGGAATCGGACGAAAATAACAACCAGGGTACTCTTGGTTATACTGTCCAGTGAGGCGGATGTCATGGACTTCGTTAATAATAGGGTCACTCAATATCGCTCATTGATTAGCGGTATTCAGAAGGCCAACCGCCGTCAGCCGGTGCTGAGCAGAGCCGGAATTATGAGGCGGGTATTCTGAAGCAAATCACAGCGGGCGCTAAGGCGCACTCCATTACCCACAAGTAGTCTGGGTACCGTAGACCGCATGAACCGTTTGCAACGCCTCGACATAAGCCATGAGTTTCATCAGGCCCTCCCAGAGAGCCTTGGGACCGGGGTGTCCGTCGCCCTGGCGGCCGAGGAAGCCGCCGAAACCGGCCACCAGGCGAATCATCACGCCGAGGGGGGGCGGCGCATCAGGTGGCGGCTGGCGTTTGGCCATCAGCCAGGCGGCCCGCCATTCCTCGGCGCTGAAGGCCACGTCGCACGGCAGCTCGGGACAGTCCCGGCCCAGGGTCATCAGGTACAGAATCCGCCAGGCGATGACCAGGTAAATCACCAAGGCCCGCTCCAGCCGTTCCACCGTGGCCAGTTGCAAGGCTTCCACCCGACAGCCGCTCTTGATAATGCGGAAGAAAATCTCGATCAGCCAGCGCCGCCGATACCAGCCGATGCGCAGGACCGCGTCGTCCAACGTCGTAGCCGGTTCGTTGGTCAGGAGCCACCATTCGATAGGCTTCTCGCCGGTCGGCGGGGCTTCTTCGCGGGCCAGGATCACCGTGACTTCGCGGGTCTTCCCCGCCTGGCGGGCCAGCGTGAGGCGGGCGGCCCGTACCGTCTGGACGACGGTCCGGGCGGTGCGTCCCGGCGCCGCCGGCACGGCGAATGCCACCTCCCCCAGGATTGCTTGGCGCTCCACTTCGGCGCGCAGTTTACCGCCCTCGGCCAACACCCGGTCGTGCTGGACCCGGAGCAGGTAATCCGCCGGATGGCCCAGTTCCGCCGCGCGGTCCACCAGTTCGCGCAGGTCGCTTTCCCGGTCCGCAACATACACCAGGCGGGTGTGCGGGAGGCGTTCCGCCAGTTCGGCGATCCGCTCGTAGCCTTCCGTCCAGCGCCGGCTCTCGGTGACCGCAGGCTCACCTTTGGGTTTCCGCGCCCACATCCAGGCGTCCAGGACGCCCAACGCCACCCCGCTCTCGCTCACCGCCAGCGTCGGATGCAGATACATCCCGTGTGGTCGCTCGTAGCTCAACCGGCCCAGGCCCGCGATGCCCGGCTGGCTGGTGAAATCCAGTTCGGTGGTGTCCTGCACGCACAACACCCGGCTTTCCTGGGCCATCCGCGCCACCGTTGGCTCGCCGTGCGCCGTCAGGATCGCCCGCCAGTCCATGGCGTCGTTGTCCAGCAGGCGGTAGGCCGCCTTGGTTTCCGCCCACCCGCCGCACGCCAGAGGGAGGCTTTTCGTGGGTTGGGCCGACAGGTCGTCCACCAAGCGGATCAGCCGTTTCGTCAATCGCGCATCGCCCAGCGCCGCCCCCGAAAATTCTTCCATTGCCCAAGCCATGAGATCGTAAATTCAACAGCTTACACTATCCGTCGATTTGTGGGTAATGGGCTGCGCTAAGGCGCCCGCTTTTTTTCTCAATGGCTAGACTTAAAATCTAGCCGTGAAATGTGATTGATTCTTGAGATGATAAATCAATCACTTCACTATGCGCGGTTTCAGGCGGCGGCATACAGGCAATGTCCAATAGCTTCCCGACAGTCAAACTTACACCCCGATGATGATCGGATTGGG
>Ga0194120_10008881_pt1 | contig 13018 bp, 8 predicted proteins | sample TA2MahCa65mmetaG_FD_148642 | JGI IMG/M metagenome (GOLD analysis project Ga0194120, IMG submission 148642) | Freshwater microbial communities from Lake Tanganyika, Tanzania - TA2015019 Mahale Deep Cast 65m | ecosystem: Environmental > Aquatic > Freshwater > Lake | place: Tanzania: Lake... | reverse complement strand
AGCGTGCCGTCGCCATCTTCTTCAAAGCTGGAGAGCACGCGCAGTTTGACCTTGTATTTGCCGGCGAATTCGACCGAGCGGATCTGCAACACCTTGGAGCCCAGGCTGGCGAGTTCCAGCATTTCCTCGAAGGTGATGGTGTCGAGCTTGCGCGCGTCCGGCACGATGCGCGGATCGGTGGTGTAAACGCCGTCCACATCGGTGTAGATCTGGCATTCGTCGGCCTTGAGCGCGGCCGCCAGGGCAACGCCGGTGGTGTCGGAACCGCCGCGCCCCAGGGTGGTGATGTTGCCGTCCTCGTCCACGCCCTGGAAGCCGGCAACGACGACGACATGGCCGGAATCGAGATCGCCCCGCATCTTGTCTTCGTCGATGGAGAGGATGCGGGCCTTGGTGTGGGCGTCATCGGTGATGATGCGAACCTGGCTGCCGGTGTAGCTCTTGGCCTTGAGACCGAGATCCTTCAGCGCCATAGCCAAGAGGGCGATGGTGACCTGCTCACCGGTGGAGATGAGTACATCCATTTCGCGCGGGTCGGGATCTTGCTGGATTTCTTTGGCCAAGGCGATGAGGCGGTTGGTCTCGCCGGACATGGCCGACAGGACAACGACGACTTGGTGGCCGAGCATCTTAAACTTGGCGACGCGCTCGGCAACATTGCGGATGCGGTCAATGGAGCCGACGGAGGTTCCACCGTATTTTTGAACAATGAGCGACATGACGAGGGGTGTCTGTGACGAAATCCGGTCATTCTACCCGCCTGCCCCCGGTCCTGCCAGTCTGACCCTACGGCCATCCTGGTTTTCTCCTTTGTGTCGGGTTCATGACGGCCCTTGAATTTTTTCCGTATAGCCTTTAGATTAGTCTCTGTCTTAACTTGTCACGAGGTGACGCCCATGGCCTTTGGTGCCCGTACTTACGAATCCTCTTCTCGCGTTGTTGCAACGCATCGCGTCCTGCGCAACACCTATATGTTGCTCGGCCTGTCGCTCATCCCGACCGCGCTGGGGGCCTTTATCGGCATGAACATGAACTTCAGTTTCATGGCGGGTTCTCCCATTATCAGCACTTTGTTGATGATCGCCGTCATGCTCGGCATGCTCTGGGCCGTTCAGGCGAACCGTGACAGTGGTCTGGGCGTGGTCCTGCTACTGGCCTTCACGGGCGTGATGGGCTTGTTCCTGGGGCCGATCCTGCAAGTGGCGGCCGGGCTGTCCAACGGCGGCCAGATTGTCACCTTGGCGGCGGGCGGCACGGCGGCGATTTTCCTGACCCTGGCCGGCATTGCTACCACCAGCAAGCGCGATTTCAGCTTCCTGGGCAAGTTCCTGATGATCGGCTTGGTGATGCTGATTCTGGCCAGCCTGGCCAATTTGTTCTTCCAGATTCCGGCCTTGGCGCTGACCTTGTCGGGCGTGGCGGTGTTGTTGTTCTCCGGCCTGTTGCTGTTTGACATTTCGCGCATCGTCAACGGCGGCGAGACCAACTATGTCATGGCGACTTTGGCGGTCTATCTCGATCTCTACAATATCTTCGTCAACTTGCTGCAGTTGTTGATGGCCTTTATGGGCGAGCGTGACTAAGCGTTTGGTTGCCTAAACAACATCACGCATAACAGCGCATAACAACGCAAAAAAGCGGCTACGGCCGCTTTTTTGTTGTCTGCATGGGCCTGGATGGTCGCGCTTAAAGGCGCTCGCTTAGAGGCGCTTAGACTTGCTTAGAGGCGCTCGAACAGGGCAATGCTCTCCACATGCGCCGTGTGCGGGAACATGTTGGCGATCCCGGCGGTAACAAGACGATAACCCTTGATATGCACCAGCACCGAGGCGTCTCGCGCCAGCGTCGCGGGCTTGCAGGAGATATAGACAATGCGCTCCGGACGCCCTGGTTCGCCGGCGTCAGGCAATGCCTTGACCAGTTCGATGGCGCCGTCACGGGGTGGATCAATCAGCAATTTGTCGAACGAGCCTAACGCGGCAAAGGCCTCTGGCGTGATCTTGAACAGATCGGCGGCACGAAATTGGGTATTGCCAGAGAGGTTGTTGTGCGCTGCGTTTTCTTCCGCCCGCCGAACCAGGGCTGCGCTGCCTTCCACACCAAAGACCTGCGCGCCGGAATGAGCAATGGGGAGCGAGAAATTACCCAGGCCGCAGAACATGTCGCCGATGCGTTCACCCGGTTGCGCGTCAAGCATATGCATGGCGCGGCGCATCAGGCTTTGGTTAATGCCAAAGTTGACCTGAGTGAACTCGGTCGGGCCGAAGGGCATCTCCACGGCAAATTCATCCAGCCGATAGGTGAGCTTTGGTGCATTGAGCGGATGAAAAGGATAGGCGCTGTCCGGCCCCTTCGGTTGTAGCCAGATCTGCAACGGGTGGCAGGCCGTTGTGTGGCGATCGACGAAGGCGCGAATCTGGTCTTCATCCTCAGCGGTGAGTGGCTGCATGATGCGCAGTACCAGCACACTGACGGCATCGCTGACGGCGACCTCAATCTGAGGTAGCTGCTCCTTCAAAGACAGGTTCAACACCAGTTCTGACAGCGCTGGCAGCAGGTCAGAAATGGGTGGCGGCAGAATCTTGCAACTCGTCATATAAGCAACATAGCGGCTTTTGCGTTCATGAAAGCCGACCAAAATGCCGCCCTTTTTGGGTACAAAACGCACCGACAGGCGGGCCCGGCGCCGATAACCCCAGGTGGGGCCGTGCAGCGGCGCCAGCCAATGGTCAGGCGTGACATTGCCGAGATGCCTTAGCGCGTCCTCAAGCACGCGTTGTTTGGTAGCCACCTGCGCAGCCTCATCCAGATGTTGCAACGAGCACCCACCGCAGACGCCAAACCACTCACATTCCGGCGTGACCCGGAACGGGCTGGCCTTGAGAATGCGCGTTACCGTGCCTTTTTCGAAGCGATCCTTGCTGCGTTTTCCGCTGTATTCCACCACCTCACCGGTCAACGCGCCTTCAATGAAGACAACGCGTCCATCGGCCAGATGGCCGACGCCCTGACCTTCATGATCGACCGACTCGATCAGGACACTGGGGCTCGTATTCGGAGGCTGTATCGAGGGGGTGTTTTCGCTCATACTGGAATATCCCCACCGGTCTCTGGCCAGGCGGCGAGAAATTCCCGCCAATGCTCGCCCGGCAGGTCTTTAAGCGTGGCCCGGGTAAGAGCCATCTCGGCCGCGTATTGGTTTGCTGTCAGGTGGCCGCGCAACAATTGGAAGCGCAAGTACACCAGCCAGGTGTTGGCTACATCGGTCTCGCAATAATCACGAATCGCCGCTTGTTGGCCGGAGTGGAAGGCGTCCCACACCTTGCTGCCGTCCATGCCCAGCTTGCCGGGAAACCCGAGCAGTTTGGCGAGATCATCGAGCGGTACAGAGGCGCGCGGCTGATACAAGGCCAACAGATCCATCAAGTCGAGATGGCGGCTGTGATAGCGGCTAATGTAGTTGTTCCACTTGAAATCCTTATCATCCTCGCCCTGATCCCAGTAGCGCGGCGCAGCGACACCGTGGCGCAGGGCGCGGTAATGCAAGACCGGCAAGTCAAAGCCGCCACCATTCCAGGACACGATTTGGGGCGTGTACTTCTCCACCCCCTCGAAAAAGCGCCGCACGATGTCGGCCTCGTTCAGATCCGGCTCGGACAGCGAAAACACCTTAAGACTGTCGCCCGCGCGCAGGATGGCCGAGACCGTAACGATGCGCTGCAAATGCAAGGGCATAAAATCCGTGCCGTTTTGCTGCCGGCGCTGCAACAAGGCCATCTGCACCACCTCGGCGTCCGACAGCGCCGGATCAACCTGACGCAAACGACGCAGCCCCTCGATGTCGGGAATGGTTTCGATATCAAAAACGAGGACGGGGGGCATGGCGGATAGAGGCCTTAGAGATTAATCAGGGGCGCATTTTATCCTGTGGCCTGTCTATTAGTTTGGATTCGATGGGCATTCCTTCCGCAGCACAGGCTTTGCATCACTGTTGGTTCCAATGAGGAGCAGTGGGGCCTGGAAGGCCATCGTCACCATGGTATCCAGTGCCGGTGGGTACAGGCAAACTTCTAATGGCTTGGATGATGATTGGATTAATTGGTAGGTCCAACCACCGGAGTTCTTCATCTCGCCAATCAGTAGCCACCAATTTGAGAAGCGGGCCACGGTCTCTGCCGAGATACCCAAGCGAGAAGCATGGTAATGAAGTTCCTCTGACTCAATGCGCCGAATTTCCTCATGGCCCTTGGATGAGTGCCATGCGCCTGCATAAGTGACAGGCGCATCTGCAGTTACTGGTGCAGGCACGCAAGAGATTAGTGGCATGGCCAGACCCATGGTAATGAAGTAGTGATGATATCTACTTAATACGACCACTTGCCTGCAGCACCAATAAAGTAATTGTTTAAAATAGAGGATGTGGTTGGGCCAAAGCTGGAGGCAATCGCAACTGCGTCAAAGTTTTTGGTCACTTTGTTGTTGATCGAAAACGACACTCGGCTGTGATCATAAAGTTTTCCGGCTGATTCTGAAAGATGTCGGTAGCTGACAGCGCCAGCCTCGTCGACGGCAACCGGGAGGGAGAGTCTGATTTGAGGATTTCCAAGCGCCTTGGTGTATCCTGCCGACAACGCCATGCGAGTCTTTCGGTTCGGGCTTTCGTAGCCCATTTTCAGACTAATATCCGCCAAACGTATGGTATTTGGCATGTCAATCAGGCTTACCTGTTCCCTGTTGGTTAGCTGGATATGATTAAGCACTGAACTCAGGGACAACTGTCCGATTTGAGAGATTTTCTCTTTGCCAGCAGAGAGGGACAAGGCCCACATATTCGTCGCTTCAGACTCAAATGCGCCATTGCCACTAAAGCCGCGTGACGCCACCTCCGGCTTGCCATAGGACAAGCCGACAGCCATCCAGCCATTGCCTGAAATATCCCAGCCTTTCTTGATACCGACCCCGTTATTTATAGGGGCGATGCTTTGGCTTTCACGAATGAGCATGGGGATCGTATCTGAGCTTTCGTTATCTCCGGCGATGCTTGAAGTCCAGGCGCCGGCCCGGAAAGACGCACGATCCGATTCACCCCATTGGAGGGAAATACCGGCCAGTTTTTTGTGTTCATCAACGGGTAAGTTTTCCGCAATTCCTAAAGAATGATGCAGCCTGCCATTGGGCGAGTTTCCTGCGAACCATCGCATCTTTGCGCTGCCATTGTTAGTCGTGCCTTCAAATGAAATCGTGGTATTACTGGGGTCGAAATAACTGGTTACACCCTCGCGATGTACGGGATACATCTCGGCAAAGACACTATTGAAGTTGACTCCGAATCTAACCGCCTGTGGACGTACGAAGGAAGAGGCACTGACATAGAATGGCGCACGCTGAAATGAGTCGACTACCATTACTGGATTTTGATCCAGTTGGTCTGAAAACACATGATAAAGTGAAGCGGGTAACATTAATCGAGATCCGGAAGAAGGTACTGCATTACCCGTTACATCATCAGAAAGTGTTAGCATCGTGACGCCGACCGGTGAGGCAGCGGCATTCAGGTCCATCAACCCTTGTCCATAAATAGCGTTGTCGGCATAGATCCCGGTTCTGTCGGCCGTTGTAAGCAGGCGGCTGCGGATTTGGTGATAGCTCAAGTTTGGAAAGCGACTCTTCAATGCAGCCAAGGCGCCCGATACATGAGGGGCGGCCATGGATGTGCCGGACAAGCGTCTATAAGAGCCATCATTGTAGGTGGAATAAATGCCGTCAGTTGATTGGGCATCACCGCCACCCGGAGCGGCGAGGCACCAGGCAGCGGCAACGCCGCAACGGTCGGTATAGTAAGTCTCGACACCCGTCGGGCCGACCGCCATGACCGCAAGCCAGCCGGCTTCCAAATTTGGATAGTAATAGGGCAGGCCGGCTTGGTATGACGGCTGGACTCCGTAGGAGTTTCCTGCCGCCCAGACAAAGACGGCTCCGGCATCGACCGAGGTTTGAGCCTGAGTGAGTGTGTTCGGTATCGCTACATCGAGCGCCGCTTTTGTTTTGGATGTGATGCGGGTAGAACTTCCCCAACTGTTATTTAAGATCCGTGCACCGCTCGCGGTGGCACGGCTGAATGCGTCTGCTGTGGTTGTATCGGTGAGCAGGATAGTGCCAGAGTCGTTGGAGATTTTTATTGGGACGATGCTCGCCTCGTAGGCAACCCCGTGCATCCCCGTACCGTCTTTCGCCGCAGCGATAATGCCAGACACATGGGTACCATGGCTATAGCCGTCCGTGGTCACCGAGGTTGATCCGGTGTTGTAGTCATATCCAGATGTTATTCGCCCTGAAAACTCGCTGTGACTGGCAAGTATCCCCGTATCAAGCACGGCGACCTTGATGCCGGAGCCGGTGCCGCCGTACGCATAAAGATTAGCGGCCTTGACTAAACTTAGCCCGGCTTGATTGTTGTATTCCGCCGTTCTGAATATGCTGGGGTCATAGAGTTCTGTGCACGACCCGCCGCCGCAGGTGGTTGTGCTACCACCACCGCCTCCACCACCACCGCCTCCACCACCACCGCCAGCCAAGGCGAGGCCACCTACGACAGCGCCCACAATGGCTATCTTCGGCAACCCTTCAAATGTGCTGGCGAATGCTGGTGCTGTGCTTGTGGAGAGCGTATTTGCATCCACTTGATATTCGTTCCCAACAAAAAGCAACAGGCTGATCGCGTGGTCGGGATATTTTTTGATTAACCGGGATGCAACTACCGCGCGTTCCTCGGGTTTTACGCCGGTCAACGCAATCGTAGCGGCGTTTTTAATGACCTCTGGTAGTGGCATGGCCGCTGGCTTTGGCTCAAGTACGAGCAATTGCAAGATGTACCGGCCAGCAAGCGCGCTGTTTCGCGCCATAAAAAGTGTAGTTACTTGTTGAATTTGTCCGGGGTTGGCGCGGAGCGCCTCGCTATAGACACGGATTAAATCCTCATCAGATAGGCCGCTGATAGAGTCCCGAAGCTTGTCAAGGCTATCTTCATTTGGTGAATTGAAGATGTTCTTCAGCCCTTGGAGGAACTGAGCTGATTGAGTGGTTGCATCATCGGCCTGACAGTTGTATGAGGCTAGTATGGCACAGGTCAAAATTGAGCGAGCCATGACTTTACTTGATTCCATTGGAGACCCCCCTTTTGTTTGTTGATGATGTTACTTTGTACAATAAATTAACTCATTGAGCAACGCCATGTGGAGGCCGACCGCTTCCGTCAGGACGACAACGAATACCGCCTGGTGCCCGGTGTGCGGGCAATGTCGCCATCGTCACCGGCCAGCGCACGGTGCTGGAATAACTACTGGCGCCGTTCATGACCGGCAGCGGACGGGCCTTGCAGAACACTGACGGGGCCTTCTCGAGATGCTTGCGGGCGCCTCAACTCGATACCCGATCTAGGGTGTGCCCCGATTCCGACAATTTTGATTGCTGCCTGAAAATTGTCATGGGTGGATCGAAAGGGTAGCGGTTGCCGAAGCGGAATGACCCCCGGGGTTAGACGCAGTTGATTTAACAGGGAGTATTTCAGACAGCAGGGTTTCCGGGGCAATGTCCTGCTCGTTGGGTCAGGTTACCGCGCCAAATAGAATGCCTACCCGGTTGAAATAATGCACATCCCGAAGCTCACGAAAAACGCCGTGATTAAGATACGGGGTCAAGTCGAAAATGCCCTTGCGACCGTCCTCGATCTCGACATAAATGCGGAAGTCCGGCAGAGGGTTTGACGACCTTTACATCCCAATGCATGGCGACATCCTCAAAGTGGCTCGATTTTGTAAGGGTTCTCGCCATTGACGACGCAGCCCCTCGATGTCGGGGATGGTTTCGATATCAAAAACGAGGACGGGACTCATAGTGACTGTATCCAATTGGGGGGAGCATTTTAACAAGGACGAATTAAAAAGCCCGGCATTTCCGCATCGAGAGGCCGTCATTTAGGCGCGAAAACCCAGGCGTTCTCGCGCCGGGCTGGGAGTACACGCAACGGAAGGCTTTAGCGTGTCTCGAGGTCTTTGGCCAGGCCGGGGTGGGTAATTTTTCCGGCGTCGATGTTGAGGCCGGCGGCAAGACCAGGATCGTCGGCAAGGGCGGTGCGCGGGTCGGCGGCTAGGCGCAGCAGGTAGGGCAGGGTGACTTCGGCGAGCGCCAGCGTACTGGTGCGGGCCACGGCGGCGGGCATGTTGGCGACACAGGCGTGGACAATGCCTTCTTCGCTATAGAAGGGCGCGCTGTGGAGGGTGGGGCGCGAGGTTTCGGCCGTACCTCCTTGGTCAATGGCTACATCGACCAGCGCGGCGCCAGGTGTCATTTGCCGTAGCAATTCACGCGAAATCAGATGCGGGGCACGGCGGCCGTGGACATAAGCGGCACCGACCACGAGGTCAGCCGTGCGGACGGCCTCGGCGATGTTTTCGGGGTGGGCGTACAGGGTTTTCAGGCGGCCGCCGTGGCGCGCATCGAGCTCGGCCAGGCGTTCGGGTTTGCGGTCGATCAGGGTGATATCAGCGCCTAGGCCGGTGGCGATGCGTGCCGCGTGGCTTCCGACCACGCCGCCGCCCAGGATGACGATGCGCCCCGGCAACACGCCCGGCACACCTGACAGCAACACGCCGCGGCCGCCGTTTTTCATCTCCAGCGCTTGCATGCCCAGCTGGATCGACAGTCGCCCGGCGATCTGTGACATTGGCGCCAGAAGTGGGGTGCGACCGGCGGTGTCGGTCACCGTTTCAAAGGCAATGGCGGTGACGCCGCGCGCCATTAGTTCGTGCGCAAGTTCGGGCGCGGCGGCGAGGTGCAGGTAGCAAAACAGGATTTGTCCCTCGCGCAGACGCACGACCTCGGCGGGTTGTGGTTCCTTGACCTTGAAGAGCAGGGCGCAATCCCAGGCCTCGGCGGGGCTGACGATGCGGGCCCCGGCTGCGCGGTAGGCGGCGTCGGTCAGGCCGATGGCGGCTCCAGCCGCGGTTTCGACGCACACCGTATGTCCGGCTGCAACCAGCGCCTTAGCGCCCGCCGGGGTCAGGGCGACGCGGTATTCGTGATCCTTTATTTCGCGCGGGATGCCAATGTTCATGGGCCGGGCGGTAAAGCGGGCAGCAAGGCCTCGGCCAGGGCGACCCAGTAGCGGATGCCGAAGGGGATAGCGTCGTTGTTAAAGTCGTAATGGGGATTATGCAGGGTGCAGCCGCCTTCGCCAGGACCGTTGCCGAGCCAGACATAGCAGCCGGGACGCTCGCGCAGGAAATAGGCGAAGTCTTCGGCGCCCATCGACGGATGCAGGTCACGGCGCACTTGCGGCTTGCCGACGACCTTGGTAGCAACCTCAGCGCAGCGTTCTGCCGCCTCGGGGTCGTTGAGTGTGGGTGGATAGCCGCGCCGGTATTCGAGATCAATCTGTACCCCGAAGGCGCTGCTGATGCCGGCGCAGATCCGTTGTAGCAGGGCTTCGGCCTGGTCTTGCAACTCAACGCTAAAGGCGCGCACGGTGCCGCCCAGGCGCGCTTCTTCGGGCAGGATGTTGTAAGCCTCGCCGGCGTGAAAGCGGGTGATGGATACCACCAGCGCTTCCAGCGGGTCGGTCGCGCGGGCGGAGACGGATTGCAGGGCGGCGACCAGGTGGCTGGCCGCAAGAATGACATCGCTGCCTTGGTGCGGCATGGCGGCATGGGCGCCGTGACCGCGTACTGTGATGTCGAGGCTATCGGCGCAGGCCATGACCGGGCCGCTGTGGACGGCGATCTGTCCTAGCGGCAGGCCGGGCCAGTTGTGCAGGCCATAAACCGATTCGACCGGAAACTGTTGCAGGAAACCTTCTTCAAGCATGATCCGGGCACCACCGACCGTCTCCTCGGCGGGCTGGAAGATGAATACCACGGTGCCGTCAAAATGGCGCGTTTCGGCTAGCTTTTTGGCGGCGCCCAGCAACATGGCGGTATGGCCGTCGTGACCGCAGGCGTGCATGACGCCAGGCGTTTTGGAGTGGTGCGGGAAAGTGTTGAGTTCGGTCAGCGGCAGGGCGTCCATGTCGGCGCGCAGGCCGATGATGCGGGGGCTTGTGCCGCATTTAAGGACGCCGACCACGCCGGTGTCGGCCAGACCGCGATGCACCGCAATGCCGCAATCTTCCAGAAACGCTGTCACCCTGTCGCTGGTGCGATATTCCGCCAGCGAGAGCTCGGGGTGGGCGTGGAGGTCGTGACGGAGAGCGGCAATCGCGGCGATGAAGGAACGCTCCAAGGGAACGGTCTTGTCCCCGTGGGGGGTAGCAACCGAAGTGGGGCGCTCGTGAAGCAGGTCGGGGGGAGACATTGGCGGCAACGGGTGGCGTTAATCCGGCATTGTCTTGCTCGGTCCTTTGTCGCGGGTAATCAGGTACACGCCGATGGAAACTAGGATCATCCAGAGGACCATGGCCCATCCGCCCAACTCAGCCCAGAACGGCGGGATAAAGAACAGCGACAGGGCGATGCCTAGAATGACATTGCCAATCAGGAAGAGTGTCTTGTGACTAAGCATGGAGATTCCTTGGTAAATTTAGAGACAAAGATTACCCTGAATTTATGAGGACGGCGAATACATCCACGCCAATGCCAATGCCAACGCCGAAAGGACCGATTACTCCCAGGATAGTGCGCCGCCGGTTTGGTATTCGGTGACGCGGGTCTCGAAGAAGTTCTTCTCTTTTCTCAGGTTGACCTGTTCATCCAGCCAGGGCAGGACATTGGGGGCGCCGGGGTAGGGCTCGGCGAGACCGATTTGGCGGGCGCGACGGTTGGCAATGTGGCGGAACTGGGCAATGTGTAGGTCGGCGGAATAGCCAAGGATGGGCTCGCGCAACACGAAGGAGGCGTAGGCCGTCTCGGCGGCCTCGCATTCCTGCCACATGGCGGCGATGGCATTGGGATCGAGTTCGAGGCCTTCTTCTTGCAGTAACTGGCGCACAACGCGCATGCCGAAACCGCAGTGCAATACCTCGTCGCGCATGATGTATTGCAGTTGTTCGGCAGTCCCCTTCATCAGACCACGGCGTTGCAAGGCGAAGATTGGCGAAAAGCCGTTGTAGAACCAGCAGCCTTCAAACACCGCGGCGAAGAACAGGTAAGACAGCGCAAACTCGTGCAGGTTGTCGCGTTGGGTGAGGTCGAAATCAGAACGCAGGATGCGATTGAGACGGCGGTTGGCGAGCTGAATCTTGCCGTGGATCTCGGGCACCACGCGGTAGCGATTGTAGATTTCGGCCTGGTCGAGGTTGAGGGTTTCGATGCAGTGCTGGTAGGTCCAGGTGTGCAGAGCCTCTTCATAGACCTGGCGCGCCTGATAGATTTGCAGCTCCGGTGCGCTCATCTTTTCCATGACGGCAAGGCCGATGTTGCGCATGGCGAGGATATCGGAGGTGGTGAGATAGGCCAGCACATTTTCGAATACATGCCGCTCGGCGGGCGTGAGTTTGTGGTGGTAGTCATGCACATCCTGGGCCATGTTGATTTCCAGCGGCGTCCAGTGGTTGCGGTTGGCCTTGAGGAAGTATTCCCAGGCCCAAGGATATTTGAAAGGCGCGAGCTGGTTGATATCGGCTTGGCCGTTGACGACGCGCTTGTCGTTGGCGCGGATGCTGCGGGCTGTCCCAGCCGGTGCAGGGGCGGTAGACGGCGCGGTGGGCGCGCCGGTGGCGATTGCGGGCGCTTCCGCTGGCCGACGCAGGCCACCCACCCCGGCCAGGGGTGAAGGGGGCAGGATCGGGGTGGCGGCGGGTGTAAAGCTGTCTTCAAAGTTGAGCATTTCGAGTCTCCTTCGCTTATTGGCAGGCTTCACATTCTTCAAAACCGGCGTCGCCGGGGCGCAGGGTGCAGGCGCGGCCGACTATATCGGCTTCGGGCAGGACGATCTGGCTGGTGAGCTGGCCGCCGTTGCCCACATGAGGGGTGTTCCCTTCAATCTCATTCCCCTTGGTCGTCGATTTTTCTGCCGCCGAGGCACCGAGGGAGCGCAGGTAATAGGTCGTTTTGAGGCCACGAATCCAGGCCAGCTTGTAGGTGTCGTCAAGTTTCTTGCCTGAGGCGCCGGCGATATACAGGTTGAGGCTTTGCGCCTGGTCGATCCACTTTTGGCGCCGGGCGCCGGCCTCGATCAGCCAGGCCGGTTCGATCTCGAAGGCCGTGGCGTACAGGTCACGCAGTTCGACCGGAATGCGGTCGATCTTGGCCAGGCTGCCATCGAAATATTTGATGTCGCCCACCATAACCTCGTCCCACAAGCCTAGGGCTTTCAGGTCACGCACCAGGTAGGGGTTAATGACGGTAAATTCGCCCGACAGGTTGGATTTAACAAAGAGGTTTTGATAGGTCGGCTCGATGCTGGCCGACACGCCAACGATGTTGGCGATGGTGGCGGTCGGCGCAATGGCAACGCAGTTGCTGTTACGCATGCCCACTTGCTGGATGCGGCTGCGCAGCGCGGCCCAATCGAGGCGCTCGGTGAAGTCGGCCTCCAGATAGCCGCCGCGCTCCTCCCCCAGTTTTTTCAGAGAATCATGCGGTAGGAGCCCTTGGCTCCACAGCGAGCCATTGAAGCTGGAATAACGGCCGCGCTCGGCGGCGAGATCGGTGCTGGCCCAGTAGGCGTTGTAGCACACGGCCTCCATGGTACGGTCGGCAAACTCGACGGCAGCGGCCGAGGCGTAAGGAATGCGCAGTTTATGCAGGGCGTCCTGGAAACCCATAATGCCCATGCCGACCGGACGGTGCTTGAGGTTGGAGTTGCGCGCCTTGCCGACCGAGTAGAAATTGATGTCCACTACATTGTCGAGCATGCGCATCGCGGTCTTGATGGTGCGAGCAAGCTTGTCCATATCCAGCGTGCCATCCTGGAGGTGGTTGACCAGATTGACCGAGCCGAGGTTGCACACGGCGATCTCGTTGTCGTTGGTGTGCAGGGTGATCTCGGTACACAGGTTGCTGGAATGCACCACGCCGACATGCTG
>Ga0194120_10008867_pt1 | contig 13037 bp, 11 predicted proteins | sample TA2MahCa65mmetaG_FD_148642 | JGI IMG/M metagenome (GOLD analysis project Ga0194120, IMG submission 148642) | Freshwater microbial communities from Lake Tanganyika, Tanzania - TA2015019 Mahale Deep Cast 65m | ecosystem: Environmental > Aquatic > Freshwater > Lake | place: Tanzania: Lake... | reverse complement strand
ATCACATCCCATTGATAAGAGTCACCGCGGTCTGACCCGACTCACGCTCGCCAACATCCCCGTCACGCAGCGTTGAGCTACTCGATGTAGTTACTCGCCGCCCTATCCCCCTTATACGATGCGCGTACTCGTCCCAGGAGCCAGCGCCACGATCGCGTCGCGAATCGCCTCGGTCGCCGCCTGATAGGGATCGCGTCCCTGATGCTGCCATTCATCGATCAACTCACGAATCACGACGACGGGCCGGCCAACCGCGAGCGAGACCGGATTCGGACGAGGCCACCAGGCCCCGACCGGCCAAGCCCGAAAGGTTCCCTCGATCCAGATCGGAATCACCGGAACGCCAAGCTCACAGGCGAGGATACCGATGCCGGGCCGAAAAGGCTTGAGGGTCCCATCGACGGAGCGCTGCCCTTCGGGAAAGACCAGAAGACCTCGGCCCTGTCGCAGGACAAGCGCGGCGGCTTGGAGCGCCGGCACGAGCGACGCCTCCATGCCCATCGGGATGACGTGCCCGACCCGGGCCACCCAGGATGTGAAGAGGTTGCGGAAGTAGGCTTGCCACCCCATGTAGTGCAGGCGCGCAAACACCGGCGGCGGCGCCGTTGCCACAATCGCGAAGGGATCCAGATAACTCGTGTGGTTGGCCGCCAGCAGAAACGCCCCGTTCAACGGCAGATGCTCCGCCCCCATGACGCGTAGGCGAAACCCCACCTGGAACATCAGGCGCAGCACCATTCGCACGAATGCCGCGAATAACCGATGAGACCAGGCCGGCGGTGCCAGCAACATCTCCCTGAGGTCGGCCGGCGGCTCGGCCTTCAGGATATCGCTCCAGGATTGGACGCCCCGCGCCGCACCGGCCTCGCCGCGCGTCAGGGCGCTCACCCGCTCGACCAATTCGCGCACCGTCATGACCTCATGGGCCAGCGAATCCGGCAAGCGGCCGAAGGACTGTTCGAGCGCGGACATCAGTTCCACGCGCCGCAGCGAATCGAACCCCAGATCAAGATCCAGGTGATCGCTCGGCACGATGCGTCTGTCTTTTCCCACGAATGGCTGGAGCGCACGGACGATGGAACGCGCCGCCGCTGTGCCCATGAGAACTTCGTCTGCTGCAGAAAGCAACTGGGCAGACACAGCCCCTTCGCCGGCGGTCTTGACCATGGCGGCCACCCGGTAGCGCTGAATTTTTTCCAGCCGTGTGCGCGGCAGCGGCGTCGTCACGATGGTCAGCCCGCTGATCCGTTTGTACGATGGCAAGGTCAAGCCGATCCTGGTCAGCTCGTCTTTCATCAGTTGGCGGATATCCACAATCCTGAGCGTTTTGACGTACTCAAAGTTCGGTACAACCACCGCGTGCAGCCCCTCCCCGCCTTCGCCGGCACGGACCGCGCCCACAATGCAAATCTCACCGATGGCGGGGCTGAGTTGGTAGTGGGCCTCGAGCTCCTCCGGAACAATGTTCTTGCCTCCCGCCGTGACGATCAGTTCCTTGGCGCGCCCGGTCAGAAACAGAGCGCCGTCCTGATCCAGGTACCCGAGATCGCCGGTGTAGAACCAGCCGTCGCGGATCGCATCGGCCGTGGCCTGCGGATTCGCGTCGTATCCTTGCATCACGTTCGGACCTCTGACGGCCACCTCCCCGACACCGGCGGCATCGGGCTTCACAACGCGCACCTCCACGCCGGGAATCGGCTCACCGACTGAGCCGAGTTTCGGTTTCGCCAACGGCGTGAAGGTCACCACAGGCGCAGTTTCCGTAAGGCCATAGCCCTCCAGCAACGTGAAGCCGAGGCAGAACAAGTCCCGAGCCACCTCCGGATCGAGCCGCGCCCCGCCGCTCACCAGCACACGCAACGAGGGGCCAAGCCGATGGTGCACCGTGGCAAATAACACACGGCCGAGGTTCACCGTCGTATACCGACGCACGACTCCTGAGAAGGCCAGCAACAGACGGGCCAACAGGCGAATCGGCATCGGGCGCTGGCTGATGCCCTCGAGGATCCCCCGTCGCACCATCGCGAAGACCTGCGGAACCCCGACCAGAATCGTGATCTGCGCGTCCCGCAAGCACTGTAATAGCTCCGGTCCTTTGAGGGTCGGCAGGATCGTGATCTGGGCACCGAGCAGCAGCGGCACCAGGCCCGTGACCATAAAGGGATACGCGTGATGGAGCGGCAGAATGGCCAGGAACCGATCTTCAGCGCTGCCCACCCCTGACTGGGCCAAGGCCTTGGCATTGGACAAGAGGTTGCGATGGGTCAGGCGGACACCCTTGGGTTCGCCGGTTGTGCCTGAGGTGTAGAGAAGCGAGGCAACGTTCTCGGGCGAGAGCGTCGGCTTTCCCACGCTTCCGGCCAGGCCTGCTCGGACCCATTCGTCAAGAACGCGGCAGTCTGAATCGTGAAGGGGATCGAACGCGACGACGGTGAGTGGCAATCCCACATTCTTCAGTAACGGCCAAGTTGTCGCGCTGACGAAAGCCAGCCTGGCGCCAGACCGCGCCAGAAGCCTGGCGAGATCTCCGCTACTCAGTTGAATGTCGAGAGGAACCGCCGTGCCGCCCGCAGCTATAATCCCGAGATACGCGATCACCCATTCGGGACGGTTCTCCGCAACGATCGCCACACGGTCTCCCCGGCGAAGGTCGTGACGCAGCAAGGCGGCCGCAAGACCCTCGGCTTGGTCAACGAGCTGCTCATACGTGCACTGCCGATAGACAGCCCCCTGCTTGATCTGCATCGCGACCCGCTCGGGCACCCGACGCGCCACCGCAATCACGGCGTCCGGAATGGTGTCGGGAGAATTGCCGGCTGTATTCATGCGCATCGTCTTGGGCGGCTACCTGCCGCGCATCTCGAACCATTGATACAGGGCGGGCAGCACCATCAAGGTGAGCAGCGTCGAGCTCACGAGGCCCCCGATCACGACGACCGCCAGCGGCCGTTGAACTTCCGACCCGATGCCCTGCGCCAGCGCCACGGGTGCCAACCCCAGCAACGTCGTCAGCGTCGTCATCATGACTGGACGCAGCCGCACGAGACAGCCCTGCCGGATGGCCTCTTGGCTGTCGCGGCCGGCCTGCCGCAGGCCGTTGATCGTCGAGACCAGAACAATCCCGTTCTCGACCGCAACGCCGAAGAGCGCAATGAAGCCGACCGAGGCTGGCACGCTCAGGTATTGTCCTGTCAGCCACAACCCGAAGACGCCGCCGATGAGGGCGAACGGGAGATTCACCATGATCAAGGCCGCCGAGCGCAGGGAGTTAAAGGCGAGGACCAGCAGCAGCACGATCATGCCGATAGTCGCCGGCACGACGATCTGCAGGCGTGCCATTGCACGTTCCATGTGTTCGAACGCGCCGCCCCAGGTGAGGGTGTATCCGGAAGGCAGGCGGAGGCGTTCCGCAAGCTTGCGCTGCCCCTCCTCGACCACGCTGCCGGGATCGCGGCCCACCACATTGAAGCCGATGTAAATCCTGCGACGCACCTGTTCCCGGCTGATCCGCGCCGGGCCCTCGCGCATCTCCACCTTCGCTAACTCGCTGAGCGGAATCGGTGCCCCGGCCGCCGACCTGACGAGGATCTCGCCGATCGCCTTGACGCTGCTCCGATATTCCGCCGGAAACCGAAGGACGAGTTGGAACCGGCGCTCGCCTTCGTAGACCGTCGTCGCCGCTTTGCCACCGATCGCGGTTTCGATGATCTCCCGAATGTCCGCCACGTTGATCCCATAGCGCGCGATCTTGCGGCGATCGATATCCACCGTGAGGTACGGTTGACCCGCGATCTGCTCGACTTTGATATCTTTTACCCCATCGACCGTCTTCATGACGGCAGCGATCTGATCCGCCTGTTCCTTCAGGACCGCCAGATCGTCTCCGAACAACTTAATGGCGAATTCCGTCTTGATTCCCGAAATCAATTCGTCCACCCGCTCCTGGATCGGCTGGCTCATCAGGAAGGAAATGCCCGGAATCTCGGCCAGCCGTCGCCGCATCGCATCCACCAGATCAGCCTTGGTGCGGGCCGTCGTCCAGGTGTCGCGCGGGTGAAGCAGCACGACTGGATCGCTCTCATTGGGCTCTTCCGGGGCGTTGGCGATCTCCGACCGGCCGATCTTGCTGACTGCCAGGCGGACTTCCGGAAACTCGCGCAAGACCCGCAGGGCGCGTTTCTCTAGTTCGATGGATTCGGGGAGCGACACGCTGGGCAGCCGGACGATCTGCGGCGTCAGCGCGCCTTCGTCGAGAATGGGCACGAACTGTCTGCCCAGGTACGGGACAAATACCAGTGTCACGCCGACCTGGAGGAGGGCCCAGACCAGCACCAGGCGCCGATGGGCGAGCGTCCACCGGAGCAGCGGCTCATACACCGCCTTCGCCCACCGGACCAGATGCGTCTCCCGTTGGTCCCCGCCGGTGAGCCCCAGAGCGCAGAGGACCGGCGAGAGCGTCAGCGACAGCACCAGCGACACGAGCAGGGCGACCATGACCGTGTAAGCCAAGGGGGCGAACAGCTTGCCTTCCATGCCCTCCAAGGGCACGAGCGGCAGAAACACCACGATGAGGATCAGGATCGCGAAGGCGATCGGTCGTGCCACTTCCTTCGAGGCCTGGAGCACGATGTCCCACTGGTGTCCGGGCGAGCCATCGGATGCAGAGAGATGACGATAGACGTTCTCCACGACCACGACCGAGCCGTCGACGATCATCCCAATGGCGATCGCCAGCCCACCCAGAGACATGAGATTGGCGGAGAGGTCGAAGTTCCGCATGACCAGAAACGTGATCAGCGGCGTCAAGATCAGGGTCACTGCCACGATGAGCGCGCTGCGCACGTTTCCGACCAGCATGAAGAGGATCACGAGCACGAGCAGAATCCCCACCGTCAAGGCCTGCCGGACGGTCTCGAGCGCCGCCGTCACGACCTCGGTCCGGTCGTAGAACGGAACCAGCCTCAGCCCGCCGGACAAGATACCGCCGCGATGGATCTGCTCCACCTTGGCCTTGACGGCGCCCGCGACTTCCCGGGCGTTGGCCCCGCGGAGCATGAGCACGATCCCGGCCACCACTTCACGCTCGCCGTTGAGGACCGCCGCGCCGTGGCGGACCGCATGCCCGATCCGCACCTCGGCCACGTCGCGCACAAACACGGGGGTGCCGCCGACCTCCTTCACCACGATGTCTTCGATATCCGCGACGCTCCGCAACAGCCCGAGCCCGCGCACGATCGCCCGCTCGCCGTGCCGCTCCACGACATTGCCGCCGGCATTGGCATTGTTCTGCTCCACCGCGTCGAAGACCTGGCGCAGGGTCAGGTGGTACTTCCGCAGCTTGGCCGGCTCGACGAGCACCTGGTACTGCTTGACGAACCCGCCCAGTGCATTCACGTCGATGACGCCGGGCACCGTCTTGAGGAGCGGGCGAAGGACCCAATCCTGCAGGACCCGCTGGTCCGTCAGCGCAGCCTCGAGCGCCGCCTGGTCTGCCATCCCCGTTCCCGGTCCTGCCCTGAGCTCTGTCGATGGCCCCTCCAGATAATACTGATAGATCTCCCCGAGTCCCGTCGTCACCGGCGCCATGACCGGCTCAACCCCCGGCGGTAATTTCCCTTTCGCTTCGAGCAGCCGCTCGAGGACGAGTTGGCGGGCGCGAAAGAGGTCCACGCGATCCTGGAACACCACGGTGATTTGCGAGAGGGCGAACTTCGACAGCGAGCGGATCTCGGTGAGATCCGGCAACCCGGTCATCTGCAGCTCGATCGGAAACGTGATGAAGCGCTCCACTTCGACCGGAGACAACCCCGGCCCATCGGTCAAGATCTGCACCTGGATGGTGGTGACATCCGGAAATGCGTCGATCGGCAATCCCTGGAACGCGACGAAACCGGCCGTGGCCAGGAGGCCGGCTAGGATAATGATCAGCACCGGCTGTCGGAGCGAGAAGGCGATCAGCGCATCGATCATCGTGTGGGCTCGATCTGCGATTTCTCGAATTCGGACTTGAGCACGAACGTGCCGGCGGTGACAATCAGCTCGCCCTCGCGCGGGCCATCCACCAGCTTGACGAGGTGCTCGGTCTCCTCTCCAAGGACAACCGGACGCTTCTCGAACTGCCCCCCGTCCACTTGTACGAAGACATAGGAGGACTCGGCACTCCGTTGCACCGCCGCGATCGGCACCATCAGGGCCTCCGGTTCAGGGGCCGCATAGACCCGGACCGCGGCGAACATCTCGGGCTTGAGGTGCTTCTTCGGGTTGGGAACCGTGACGCGCAATCGCATGGTCCGCGTGGCGGGATCCAACACATCCGCGATATAGGTGATCGCGCCGGGAAAGATCTTCCCGGGATAGGTCGTGGTCCGCACTTCGACGGCCTGATCACGATGGATAAACTGCACATCCTTCTCCGGCACGTTCCCAACCACCCACACGTCCGACAGATCGGCCACCGTGAAGAGCCTCTGCGTCGTCTCCACGACCTCGCCGCGGGTGAGGTTGCGCATGATGACCCGTCCGGCAAAGGGCGCGCGGATCGGCACGTCGGAGCGGATCGTATGCTCGCGGTCCAGGCGCCGGATCTCGTCCGCCGGCACGCCGAGTAGTTCCAGCCGGTGCTTGGCTTCGCGCGCTTCCGCGCGAACCGTCTTCATCTCGGCCTCGCGTCTCTGCAGTTCGGCCACGCTGACCGCCCGATGCTGGTGGAGATCCCGAGCCCGCTCGTAGGCCAATTCCGCTTCATGCAATTTGGCGGTGGACTTCAGATACGCCGCTTCCGCCAGACCCAAATCCGTACTGTGCAGCAACGCCAAGAGCGTCCCTTTTTTCACGTCCTGCCCGAAGTCCGCATAGACCTCCTCCACCCGCCCGCGGATCAACGTCGTGACCTCCGCCAGCTCGTTTTCATTCGGTTGGACCGTGGCGGGAAAATCCCGATGGAGCCGGAACTCCCCTTGGGCGACCGGAGCCACCTCGATACCCGCATCCGCCAGCGTTTCAGCCTTGAGCGCGACCATATTCGGAGACGGTGGGGGAGCTGTACGACCCGACGTCTCGACCGGCTCATCTCGTTCCTGGAAACCCTTGAGGAGACTGAACGAGACAAACGTGAGCACCCCAAGCCCCACCACGAGTGCCCAAGACGCGATCCGCTTCACGTTCATCACCGAGGGATGTCCTATCGCAATCTCCGGCGGACGAGCCGACGGGTCCCGACCCTGCGCGGGACTGCATGATGCCATGATCGGCACACCCCGGCTCGTCGGATCGTGCGCGCCCCGACTACCGCTCCTTGACCACGAGGACCGAACAGGAGGCATGGCGCGCCACTCGTCGCGACACGCTGCCGAGGAACGCGCCCTTCAAACCCGTCATGCCCCGCGATCCGAGGATCACCAGATCGGCATGCGTGCGTGCTGCGACGCGTAGGATTTCCTCTGCCGGACGGCCTTCGACCAACACGGGATGGATTGTCAGGCCGCGACTTGTCACGACCTTCCTCACCCGTTCCAGCACCTGCCTCCCGCGCTCCTTCGTTACGCGAATCAGCGCCTGGGCCGCCTCACGGAACTTCGGCGCCGTCGTGCTCAGCAGTTGGGGCATACGATCGCCGGGCGGCTCCACGACGTGCAGAATGGTGACCTGCGACGTGGCTGGGACGCCCAGCACTCGGAGCCATCGCGCGGTAGCCAAGGCGTGCTCGGATTCGTCCACCGCCACAAGGACCCGCAGGCCTCTTGCCCGCTCCTGGGGCGCTCCCCTCCCTCGTCCGCGGCAGATCAGGACCGAGCACGGCGCCGAATGGAGCACGCTCTCGCTCACGCTTCCAAGGAGAAAGCGCTTCACCCCCGACAACCCGCGCGAGCCGACAACGACCAGTCCCGCCTTCTCCTTTCTCAGGGTGTCCACGATTCCGACCGGAGGCAGCCCGTGCTTCACCATGACGGCAAAACGGCGGTCACGTGGCCGCAACTGAGCGCCCATACGTTCCAGAAATCGTTGAGCCTGCTTGAGCAACTTCCTCCGTTCCGCCGTCAACGGTTTCCACAACTCCGGATGGTAGTGGATCTGCCAGCCACCAGGGATCGTGAGAATCTCCAACACATGGAGGAGAGTGAAGGCTGATCTGGTCGGCCAGCGCAGCTGACGGAGCAACTGAATCGCCGCACGAGCATGCCGAGACCGATCCAACGCAATCACAACGTTCATCGTGTCTACTCCTTTTGCAAAAGACTTATCGAAACGGTAGTCCACTGTGGACGGACGGAGCCATCATCCGATGCGTGTTGAAGAAGGCGCCCTTCAGCACAATCGTGTGCGGCATGATCCCCATGTTCAGGCGAGAGGCACGGGGCCAGAGGCGAGGGGTGATCAGAAGGAATGGTTCCCTCTCGCCTCGTATCCCTCGCCCCTCGCCTGGCCTCTATGCGATTTCGCGACAAACCGTAACGCATAACACAGGCTGGCGTCTCATCCTACTCACCCGGTGGGGCTGACCGTTCCACCCCCCGGCAGGGACCGAGCACTGCCATGAGCACGATGCCGCGCCGCATGGCTCGCGCATTGGCGGTGATGTGAGCTCGCCCGCGCCGCGTGGCAGGGACTGCTTCCATGGCAGGCCGTACGACGCGTGGCGCTTCGCTCGGACCACGCAATTCCCGGATGGGGACTCGTCTTTTCATTGCCACGGGAATGCCCGTCGCTTCGGTCTCGTCACCCTGCGCCTCCTCAACAGTCCCTTTCAACATACGCATAAGCTGCACCAGCAGGGCCAGGACCAGGAGCACAGGGATCACCAGTTGTTCCCACGTCATCGGCGCTCCTCCTTCTTCGGACCGGCCGGTGGTTCCTCGCCCGTCCCGGCGATCGCCTCCCGCATCGTCGTATCCGCCTGCACATTCTTCATCCGGTAATAGTCCATGATGCCCAGGTTCCCCTGGCGAAACGCCTCGGCCATGGCCTTCGGCACTTCGGCCTCGGCCTCTACCACCTTCGCGCGCATTTCCTGTTCAAGCGCCACGGCCATGGCGCGCCGTTGCTCGGCTCTGGCCTGAGCGATCTGCTTGTCGGCGTTGGCCTGATCGATCTGCAGTTTGGCGCCGATGTTCTCGCCGACGTCGATGTCAGCGATATCGATCGACAGGATCTCAAAGGCTGTCCCCGCATCCAGCCCTTTCGCCAGTACATGCTTCGAGATGTGATCGGGATTCTCCAGCACATTTTTGTGGGTCTCCGCCGAGCCGATCGTGCTCACGATCCCTTCGCCCACCCGTGCCAGCACCGTCTCCTCGCCCGCGCCGCCCACCAGCCGGTCGAGGTTCGTCCGGACCGTCACGCGGCAAATCGCGTGGAGCTGAATGCCGTCTTTGGCGACCGCGGCGATGCGCGGCGTTTCGATCACCTTGGGGAGGACCGACATCTTGACCGCTCCCAACACGTCGCGCCCGGCCAAGTCGATCGCCGCCGCCCGCTTGAACGGCATCGAGATATTCGCCTTGTCGGCGGAGATCATCGCGAGGACGACGTTCACCACGTTGCCACCCGCCAGATAGTGGGCCTCCAGATCGTTGAGCGGAATGGTAAGTCCGGCCTTCACCGCACTGATACGCGCGGTCACTACCGTGCTGGGGGGAACGCGCCGGAGACGCATCCCAATGAGGGTCAACAGCCCGACGTAGGCGCCGGAGGCCCAGGCCGCGATCCATAACCGGAGCGGAATCAGGTACAACAGCAGCGCCGTGCCCGACACGATCAGGATCAAGGTTGTCAGGATCCCCAACAGGCCGGTTTCTATTTCATTCATGACTCACCCCTTTCACGATCTTGTTCGATGCGCCGCACGACGATGCGATTCCCCTCGACTCGCAGCACCTCAATGGGATCGCCGGCTTCGATGAATTCGCCTTCCGTGACGACATCCACGCGCTCGTGGTCGAAATGGGCGATCCCGGCTGGCCGCAGCGTCGAGGCGGCGATCCCTCGTTTGCCGAGCCAGCGGTGATCGGCCTCCGGCGCGGAGGCATAGCCGGCCTGTGCCGGCAATTCGGTTTCCAGGATCAGCCGCCGCCCGAACGGCAGGCGTGGAAGGACTCGCAGGAACGCAAGAGCCAGCACGACGGCCAACAGCAAGGCGACGATCACCTGCCCGAGCGCGGACAGGACGACCGCCCAAGTCGCGCCTGTCCCGACCAGGCTCAGGCCTAGCCCGACGAGAAGCGCCGCGAGGCCGAGGGCTCCGAATATTCCAAAACCGGGTATCACAAACACTTCAACCGCCAGAAGAGTGAGTCCGATCCCGATGAGCAGCACTTCTTCCCATCCGGCCAGACGGACCAGCCAATGGCCCCATAAGAAGAGCGCAAGGCTGACGAGACCGAATGCCCCCGGCACCCCGAACCCCGGCGTCTGAATTTCCACGATGATTCCGAGCACGCCGACGGCAATCAGGACCGAGCTGACGATCGGGTGCGTGAGGATGCGCACCAGCGATTCCGCCCAGGTTTCTGAAGCATGGCGAATCTCCGCTTCGGCCAGTCCCAAAAACTCAAGTACGCGTTCCATGTTGTCCGCGCGGAAGTCGACAAGCTTGTGCTGCAATGCTTCTTCAGTCGTCAGCGTCAGCAGTTTCCCTTTGGCGATCACGCCGGGAATCTCCACATCCGCATCCACCATCGCTTCAGCCAACTCCGGCGGTCGTTTGCGGCTCTCGGCGGTCGCCCGAAATTCCTTCCGCATATACGAGACCGTCTTCTCCTCCACCGGCTGGGCGGGAGCCCCCGGCAAACCGATCTGCACTGGCGTCGCCGCCCCGATCGTGCCGCCATCGGCCATCACGATTGTTTCGGCGGCCAGACTGATCAGCGCGCCCGCCGAGATCGCACGCTTGTTGATGAACGCGACGGTCTTCACCTTGGCCCGCAATAGGGTATCTCGGATCAGAACCGCCGCATCCACGCGTCCGCCGAAGGTGTCGATCTCGAGGATCACCGCCGATGCGCCGGCGACGACCGCTTCATCCAGCACACGCTCGACAAACGGAGCCAGACCCAGATCAATGACCCCCTCGACCGGGATCACGTAGACCACGGACCCCGCGCTTGGGGCGGCCGGCACCGCACCCAGCATCAACAGGGTCAAGACAGCAAGCGTGGTAAGCCACGAGGCTCCGAGCACTGTGCGGAACGAACCTGCCGTCACAACCTCTTCTCCTTCTCCCCTTAACCGATCACTGTCCACATTCGCCGCAAGCCGATCTCGTTTCCCGGCCGTCACATGTACGGCACGGAGGGCGCCAACGACCGCACATATTGAATCACATCCATCATCTCCTCGTCCTTCAGGCGACCGCGCCAGGCATGCATCGGGCTGAAGAGAACGCCGTTCGAGATCGCGACCAGGAGCTCGAAGTCGGTCTTCGCGCGCGACCGCTCCGTATGAAAATCGGTCGGCCGCACGATGAGGCCCTGCGCATCGGGCCCATCGCCATCGCCCATCCTCCCATGACAACGGAGGCACTGCTCCTTGTAGACCGCCTCGCCTCGATCGGGATGCCCAGGCCTGATCTGGGCCGCGACCCACGAACTCGATAGGATGAGAGTCCCCAACGTCATGGTGATGCCAAGATGCTTGAACATATCGTCCTCCTTACCCGCCGATCCGACTCTTGTTCCAGGCACACGCCCGGCTCTTCCGCGCTAGTGGGTTCGTTCGCCTACTGGCACCTGGTCGCCGACCCGCATCCGGATCTCCGCCGAGAGGAGTCTCGCGTCCGACGGCATGCGAAGGCGCTTGACTGTCAAGACCGGCACCGTCGCCTGACGCAAGACCCCTTCGGCGACACTGCCGCCGATCAGGCTGGTAAGGCCACGGCGGCCGCGTGTGCCCATGACGACCAGGTCGCAGCCCCGCCGGTTCGTTCCCGTTAGAATCGCTTCAGCGGTATTCCCTCCGTCGATCGCCGTCTCAACGGCAATGCCTTGGCCCTGAAGCTCGTGGCAGAGATCCGCCAGCCGCGCTGCCGCCCTTTCCCGCTGATGCGGCGCCACGGCCAAGGAGTCCGCCGCCCTCTCACGTTCAAACAGCACCGGCTCCATGACATGCAAGACCGTCAGCATCGCTCCAAATTGTGTCGCGAGCTGCGCGGCATAGTCCAGTGCATCGAGAGAACAGAGTGAAAAGTCGACCGGCGCCAGAATATGGCGCATTCCCTTAGGAGCGTAAGGCCGGGATGGCACCGGATGAACGGTCAACACCGGGCAAGGCGCCCCCTCCACCACGCGCTGGGCGGTGCTGCCTAACAAGATCTCGGCCAAGCCGGTACGCCCGTACGCCCCCAAGGTGACGAGATCGGCGCCCAGCTCTTCTGCCGCTCGGTTGATCAGCCGACTCGGAATGCCCAGTTGCTGCCGCCACCTCGCCGCCACTCCCATGGAAACCAGTTGCTGGACTAACTCATCGAGAGGCGTCTCTGCCTGTTTGCGGCGGTGGTCAAAATACCGTTCCGCCAGCACATCGTCCGGATGCAGGTCAGGCGGAACCTCGACGACGTGCAGAATGTCCACCGTTGCCGGACAGGCCTTTCCCAGGAACGCGGCATGCTCGAGCGCCTGTTCCGCGCATCCCGAAAAATCCGTGGCCACCACGATTCGCTTGATCAGCGGCTGTTTCATGGATCGTCACCTCTACGATCGACCACGAGGACCTGAGAGACGTCACAGCCACGGCTGCTGTGCACCCAGACGTCCCACTTACTCACGCTTACTCACGACCCTCGTTTCTACCTCACCCGCGCGAGCAGATGTTTCACCGGACAGTACCCCACCGCCCCGGAAACCACCGCGAGCAATCCAATGGTCTCTGCCACTTCTTCGACCCAGAACGGAATCGGCAGCGTGATTCCGAGAACCATCAGGATGAGTCCGCCGACGACCCTGATCCATCGTTCCACGGTTCCCACATTACGAATCATGATCTTCGCCTTCGACCGCATGTTTGACGACAGGCGCACCGTCTCGTTGAATGTGCCGCGTCACGCG
>Ga0194120_10008866_pt1 | contig 13038 bp, 9 predicted proteins | sample TA2MahCa65mmetaG_FD_148642 | JGI IMG/M metagenome (GOLD analysis project Ga0194120, IMG submission 148642) | Freshwater microbial communities from Lake Tanganyika, Tanzania - TA2015019 Mahale Deep Cast 65m | ecosystem: Environmental > Aquatic > Freshwater > Lake | place: Tanzania: Lake... | reverse complement strand
GATCCCCAGGAGCGCCCCGGATCCCATCGAAACGGGATCGGCGCACGAGCCTCGATGAGCCCCATCCCGACTCGGAGTCCGGGCTTGTTCTGCCACGACCGCCTGCGCCTGGGAGATCGACCGACGCTCACTGCGGGCTCGCGCGAGGGCGGCGGAACGCTGCTGCGTGGCCGGCGGCGATCACCGCGTCGACGCGAGAATCGTCCATGCCCGGCAGCGCGGCGATCCGGGCGAGCTCCGTCAGCGCGTCGGTCGTCGACAGCAGTGTGTTGTCCGTGCAGACGCACGCGCGCACGCCGAGGTCGAGCCAGCGCGGCAGAGGATGGTCGGCGAGGCGAGCGATTGCGCCGACGTGGACGTTGGACGTCGCGCAGACCTCGATCGTCACGCCGCGATCGCGCACCAGCGCGACGACCGCCGGATCGGCGGCGAGCGTCGTGCCGTGGCCGATGCGCTGGGCGCCGAGGTGCTCGATCGCCGCCGCGATCTCCGCCGGCGGCCGCCCCTCGCCGGCGTGGACGGTGACACCGAGGCCGATCCGCCGCGCCGCGCCGAAGCCCTCGGCGTAGTCGACCATCTTGAATTGGTGCCCCGGCGCAGGAGCTCCCGCCAGATCGACACCGACCACTCCGGGGCGGGTCTCCGCCGTTCGAACCAATTGGTCGAGCACGGCGGGCGACTCGCCGTACAGGGCACACAGGACGATCCCGGCGCGCCCGGCGACGCCCTCGAGCGCGGCGTCGACGATGGCGTCGATCGGGGCGCCGGCGTGCAGCTGCGGCGCAAACCGGATCTCGAGGGTCGCGACGCCCTCGACGGCGGCGTCGGCACAGATCTCGGCGGCGACCCGCCTCACGGCGTCGGGACGCTGCAGGACCGACAGGGTGGTGCGGAAGCAATCGAGCGCTGCTTGAATCCCCATGCCGGTGTGGAAGCCGAATCCGCGCGGGACGTCGACGCCGATCTCTCGCGCCAGCGCGCGCAGCGTTGTCGCGCGCAACGAACCGTCGAGATGGCGGTGCAGATCGGCGAGCGCCGGTGCGGGGTTGCCGTCAATCTCTAACGCCATGGTCTACAAACCATCTGGCAAACTTCTCAATTCCATCGTGGATTCGTGTCGTCGGTGCGTAGCCGAGGCCGGCGCGCGCGACGGCGAGGTCGGCGCTCGTCCGCGGCACATCGCCCGGCGCGTCCGGCCGGCGAGCGATGCGGGCAGGGCGATCGAGCGCTGCCGCGAGCAGGGCGACGAGCTCGTCGAGGCGGGTCTCGCGCTCGCCGCCGAGGTTGAAGATCGCGAAGCCCTGGGGCCGGTCGACCGCCGCCAGCACGCCCCGAACGATGTCATCGACGTAGGTGTAGTCGCGCGAGCTGCCACCGTCGCCGTACAGCGGGATCTCGCGCCCGTTCCACAGCGCGGTGGCGAACTTGTGGATGGCCATCTCCGGCCGTTGTCGCGGCCCGTAGACGGTGAAGAAGCGCAAGCAGGTCAGGTCGAAACCGTACAGGTGGGCATAGGTGTGGCAGATCAGCTCACCCGCCCGCTTGGTGGCGGCGTAGGGCGACACCGGCCTGTCGCAGCGCGCGGCTTCGCGGAAAGGCGCGTCGCTGTCGGCGCCGTAGACCGAAGACGACGACGCGAACACGACCCGCCGCGGCCCGTGGCGCCGGCAGCGCTCGAGCAGGCGCACGGTCGCGTCGAGGTTGGCGCGCACGTAGGACGCCGGGTCGTCGATCGACGGCCGGACGCCGGCCTTGGCGGCGAGGTGGACGACGACGTCGAACGGAGCGAGCGCCCACAATGCGTCGAGATCCGCCTCGCTCGCGACGTCGCCCTCCTTGAAGGTGAACCGCCCTCCGCCGGCGGCGCGCACCGAGTCGAGGTTGCGCTGCTTGATCGCGCGGGGGTAGAACGGGTCAAAGTTGTCGACCCCTGTCACAACGTCGCCGCGCCGGAGCAGCGCCTCGGCGACGTGCGAGCCGATGAAGCCCGCCGCGCCAGTGACGAGGACGCGTAGCCCGAGCCCCGGCTCAACCACCCTTGGCCGCCTGCTTGGGCGGGAACTTCTTCACCGCGGCACGGAGACGGTCGACGACCATCTGCGACGTGATCGCCTCCGGTAGCAGGTCGAAGCCGCCATCCGGCGTGTAGATCGCGTAGGCAGGGACCGCCTTGCGGCCGAGCTTGTCGAGCCAGTCGCGGATCTCGTCGTCTTCGTCCGTCCAATCTGCCTTCATCGCCAGCGCGCCGGTGTCGACGAGCGCCTTGCGGACGGCGGCGGTCTCGAGGAATAGCTTCTCGTTGGTCTTGCAGTTGGCGCACCACTCCGCCGTGTAGTCGACGAACACCAGCCGGCCGGAGCTCGTCTCGCTGGCGATCCGCTTGGTGTCCCACGCCGCCCAGGCGATCTTGCCGTCGACCACCGCGGTGGTCGGCGCACAGGCGAGCGCCTCGTTCTTGCGCCGCGAGGCCTTGTCGAAGCTGGCGAACTGGAGCGCGGCCGCGATGGTGAGGGCGAGCGCGATCGCCCGCACCGCGTAGCGCCGCAGCGCGCCGTGCATGATCCCGCCGAAGCGGTGGACGCCCCACAGGCAGATACCGAGAATCAGCAGGAAGATCAGGAAGTCGTTGGCGGCGTCGGCGGTCAGCTGGGCCTGGACGACGCGCATGAGCCACACCGTCGCGCCGAGCAAGGTAAAGCCCATCAACTGCTTGAACGTCTCCATCCACGGCCCGGGCTTCGGCAGCGCCTTGCCGACCTTCGGGACGAAGCTCACGGCGAGGAAGGGGCTGGCGAGGCCGAGCCCGATCGCGAGGAACATGGTGAAGGTCTGCCACGCCGCGGTGTCGTTGCCGAGCGCGAACGACGCCGCCGTGCCGAGGAAGGGCGCAGAGCAGGGTGTCGACATCACCGCCGACAGGATGCCGCTCGCGAAGCTGCCGGCGTAGCCCTGGTGGCCCGGCCGGCCGCTCATCGACACCGACCACTCGAACACGCCGAGCGCGTTGAGACCAAACGCAAACACGAGCGCGGTCATGAAACCGACGAAGGCGGGGTTCTGGAATTGCATACCCCAGCCGACGCTCTGCCCCGCGGCCTTGAGCGCCACCACGACCGACGCCAGCAGGGTGAAGCTGGCGAGGATGCCGGCGGTGTAGGCCACCCCGTGCAGCTTGCGCACCCGATCGCTCGATCCGTCGCCGGCGCTCGAGTGCTGGACGACGTGAAAAACCTTCATCGTCAGTACAGGTAGAACGCAGGGCATGATGTTGAGGATCAGGCCCCCGAGGAAGCCAAAGCCCACGTTGGCGATGAGTTCGTTCATGGCCCCCTCCCGGCCGCGTTCGCGCGCCGACCGCCGCGCACCGGTCCAAAAAGGATAACACGCCGCCGCCGGCGCGCCATGCCGCCCCGAGGCGCCGGTTCGCCTCTTTGGGCGCGCTCATGCGTCACTGCGCCGGTTTCGCTCGCTGCGGCGTGCGCTCGCGCGCCTCACCTGTTCACCGGCTTGTTCCTCGATCTGCATCCGGAATCGGCGCTCGGTGACCGACCCGACGGTGGCTCCTGCAACGTCTGCGGAGGTCCCGGCATTCCATGCCGATCCGCTTCGGACGACCGGGAGGGAACCCAGTGAGGAGAACGGATGTCCCGCTCACGGCGGGCCCACCGCGAGGTCGGGGCGCTCGACGATCGCGCGCAGGATCTCGAGCGAGCGGGCACAGTACAGACCATCGGCGATGCGCTCGTCGTAGCTGTAGCGCAGGTCGACGGTGTCACGCACCTCGATGGCGCCGTCGGCGGTCACCCACGGTGCCTTCTTGGTCGCGCCGATGACGACGAAGATCGGCACCGTGCCCCACTCGAACAGGTGATGGAACGGCGCATCGAGGCCGATCGAGCCGAGGTTGGCCAGAAACGCGCTGGCATACAGCGGGTCGTTGGCGGTCATCGCCGCGGGGAGCAGGTTCCAGTCGTCGAGCTTGCGCTGCAGCGCGACCAGCGCGGCCACCAGCCACAGCGGCAGGCGCGTCGCGAGCGCCATCTCGCGCTCGGCCGGCAGCAGCGCGGAGCCACGGCCCGCGCCGATCACCGCGTCGGCCTTGGCCACCACCTCGGCCAGGCCATCGGTCGGCGCGAGCTCGAGTTTGACCGCCGTCAGCGGCGCCTTGTCGTCCATCTTCTTCTTGACCGCATACGAGAGCTCGAATCGGCGCCGCTGGTAGATGTGCCTGCCGGCGACGAAGCGGTGCAGGTCGGGGCGCTCGACCAGGGTGCGCAGCAAGCCGAACTGGATGAGGTGAAAGAGGGTCGTCCGCGCGCCGGTGCGAGCGCTGCGGGCGGCGATCCAGGGCAGGGTGAGGGTGAGGTCGAGCTGCTGGTGGTGGTAGACCACGGCCGTGTTGCGCAGCGGCATCAGCACTGGCATCAGCCTCCGCATCGGCGACAAGTCGCGAACTCGCGCACCGTCGGGTCGATCGCTCCACCACATCGGACCTCCGTCCTCGATCAAGGGTCGCCGGACGACCGCGGATCCGGCCACGTCTGCCAGGGTGGCCCAGACCGCCCTCTGAACTCCTGCGCGACGGGCGCAGTCCGGGCGCAGTCCCGGCTTCCTGGCCGATGACTGCATCCCGGACCCCGGCTACCCGTCACCCGCTGAGGCGTCCACGGGGCAGTTCAAGCCCGACACGCTTCGTTGCCGGCGCCCTGCTCCCTGGGTCGTCGCTTTGGGCTGTGACCCCGTCGCGGTGCAGGCTCGGCGTGTCGGGCGGCAGACTCCGCCCGCGTCGACCGTCGAACGCAGAACCCTTTGGGAAGACAGCGAATGCCACGATCCGCACTCCTTCACACGGGCGGCGCCTGCGGTCGCCGCGTACCGTCGCGGAGTCGAAACGCGATCGCCTGCAGCGCCGCCGGCGTGATCCCGGCCAACCTGCTGGCTTGCCCGAGCGTCGCCGGGCGGGCGCGCTGCAACCGAGCGACGGCCTCGGCCGACAGGCCACCCACGCGATCATAAGCGAATTCGGCCGGGATCGGCCACGCATCGAGGCGGCGGGCGCGCTCCTGGCGGGCCCGCTCGCGCGCGACATAACCGCCGTAGCGCGCCTCGACCAACACCTCCTCGGCGTCGGCGGCGTCGAGCGCGAGCGGCCCACCGTCGCGCAGCTCAGCCGGCAGCCAGGCCTGGAGCGCCTGCCACGTCGCCCCTTCCCTGCACGCCAATTGGCCGAGCGTCGCCGGAGTCGAGATCTCGCCGAGCCCGGCGGCCCGCACCTGCGCGGCGGAGGCAGCGTCGGGCAGCACGCGGACCTCGGCCAGGCTCTCCCGCGCGCGCGCGAGCCGATCGGCCCTGCGCTCGAAGGCGCGCCACTGGTCGTCGCTGATGACGCCGAGCGCCCGGCCGCGCGGCGTCAGCCTCAGGTCGGCGTTGCCTTCGCGCAGCTCGAGTCGGTGCTCCGCCCGCGACGTGAACATGCGGTAGGGTTCGTCGGCGCCATGGGTGACGAGGTCGTCGACCAGCACGCCGAGGTAGCTGTCGGCGCGGCTGAACACGACCGGACCATCGCCGCGCAGGAATGCGGCGGCGTTGAGCCCGGCGACGAGGCCCTGCGCTGCCGCTTCCTCGTAGCCGGAGGTGCCGTTGATCTGGCCGGCGAGGAACAGGCCGGTCAGGGCGCGCAGGCCAAGATCGGGGCCGAGCTCGCGCGCGTCGACGGCGTCGTACTCGACCGCGTAGCCGAAGCGCACGATCTCGGCGGCCTCCAGACCGGCGACGCTGCGCACCATCGCGATCTGGGCGTCGGCCGGCAGCGACGTCGACAGACCGCTGACGTAGACCTCCTGGGTCTGCCAGCCCTCGCGCTCGAGGAACAGGTAGTGGCGCTCGTGGTCGGCGAACCGCACGACCTTGTCCTCGATCGACGGGCAGTAGCGCGGCCCGGTGCCGGCGATCACGCCCGTGAACAGAGGCGACCGGTCGAGGTGGGCGCGGATGATGTCGTGGGTCGCCGCGGTGGTGTAGGCGACGTGGCAGCTCATCTGCGGCAGGGTGACGGCGCGCGATCGGCGCGACATGCACGGCGCCGGGTCGAGGCCGGGGTCGGCATCGACCCGCGACCAGTCGATCGTGCGGCCGTCGACGCGCGGGCATGTTCCGGTCTTGTGGCGGAGCGTCGCAACGCCGAGCGCGCGCAGCTGGTCGCCGAGGCCGAGCGACGGCCCCTCCCCCATCCGGCCGCCGGCCTCCTGTCGCAGCCCGGTGTGCAGGACGGCGTCGAGGAAGGTGCCGGTCGTCAGCACGACCGCCGCGGCGCAAAAGGCCACCCCGCCGCTCGTCTCGACGCCCTGGACCCGGTCGCCGTCGATCGCCAGCGCGCGGATGTTGGCCTGCTTGATCTGGACGCGCGGCTCCGACTCGACCGCCGTGCGCACGGCGGTGGCGTAGGCGAGCTTGTCACACTGGGCGCGGAGCGCGCGGACGGCCGGGCCGCGCGAAGCGTTGAGCCATTTGGCGTGGACCGATGACCGATCGCACGCCAAGGGCATCAGCCCGCCGAGCGCGTCGATCTCCCGCACCAGGTGCGACTTGCCGATGCCACCGATCGACGGGTTGCACGACATCCAGCCGATGCGGTCGACGTTCTGGCTCAGCAGCAGCACGTCGGCGCCGCTGCGCGCCAGGGCCAGCGCCGCCTCGCAGCCAGCGTGGCCACCGCCGACGACGATGGCGCGCCAGCGGCCCTCGACGGTCACCGCGCGATCGCGCGATCGGACGCCAGTCGGGCCGGCGCTGGCGTCGCTTCGTTCGTCTGTTTGCATCGCCTTGGCCTTGGACGGTGTGTGCACGATCGTGCCCGTTGCGGCCCACGCGCCGGAGCGGGCGGCGCCGCTTGCCAGCGACGTACCATTCGGCAAGTCTCATTCGGCAATAGCGTCGCTCCTGGTCCGCGTTGCGCCTCGTCTGCCTCGCGGTGGCCCGAATCGCGCAGACCTGCTTGTGGCCTGACAGCGACACTCCCTTCGGGCACGTCTCATGTGGCCACAGCGTCGCTCCTGACCCGCGGGGCGTCTCGCCTGCGTCGCGACGGCCCGATTCGCCCACCTCTTTGGGCCGGCGCGATCGGGCGCGCCGGAGAGCGCCGCGGCGGGATCACGTGCCGGTCGCGCCGCTCGGCAACCCGGCCGGGTCGGCGTCCGGCTTGTCGCCCGCCTTGCCGGGAATGCCCGTCCCCTCCTTGCAGCGGGTCGGCGCGGTCGCGAGCATCTCCTTGGCGGCCTTGGCAGCTGGCAGCTTGGCCATGTCGGCGAGCAGGTACTTGAGGACCTTCTGCGCCGTCGCGCAGCGCCCCTGGAGCTCGAGGACCTTGGCGATCTCGAGCAGGGCGTCGCCGACGATCGCGGGCGGCGGGACCTTGCCACCGAGCGAATCCGAGATGCCCTGCAAGGCGCGGGTGGCGTCGGCGTAGCGCTGCTCCTGGATCGCGATCCGCGCCTGGATGAAGGCACAGCGCGCGGCGAATTCGGTGCCCGCATAGCGCTTCTGGCACTCGACCGCGACCGCAGCGGCGGTGCGGACGTCGTTGGCCGCGAACTTGCCCTCTGCGAGGCGGGCCAGGCCGTCGCCGTCGCCCGGCAGGTCGACCGGAAGGCCGAGGATCGCGATCCCGGCGCGGTCGCGCAGGTCGGCGACGAGCTGGTCGAGGCGTCGCTTGAGCTCGACGACGAGGTCGGCCGCTCCGCCGCCGGTCTTCTCGATCACGCCGAGCCGGTGGCTGAGGACCTCGAGCTCGCCGCGGATCTTGGCCAACCTGGCGTCGACCTCACCGAGGCGCGCGCCGGAGCGCGCGAGCGTGTCACGCAGCTGGCCGTTCGACTCCTCGACCTCGGCGGCGAGCGACTGCAGCCGCTTCGTCTCGCGCTCCGCCGCCAGCAGGACCCCAGCCTGGGCCCTCTCGATCTTGGTCAGGCGCTCTTCGACCGCGCTCACCTGGGCCCGCGTCGCGAGGCAACCGCTGGCAGCCAAACACACGGCGACCACGACCACCTGCGCACGCGCCGCGCGCGCCCCCCCGCTCGACTGCATCGCTGCCCTCGCTCCGGTCGGTGACGCCGCAGCGCCTACTTGTCGGGCGACCTGAATTCGGCCCGGCGGTTGCGGCCCCAGCAGCCCTCGTCGTCCTCCTGGCAGAGCGGCTTGGTCTTGCCGAACGACATCGTCTTGACCTTGAGCTTGGGCATCGAGGCCTGGACGAATTCCTTGACGACCCTGGCGCGCTTGGTGCCGAGCTCCATGTTGTAGGCATCGGTGCCGCGCTCGTCGCAGTGGCCCTCGACCACGAGCTGGGTGACCTTGCGGTCCTTGAGGCACTTCAGGTTGGCCGAGATGCCGTTCTGGGCTGCGTCGCTCAGCGAGTACTCGTTGAACGCGAACTGGACCGGAGCGAGGCCGCAGGCGCCGGAGCCGTCGACGCACACGCCGTCCTTGCACTTCAGGCCCGGGCCGCAGTCGCCGTCGACCTTGCAGCCGCCGCCAACCGCGCTGCCCTTGACCTCCTCCGAGACGCAGGCGCCGCCGACGCACTTCTGGCCGCCCGCGCAGTCGCCATCGCCGGCGCACTGTGCGATGCACTTGTTGCCCGCGCACTTCTTGCCGGGGGCGCAGTCATGGTTGATGGTGCAGCAGTCGGCCTTGCGGCCGCACGCGCCGCCGTTGCAGGTGACGCACTTGTCGGTGTCGGCGCCTGGGCAGTGGTTGTCCAACCGGCACTGTGCGCACTTGGTGTTGAGGCAGTACTCGCCCTTTGCCTTGCAGTGGTCGTCGTTGCCGCAGTTCGGGTAGGCCGGACCGCAGGCGGCGAGGGCGGCGGCGGCGAGGCCGACGATCGCGAGCGCGAGGCGGTGGCCGATCGCGCCTCGGTGCGGCATCGGGTCGAGGATGGGCTGGGCGGAGCCAGAGGGGAACATGCGACCTCCGAAAGAGGGAAACGCCCGCCGCCGCCCAGGGCGACCGCGCGGGCGGCGTGAATCTTGGGCCATCGTCGTGATTACGTCAACTCTCTCCGCTGCGGCGGCCTGGTTCTCCCGGCATCCGCCATGCCCTGCCGCGGGCGAACGCAAGCGACCGACCTGTTGGGGCGTGGGCAAGACCGTGCCTGCTGCGATCCACGACGCGCCGCAGCGGGCGAAGGCCCTCCCCGCGCCTCGCGGCCTTCGCGACGGCCCGATGTGCGCACACCCTCTCACACCCTCTCACAGTGCGACGGCTGGCGCGATCCGCCCGCCTGATCGCGCTGCGAGGCGGAGCGTGCACACGCCTTCCCCGCTCGACGCCGAGGCCGTGGCACGCGCGGTCGCAAGAACGGTGCGCGGCGCGCAAGAGCCCTCGTCCACGGCGCTGCGCGCCTCCCCTTCTCCCAACGACATGGCAAAAGGGGCAAAATGATTGGCTTTGCCCTCCCCCATGCGTTGGGAGGGGCAGCGCCGCCGACGGCGACGCGCGGTGAGGGCAGTCTCTGCGGGCCTGAGGTCTTGCGATCGCCCGGGGGCCGCGGACCGCCTACTTACACTTGTTGGCGCGGCAGCGGAGCTCCGGCTTGCCGCAGTCGGCGTCGGAGTCGCAGCAGTCGGGGCCGAAGACGGGCTTGCACGCGCCGGCGACGCACTTGCCGCACGGACCGACCGACGCGCACTCGGCGTCACTGGCGCAGCCGGCGGCCGGCGGCGGGGCGGCGTCCTTCTTGGCCGCGCCGGAGCAACCGACGGCGAGAGCGAGGCAGGCGAACGCGGTGGCGAGAGCGAAACGGAGCTTCATCGTGGACCTTCGTAGAGGGCTGAGGAGGAATTGCCGAGGGCAATTGCGCAGCAGACCTGCCGCGCGATGTGCGTTGTAGCGCCGAAGTCCACCCATGTCAACGGTTTGGCGCCGCGAGTGCAGGGCGCGCTCGAGAACACCGTGCGACGCGCAGGAGCCGTCATCTCCGCCGCCTTGCGCCTCCCCTTCCCCAAAGGCATTGAGAGAACGGAGCAACACGATCAACGTTGCCCCTCTCGCCATGTGGCGGGCGACGCGGGGTGTCGGTGTCCCCTGCGTGCGCTGAGTTCTCGCGATCGCGCTGACCGCGACCGGCGGGGGTTCGTCGTCGGCCGCGCCCGTGGCTCGGAGAAGGCGGTGGTGGCGCCGGCCCGACCGCAGGCTGCGCTGCACCGCCTGCGCGCAGTGGTGCAGCGCCCACCCGGTGACCCTCCGCCTGTTCGGGCCAGTCGAGCACCGCCGGCGCTGCCGGTCGGCTGAGTGCCATGCAAGCCTCTGAATGTACTGCTGCTCATCCTCCGCAAGGGCGGGCCGGTGGCCGGAACTGGCGGAATTGACGTGGGGCAATCTGTGCCGCTGAAACAACGGAAGCCGCCGCACCGGACGCCGCTGCGCCGCGGAGATCGGCTCGGAAGCGGCTCCGTGCCGCGGTCGTTGACCTCGCATCCGGACGGGACGACAATCGGCCGGCGCGATCTCGGCGCGGGGCTCGCCCATGTTCGATCACATCGTCCTCCTGACCGACCTCTCCGACGTCACGCGCCTCGCGTTCCGGCCCCTCGCGGCGCTGGCGCGGGTGTTCGACGCGCGCATCACAGTTTTTCACGCCTTCCGCGGCTCGAGCGAGCTGTTCTACCTCGAGGGCGACGCGGCGAGGATGCGCGAGGTGATCGACGCCGCCGATCGCGATCGCGCGATGCCGGTGCTGCGCGCCTGGCAGGAAGAGCTCGCGGCCCTCGACGTCCGGGCCGAGATCGTCGCGCGGGTGGGGTCGACCTTCGATCTGGCGGTCGACGCGCTGGTCGAGCTGCGCGCCGATCTCGCGATCGTCACGACCCAAGGCTTCGCCGAGTTCACGGGCCGGGTGCTCGGATCGCCGACCGCGCGGCTGATCCGCGACAGCCGGATCCCGGTCCTGTCGGTGAACGAGCTGTTCGGCGACGGCGTGGCGTCGTTCGAGGGCTTCAACCGCATCGTCCATCCGGTCGATTTTTCTGGTGACTGGCGCCACACCCTGCGCGCCGGCGAGGAGCTCGCGGCCGAGGTCGGCGGTCGGATCGACCTCGTCGATGTCGTCCAGCCCATCCACCACCAGACGCTTACCACTCCTGAGGGCGAGATCCTGCTGCCCAAGGACCTGCAGTACCAGATCCGATCCAAGCTGCAGGCGCGTCTGTCCGACGCTGCGCACGAGGTCGCCAAGGTCCCGGCGTACTGGCAGTTGATCGAGGACAACAAGCCCGGATCGGCCGTCATGGCCTACGCCGATCGCGTGCGCGCCGACCTCATCGTCGTCCACGCCATCAGTCGCGACACCGTCCGCAACACCTTGTTGGGCAGCATGGCCGAGCACGTCATCAAGCATGCGCGCTGCCCGGTCCTCAGCGTCCCCGACAGCTGGCAGCCCGGCGCCAAGTAGGGGGCGCGAACGCCTCGGCGCGCGGCTCCGGCACGGCGGGGCTTGAACAGCGCCGCCAGCCCCGATCCGCCGCTTGCGGTGCGCTTGTGCGTCCGCGCGCCGGACTCACTCGCTGCTGCAGACGCTGGTGCGCCTCACCCGCCTGCCCGCGTGGTCTTTGAACCGCATCCGGAATCGGCGGGCGGTGTCGGTGGACTCCGGTCGGTAGACGGCGGATCCACCATTTGTTCAAGTCCATGGAATGACGTGAAACGACTTCCGCGAGCGCGGGACGGCGGCCGCAGCCACCCGACCCCTGCCCCAGTTTAGGAACCCTGCCCGTCGGCGGCCTCGCACCTTGATCCGCGGCGCGCTGCCGCCTAACCTGTCTCGCCTTTTGCCGACGGGCGAGCGGAGAACGGAATGGGAATGCAACGATGGTGCGCGGTCGGTCGGGTGCGGTCGGCGGTGGGGATCGCCCTTGTGGTCGCGACGTTCGTCGCGTGCGGCAAGAAGGTCGAGGCGCCGCCGGCCGTCGCTGCCCCCAAGGGGATCGACACGCCGTTCCGCGGCGCCGACCTGCCCAAGGTCGAGATCCTGGCGTTCATCGACTACGAATGCCCCTACACGCGCGGCGCGGCCAAGGCGATCCTCGAGCTCGCCGACAAGCATCCAAGCGACGTGCGCCTGCGCCTGATCCACCTTCCCCTCGACGTCCATCCCAACTCGGTGATCGCTGCCAAAGGCGCGGTGGCGGCGCACCGCCAGAAGGCCTACTTCAAGTACTACTCGGCGATGATGGAGGCCAGGTCGGTCGCGCGCGAGGCGCTCATCGCGTGGTCGGTCGAGGCAGGGCTCGACAGCAAGCGGTTTGTCGCCGACATCGACGGCGCCGAGGTCGCCAAGGTCGTCGCCCGCGACGTCGGGATCGCCAAGGCCCTCGGTGTGTTCGGCACGCCATCGTTCGTCGTCAACGGCCAACTCTACCAAGGCGCTCAGCCAGCCGAGTTCTGGCAGCGCAAGATCAGCGAGGAGATCGCCAAGGCCGAGGCGCTGCTCGCCGCTGGCGCCCACAAGCAGGCCCTGCTGCGCGCGATGGTCACCGCCGCCAACCCGAAGGGGTCGAGCGAGTACCAGCGGCTGATCCTCGACGGCGGTCCGGCGCCGCTCGCCGACGTGCCGGCCAAGGTGGCGCGGACCTCCGGTATCGAGTCGGCCCAGGTCCAGGCTGCGCCAGTGGGCGGCGCGGCGGTGCAGATCGGCGAGCCGCCCGCCCCACCTGCAGACGACCCCAACACGGTGTGGCGCGCGCTGATTCGCCCCGATGATCCGCGCATCGGCCCCAACTCGGCCCTCGTCACCGTCGTCGTGTTCGAGGACATGCAGTGCCCCTACTGCGCTCGCCTGCGCCCGACGCTCTTGAAGCTGGTCGACGGCTACCAGGGCAAGCTGCGCGTGGTGTTCAAGCACAATCCGCTCGCCAGCCACCCGAACGCCTACGCAGCGGCCGAGGCGCTCGAGGCGGCGCGCGATCAGGGCAAGTTCTGGGAGATGCACGACCACCTGCTGCAACACCAGGATCACCTCGATCCCGCCGGGCTGGCCGTGGC
>Ga0194120_10008863_pt1 | contig 13041 bp, 11 predicted proteins | sample TA2MahCa65mmetaG_FD_148642 | JGI IMG/M metagenome (GOLD analysis project Ga0194120, IMG submission 148642) | Freshwater microbial communities from Lake Tanganyika, Tanzania - TA2015019 Mahale Deep Cast 65m | ecosystem: Environmental > Aquatic > Freshwater > Lake | place: Tanzania: Lake... | reverse complement strand
GGCGGCCTTCGGGGTCACGCGCGCCCGCGGCGTTCCGGCGACCGGCGTCGTCGTGCAAGCCGCCAGGCCGACGCCGCACCCCAGCACCAGCGCCGCGAGACGCCGGTGCAAGCCGCTTCTCCCGGTCATTGCGGCAATGCCCCCGGATCGAGCCATTCGACCGAATCCAGCACGATCGCCTTGGACGTGACCGCCGCGTTGAGGCGTCGCGCGGGCGCCCCGCCGATCGCCCATACCTTGCCCGCCGCGTAGGCCAGGCCGAACGAGGAGCGTGCCGTCCGCAGCGGCGGCACCGGCCGCCAGGCGCCGGTCGCGGCGCTGTAGCGCTCCACCGTCCGCAGGGCCTTCTGCCTGGCGTCCACGCCGCCCGCGGCGAAAAGCTGGGTGCCCGCGGCGACCAGGGCCGGTTCGGAGCGCAGGCCGCCCAGGTCGGGCAGGGCGGCCCAGGCCGGGGTCTGCAGGTCAAGGGCCTCGACGTTGGCGACGCCCTGCCAGAGATCCGGCACGTCGAGGGCGTTGGCCAGGCCCTCGAACGACGACGCCCGATCCCCGCCGCCCACGATCGCCAGGCTGCCAAGGACCGCGAAGCCCACGTTGAACCGCGGCGTGCGGATGGCCGGGATGTCGTTGGCGGTCGCCCAGCCCGCGCCGGTGTTCGCCGGATCGAAGGCGCGGGCGACGCCCGCCAGGTACGGCGGCTTGGCCTGGCCGCCGGTGTTGTACAGCACGTAGAGCTTGCCGCCGCGTACGAACAGCCCGGTCGGCGCGACGGGCAAGGTGATGCAGCAGCCGATGCCGGTGGTGGCCGGGGCGCCCGTCACGCTCGGTTCGGCCGTCCACGCGGTCCGGCTCGCCAGGTCGAGCGAGTAGACCTCCCAGTTGCCGGTCCCGGACGCCAGGCCGCCGACCACGTACAGCTTGCCGCCCAGGATCGCCGCCATGCTTGCCTCGCGGGCGCGGGTGATGTTTGGCAGCGGCGCCCAGGCCGGCGTGGGCGCGCTCGTATCCAGGACCCAGCAGCCGTTGGTCGCCACGCCCGAGGCCGTGACGCCGCCCAGCGAGAAGATCGACGTGCCGTCCGACACGACGGCGGCATTGCCGATCCCGGCCGGCAGCACCGGGCCGGTCCCCCAGCCCGCAAACCGCAGCGACGCCGTCGCCACGCTGCCGGCCGCCACGACGACCGAGGCGGTGGCTGTCCCCAGGCCGGGTACCGTCACGCGCGCCGACCACGTCCCCGGCAGGACCGGCGCCACCAGGTAGCGGCCATTCGTTTGGCTGGTGAGCGGCGAGACGCCGGGCTGCAAGGGCGAAACGGGATCGTCGAGCCACAGGTCGGCGGGGACGTCCTCGGGGGCGCCTTCCACCGTCAGGTCGGCGGTCGCCGGCGCGATGGCGAAATTGCCGGCAGGGTCGAGCGATCCGGCTGCTGCGGCGGCATCCGCCCACGCGGCCGCGTTCACGAATGCGAAGTGCGGCAGGCGCGCGGCCGCCCGGATGGCCTCCAGGCGCCCCGCCACGTCGGACGGGGAAGTTTGCGCGGCCAGCAGGGATTTCCCGGCGTCGAGCCAGCGTTCCCAGACCCGGCCGACGGCCCCGGTGGCCGGCGTGAGGGTGACGCTGGAAACGCTGCCCGAGAGCGAGACGACCCCTGCCCAGGCCGCGCCGGGCACGCCGGTTCCCGCCGCATCGAGGCCCGTCACCGCCACGAGGCGATTCGTACCGGACGGCACGCCAGAAAGGCGGAGGGCGGCCGGCGCCGGATCCGCCGACGCGGTCGCGACGGCGGGCGTGGCCATGTCCGCGGCGCGCACGCTGATCCGGTAGGTCGCCGGGGCGGAAGCCGCGGCGAGTCTCCGGTCATGGCCCTGCGGCCTTTCGGCTTCGCGCGCGAGGCGCACCTCCAGGGCCGTGGTGCCGGGCGGCCCGCCGGAGATCGGCACGGTGGCAGGGCGCGGAGCGGCACAGGCCCCCAGCGCGACGAGTACTGTAAGTAGGAGCGGCGCGTGCTCCCCCAGACGCATAGCTGCTACATACCCGTCGGCGGCACCGGTAATGGTCGCTATAATCGGAACCAAATGCCGATTCACGATCTCCGCGCTACCGGCTTCTGCCATGGCGTCGCTCGCGCCGTGCGGCGCGCAGAGCATGCCGGGCGGCAGGCGCGGGAGGAGGGCCAGCCGGCCGTCGTGTACGGCCACCTGGTGCACAACAAGCAGCAGGTCGAGGCCCTGGAGGGGCAGGGCGTCGCCCACGTCGAGAGCTGGCGCGGGCTGGAGCCGGGCACCTTGGTCGTGCGCACCCACGGCATCGCACCGGGCGAACGCTCGGAGATAGAAGCCGCGGGCTGGGACGTGGTGGACGCCACCTGCCCCCTGGTGACCCGGACGCATACCCGGGCCGAGGCCCTGCGGGAGGCCGGCTACCCGATCATCGGGGTCGTCGGCCGGGCCGATCACCCCGAGGTGAAAGCCCTGACGGCCGGCGACTACGGCCCGACGCTGGTGTTCCAGGTTCCCGCCGACGTGTCCCGCCTGCTGCCCGAGCGCTGGGTGCCGCGGCTGGGTGTCGTCATCCAGAGCACCTTCTCTCCGGAATTCGCCCAGGCGATCATCGGCGCCCTCGCGCTCAAGGTGGTGGACCTGCGCGTGTACAACACCATCTGCGACGTCACGCAGTCGCGCATCGAGGCGGCCACCGACCTGGCGCGGAAGGTGCAGGCGATGGTGGTCGTCGGGGGGTACCACAGCGCCAACACCCGGCAGATCGCCGACGCTTGCCGGGCGATCGTCACGACCTACCACGTGGAGACCGCGGAAGAACTGGACCCCGCCTGGTTCGGTGCCGGCAGCGAAGTGGGCCTCGCATCCGGCCTCTCCACGCCCGACTTCGAGATAGATCGCGTCCGCGACCGACTTTCCGAACTCGTCGGTAAGTGGTAGGATTTCCGGACGCCCCTTCATGGGGGCGAATCTAATTAAAATCAAAGGAATCCGTACCGTTTCATGAATTCGCTCGAACAAAACCCGACTGCTGACTTCGAAGAAGTCATCGATTACGACTCCACGTTCGTCGACCTCCAGCCCGGCGACATCGTCAAGGGCCGCGTCGTACGCGTTTCGCCCGACGAGATCCTGGTGGACGTGGGAGGCAAGTCGGAGGGCGTGATCCCCATCAAGGAGCTCTCGGCCATTCCGGTCTCCAATCCCCGCGAGTTCATCAAGGAGGGCGAGGAGCTCGAGCTATACGTCCTGCGCGAGGAGGACGAGGACGGCCAGCTCACGCTGTCCAAGCGGCGGGTCGATCAGGCGCGCGGCTGGGTGCAGGCGACCAAGGACTTCGAGGAAGAAAACGTCATCCACGCCAAGGTCACCGGCGTGGTCAAGGGCGGCATAATCGTGGACGCGTACAAGCTGCGCGGCTTCGTGCCCGCCAGCCAGCTCCGCACCAAGGGCTCGCACGAGGATCTCATCAGCACCGAGTTGCCGCTCAAGATCATCGAGGTCGACCAGCGGCGCAACAAGCTCATCCTGTCGCACCGCCAGGCGGTCGCGGCCGAGAAGGGCAAGCTCCGGGCGGAAATCCTCCAGAATCTCGAGGTCGGCCAGACGGTCACCGGCAAGGTCGTGCGCATCGCCGATTTCGGCGCCTTCATCGACCTGGGCGGCATCGACGGCCTGCTGCCGATTTCCGAGATCTCCTGGCAGCGCATCCAGCACCCGTCAAACGTCCTCAACATCGGCGACGAGCTCACGCTCAAGGTCCTCAAGGTGGACCGCGACGCCCACAAGATCTCCCTGTCGCTCAAGCAGCTCCAGGAGGATCCGTGGCACACGCTCGCCGAGCGGTTCACCGAGGGCCAGACGGTCGGCGGCAAGGTCACCAAGCTCGCCACCTTCGGCGCCTTCGTGGAGATCGAGCCGGGCGTCGAGGCGTTGCTGCCCACCGCCGAAATGAGCGACCACAACGCCAAGCCCGAGGAGATCGTCGAGGTCGGGCAGGACATCCAGGCCATCATCAAGCGCTTCCGCCCCGAGGAGAAGCGCATCTCGCTCTCGCTCCGCGAAGTGAGCGGCACCGGCTCCGGTGGAGTCGAAGAGGACGAGGAATAACCGCCTCCCTCAGCCGTCGCTCCAGCCCGGTCAGGCGCAGAGGACCGAGCCCGTGAGGGCGAGGAGAAACCCACAAGAAAGGGCCCCCGGTCGCGCCAGCGCGGCCGGGAAACAAGCCGAGACGGGCCGAAGCGTACTGGACGTACGTGAGGCACGGCTCCGGCGCCGCGCGACGACGCGCATGACCGGGATCGAGCGCCGGGGGGGGGTGATTGCGGCCGTCGCGCCTCGTTCCCTGGCTGCGGCGGCCGGTCTTTCCGTGGGCGACCGCCTGGAGGCCATCGACGACTTCCCGCTCCAGGACCTGATCGATTACCGCTACCAGGCCGCCGAGCCCCGCATCCGCCTGCGCTACTGGCGGGGGGACCAGGCGCACGAGGTGGTCATCGAGAAGGATCCCGACGAGGATCTGGGCCTGGCATTCGACGAGGCGGTCTTCGACCGCGTGCGGCAGTGCGCCAACAAGTGCGAGTTCTGCTTCATCCACCAGATGCCGGCCGGATTCCGCGATTCGCTCTACATCGAGGACGACGATTACCGGCTGTCGTTCCTGCAGGGCAACTTCATCACGATGACCAACCTGGCCGAACGCGACTGGAAGCGCATCGCCGAGTTGCGGCTTTCGCCCCTGTACGTCTCGGTGCACACGACCAACGTCGAACTGCGCCGGGAGATGCTCGAGCAGCCGCTGGCGACGCGGTTGCACGCGCAACTCGATCGCCTGGCCTCGCTGGGCATCGCCTTCCACGCGCAAATCGTGCTGGTCCCGGGCCGCAACGACGGGGCCGAACTCGATCGCACGCTGGAGGAACTCGTCGCGCGCTGGTGGCCGCACCTGCTCACCGTCTGCATCGTCCCCTTCGGAGCGACGCGTTTCCGGCATTCCCTCGGCCTGCCGGCGCTCCCTCTCGCGACGTCCGACTGGTGCCGGGGGGCGATCAAGCAGGTCAAGGCGTTCCAGCGGCGCTGGAAGCGGGAGCTGGGCGATCCGGTGGTGCGCCTGGCAGACGAGTTCTACATCCTTGCCGGCGAGCCGTTCCCCGGGGTCGCCCACTACGCGGGGTTCCCGAACCTGGGCGACGGCATCGGCGGGGCGCGCCTCTTGCTCTCCGAGTGGGCCCGCGCGGCGCGAAAACTGCCGGCCGCCCTGCCGCTGCCGCGCCGCGCCACCGTCGTGACGGGCCAGGCCGCGGAGACCGTCCTGCGGCCCATCGCGGACCGCCTGAACGCCGTCTCCGGCCTTGCCGTACGCCTGTTGCCCCTGCGCAGCCGGTACTGGGGTGACGACATCACCGTGACCGGGCTCCTGACCGGATCCGACGTGGCGGCCGGCCTGGCCCGTTACGCCGTCAGAGGCACCGTCTGGCTGCCGGACATCATGCTCCGGGCCGGGAGCCACACCTTCCTGGACGATCGAACCGTCCGGGACGTGGCGGCCGAGAGCGGGTGCGACATCCAGGTGCTCACCACCGACGCCCGCGGGCTCCTCGCGGCGGCCGTCGCGCCGGAGACTTTGCCCGACCTCGCCTCCGACCGCTGGTTTGGATCGTATTATAGATAGCTTCCCAATTTCGGATCGGAGGAGGTACCGCTAGATGGCAGTCGAACTCGCCAAGGCCGCCGCGACCGGGACGTTCTGCTGGGTGGAGTTGCACACCAGCGACGTGGTCGCCGCGAAGACCTTTTACACCAAGCTCCTCGGATGGTCGCTGGAGGATCTGCCCATCGACGAGACGATGAGCTACACGATGGCCTCGGTGGACGGCAAGAACGTCGCGGCCCTCCAGCCCCAGATGCCCGACGAAATCAAGATGGGCGCCCCGCCCAACTGGTTCAATTACATCGCCGTCGACAGCGCCGACAAGTACGCGGCCAAGGCCAGGGAACTCGGCGGCCAGGTCTTCGCAGAGCCCTTCGACGTGATGGACGCCGGCCGCATGGCGGTCGTCGCCGATCCCACCGGCGCGGTGTTCGGGCTATGGCAGGCGGGCAAGCATGCGGGGGCCGACCTGGTCGAAGGCGAGCCCGGCAGCTTCTGCTGGAACGAGCTGTACACCAACGACACCGGCAAGGCGTCCGCCTTCTACTGCGGCCTCTTCGGCTACACCATCGAGAAGATGGAGATGGGCGAGGGCGGCGAGTACCTCATGTTCGTCTCGACCGATCCCAAGAACCCGTACGAGGCGGGGATGATGGACCCGAAGCAGGGATTCCCGCCCTACTGGCAGCCCTACTTCTCGGTCGCCGACACCGACGCGACGGTCGCGAAGGCGACCGAACTCGGCGGCAAGGTCCTGATGCCGCCCGAGGAGATCGGCCAGGGCCGCTTCGCCATCCTGCAGGATCCGCAGGGCGCGGTCTTCGGGATCATCAAGCTCAAGAAGCAGTAGGTACAGGATCTGGGCCCCCCGGCCGGCCGGCCGGGGGGCCTTCGGCTGCCGAAGCGCTAGTCCAGCCGCTTGCGCGCCTCATGCACGACGTCCTGCGTGCGCCGGACCAGTTCGTCGACCGCGTCCAGCGTCTTGCGCGCCGCGTCGGTCGCCAGTTTGGCCGCGTCGGTCGCGCCCTGGGCCCGCCGGCCGCGCGCCTGGCGCAGCGCGGGGGCCGCGGATTGCGCCCGTTCGGCCATCGTCTGGGCCAGGCCGGCCGCGTCGGCGGCCAGGCCCCTGGCGCGCTTGGCTACCTCGCGGGCCGCTTCCTGGCCGCTCTCGATGAGCGGCGTGGCGCGCAGCCGCGCGTTCGCTCCGAGCTTGAGCGTCTCGCCGACCTGGTCGGCCAGGCGTTTGCGCGATTCCCGGGAGCCCAGCAGGAGCGCCGCCGCGACCCCCGTCAGCCCGCCGATCACCGCCATCGCGATCCGGTTCATGCCACCCCTCCCTTCGTATCTCCTCTGCTCGCCAGCAACCGCTCGTAGAGGTCCAGGTAGGCGCGGGCCATGGCGTCGGCCGAGAAGCGCGAGGCCACCCACGCCCGGCAGGCGTAGGGATCGATGCGTTCGGCCGCCGCGAGCCCTTCCTCCAGACCGGCTGGATCCTCGGCCAGCCAGCCCGTGAGCCGGTGCCGCACGAGTTCCGGACCGGCGCCGCGGCGCGTCGTGATGGCCGGCGTCCCGCAGGCCATCGCTTCGACCATCGTCAGGCCGAACGGCTCTTCCCAGCAATGCGGTGCCAGCAGCGCCCGCGCCCGCGCCAGCAGTTCCCACTTGCGCGCCCCGCCGACGGGCCCGACCAGCCTAACGGCCCGGCCGTCCACATGCGGCGCGATATCTTCCTCGAAGCAACCGGGATCGGACGGATCGACGGTGCCCGCCACGACGAGCGGAAGCCCCGCGCGCCGGCAGGCGGCGATGGCCATGGCCGGGCCCTTGACCCGCGAGAAGCGTCCCAGGAACAGGACGTAGCCTTCCCGCCCGCGCGCCCGGAACGGGATCTGGCCCAGATCCACGCCGTTGGGCACGATGCCGTACGGCGCTATCCCGGGATAGCGCCGCGCATGCGCCTGCGACAGGAACACGAACGAATGGTGCGGCCTGGCCGCATAGACGCGTTCGCGCCCGGGGCCCCGATCGTTGTGGACGGTCGTGAGCAGCGGCAAACCGGCCAGGCACGCCACTACGCACCCCGCGGCCTTGGTGTGATCGTGCACGATGTCGCGGTCGGCCATGGCGGCCAAGCTGTGCGCGGCGTGCGCGAGATCGCAGGCGAGGGCCTCGGCAGGCGGAAGACCGAGGCCGACCGGTTCGGCAAACCCGCCGGGCACGATGCCGGCCGCCGCGACCCGCACGTCGCAGCCGAGGCGCCGGAGGCCCGCGGCCAGGGCGTGCACGACGGCTTCCGTGCCGCCGTAGTCCGCGGGCGGCACGGCGAGCGCCGGCGGCGCCAGCAGGCCGACCCGCAGCGGGCGAGCGGCCGTATGCCGCACTACTCGCGGTTGCATCGCTTTCCAGTGTCCCGGCCGCAAAAGGCGCCGGAGTTGGCGGGTCGTACGAAATAGTTGGGCGACTGGAACGGCCAGGCGGCCCGTTCTCGCGACCTGCCGGGCGAACCTGGCGATCCGCCGCCCGCCAGGCGGACGGCCAGTCGTTGTTGCGGCCGGCGGCGGCATGTTACGGTCCGCTGGCAGGGCGAATCGTCGCCGGGTCGGGCGGCAGGGCGACTCCGGAACCCCGGGCTCGACCCGGGAGTGACCCACGAGCGGAAAGGGGGCTCGGTGGCGATCGGGATGCTCGAGCACATCGATTTCCGGCGAGCCCTGGAGGATCTCGTCGCGGCAAGGCTCGGCGGGAGCCGCCTGCTGCTGGCGTCCAACCGGGGACCGGTCGAACTGCTTCGCGACGCCCACGGGCGGGTCGTGGCCAAGCGCGGCCTGGGCGGCCTGGTGACCGCCGTCTCGGGGGCCATCGGGCGCGTCGAGACGACCTGGGTCGCCGCGGCCCTCACCGAGGCCGACGCGGCGGCCGCGGCCGAACTGGGCGGCACGTTCACCGTGCCGGCCGCCGTGGGCGCGGATCGGCTCGCCCTGTCGCTCGTCGCTCCGGATCGCGACGACTACCGCCGCTACTACGACGACATCGGCAATCGCCTGCTCTGGTTCCTGATGCACGGCATCGGGCACGCGCCCGAGGAGCCTGACTTCGACTCGGATCTCTGGTCGTCATGGGCGGCCTACCGGCGCGTGAACCGGCGGTTCGCGAACCGGTTGGTCGAACTGGCCGGGGACTGCCGCCACGGCCAGCGCCCGACCTTCCTGATCCAGGACTTCCACCTGTACCTGGTGCCGGGAATGCTGCGCCGCAAGGTGCCGGGCGCCTCGATCGGGCATTTCACCCACGTCCCGTGGCCCGGCCCCGACGCCTGGCTGGCGCTGCCGAGGCCGCTGCGCCGGGAGATCCTGGAGAGCTTGCTGGCCTGCGACGTGGTCGGCTTCCACACCTCGCGCTATGCCTGGAACTTCTGCCATTCGTGCCGCGACTTCCTCGGGGCTGATACGGATCCGGCGGCGGGACTCGTACGATACCGTGGACGCGTGGTGCGCGTACGGAGTTACCCGATCTCCGTGGATCCGGATCAACTGGCGGCTTACGCCGACACGCCGGAAGTGCGCCGCCGCCTGGCTGCCTTGTCCCGCCTGGCGCCGCCGGACGTGCGGGTCGTGCTCCAGGTCGCCCGCACCGACCCGAGCAAGAACATCCTCCGCAGCTTGAAGGCGTTCGACGAGTACCTCCAGTCCACGCCCGAAGCGCGAGGCCGCACGGTCTTCTGGGGGTTGCTTCCCGCCTCGCGGCAGGGCGCCGACCCGTACCGGCGCTACCTCGCGCGCATCACCGAGGAGGCGCGGCGCCTGACGGCCAAGTGGGGCGCGCCCGGCTGGCGGCCCGTCACGCTCTTCACCGACGACGACTATGCCAGGGGCATCGCCGCTATGATGCGCTACGACGTCCTGCTGGTGACGAGCCTGGCCGACGGGATGAACCTGGTGGCCAAGGAAGGACCGCTGGTCAACCGCCGTCATGGCGTCCTGGTGCTGTCCGAGAACGTCGGGGCGGCCGAGGAACTCGGCAGTGGAGCCATCCTGGTCCACCCCTACGACGTGCTGGGCATGGCCGGTGCCATTTCCCGGGCCCTCGCGATGCCGCTCGAGGAGCGGCGCAGGATGCATGCGGTGTTGCGGATCCAGGTCCGCCGCAACCCGGTCCAGCGGTGGCTCTACGAGCAGCTCCGCGATCTGCTCGCGTCGCCGGTATCGAGCCGGGTCGGGCACGGCGGCCCGCTGGGCGCCCACCTGGTAGGAGGCAACCATGTCTAGCTCACCGACTCCCAGGCCCGCGACCAAGGCCTGTGCGCTGGAGCAGTTGCTGCTGCGGGCCGGTTTCGCCGGCACCGTCCCGAATTCCCGCGCCGCCAACCTGCGAGCCATCGAACGCCTCCTGGCGGGCGAGCCCTTCTACACGTTCGGCATCAGGCGCATCGAGAAAGCCCTGGCCGAGGGCATGCTCGACCAGGAGGGCGCCATACGCGTCATGGCCAGGGCTTGCGGCTGCCGTGACGCCGACCAGTTCCTGGGGGAGCAGGGCTACATCGGTCCCAAGGCGGCCGCCGCCGGCCTGCTGGAGATGTCCCGATGGCTGGCCGAGGCGGCCGAGAAGCGATGGACGGTCGCCCTCGGGACGGGCCATCCGGGATCCATGCTCGGCTGCTACATTCACCTGGCCGAGTGGCTGCGCGACCGGGGCTGCGACATCGCCCCGGTGCCCGTCGCGCATCCGGCCGGCGTCGACTGGTGGGCCGACGAACTGGGCGGAGTGGCCATCACGTCGGACGGCTGCGGCATCCTCCACGGCCATGGCGTCCGGGTCATGGAGTCGGTCCTCGACCGCACCGAGGTGGACATCGTCATCGCCGACCACGGCTTCGCGGGTGCGGCCGTCAATGCCCGGGTCGCGTGCCTGGCGGTCATGGATACGAACGACCCGGCCCTGGGAATAGCCCACGCCCTGGGTTGCCCCGAACTGCTCGTCGTGCCCCTCTACGACAACCTGCCAAACGGCACCACGCGCCAGCTGGCCGCCTGGCTGATCTCCCTGGCCGAGGACCGGCTGAAGCTGGACTAGTGTCCCGCTCCGGAAGTGGGTTGTGCATTCGGCGAGCAATCGCGAATCCAGGCAAGGAGCCGGTTCGCGCCGTGTACTTCCAGTGGAACGCGTACACAAGCGAAACGGCGACGCAGCCTGGGTTTGCGAGGGCCGGCGAAGGCACAAGGGACTTCCGGAGCGGGACGCTAGACCCTCTCGGGTTGCACGCGCACGCGCCCGGCGAAGCGATCGAAAATAAATTCGCTATTCGCGAATATGGTATGATCCGGCCAGGAGGGTTGTTCGGTGTTAAAGGGTCAAGACATCCTGGTCCTCCTCAAGCTGGCCAACCGCAAGCTCGAGTGGACCTTCGCCGACCTCGCCCGGGAGCTCGGGATCAGCGCGTCGGAGGTGCACGCCGCATTGCGCCGGGCTGCCGAGGCCGGGCTGTACGATTACGAGGGCCGGAGAGTCTGGCGGCACGCGCTGTGGGAGCTGGCGGTCCACGGCCTGCGGTACGTCTTCCCGGCCAGACCGGGCGCCCGTCAGCGGGGGATCCCGACGGCCCACAGCGCGCCGCCGCTGCGGGACATGCTCCTGGTCGAGCCGCATGACGTCTTCGTGTGGCCCCATCCGCAGGGCGAGGCGACCGGCGCCGCGCTGGCGCCCATCCACCCGGCCGCGCCCGACGCGGCACTGCGCGACCCCGTCCTGCACCGCCGGCTGGCGCTCGTCGATACGCTGCGCACCGGCGGCACGACGGATCGAAATGTGGCCAGAAAGGGGCTGGAGCGGGAGCTCGGGCTATGCTGATGCCACAGGATCTGCTGCGCGAGGTGGTCGAGGACCTCGGCCCGCTCTCCGCCGGCCTGGTCTTCACGGGCGGCAGCACGGTCTGGCTCTACTTCGAGCGCCCGAAGTTTCAGGGCGAGATCCGCAAGACGGATGATGCCGACGTCGTCGTTGCCGTTGCCTCTTACGTCGAGTATTCACGCCTTCTCGAACGGCTCCGGGAAAGGGGAGTTAGCGCCCGCGCCGGCCAGGAAGGCCCCACATGCCGCGTCATCACACCCCGAGGCCACGTCCTCGACGTCATACCTTCCCGGCACGAGGTCCTCGGCTTCGGAAACCCGTGGTTCGAGGAAGGCGTACGGCGAGCGGTCCTGGCTGCCGTCGACCCGGACTTGCAGATCCGGATCTTCCCGGCCCCGGTCTTCTTCGCCGCGAAGGCCTCGGCCTACCTGGATCGCGGCGCGAAAGATCCCTGGACGAGCGACGACCTGCACGACCTGCTGGTCCTGCTCGATTGCCGGCCTTCCCTTCCCGGCGAAATCGCCTCGGATTCCGGCGCGCTACGGGCCGCGATCGCCGCCTTCGCGCGAGGCCTCGTCGCGGGTCCCGCTCTCGACGAACTCATCGCGGGGCACCTCGGCGCGTCGGCGCCCGGCTGGCGAGAGCGGGTCGGGGCCGTCCAGGCGGCCCTGGAAGCGCTGACCGCGCTCTAGAAGCCCGGACCCTCCCGGAAGCACTATCTCGGCGCACTGCGCGTGGTGGACCATCCGGTCGCCTTCGACCTTGCGCAAGCGGTCGTCGAATTCGTCCACCTGCCGCGCCATGACGGCCCTCTATTTCGGTTCTAGAAACCCAGCTTCGCCCAGAAGCCCTTGTCCTTCTGGTTGGGCTTGGGCTTCTTGCCCTGCAGGGCCAGGGCCACGTTGTCGACGACCTCGTCCTTCACCTTCGCCTGGTACAGAATCCCGAAGACCTTCTGGATCTTGTCGTTCGTGTCGGCCAGGCGCGTGGCGAGCGTGCGCGCCACCTCGAGCAACTTGTCGGGATCGTGCTGCATCAGGGACTCGAAATCCTGGTAGACGGTGAACGTGCAGGGTGTGAGCGCCTTGACCGCCGCCGACCGCGGGCGCTTGAGCAGCGCGCCGATCTCGCCCAGGACCACCCCCGGCGTGGAGACCACGGCCACGCGTTCTTCCGCCACGATGATCTCGACCTTGCCCTCCTCGAGGATGAAGATGTCGAAGCTCGACTCGTCCTCCTGGAAGATGGTCTTGCCGGCCTTGCATCGCCACTGCTTGGGCGGCGGCGTCTCGCGCACCGGCCTGGCCTTCGGCGCGATGGCGACGACCTCCGCTTCGTCTTCCGCTCCGCCCGGAGGCGCGACGCTCCCGCCGGGGACGGGAGGCGCGGCGGCCTGAGCCCCTTGCGGAGGCGCCTGGGTGGCGCCTGGCGGGTGGGCCGGCGCTGAGCCGCCCGGCGGCGGGCCGAGCGGCGGACCGCCCTGCGGCGGAGCGGGAGGAGCCTTGGGGACGACCGCGGGCGCCGCAAGCGGCGGTGCGGCCGCGG
>Ga0194120_10008858_pt1 | contig 13046 bp, 16 predicted proteins | sample TA2MahCa65mmetaG_FD_148642 | JGI IMG/M metagenome (GOLD analysis project Ga0194120, IMG submission 148642) | Freshwater microbial communities from Lake Tanganyika, Tanzania - TA2015019 Mahale Deep Cast 65m | ecosystem: Environmental > Aquatic > Freshwater > Lake | place: Tanzania: Lake... | reverse complement strand
CCGCGGCGGTCTGCGCGCGCTCCTCGCGCCGCATGGAGGCGGCGAGCGCCTCCTCGAGCGTGAGCGGCCGCAGTTCCGGCAGCGACGTCTCGTCGAGCGCCGGCACCGGCGTCGCCGGATCACGGTCGAGCAGGACGTTCAACTGGCCGAGCGCCGCATCACGCAGCCGCGCCGCCTCGGCGCGCTGCTGCTGCACCTCGGCCGCTGTCGCCCGCGCGCGATACACCGCGTCGCCCGTCGCCGTCCCCGCGCCCACCAGGCGCTCGGCGACGCGCTGGTTCTCAGCGACGACCTTCATGGCCGCATCGTAGATGTCCACGGCGCGCGCCGCGCGCGCGAAGTTCAGATAGGCGATCCGGGCGTCGGCGTCGAGCCGCCGCTTCGCCACGTCCAACTCTGCCCCGCGCAGGTCACGGATCGCACGAGCCGCGGCGAGATTGGCGAACAGCGCGCCGTTGAAGAGCGGGAGAACGCTGCGGAGCTTCGTCTCCTGCTTGAACGGCAGCGTCTGACGGATGTCGGTGGGGAAGCGCGGCTGGCCGATCACTTGATTGAGCGCCGCATACGCCGGGTTGATGACGTCGCCCAGGTCGAGCGCGCCGTTCATCTCCGAATAACGCGCGTCCACGGCGAGCGTGGGGAGGAACATCCCCGCGGCCTGGCGGACGCCGAGTTGTCCCTGCGACGCCGCCTCGCGGGCCTGATGAAGAGCGAGGTTGCGGGTGATGGCTAGGTGGGCGATGGAGTCGAGCATGCCTTGCGCCTGGAGCGGGGCGCCCAGAAGCACCTGCGCCGAGAGGGTAGCGGCGACTACCGCCGCGATCGAACGCACGGTCATGACTGAACCTCCGCCTGCGGGGCGCGCAGCAAGCCGCGAAGAACGACGTCGGTCATCAGGCGGGCCGTCTCGTCCGGGTCCCGCAGCTCCAGCCAGGGATGGCCCTTGCTCGGCAGGTTGACGTGGATCGCCGCGAGGCCGTGCACCGACGACCAGACCGCTTGGGCGACCATCTCGGCGTCGGTGAGCTCCGGCCGGAAGAGCCCGCGGTCGATCGCCTCCTTGATGTTCGCGAGCAGAAACGCGTAACCGTCTTCAGTCGGATCAATGGTTATTTTGTCCGGACCCGGAATGGGCCGCTCGATCAGAAACATGAACCGGAACTGCTGCGGATGGGTGATGGCGAACTTCACGTAGTTCTGCCCCATCAATCGCAACTTTGTGATCGGATCGTCGATCGCCTCCATCCCGCGGAGCGCATCGTTCAGCGCACGGAAGTCGTTGAAACACAGCTCGTTGAGCAGTGCGTCCTTGTCCTGGAAATGGTGGTAGATCGCGGTGGCGGTGTAACCGATCGAGTCAGCGATCCGGCGCATCGAGGTTTGTGCATAACCCTCATGCGCGAAGAGCTCGCGCGCTGCTTCGAGGATCCGCCGGCGGGTTTCCGCCTTGTCGCGCTCTCGGCGGGCCTTAGATGGGGTGCTCTGGTCGTGTTCTAACATGGTTTGACAATCTAACAGCGTTACATAACACTGTCAAGTGGAAGTGGGGGAGGTGGGAGCCCCTCCGGCGCGAAATTCTCGCGTGAACGGGCGCGCTGCGCGCGCCGTCTATGGCGCTCCAGTATTCGCGCCGGAGGAGCTCCCACCTCCGCAGGTGCAGGGCGGCGGCGGGCCACGCCTCGCCTCGACGCTCCTGCGTGATTCGGATTCCCCACGCGTGGAATCGGTGACGCGTTCCAGGCGGCCCGCGCTAGCTTGACGCCGCAGCCTCAGGCGGCGAAGGTAATACCGTATTACCTACCGAGAGGCGGAGCGTGGAGTCGTCGCGATTGACCAGCAAATACCAGGCAACCATTCCCAAGCGTGTTCGCGAGCAGCTCGCGTTGGGCGCGGGCGACCGTGTCAGCTTCCGCATCGTGCGCGGACGCGTCGTGCTGGAGAAGACGCCGGCGCACGATCCGTCGTACCTCGAGGCGATGGAGCGCGTACTTCGCCCTGAGTGGGGCTCTGCCACCGACGATGACGCATACGCCGACCTATGAAGCGGGCGACGTCGTGACGGTCCCGTTTCCGTTCACCGACCGTCACCACGCCAAGCGCCGTCCGGCCGTCGTTCTCTCTGCGGCGCGCTTGTCGGCGCATGCCAGACAGTACGTCTTGGCGATGGTAACGAGCGCCGAGCACGAGCGTTGGCCCTTCGATGTTCGAATTACTGACAGCCGAGCGGCGGGCCTAAGTCATTCGTCCATCGTGCGTTGGAAGCTCTTCTCGCTCGATGCGTCGCTCGTGATTCGGCGCATCGGCGGCCTCTCGATACGCGATCGTCGGCAGCTCAGGCATCGAATGGCCCAGGCGCTGCTCCCCAGCCAAGCCTCGCCCGGAAACGCCCCGCCCGGGTAGCTTTCAGGCAGGTCAAGAACTCGGAGTCGGCATGTTCTCGCTCAAAGGCAAGCGCGCCCTCGTCACCGGCGGCTCCCGCGGCATTGGCGCCGCGATCGCCAAGATCCTGGCTGAAGCCGGCGCGGACGTCTGCATCGGATATCGCAAGCGCACCAAGGACGCGAAGGCGGTCGTTGCCCAGTGCAAGGCCTTCGGCGTGAAGGCCGCCGCCTTCGCCAGCGACATCGGTACCACGGTGGGCGCCGAGCGACTCGTGGTGCACACCGTGAAGGAGCTGGGTGGGCTCGACATTTTTGTCGGCAACGCCGGCATCTGGCCTGTGGAGGACATCCCGGCCGCGGACCTTCCGGACGATCGCTGGCGCCGGACGATGCGCGAGAACGTGGACTCGATGTTCTACACCACGCGCGCCGCGCTCAAGGTGATGGATCCCAACGGACGCGTGGTGCTCATCGCCAGCACCGCCGGGCAGCGCGGCGAGGCGATGCACAGCGACTACGGCGCGTCGAAGGGGGCGATGATCGCGTTTGTGAAGAGCATCGCCATCGAGGTGGCCAAGCAGGGCATCACCGTCAACGCGGTCGCGCCGGGGTGGGTGGACACGGAGATGTGCGACGTGCCGTACGCGGACGGCGGCAGGGAGCGCATCGCGGGGACGATCCCGGTGGGGCGCGTGGCGTCGCCGGAGGACGTGGCGTATCCGACGGTCTTCCTCTGCACCGATGAAGCCCGCCACATCACGGGCGAGATCGTGAACGTGAACGGCGGGTCGGTGCTGTGCGGGTGACGGCGGGATAGGACGCGCGTCGCGAGCAGGGGACTCGCCCCGACGAAATTCTCGCGGGACGCGTCTGAGAACGGGCTGAGGTCGTGACGCTCGAGTATTCGTCGGGACGAGCCCCCTGCTCGCGCCGCCCCTTGCTCTACTCGCCAGTCACGAGGGCCGCAGCCGCACGCGATCGCCCCTCGCCGTCACCAAAGCCAGCAGCGGCGCAGGCGGTGACTCCTCTCGACGAATACTCGCGCGTCACGACCTAAGCCTCACCTCAGACGCGTCCCGCGCGAATTTCGTCGAGAGGTGTCGCCGCCTGCGCCGCTCAGCGCGCGTGCGGCAATCACGATATCGTATAGCATGCGCATTCTCGTGATCGGCGGCGGCCTCGTCGGACTCGGCGCCGCGCGCGCCCTCCGCGCCCGCTTCCCCCGCGCCGCGCTCACGCTCGTGGACAAGGAACCCGCCTTCGGCGCGCACCAGAGCACGCACAACAGCGGCGTCCTCCACAGCGGCCTCTACTACAAGCCCGGCTCCGCTCGCGCCCGCCTCGTGCGCCGCGGGCTCGCCCAGATCACTGAGTACTGCGCGGCCAAGGGGATCGTCCACGACATCTGCGGCAAGCTCGTTGTCGCCGCCACGGAAGACGAGATCCCGCGCCTCCAGGCGCTCTTCGAGCGTGGCCAGCAGAATGGGCTCAAGGGACTGCGCTGGCTCTCCGCCGCCGAGGCGCGCGAGATCGAGCCGCACGTGCGCGTGGTCGCCGCGGTGCACGTCCCCGAGGAAGGGATCGTCGATTACCGCGGCGTCGTCGATGCGCTGGCGGCCGATCTACGCGCCGACGGCGCCGAACTGATGGCAAGCGCGCCTGCGACGCGGATTATCCGCGACGGGGCAGGGTGGCGCGTCTTCATCGGCGGTGCTGCGGAGCGCGAACTCTCCGCCGACTTCATCGTCACCTGCGGCGGCCTGCACAGCGATCGCCTCGCGACGCTGGCTGGCGAGCGGCCGGCGACGCGCATCGTCGGGTTCCGCGGCGAATACTTCGTGATCAAGCCGGAGCGGGAGCACCTGGTGAAGGGGCTCATCTATCCGGTCCCCGATCCGCAGTTCCCCTTCCTCGGCGTCCACTTCACGCGCCTCGCGCGGGGCGGGGTGGAGTGCGGCCCCAACGCCGTGCTCGCGCTCGACCGCGAGGGGTATCGCCGCTGGGCCTTCAACGCGCGCGACGCCGCGTCGGCGCTGGCCTTCCCGGGACTCTGGCGCTTCGTCTCGCGCTACGTCCGCACCACGGTTTACGAGCTGAAGCGTTCGCTGAGCAAGGAGGTGTTCGTGCAGTCGCTGCAGCGGCTGGTCCCCGACATCACCGCCGATGACATCGCCCCAGGCCCGGTGGGCGTGCGCGCGCAGGCGATGCGCCCCGACGGGTCGCTGGTGGACGACTTCGACTTCCTCGAGCGCCCCGGCGCCCTGCACGTGCTCAATGCGCCGAGTCCGGCGGCGACCGCCTGTTTGGCGATTGGCGAGGAGATCGCGGCGCGAGTGGTGGTGTAGGGCGCTGACGAGCGCGCCGACGCAGAGCGCGCGCGACGACCAACGCGTCGCCGCGCGCCTAGTCGCCGACGATCTCGAAGAGTCCTTCCACCACCTGCGCCAGCTCCTCGGCGCTCGCCCGCCCGATGCGCCGCCCCACGCGCTCGCTCGCCAGGGTGCGCACCTGGCTGATCTTCACCCACGATGCCTTGGGCAGGGCGCGGTCGCCGAGCGCGAGTGTCAGCGGAAAGCCAGCACGCGGCTCCTGACTGGTCAGCGCGACCGCGATGACCGTACCCGATCGCTCGTTGAAGACGTCGTGCGAGAGCACGAGCACCGGCCGCCGCCCGGCTTGCTCGCGGCCGCGCGTGGGCTCGAGGTCGGCCCAGCGCACGTCACCTCTCAGTATGCGGGCCATGACCGGGCGTCCTCAGCGAGACCCTCGTTGGCCAGCGCCGCCTCGTGACGCGCATCAAGCCGCGCGCATTCCCGCGCCAGCCGCGTCCGCTGCAACTTGGCGAGCTTCTCGGCGAGCGCCTCCTCAATGGCCTGGCTGCGATTGGAAAAGCGGCGCGCGCGCACCAGCGCGTTGAGCTGCGCCACCAACCCCGCGTCGAGCGACACCGCGACTTTTGTCTTTGGCACGGACACCTCCAGTGGTATGACCATATGTCATACCTCCGGAACTGGCAACTGACCAGTGCGATTCGGATGCGGCATCGGACCTCCAGAGCAAGCGAGCGGATTGCTCGCCAGTCTGCGCCCTCGTCACGCCAAGTACGTCACCATTCCACCGCACTCTCCATCCGAGTATCGCGTTTCGTGCGAGAATTGCGGTACTTTCCGAAGGAGTAGCGGCCCCCCCCCTCGTCCCTCGTCCCACATCCCACCCCTCGTCCCCCCGCCTCTACCCCCTCCCCGTTCCGTCCTCCGTCCCATGTCCCTTCTCACTCCCCCCAGCGAAGTCCAAGAAATCGCCTCGCGTCTGCGGAAGGCGGGTTTCGAAGCCTGGTGCGTCGGCGGCGCCGTCCGCGACGCGCTCTTGGGGCACGCGCATCTGGACTGGGACCTGGCGACGAGCGCGACGCCGCAGGAGGTGATGAAGACGTTTCGCCGCACGGTCCCCGTGGGGCTCGCGTTCGGCACGGTGGGGGTGCTCGACAAGAACGGGCGCCTGCACGAAGTCACCACCTTCCGGCACGACGTGAAGACCGATGGGCGCCACGCGGTGGTCGAGTTCGGTGCGTCGCTCGACGAAGACCTCGCGCGCCGCGACTTCACCATCAACGCCATCGCCTACAACCCGCACACGGGCGAACTCGCCGATCCGTTTGGCGGGCGAAAGGACCTGCGCGCGGGCTTCGTGCGTTGCGTCGGCGACGCCGAGGAGCGGATGCGCGAGGATCGCCTGCGCGCGCTCCGCGCCCTGCGCTTCGCCGCGCGCTTCGGCTTCACCATCCACCCGCTCACCTGGAAGGCCATCGTCAGCTCCGCGCCGCACCTCACTCGGCTCAGCGCCGAGCGCGTGAAGCAGGAGATCGAGAAGACGATGGAGCAGGTGGCGCGCCCAAGCGCGGCCTTCGGGAAGTGGCGCGAGTCGGGGGCGATGCGCGTGCTCGTTCCGTCGCTCGACGCCGCGCCGGCCGAGCGCTTCGCCGCGCTCGATCATCTGCCGCTTCCTGCGGGCAAGCGCGCCGGCGAGCGCAAGCTCCTGCGTATCGCAATGCTCTTCTTCGGCGACGATCGTCGCGCCGCCGAGCAGGCGCTGCGCGCGCTGCGCTTCTCGAATCATGACATCACGTGGACCGCGCGGCTCGCGGACGCGCGCGCGCGACTCGGCGCGCAGGTGGACGCCGCGATGGCACGCGCGGGTGGGCCGACCGATGCCGAGCTGCGGCGATGGGCGGCCGAGGTGGGGCGGACGGCCGCGGGGCCGTGGTGGAGGCTGAACTGCGCGCTCTGGAGTGCACGGGAACGGGCACAGTGGGGTGCACGGGAGCAGGGGCGAGTTTATCGTCGGCTCGTTCGCATCGCATACCGCGATCCCATCGAGATCGGTGATCTTGCCGTGGACGGCGAGGATCTCGTGGCCGCGGGGGTGCCGAAGGGGCCTGAGCTTGGCGCGACACTCAAGCGGCTGCTTGATGTCGTCATCGAAGATCCCGCACGCAACGTGCGCGAGGCGCTGCTCGAGGCCGCGCGAACGGCGAAGTGACGAGACCGCCGAACGCGTCTTAGCCGTCGACGATGCGCGGCAGAACCCCGGCGGGCCGGCCAAAGTGCGGGACGATCGTCGAGGCGCGTGGCCCACTTGGATCGGGCATCACAAAGCGCTCGGCGACGGTGTTCCAGTAGAGACACCCGATTTCCTCGGGCGGATTCGTGCGCGCGAACGCGTCCGCGCTCGTGAGCGCGTCGAGCCACTGCCGCTTCGCGTTAGCGACGTCGAATGGCATGGCGAGGTCGAGGCGCGAGAAGTCCTCGACGTGGAAGCGCCCTCGACGCTTGAGCAGCTCGAGCAACGACCGGGGAGTGAACCCCGGGTCCTTGCCCACTGCGGCCCAGACGACCGCTCCGAGCGGGAGAATCCGAGCGTGAATGAAGAGGATGTCGACGAAGTCGCGCGCCTCGTCTCGGCCGGCGAGCGCCAGCGCCTTGTTGACGGCCAGGTCCACGTCGTGCAAGACGAGACCGCCTTGCGGGTCACGCTGCAACGGCATGAACCTCCACGCCGAGTCGTGCGCCCAATCCACGCGCGTCTGTTCGTCGCCGCGTGACACGAGCGCCCGCAGGAACCCGGGCTGGCTGATCTCGAGCGAGCACGCGTAGCCGAGGGCGCCGAGTCGCTCGCGATCGGTGGCGAAGGCGCGGGCGACCCGCTCGAAGGAGTCGCTGAAGAACTCGAAATCGTTGCTGTACCGCGCCGAAGCCGGCGCGAAATGCAACGCGGCCCCGCCGGCGAGATAGCGATCGTCGTTGGGTGGCGATGCGAGGTCGGCCAGCAGGCGCGACTGATACGCGGTTAGCGGCATAGCCGCGCTCCCACGAGCCATGCGTCGCGGTTGCCGTGCTTCTGCAGTTGGTCTGCCACCCAGGCGACATCGGCGCGGCCGATGGTCAGGTCGCGACGGAAGGACCAGAAGCACTGCGCGTGAAACCGGCGAAAGGCCCGACGGGCCTCCCGTACGCGCACCATTGCGCGCGCGGTGTCGGCGTCCAGTTGACGCCGACTCTTCAGTCCTCCGCGACGACCGATGGTGGCGAGGTACTTCTTGACCGTTCGCATACGAAACGTATCCTGCTTATGATGTAAAGCAAAATATCACAACGGAATAACACTGTCAATATGCGCATGGTCGCGGAGGGTGGTGCAGGCGGAGGCCGAGTACTGGCGACAGGCACTTGCGAGTACGGTACATTAATGGTACTTTTAAAAGACCTCAGCAGGGGCCAGACTCCAATGCTCGTCATAAAGCAGCCAGGCGCGGCGGTCGTCACGACCACCGAAGCCAAGCGCGATCTCCCCGGCGCGTTCAAGGTCGCCGAGCGAATGCGCGTGTATGTCACCAAGGACGGCCAGCCGATCGGCGGGCTGGTCTCGCTCGAGATGATGCACATGCTCGAAGAGGCGATGGCGCAGCGTGAGGCCCGTCGGGCGAGCCGCGCCAGCTGGCCGGTGCGAGTGTTCAAGCTGGGCGAGGAGCCGGATGAAGCGCAGCCGGGGAATGCCGAAGCGCGCCTGGGCATGATGGGTCGGTTGGCGCGTAGCGCTTTCGCCTTTCGCGGCGAGGACGGGGAGGACTAGTGGAACGGGACTTCCGCGATGTGCTCGTTGCGTTCAATGAGGCCGGCGTCGAGTACGTGGTTGTGGGAGCGTACGCCGTGGCTGTACACGGACTGCCGCGCGCGACTGGCGACCTCGATCTCTTTGTCCGTTGCAGCGACGAGAACGCGCGTCGCGTCGCAAAGGCGCTCGCGGCGTTCGGCGCTCCGCCGCACCTCTCTGCGGCAACCGACTTCAGCCGACCCAACATGGTCGTTCAGATCGGTGTCGAACCCGTTCGCGTGGATATCATGACCTCGATCAGCGGCGTGGAGTTCGACGACGCGGCCTCAACCCGCCTGGTCACTTCGGTCGAGGGATTGGACGTTCCGTGTCTCGGCCGAGAGTGTTTGATCCGGAACAAGCGGAGCTCCGGCCGAAAAAAGGACCTCCTCGACGCCGAATGGCTCGAGGCGCACCCGGAGTAGACGATGCTCTTCCGCCACCACACCCCCGCCGAGCAGATCGCCGAGCGGTTCCGCGCGGACGATGGTCTGTTCAGCGCGGACGTCGAGGACGGCCTGCACGTGGTGCGCGTGGCGGCAGGGATGGAGCGCAGCGTGGATCTGCTGCACGCGCTCGCCGAGCATCTGCCGCCGGTGGTGGACTGTTCCATCGAGTGCATCCGCAGCGCGCGGCGGTTCGTGGGCGAGGGGCTCAGTCTCCCGGAGGTGCGCGAGGCCATCGGCCGGCTGAAGGTGCCGCTGGTGGCGAGCGGCGGCGTGGAGCTGGCCGTCTTCACCCCCGACGACCAGCTGGTGCTGAACCCGATGCTCGACCTGTGGCTCTACAGCCGCACCGACCGGTGGGTGTACCTGCTGGTGGGCGAAGGGCTCGAGCAGGTGGAGCAAATCCCTGCGCGCAGCTGGCGCGTGGCGCGCGACGAGTTCACGGGAGCGCCGGAGTTGGTTAGCGCGATTGAGAAGACGGCGGAGCGCTTGACGCTTAGGTTACTCTAAAGCGTGTCCCTGCCGATCCTCCTCACCGTGTTCGCGGCGCTGGCCAACGTGGCCGGCGCCGCCGTCGTGCTGTCCAAGCGCGACTGGGAAGCGCGATCGCTCGAGTTCGTCCTCGCCTTCTCCGCGGGCTTCCTCGTCGCCGTCTCCCTCGGCGATCTCGTCCCCGAAGCGATCACCACCGGCGGTGCGCAGGCGAGCTGGATCATCCTCCTCGGCTTCGTCCTCGTCCACCTCACCCAGCACGTCTTCGTGCGCCACTTCCACTTTGGCGCCGAGACGCATCAGGTGGAGAAGTCGGTAGGGGTGTCGGCGCTGATTGGGCTCATCCTGCACACGTTCGTGGATGGCGTCGCCATCGCCACGAGCTTCGCCGTCACGACGCATCTCGGCCTGCTGGTCTTCGCCGGCATTGTCCTGCACAAGCTCCCCGAAGGGTTCGCCATCTCGTCGCTCTTCCTCGCCGCCGGCGGCACGCGCCGTGCCGCGCTCCTCGCCGCCACCGCGCTCGGCGTGGCGACAGTGCTCGGCGCGCTCGCCCCGGGCCTGTCGAGCACGCTGGCAACGCACGGGCTGGCGCTTTCGGCGGGCGTGACGCTTTATGTCGGCGCGTCGAACTTGATCCCCGAGTTCCAAGGCAAGCGCGGCTGGCACCACAACGCCTTCTTCTTCGCTGGCTGCGGAGCGTACGCGCTGCTCACGATCTTCCTTCCGCACTAACGCTGGGGCGGCGCAGGGCTGGGGGTCGTTTCCGGCGAATACTCGAACGCCACCGGGCAAAGCCCGGTGGCGTGAGAATTTCGCCGGAAACGACCCCCAGCCCTGCGCCTGCAGCTAGCGCTTGCGAGCCGTGACGAGGCCGGGGAAGACGGTTGCGGGGTGAGAGAGACCTAGTTCCAGCAGCCGCAGGGCAGGGCCGTCGGGCGTGCGCCGCGCGCCTTCCCACGCCTGCACGAGTCGCGGGCTGACGTTCAGGAAGCTCGCGAAGACGGCCTGCGAAGCGCCCAGTCCGCGGCGCAGGCGCCGCACGTCAGCGGCCGTCATCTGGCGGGGGGCGGCGGGGAGCACCGTGGTGCGAAGACTGCGCAAGCCGCGCGCGTGATCCCTGGCCTCGCCGAGGGCCTGCACGAGTTCGGCGAACTTATCGCGTCGCATCGATCCTCCTCGGCCCGCCGGCACTCGGGCTGTCATATACTACAATGTAGTATACGACAGTGTAGCATAAAAGAGAAGAGGTGCGCGTCATGCTGCAGCATGCATCCAGGGCCCCGCCTGCCCATCATCGAACAGCCGCACCTGTTACCAGCCCATCCCCATGCCGGCCCCGGTCATGCGGGTGTATTCCCCTCGCCCAAAGCGCCGGGCCGGGGGGCCCTCTCCACGAATACTCGAGGGGCGCGCCCCGCGCGCCCCGAGAATTTCGTGGAGAGGGCCCCCCGGCACGGCGCTCCCCTTGAGTCGCAAGGGAGAATGTTATAACATCTGTAATAACCGGGAGACGACCATGAAAAAGACCAAGATCCGCGCCATCGGCAACTCCTACGGCGTCACGATCCCCAAGGCGATGCTCGACCGCCTGCAGGTCCGCGAGGGCGATGCCGTCTACCTCGTCGAGCGGACCGACGGCGTCGAAGTGCGCGTGGGCGATCCGAACTTCGAGCGCTCGCTCGAGGTCGCCGCCGACGTGATGCGGCGCTACCGCAACACGCTCGCGGAGTTGGCCAAATGATGGCCCGGCGCACCGAGCCGCGGTGGCTCGACCGCCAAACCGTCGAGGCGATCCACGCGATGGTCGTCGTGCAGTCCGGCGGCTCAGCCGGGCTGCGCGACGCCGGTCTGCTCGAAAGCGCCATCGCGCGGGCGCAGCAGCACTGGGCGTACAACGACAGCGCCGATCTCTTCGACCTGGCCGCGGCGCTTGGCGCGGGCCTGGCACGCAATCACCCGTTCGTGGACGGCAATAAACGCATCGCGTTCGTCGCGACCGTCACGTTTCTGGAGCTGAACGGCGCGCGCTTCAACGCAGGGGAAGCGGAAGCCGTGCTCGTGATGCTAGAAGTAGCGACGGGGAAGCGAAAGGAACCGGCGTTCGCCGAGTGGCTGCGCGCGAACACAAGGAAGCGCCGTCGTTAGCGCCACGAGACGCTCGTCGCAGCGCAGGTGAGGGGTGTCGTTCCGGCGAATACTTGAGCGGCCGCAGGCCGCGAAAATTTCGCCGGGGCGACACCCCTCACCTGCGCCACAACGCGATAACTTCAAATCGTGGCCAGCAAACGACTCGCCCCCAAGCAACCGTCAATGTTCGCGCCGCACGCCGGCGCCGTGCCGCTTGCCGCGCGGATGCGGCCCCGCACGCTCGATGAGGTGGCGGGGCAGCAGCACCTGCTTGGGGAAGGGAAGCCCCTGCGTGTCGCGCTCGAGCGCGGGGAGACCGGCTCGATCCTCTTCTGGGGGCCGCCAGGCACCGGCAAGACCACGCTCGCGCGTCTGGCCGCACAGTACCTCCACGGCGAGTTCATCCCGTTCAGCGCCGTGAGCGAAGGCGTGCCGCGCTTGCGCGAGATCGTGGAGCAAGCCGAGCGCCTGCGCGATGCCGGGCGACGCACGATCCTGTTCGTGGACGAGATCCACCGCTTCAACAAGGGGCAGCAGGACTATCTCCTGCCGCACGCCGAGAGCGGCCTGCTCACCCTGATCGGCGCGACCACCGAGAATCCCAGCTTCGAACTCAACGGCGCGCTCCTCAGCCGCCTGCGCGTCTTCGTGCTGCAGCCGCTCAGCCCCGACGACATCAAGTCCGTCGTCCGCCGCGCCCTCTCCGACACCGACCGCGGACTCGGTGCGCTGAAGCTCGAGCTGGACGACGAGGCGATGGAGATAATTGCGCTTGAGAGTGATGGGGATGCGCGGAGGGCGCTGACGGTGCTCGAAGCGGCTGTGGGGATGATGGAGACGGTGGACGGTGGACGGTTGACGGTGGATAAGACGCAACCCTCCACCGTCCACCGTCTACCGTCCACCGTCATTCGCGCGGCTCTCCAGAAGCGCTTCGCGCAGTATGACAAGTCCGGCGAAGGCCACTTCAACGCGATCAGCGCCTACCACAAAGCGCTCCGCGGCAGCGATCCCAATGGCGCCCTCTACTGGCTCGCGCGAATGATCGACGCCGGCGAGGACCCGATGTACATCGCGCGGCGGACGGTGCGGTTTGCGGCGGAGGACGTGGGGCTCGCCGATCCGCGCGCCCTGCAGATCGCCATCGCCGCGCGCGACGCGTACCACTTCCTCGGCTCGCCCGAAGGGGAACTCGCGCTCGCCGAGGCGGCCGTCTACCTCGCGACGGCGCCGAAGAGCAATCGGGTGTATGCCGCGTGGGGCGCAGCGCTCGAGGCCGCGCGCGAGACGCCCGCCGCCCCCGTGCCCCTGCACATCCGAAACGCGCCGACCAAGCTGATGAAGGAACTCGGCTACGGCGCAGGGTACAGCTATGCGCACGCGGAGCCAGAGGGATACACGCCCCAGGATTACTTGCCCGATGAAGTGGCCGGTCGCGTCTTCTACG
>Ga0194120_10008856_pt1 | contig 13057 bp, 3 predicted proteins | sample TA2MahCa65mmetaG_FD_148642 | JGI IMG/M metagenome (GOLD analysis project Ga0194120, IMG submission 148642) | Freshwater microbial communities from Lake Tanganyika, Tanzania - TA2015019 Mahale Deep Cast 65m | ecosystem: Environmental > Aquatic > Freshwater > Lake | place: Tanzania: Lake... | reverse complement strand
GCGCAGCGTGCTCTCCCAGGCCTTCACCATCTTCTCGGCGGTGAACAGCTCGCCCTCGGGCGCGCTCTTCTCCCACTGTCGCACCGCCTTCCGCGCCTCGGCGTAGAGCCCGTAGAAGGACTCGGTCAAGGGCGTTTCCGCGTCGGCCACGCCCATGGCCGAGGTATTCACGTTGTCGGAGCCGGGCTGCGAGGGAGGCAGGCTGCTCACGCGCAGCACCGTCGCCTGGGCCGCGAACTCGCCGCTTACCTGCCCGGTTTGCAGGGCCTTGGCGTCGAGGATTCCGAAGGCCGGCGAGGCGCTCGATGCGATCACCGTCACCTTCGCCCAGTCGTCGGGGGCCGGCAGGGGCGCGATCGCCGCCATCGCCGAGTCGACCCCCGCCAGCGTGACGCCCGCCGCCACGGGGCCGGCCCGGGTGCTGGTCTTCACCTCGAGGCTCGCCTCGGCGCCGGGGTGCCAGGTTGCGGAGGAAGAAAGGGCCACGTTCAGCTCCGCGCGCGGGCGCACGTACAACAGCGCGCGCGCCCCGCCCCACTCCACCCACGCGAAGCCGCTGGCCTCACCGGGCACGATGAACTTGCCGAGGCGTTTCTCGGGATCGAAGGGAAACTTCACCAGCAGGCGGTCGCCCTGCACCAGGCGCATCTCCGCGGGGAACTCGCCGTAGAAGTCGGGGCCGCGCAGGGCCGTCAGCTCGATCTCGGCGCCGGGGTTGACGACCACCTCCGAGAAGCGCAGGCGCAGGCTCGGGACGGCCCCCACCGGCATGCGCAGCGTGGACGTGCCTTGCTCCGCCACCGTGGCCACGAAGGCGAAGCCCGGGTAGCTCGACGGGCTGGTCCAGCTCGATCCGCTCGACGAGGCGGCGTACACGCTCGCGGTCAACAGCCCCGCCACCTCCTCGCTCACCGCGCCGTCGGTGCGCGCGCCGGAGAGCGCCCGCTCGATGCAGGGGAGGTAGCGCGCCACGGCCTCGTCGCCCTCGGCCCCCACGCGCGAGAGGCGAGGGGCGCTGCCCTCCCCCGGGATGACGAAGGTCCAGGCGGCCGGCAACTTGCCGCCGTCTTGTGCCCCGGCCACGCAAGCCCGCGCGGCGCGCGCCGCGTCGGCGAAGGCCTCGCTCACGCCCTCGTCGTTGCCGGCGAAGAGCTGCACCGTGGCGTTCACGGTCGACACGCCGGGGTTGGTGAGCGCGAAGCCCACGTTGACCACGCGATCCGGGCCCCCGCGCAGGCGGGCGCCCCGCGCCCCGTCGCGGAGGCAGGCGCGCACCACCGGCGTGAACTCGCCCGTCCACAAGGCCGACACCCCGCCGGGACCGGCCCGGAGGTAGGCCACGCCGGCGTCGCGGGCGTCGACGAGGTTGGCGCAAGGGCGCCACGCCACGGCGAGCTTGTCGCCCAGCTCGGAGAGCGCGAGGTCGGCGTTGCCCGACACCTCGTCGGTGATCTCGACCAGCCGCACGGGCACGTCGGCGGCCGCGGGACGCACGGGCAAGGCCGGCTCGGTGACGGTGACCGGCTGGCCGGGATCGAACTGGAACTTGGCCACGGCGTCGGCGTCGGTCTCCGCTTCGAGGCCCGGGTCGCGACTGTCCCACTCGCGGCGCAACTTCACCTTCACCCCGGGCAGCGGCTTGCCCTCGGGGGTCGTCACCCGGAGGTAGAGGCGGTTGTTGGCGTCGGGCACGAGGCCGCCTTCCAGCTCGGTGACGGCCTCCACCGCGACCGCGTCCTCGCTGAGCAACACGCTGGCCGACCCGGCCCCGGTCTCGCCCGTCTCATCGGTGACCTGGGCGTACACCCCGAGCGTGACCTTTCCCACGAGGTCGCCGGGGACGGCACCCAGGTCGAGCTTGAACTTGCCCTCGCGGTCGGTCTGCAGCACGCGTGACTCGAGCCACTCGTTGGGGGGCGGCCAGGCCCCGGAGGCGCTGACCGAGAGTGCCACGGCGGCCTCCTGCACGGGCGCCCCGGAGGTGTAGCGGGCGGTGCCCTCCACCACCGCGTGGCCCCCCTCGCCGTACCAGCGCTCGGTGGGCTCCAGCGTGACGAGGAAACGCGGCAGGCGATACTCGCGCACCTCGAACTCGTGGCGTGTCGTCAACGCGCCGCTTTCAAAGCCTATGGACCAGATTCCCGGCGGCGCGTCGGGCGCGAGCGGGAAGGTGGTGCCGGTGGCGCCGAAGGCGAGCGTGCGCGCCTTCTCCTCCATCACCAGCTCGCCGCTCGGGTCCCAGACTCTCCAGCGCCCCGGCCGATCGTCGAGCGGCGCGAGGCTGCCCGCCTCGAGCAGCACCGCGCGCGCCTTCACCGTCTGGCCAGCGCGGTAGAGCGGGGCGTCGGTGAGCACGTGCTCCAGGGCGGGACGGTACAGCGGCAGGGCCACGTCGAGGGTGGCCTCCCCGCTCGGCACCTTCGCGCGCACCCGCAACAGGTAGTCGTCGTCGGGGAGCTCCGGGGGCAGGAAGAACTCGGCGTACTTCCGGCCCGCCCAGGGCGACTTCCAGCGGCGCGCGGGCTCGAGCGGCAGCTCGCTACCGTCGGGTTTCACCAGCGCCAGGGTTGGCGAGAAACGCCGCACCGGGGAGGTGTAGGTGGGGTTGAGCTGGGCGTCGTAGAGCTGCCCCACGGCGCTGACGTACACGGTGCCCTTCACGCCGCGGCCGAGCGCGCTGGTCTCCACCTCCAGGTACGGCATCACCCCGGCGGGGCAAGTCCACTCCACCACCCCGTACGACCACCACGCGCTCCAGCAGGGGCCGGCCACGCCGGCACAGGTGACCCCCAGCATCACCGCGCCGCCGCCGAGGCCCAGTAGCAGCTTCTTCCATGCGCGCATCGAACGGCTCCGGCGGGGTACGCGCCGGGAACGTAGCGCGGCGGGGGGAGCTTACAGCGCTAGGCCTCGATGCCGAGGATCTTGCCCAGCACCACGCGGTCGCCCTGGAGGGCGGTGCGCTGCATGTAGAACTGCAGGCCGCGCTCGTTGCCCAGCTCCTCGCCGCCGCCGGCGCGACCGGGGCCGCCGTGTACGCAGCTCGGCAGCACCATGCCGGGCGCCGTCACCTGGTCGGCCACTTTCGACGACACCAGCATGAAGCGCCCCAGCCACGGCGCGCCATCGGCGATCATCTGGCCGATCCAGGCGCGATCGTCGCTGTAGGCGGTCGACACGAGGCTCCCCTGGCCGCGAGCGAGGAAGTTGGCGCCCTCCGCCGCCGATCCGTCGTAAGGCAGGATGGACACCGAGGGGCCGAAGACCTCGATGTCGTGGACCGGCCCCGGGCCGGCGCCGTCGAGGCGGATCACGGTGGGAGCCACGAAGTAACCCTTGCCCGCCTCGCTGCCACGGCCGTCGACGCGCTCGGGGCCGCCCAGGACCACGCGCCCGTTGGCGGCGACGGCGCGGATACCCGCCGTCACGTCGCGGAGCTGCTGCGCGGTCGCGACCGGGCCCACGGTGACGCCGTCGACCAGCGGGTTGCCGACGGTATGCGCGCCGAGCGCCTCGACCACCGCCTCCTCGAACTCGCCTACCAGTGACTCGGGGACGGCCACGCGCCGGATGGCGGTACACTTCTGGCCGGTCTTCTGTGTCATGTCGGTGACGACGTGGCGCACGGCGGTGCTCCACAGCTCGCCGCCAATCTCCGCGTCGGGACCGATCACCACCGCGTTGAGCGAGTCGGCCTCGACGTTCACCCGCACGCCGCGCTCTGCGAAGCCCGGCGTGTGGCGCAGCATCGCGCCGGTGCCATTGCTGCCGGTGAAGGCGAGGCTGTCCTGGGCGCCGAGTCGCGACAAGAGGTCGCCCGCCGATCCGCAGACGAGCTGGAAACCGCCCTCGGGCACGAGCCCGCTCTCCGCGAGCAGCTCCGCCATGCGGAAGGCCACGAGTGCCGTGGCGGTGGCCGGTTTCGACACGATGGGCGCGCCGGCGAGCCAGGCCACGGCGGCCTTCTCGAAGGTGCCCCAGGCAGGGAAGTTGAAGGCGTTGACGTGCACCGCCACGCCCTTGCGCGGCACCCAGAGGTGCTGCCCGCCGAAGCGCGGCGCCCGGGTGAGCTGGGCCATCTCGCCGTCGAGGATGAACTTCCGGTCGCCGAGCCTCGCCGCGAGGCTCTCGCCGAGGCTCGCGTAGGCGCCGAGAGTGCCGATGGCGCCGTCGATGTCGAACTTGGCATCGCCACGGGTGTTGCCGCCGTTCTGCTGCGCGAGGTCGAGCAGCGCCTCGCGGTGCGAGTGGAAGAGCCTGGCCACGTTCTTGAGCATCAGCGCGCGGTCGGCCCAGCTCATGGATGAGAGCGCGGGGAGCCCCTTGCCGCGGGCGTGCTCGTGTACCCGCGCGAAGTCAACGCCCTCGCTCGAGGCCTCGCCGAGCACCTCCTCGGTGGCGGGGTTGACCAGGGTAGCGAGTTTGCCGCCACCCTCGTGCCATGCTCCATACACCCAGGACTTGAGACGAATCATCGGCGCGGCCTCGGAGGGTCGGGCGCCTATCCGATTCGATCACTCCTCGCAGATGTACCGGAATGGGGAGGTGCAGGGCTCGTCGTTCCAGGTGTAGCTGCCGAAGCGGCCGAGCTGCATGCAGTCCTCGTTGCCCAGGTTGTTCGGCTCGCCCGAGTGCCAGTTGGTGTAGCTGGCCGTCTCGCCGTTGGCCCAGACCCAGGTGCCCTCGGTGGCGGCGTCGGAGTAGCCGGTCCACCACTTGCCCACGTAGAAGAAGTAGGCGATATCGACGAGCCAGGTGTTCTCGCTGCTGTCGTTGACCGTGGTGAGATCGTAGCCGTAGGTCTGGCAGATCGTTCGCCCCGCCGACCAGGTGAGCGCGGAGTCGCAGAACATGTACACGTGGTCGCCGTACTCGGCGGTGGCGCAGTCGCTCGGGCAGCCGCTCTCGTCCTTGTCGCCATCGCAGTTGTCGTCGATGGTGTTGCACACCTCCGCCTCGCCGGGGTTGACGTCGGCGTCGCCGTCCTCGCAGTCGGTGTCGTCGGCCACGTAGCCGCTGGGAGCGTCGCAAGCGGTGGTGCTGTACGCGGCGTCGCCGTAGCCGTCGCCGTCGTCGTCGGCGTACCAGGTGCTCTCACCCGTGGCCCCGGCCTCGTCGATGCTTCCGTCGCAGTCGTTGTCGTAGCCGTCGCAGGCCTCGGTGGCGGCGGGGTTGATCCAGGACAGGCCGTCGTTGCAGTCGTCGCCGTTGGCGCTATGGACCGCCGGCATGTCGCAAGCCAGAGTGGTGGAAGAGGGATCGCCGTAGCCGTCGCTGTCGGCGTCGGCGTACCAGGTGCTGGCGGTCGAGGTGTCGAGCGAGGCGTCGTCGTCGTCGATGTCTGCGTCGCAGTCGTTGTCGATCCCGTCGCACACCTCGGTGGCGGCGGGGTTGATGTCCTCGTCGCTGTCGTCGCAGTCGGTGTTGTCGGCCACCGAGCCTGCGGGGGCGTCGCAGGCCACGGAGCTGACGGCGTCGTCGCCGTAGCCGTCGCCGTCGGCGTCGTCGTACCAGGTGAGCGCGTCGGCGGCCGAGTTCTCGTCGATGCTTCCGTCGCAGTCGTCGTCGTCACCGTTGCAGTACTCGGTGGCGCCCGGGTTGACGCTCGACGCGGTGTCGTCGCAGTCGGTGCTGTTCGCCACGTAGCCACTCGGCCGGCTGCACGACTCGGTGGTGGCCGAGGCGTCGCCGTAGCCGTCGGTGTCGGCGTCGAGGTACCAGGTGTCGGCGTCGGCAGCGGAGTTCTCGTCGGTGCTGCCGTCGCAGTCGTTGTCGATGCCGTCGCAGTACTCCACGGCCGCGGGGTTGACGCTGGCCTCGGTGTCGTCGCAGTCCTCGTCGTCGCCCACGAAGCCGGCGGGCACCGCGCAGGCGACGGTGGTGGTGCTGGCGTCGCCGTAGCCGTCGCCGTCGCTGTCGGCGTACCAGATGCTGGCGTCGGCGGCGCTGTCCTCGTCGATCTCTCCGTCGCAGTCGTTGTCGATCTCGTCGCAGATCTCGGTGGCCGCCGGGTTGACGTCCTCGTCGCTGTCGTCGCAGTCGCTGCTGTCGGGGAGGTAGCCGCTGGGGCGCGAGCAGGCGGCGGTGCTGCTGCCCGCGTCGCCGTAGCCGTCGGCGTCGGCGTCGGCGTACCAGGTGGCCACGTCGGCGGCCGAGTTCTCGTCGGTGCTGCCGTCGCAGTCGTTGTCGATGCCGTCGCAGTACTCCACGGCCGCGGGGTTGACGCTGGCCGCGGTGTCGTCGCAGTCCTCGTCGTCGCCGACGAAGCCCGTGGGCACCGTGCAGGCGACGGTGCTGCTGCCCGCGTTGCCGTAGCCGTCGCCGTCGCTGTCGGCGTACCAGGTGCTGGCGTCGGCGGCGCTGTCCTCGTCGATCTCGCCGTCGCAGTCGTTGTCGATCGAGTCGCAGAGCTCGGTGGCTGCCGGGTTCACGTCGTCGTCGCTGTCGTCGCAGTCGCTGTCGTCGGCGAGGTAGCCGCTGGGCTGCGCGCAGGCGGCGGTGCTGCTGCTCGCGTCGCCGTAGCCGTCGCCGTCGGCGTCGGCGTACCAGGTGTCGGCATCGACGGCGCTGTCCTCGTCGATCTCGCCGTCGCAGTCGTCGTCGGCGCCGTTGCAAGTCTCGTCGGCGCCCGGGTTGGTGCTCGACACGCTGTCGTCGCAGTCGGTGTCGTCGCTGACGTAGGCGCTCGGCTGCTCGCAGTCCACGGCCACGGTGGCGGCGTCGCCGTAGCCGTCGGCGTCGGCGTCGGCGTACCAGGTGGCGGCGTCGATGGCGGCATCCTCGTCGATGGCGCCGTCGCAGTTGTTGTCGATGCCGTCGCAGTACTCGGTGGCGGCGGGGTTGACCGCGGGGGCGGCGTCGTCGCAGTCGGTGTCGTCGCTGACGTAGCCGCTGGGGGCGTCGCAGGAGACGGTGGTGGTATCGGGGGTTCCGTAGCCGTCGCTGTCGGCGTCGGCGTACCAGGTGGCGGCGTCGCCGGCGGTGGCCTCGTCGACACTGCCGTCGCAGTTGTCGTCGATCCCGTTGCACACCTCGGTCTCAGCGGGCGATACATCGGCCGATGTATCATCACAATCGGTGTTATCGGCGACATATCCGCTAGGCGGATCGCAGGCGGTTGTTGTGTTTGTATCGTCGCCGAAGCTGTCGCCGTCGGCGTCGGCGTACCAGGTACCGGCGTCGACCGCGCTCGCCTCGTCTACCTCGCCGTCGCAGTCATTGTCGGCGCCGTCGCAGGCCTCGGTGCCGGCGGGGTTGATGGCGGCGTCGCCGTCGTCGCACTCCTCGCAGGCGGCGTAGCCGTCGCCGTCGGCATCCTCGTAGCCCACCGAGCCGTCGCAGTTGTAGTCGTTCGGGTCGCTGCAGTCGGTCTCGCTCGCGCCGGGATTGTAGGCGCTGTCGGCGTCGTCACAGTCGCCGTCGAGAGCGGCGGTGCCGCTCGGCTGGCTGCAGGCCATGGTGCTGGCGGCGCTGTCGCCGTAGCCGTCGGCGTCGGCGTCGGTGTACCAGGCGCTGCCGGTGCTGGCGTCGAGGCTGTCGTCGGCATCGTCGACGAGACCGTCGCAGTCGTCGTCGAGCTCGTTGCACACCTCGCTGGCGCCCGGGTTGATGTCGGCGCGGGAGTCGTCGCAGTCGGTCGCGTCGGCTACCCAGCCCTCGCCGGGGTCGCAGGCGTCGGCGGGGCTGGCGGCGTCGCCGTAGCCGTCGCCGTCGAGGTCGGCGTACCAGGTCGTGGTGTCGACGGCGTCGCTCTCGTCCACCTCGCCGTCGCAGTCGTCGTCGACGTCGTTGCAGTACTCGTCGGCACCGGGGAACACGCTGCCGCTGCTGTCGTCGCACTCGGTACAGGCGGCGAAGCCGTCGCCGTCGTTGTCGGCGTAGCCCACCGAGCCGTCGCAGTTGTAGTCCTCGGGGTCTTCGCAGTCTTCTTCCAGCGCCCCCGGGTTGTAGGCCGCGTCGGCGTCGTTGCAGTCGCCGCCGACGTCGACGTAGCCCTCGGGGGTGGAGCAGTCGTAGACGGTGGAGGCATCGTCGCCGTAGCCGTCCTGGTCGACGTCGGCGTAGTACAGGTTGCTGCCGGTGCCGTTGTCGATGGTGCCGTCGCAGTCATTGTCCTTGCCGTCGCAGACCTCCTCGGCGCCGGGGTACACCTCGGCGTCGTTGTCGTCGCAGTCGTCGCCGGTCTCCACGTAGCCGACGGGGCGCTCGCAGTAGCTGTCGCTGATCGCCGCGTCGCCGTGACCGTCGTGATCGATGTCGGCGTAGTAGGTCTGCGGGGTGCCGACGCTGGCATCCTCGTCGTTGCAATCGTCTTCCTCGGCGATGCCGTCTTCGTCGCGGTCGGTGACGTACTTCGTCTCCGGGGTGGTCTCGCAGGCGAAGAGCAGGAGCGTCGCGATGGGGAGGAGGCGCATGGCGCGGAGTTTAGCGCGCGTTCAGCGAATCCACACGTACACGTCGTCGATGCCGAAGCTCTCGTCGCTGGCGCCCTGGTCGAGGGTGCTCCCGGCGAGGACGTTGATGCTGTCGTCGGACTGGGCCAGGGTTTCCGACACCGGCCAGAGCGAGTCGTAGGAGCCGTAGTAGCCGCGGTCCCAGCCACACACCTCGGAGTAGCTGGTGCTGTGGTTGTTCTGCGCCTGGCTCCACACCGTGGTGCCGTCGAGGCGGACATAGGCCGTCTCCCCGTCCCAGGAGTCGAGGGCCACGTACTCGAGCTCCAGCCACGCCTCGGTGTGGGCGATGTCGTAGGTATCGGCGTCGATGTCGACCGTGGTGCCGGCCAGCACCCCGTAGCCCCCGAGGATGGTGCCCCAGGCGCCGCAGGAGGTGGTGGTGGTGGTCGACCACCCTGAGTCGGCGCCGCTGTCGAAGTCGTCGCTGAAGATGAGCGTCCAGCCGCCGCCGTCGGTGGTCATGTCGCACTCGGTCTCGGTGGCGGTGCCGTCGAAGTCGATCCAGTAGTCGCCGTCGGCGCTGGCGATGCCATCGTCGAGCAGGTCGAGGCAGCTGGTCCACGGGCAGGTCGAGGCGCTGCCGGGGTACACCGAGGCGCTGGCGTCGTTGCAGTCCCAGTCGTTGTCGACCGTGCCGCTGGGCTGCGCGCAGTCGGTCACCGCCACGTCTCCGTAGCCATCGCCGTCGTTGTCCTCGTACCAGGTGGAGGTGGCGAGGCCGTCGTCGATGGTGCCGTCGCAGTCGTTGTCGTAGCCGTCGCAAGCCTCGGCGGCGGCGGGGTTGATCCAGGACAGGCCGTCGTTGCAGTCGTCGCCGTTGGCGCTGTGGACGGCCGGCATGTCGCAGGCGCGGGTGGTGGAGCCCGGGTCGCCATAGCCGTCGCTGTCGGCGTCGGCGTACCAGGTGGTGGCGGTGCTGGTGTCGAGCGAGCTGTCGTCGTCGTCGATGTCGCCGTCGCAGTCGTTGTCGAGGTCGTCGCACACCTCGGTGGCGGCGGGGTTGATGTCCTCGTCGGTGTCGTCGCAGTCGGTGGCGTTCGCCACCGAGCCGGCGGGCGCGTCACACGCCACGGAGCTGTCGGCGGCGTCGCCGTAGCCGTCGCCGTCGCCGTCGGCGTACCAGGTGCTGGCGTCGGCGGCGCTGTCCTCGTCGGTGCTGCCGTCGCAGTCGTCGTCGATGCCGTTGCAGAGCTCGGTAGCAGCGGGTGATACATCGGCGGATGTATCGTCGCAGTCGGTGTCGTCGGCCACGTGGCCGCCCGGCTGGTCGCAGTCGATCGCCACGCTGGCGGCATCGCCGTAGCCGTCGCCGTCGGCGTCGGCGTACCAGGTGAGCGCGTCGATCGACTCGTCCTCGTCGTCCACGCCGTCGCAGTCGTCGTCGATGCCGTTGCAGAGCTCGGTGGCGGCCGGCGACACATCGCTGGACGTGTCGTCGCAGTCGGTGCCGTCGGCCACGCTGCCCGCCGGGGCGTCGCACGCGACCGTCGACGAGCTCGCGTCGCCGTAGCCGTCGCCGTCGCCGTCGGCGTACCAGGTGCTGGCGTCGGCGGCGCTGTCCTCGTCGGTGCTGCCGTCGCAGTCGTCGTCGATGCCGTTGCAGAGCTCGGTGGCGGCCGGCGACACGGCGCTGGAGGTGTCGTCGCAGTCGGTGCTGTCGCCGGTGAAGCCGCTGGGCTCGTCGCAGGCCACGGTAGAGGTGGCCGCGTCGCCGTAGCCGTCGGCGTCGGCGTCGGCGTACCAGGTGCTCGCGTCGACCGCGCTACTCTCGTCCACCTCGCCGTCGCAGTCGTTGTCGGCGCCGTCGCAGCTCTCGGTGCCGGCGGGGTTGGTGGCGGCGTCGCCGTCGTCGCACTCCTCGCAGGCGGCGTAGCCGTCGCCGTCGGCGTCGTCGTAGCCCACCGAGCCGTCGCAGTTGTAGTCGTTCGGGTCGGCGCAGTCGGTCTCGCTGGCGGCGGGGTTGTAGGCGGCGTCGCCGTCGTCGCAGTCGCCGTCGAGGCTCGAGTAGCCGGCCGGTTGCTCGCAGGCGAGCGAGGTGGCGCCGCTGTCGCCGTAGCCGTCGGCGTCGCCGTCGGCGTACCAGGTGCTCGCCGTCGAGCTGTCGAGGCTATCGTCGGCATCGTCGACGAGGCCGTCGCAGTCGTCGTCGTAGCCGTTGCAGGCCTCGGTGGCGCTGGGCGAGACGTCGGCGCGGGTGTCGTCGCAGTCGTCGCCGGTGGCGGAGTAGCCCTCCTCGAGGCCGCAGAGCTCGGCGGTGGACGAGGGGTCGCCGTGGCCGTCGGCGTCGTTGTCGGCGTAGTAGGTGGTGGTGTCGACGGCGTCCTCGTCCACCGTGCCGTCGCAGTCGTCGTCGAGGCCGTTGCAGCTCTCGCTGGCGCCGGGGTTGATGGTGGCGTCGCCGTCGTTGCACTCGGCGCAGGCGGCGAAGCCGTCGGCGTCGGCGTCGTCGTAGCCGACCGAGCCGTCGCAGTTGTAGTCCTCCGGGTCCTCGCAGTCCTCTTCCAGCGCCCCGGGGTTGTAGGCGGCGTCGGCGTCGTTGCAGTCGCCGCCCAGTTCCACGTAGCCAGCCTCGGGCTCGCAAGCGTAGGTGGTGACGGCATCGTCGCCGTAGCCGTCGCCATCGGCGTCGGCGTAGTAGAGCGTCGACTCGGCGCCGTTGTCCACCGTGCCGTCGCAGTCGTTGTCGAGCCCGTCGCACACCTCGGTGTTGCCCGGGTACACGGCGGCCTCGGCGTCGTCGCAGTCGTCGCCGGTCTCCACGTAGCCGGCCGGGCGCTCGCAGTAGGCGTCGCCGGTGGCGGCGTCGCCGTGGCCGTCGTGGTCGTAGTCGGCGTAGTACGTCGCGGGGCTGCCGACGCTGGCGTCCTCGTCGTCGCAGTCGTCGTCCTCGCCGATGCCGTCTTCATCGCGGTCGGTGACGTACTTGGTCTCGCCGGTTTCACGGCAGGCGAAGAGCGACAGGGCCAGGAGGGGGAGGAGGCGCATCGCGGGAGTCTAGCGCGACTCGGCGGCCGCCTGCACCACCATCACGCCCTCGGCCAGGCCGAAGAGGGTGTCCTGGACGGCGGTGTCGAAGTCGCCGGCGTGGGGGAGGTGGAGCTGCACCACGTGGTCGAAGTAGGCGGTGCCGGCGGGGAGGGTGGCGGGCGTGCCGAGGCCGAGCGCGGTGTAGTCGTTGCTCACCGCGATGAGGTAGGGATCGTAGTTGGCGAGCCCGATGAGGAACTCCGGCGGTGCGACGTACGCAAAAGCGATGCCCCAGGTGCCGTTGCTCGCGTCGGCGTAGAGGTAGTTGCTATCGGTGGTGAAGGTGGCGCTGCCGGAGATGTTGTCGCGACGTGACTCCCAGGGACGGATGCCGTAGGCGATGTCGGTCGGGTGCGCGAGGGTGCTGGCGCGGTCGGTGACCTGGTACACCTTGCTGTAGATCTCGGGGCGCCCCGCGAAGGCCAGGTAGATGTAGGAGTACTCGTAGCCAGACTGGCTGTCGCTGCGGCTGCCGGTGGCCTCCAGCGCCGCCACGACCGGCCCGTCGAACAACACCGCGAGGTCGCCGGTGCCGTCCTGGGGGTCGATGCCCCAGCTCCCGCCGTAGATGGAGTTGCCGCAGCAGGAAGTGTACTGGTTCTCCAGGCTCGTGGAGCCGTCGTGGGAGAGCCCGGTGAGCACGCCGCCGTAGGCCTCGTCGAAGGTGGCGGTGGTGACGTCGTTGGCCAGCGACGACGCGGTGGCGACGAGGTCGGTGGCATAGGCGGGCGCCGAGTTGCTGCCGCCGAAGTAGAGCCCGATGCTCGTGCTGGTGCCGGCCGCCATCGCGTCGAGGGTGCCGTAGTCGCCGTCCTGGTCGGCGAGGAACGCGACGGTACCGTACTCGGCGGTGCTGTCGGCGGCGTCGAGCTTGTCGAGCAGGCCCACGTGGTCCTCGAGGTACTGGCTCGGTAGCTCCACCTGTCCCGAGGCGCAGGACTGGGTGACGACGCGAAGCGTGTCGCTGTCCCAGGCGCTGCTGTCGCCGAGATCGTCGAGGGCGCCGCGGAAGTCGATGTCGGCGAGGACCGGGGGGCTGTCCACGGCGTAGCCCGAGGCGGTGACCGTCAGCAGGATCCGGTACGGGAAGCTCGTGTCCCACCACGCGTCGTCGGGGTCGGTGTTGCCGTCGCAGTCGTTGTCGAGGCCGTCGCACACCTCGGTGGCCGCCGGGTTGACCGACGCCTCGCCGTCGTCGCAGTCGCTGTCGTCGGCAATGAAGCCGGTGGGCGCGTCGCAGGCGGTGGCCCTGCTGGTGGCGTTGCCGTAGCCGTCACCGTCGGCGTCGGCATACCAGGTGCTGGCGTCGGCGGCGCTGTCCTCGTCGGTACTGCCGTCGCAGTCGTCGTCGATGCCGTTGCAGAGCTCGGTGGCGGCAGGTGATACATCGCTGGATGTATCGTCGCAGTCGGTGGCGTCGGCGACGCTGCCCGCCGGGGCGTCGCAGGCGACCGTCGACGAGCTCGCGTCGCCGTAGCCGTCGCCGTCGCCGTCGGCGTACCAGGTGCTGGCGTCGGCGGCGCTGTCCTCGTCGGTGCTGCCGTCGCAGTCGTCGTCGATGCCGTTGCAGAGCT
>Ga0194120_10008852_pt1 | contig 13065 bp, 11 predicted proteins | sample TA2MahCa65mmetaG_FD_148642 | JGI IMG/M metagenome (GOLD analysis project Ga0194120, IMG submission 148642) | Freshwater microbial communities from Lake Tanganyika, Tanzania - TA2015019 Mahale Deep Cast 65m | ecosystem: Environmental > Aquatic > Freshwater > Lake | place: Tanzania: Lake... | reverse complement strand
AGTCCCGAAATGCACGGTTGCCACGGGTGACGACGGCCTCGCCTCGATGACCCAGCTCTCTCTGCAGCGTGTCGGCAACGGGAGGGCCAATCCATGAACGCATGGTCTCCTCGGACACTGCGGCCTCATCATCAGACTTCAGTGCGAGGCGCAATCCCTCGACGATCCCCGGGGCAGAATCGATCAGCGTTCCGTCGAGATCAAGAACCACAAGATTGCCGTGCTGGGCTTCCATGAACCCCCTGGTTCATCGGTCAGTGACTGGCCCCCCCCCCCGTAGGCTACGCGCCATCGTCACTGTGCCTGAGGAGACAGTCTCGCGATCGCGCATATCAGGCCTCGAGGTGGGCGCGTGGGCGGCGCTCTGCGTTCTCGCCCTCTTCGTCGTCTCCGGCGGCGCAACGATGTATGGCGCCTTCGGATGGGTTGACCCCTGGTACTACACGGGTTACATCCACGACTACGGAGGCCTTCTCGAGCGGTTCGGTCGTACGCACCTCTCGACGCGTGTCGCTGCGCTGTGGCCGCAGAGTGTCCTTTTCGACGTTCTTGGCAAGCCAGCGTACGCCCTCGGTCGCTGGCTCGCGCTCATGGCCTGCGGCGCAGGAGTCACACTCTTTCTGAGGCGACGAGGGGGATTGAGCATCGCCTTCGCCGGCGGCGCAGCCGTCATGGTGTCGGCGCCGCTCTTGCTCCAGATCCAGGATGACTACACGCAGTGGCCAGCTGTCGCATACGCCGCCTTGGCACTTCCGACGCTGACGGCGACATCGTGGAGATGGGTCCTTCTCGGTGGAGCGCTCGCGTCGCTCGCGCTGAACGCGCATGAGGGTGCCATCCTCCTCGTACTTCCGATCGTGACTATGGCAGTCACGCAGGCAGCCTTGACTGGCAGATGGCGCGGGGTCGGATCTTGGATCGCCGCGACCGCGGTCGGGTTCCTACTGGCGCAGGTGGCGCTGAGTCTGATCATGGCCATGAGCTACGGCTGGACGCGGGCCAACTGGCTCTTTCAGGAAGCTTCGCTTGATTTCGCAGGCCAACTGAACGCCGGCTTGGCACGCAATTGGTACCTCCCCTGGAATAGCGCCCTGCAGCCGATGGGGTGGACGGTGATCGTGGCAGCAGCGTGGCTCTTGGTCGCCGGTGCCGTGGTCGCGGCAAGGCGCATGCCGCGGGCATCTGCGTTCGTACCGCTCGCCGCGGGCTCGCTGGCAGCCGCCGGCCTGATCCTCTACGCGCAATTCGTGGTTGGCGGTGGGTACGCCGGGACCACCTTCTACATCATCTTTCCGATCATCTTCGTGTTCGTGGCCGCCTGGGCGGCTCTCGCGACTGCCACGCGGGGAGCGGCCTGCAGATGGGTGGCGGCAGGTGCAGGTGGCACCGCGCTCGCTGCGACCTTGGTGTTTCCCATCGTCCCCTGGCAGAGCTCCGTCTGGCGTATTGCCTGGTGGGCAGGGGTAACCCTGAGCGCCGCAGCAGTCGCGGTTGCATTCATGATGCGGTCACGTCGTACCGCGCAAGCAACGCTCATTCTTGGGAGCCTTGCGCTTACGGTGGGCGTTATCGCGATTGCGCCCTTGGCCACCAAGTCGCGTGCGTATGACGGGGCAACTCGAGCCGCGAAGGGTGTCGGCGTGGCCTATCTGCCATACGGCGCCATGAGAGCCGAGGATCTCTATGCCACGGCACAGCGCTTCCTCGACTTCGTCCAAGCAGCAGTTCCCCGTGACGCGGGCGAGCCCCGGACGTTCTACCCGGTACGCCAGGAGTTCCAATCTCTGGGGTCCACCCTCTTGTGGGGGTACTCGTGCGTCGGCTGCTGGGAACGAGACAGCGGCTTTCCACGATTCAGTTCCGGGGCTGTGACCCTCCTGGCAAATACCAGCCACCTCGTGACGATCGCGTCGACGCGCACCGGGGTAGTTCGTGCGCAGACCAATGCAGCCCGCTTGGAGCCCCCTTTTCGTCCAGCTGGACGCCCCACGTCGATCGGACAGGGCGCGGTCAAGGCGTGGGTCGGGCTTAGCGTTCGCTGAGGTCCGGATTTCCCTGGCGGAACACGTCGCGGTCCTAGCCCTCGGTGCGGTTCACCAACCATGCTGCGGTCGATGCGATCTGGTCATCGAGTTCCATCGGGACGATCTCAGCCTTGGCTGCTAAGGACCGCACGATCTCGGGATCTCCAAGATAATCATCAGGGGCCACCTGCGGATCAAGTGGGGGGCGCGAGACGGCGCCGGGGTTACAACCGAGGACCTCCAAGACACGCCTCGCCAATTCACTTATCTCTACCACCTCCCCGGCAGTCTCAAATGTCAGATGCTCACCGGGATCTAAGGCGGCAACCGCATGCATCGCAATGCGCACCATGTCCTCAATCGCCGTGTACGACCGCCGCACAAGATGATCGGCTCGGACGTCAATCGCCCCGCGAGCATGTGCTTGCAGGATCATGTTTCCGAGCGCATAGGTCTCCGGCTTAGTCATGTACGGGCCGGAAAGTGCATACGCGCGGACAATGCAAAGTCGACCGCCAGTGGACGCGATAGCTCGACGGAAGGCCTCCTCGTCTTCAAGCTTCGCGAGGCCATAAACGCGCGTGCGATGGGCAACCCTAATGCCGCGAGCTACGCTGGTGGCGGCGCCGGAGGAGATATACACAAGATCGAGTGGCGCCTGCCGGCGTATGGTCGCCAACACGACTGCGCGCAGGTGGGCAACCGTCGACAGGTAGGCACGGTCTCCCAACGACGTTACCCGGTCCTGGGTTGGGAAAGCTGCATGGAGCATCATCGTCATCGGCTTCCGAACCAGGTCGGGGAGCGAATGCACCCCCACCACCGGAAATTTGGCGCCAGAGACATTGAGCGTCCCCGGGGTTCTTGCAGCCAGCACAGCCTCAGAAGCGCCATAGAGGGATGCACACGCAACACGGCCGATCCAACCTGGTGCGCCAGTGATGATGAGCCGGCTTGGCATGCTGGCAAAGTACCCTGCAGGCAGTCATCGACGCAGGAGCCGACGTAGATCAGCGCCAAGCTACGGATATGAGCAACAAAGAACGGAAATCGACCTTTGGTGTGGCCAACTACGCACGCCCGAATCCCCTCCCGGTCACATCAGCGCTCCTGTGGGGGCGGTACGCCGCGCGCTCCCTGGCCAGGGTGATCCCGCCGTCCCCGGCCAAGAACGCCTTGCTGCGCCTAAGCGGCATCAAGATCGGTGCGGGTGCCTTCGTCGGCGATTCGGTCATCTTTATTGACGGATTCAGGGCCGGACTCATTAGGATTGAAGCTCAAGCCGTGATTTCACCGGGGTCCTGCCTCATCGCAATGGCCTACCCAGAACAGTCCCCGCTTTCGGAAGAACGATCTCTATGCCGCGAGGCGCCGATTACGGTGGGGGTGGGTGCCTGGATCGGATCCCTTGCGGTGATCATGCCAGGTGTCACGATCGGTGAGTGCGGGGTCCTCGGCGCGAATTCGACCGCAACCAGGAGCATCCCGGCTCGGGAGGTTTGGGCGGGGAGCCCAGCTCGGCATGTACGCCACTTGGATGAGTTGGTGCCAGGTGGCTGATGATCAACGGGCTCCCGTTGTTTCGGTGGTGATACCCCTTCACAATGAGGAAGGGAACATCGTGCAGCTGGTTGCGCAAGTAGATGCGGCGCTTGGCGACGTCGCTGAACTCGACTTCATCCTCGTGGACGATGGATCTACGGACGACACGCTGTCCGAGACTCGGCAGCTGGCGACAACGCGTAGCGACGTCACCGCGCTAAGCCTGAGCCGGAACTTCGGCCACCAAGCCGCACTTGCGGCCGGCATCGATGCAGCGTTTGGCGACGCGGTAGTGATGATGGACGGAGACGGTCAGCATCCCGCCTCTGTTCTCAGACAGATGTTCGATGCTTGGAACGGTGGCGCACTCGTCGTAGTAGGCAAGCGTCGGGCAACAGAGCACTTGTCTTGGGGAAAGCGAGCCACCAGCAAGTTGTACCATCGGGTCCTGGGCTCAACGTCAGCGCACCCGCCGATCCCGGGCGCGTCGGATTTCCGTCTTGTCGACGCCCGGGTTGCCGACGCGTTGCGGCAAGCACAAAGCCGCACGATGTTCTACCGCGGTCTCCTCCCCTGGCTAGGTTTTGATCCAGCTGTCATCGAGTATGAGGAGGCGGACCGCGTTCATGGTACGTCGAGTTACTCGGTTGGAAAGATGCTTCGTCTCTCTGCAGCCGGGATCATCTCGTATTCGCGCCTCCCGTTCCTGCTGGTCCTGAGTGCCGTGTTCGCGACGGCGTTGCTCTTTCTTGGGTACTCAGCCTTTGTCCTATACGAGCGCTTTGTATCGGGTGACGCCGCGCCTGGCCAAGCATCAATTCTCCTCACGATCATGATCACGAGCCTCGTCCAGTTGATCGCGATTAGCGTCGCCGTCATTTATGCCTACCGAGCGTATACGGAGGTCTCAAACCGGCCTCTCTACGTGCTCCGAGAGGAGATCGGGTCGCATCGTCGCAGGGAGCACCGCAGGGATCGTCCGTGAGTATCCACCTGACTGCGGATGACTTCGGACTTCATCCGGACGTCAATCGCGGCATCGCTCGCCTGCTTGAGCAAGGTGCACTGACGGATACATCCGCCATGGGGAACGGGCGTGCGATAGAAGACGGGACCGAGGAACTTCAAGCGCTCGGGATTGATTCAGTCGGCCTACATGCATGCTGGGTCGGCGGAGAGCAAACCCTGACGCGCATGCGAACGGTGGCGTCAGATGGGCGCATGCCAGATCGCATCCGACTCCTTCGCTGTCTCGTCCTGCGTCCCAAGCGCTCGGGAGAAGAACTGCTGGAGGAAACGCTGGCCCAGGCAGCGAGACTCCAGCGGCTGGGGCTCCGACTCACCCATCTCGATTCTCACCAGCACATGCACGCTCTCCCGCAGCTGCACGGCGTGATCCTGGCAGCATCTCGTGAGCTCGGACGGCTACCGGTACGCGTCCCGCAAGTTGCCCGGATCAGCCAGCGGCCCACGGGACTACTACTCACTCGCTTCGCAGCGCATCTTGCACGGCGGGCGTCGCGTGATCGCATCCCGAGCTACGCATCCTTCGGGTTCGAGGACAGCGGATGCCAGACCGAAAGCTCACTCCGGCGCTACCTGTCGGAACCGCTTCCCCCGGGTTCGGAGCTCATGACACACCCGGCCGCGACTACGCCGGCACTTGAAGCATCGTACGGGCACTGGAACTATGACTGGGAGGGTGAGCTACATGGACTGGAACGGGTAAGGGCGTGGCGCGAGTCGCAAGGAATCACCGCAGTGTCTTTCGCCTGAGGCCGGGTGAGACGGCGTGCCCTGGCTGCCACAGCATGACCTTTGAGGATGTCCTGTTGCTCCCCTCCCATGTCATTGGGCGATGTCTTGACTGCGGTCTCATGGTGAACCTCTCATTTCCGCAGAGGACGCCAACGGCGGTATTCGATGCCTCGTACCACGGTGACGCGCAGAGCCTTGCATTCGCCGATGCCGGGTTCGGGATCGAGGACCCTAGCCGAGGGATATGGGAGCACGGCCTGCGAGTTGCCGAGACCCTAACGGCCGGAAGGCGGCTTCTCGACGTAGGCGCAGCCCGGGGCTCATTTGTGGCCCTCGCCCGGTCACGTGGCTGGGACGCACAAGGGGTAGAACTTTCAGCGGACGCCGCAGAGTCTGCCCAGACGGATCACGGGCTGCCCGTGGCACCGGGAACCATCGATGTCATGCCGTCCGATCCAGTGTTCGACGCAATAACCATCTGGGATGTTCTTGAGCATGTCACCGATGTAGCGGCGACACTGAGGGCCGCCAAAACCCGACTTGCGCCAAATGGCGTCGTCATCCTCACTACGGATAATTTCGATAGCCTTATCGCTGATCTGGCACGATCGGCATATGCGCTAACGGGACGACGCGTCGCCTTCCCAGCAGCGCGCTTCTTCATCCCGTATAACACGGTGTACTTTACCCCAGAAAGTTTGCGTGGGGTGCTCAGGCAGCAGGATCTCCATACCGTGTACTCGCAGGGCATTGACTACCCAGAGGTCAAGATGAACTTATCTCTCCCTGAACGTGTTGTGACTCGGGTTCTCTACGCCGCTGGAAGGAAGAGCGGACGAGAGTCACAGATGCTTCTTGCCGCCAAGCAGATTGATAGTCCCACACATGTTTAGCCTGCGTACAAAGTTCAATATGGCTCGTGCTCTAGTACGAAAGGACCGGCCTTTCTACATCCAGTACTACATACTCAGCTCCTGTAACTTGGTATGCCGACAGTGCAATATTGTTGAAGCCAACTCAGACCTGAGGAATGCTGACCTGCAAACAGTTGAGAAGATCGCGAAGAATCTCCGAAGGATCGGTGCTGGCGTCATTCTTCTAACCGGCGGCGAACCATTCCTGCGGAAAGATCTTCCTGACATCGTTCGGATACTCACAGCGGAGGGGCTGAATCCTCGCCTGCAGACCGCCGGGATGACCACGACCCGCGAGCAGCTTGAAGCCTGTGCTGCGGCTGGCGCGAAGGACATCAACATAAGCCTGGATTCCCTGGTCCGGGAAAAGCAGGAGTTCATAAATGGCTCGGTCCCGAAGTCGTGGCATCGGGCAATTGAGACAATTGTGGCGGCGAACGACGTTTTCAGCGACCCGGAACGAATCTGTGCTACCGGAACGGTTCTATCTAAACTCAATTATATGGAGATCCCGGCGATTGCCGAATTCGCGACCTTTATGGGTTGGTATTCATCTGTCGTACCAGTCCATATAACGACTGCAGACACGCCTTTGAATTTTCGTGGAACAGCGAGCGAGATGTCGTTCACGTTCCCGGACGATGAGAGCCTCCTGGCGGAACTCGAGTCCCGTATGATCGCAGACAAGCGCGGAGATCTGAACATTTTTGATAGTGAGGCGTACATTCGCTCGATGTTCTACTTTCTCCGCAATAACCGCCCTGACTGGCGGAAAGATGGAGTGTGCGATAGCCCTTCTCTCTACTTCGCCATTCTGCCGAACGGGGACTTCGCTGTTTGCTGCGATCACCGGTTCCCGGGTCGGCTCTCGGTTGCCGCGGATGACTTCCCTGAGGTGTACCGGAGCTCAGCCTTCCGCGACGCGGTCCGGCCCACAGTGACTGCGTGCACGGGCTGCAACTACGGAAGCTATCCAGAAGTGACCCTTAGCGTGCGCGATCCCCGTGCAATCGGCGAGCGGGTGAAGACGGTTCTTTTCAGCAGGCGAAAGTCCGTTCCGACCCGGTCGCTTGCAGAGGCGTATGAGTTCATCGAGCACCTGCGTGAGAAGCATGCAATCCCGAGGTATGACGGGCCCGATTTTGTGCCGAAGCCCGCAGCACTCAGCCAGCGCTACGGAGCACCGGAACTGATGCAGCGTGGGCGCCGCAGGGCACCTGCCTCGCCTCAGGACTAGTTGACGCTGCATGCGCATCCTCGTGACGGGCGGGTACGGCTTCGTCGGCAGAGCTGCTGCCTCGGAGTTGCGATCAGCGGGCCACGACGTAGTCATCACGACGCGGCGCCATGAAGCGCAATCCAACCCAGGCTCTGGCTGGGACGTGATCGCAGGCTGCGATCTGAGTGACCCGTCATTCACGACGGCACTACCCCAGAGCGTAGATGCTGTCGTCCACTGCGCTGGGTGCGCGGAGTTCCGTGAATCGGACTGGCGGCGGCATCTTCGCGACAACGTCGCCGCTACGCGCAACATCACGCGCTGGGCCGAACGCGTACGCGCATCGCGACTTGTCTTCATGAGCACGATCGGCGTCCACGATCGTCCTTGGGGCCACCCGAGTAGAGGCCGGATCTCGGAGTGTTCGGAGCGGGCCGCAAGCAGCGCCTACGGTCGGAGTAAGTGCCTCGCAGAGGACCTAGTGATAGGTGCGTCTGTACCGTCGACCATCCTCCGGCTCACCTGGGTCTACGGGCAGAGCATGCGGAGGTCTTCCCACATCCGGGCGCTCACTCGAATCTCCAGCCGGCACCGTTTCATCAGTAGGGTGCCACTTCCTGGCCGCGTGAGTGTGATTGATGTTCGAGACGTTGCTAACGCAACACGGTTGGTTATTGAGCGCTCTGCGCACATGCCCAAGACAGACGTCATCCTGATGTCTGAGCACCACCCGATTCCGCTCAGGCGGCTTCTCGATCCGGATGGCCGTGAGTTTGACGGCCATGCACCGGGGGGCATAAGACGAGGAACCGCCGCCGTCTTGCCCTTCAGTCTTCGGGTTCTTGTCGATGACGCGTTGGTTGCTGATCCCGCTCGAATGGAGGCTCGAGGGCTCGGGGGCTCACATCACTTTGCAGAGGAGTACCCGCGCCTTCTCGCAATAAAGGACTGGCGGCTCTGACTACAGCTCTTGTCACCGGAGCTGCAGGTGGGCTGGGTGCGGCGCTTGCCGAGTCCTTGGTTGCGGCCGGGATTGATGTCGTGCTGGTAGACCGTGATGATGCCGTCCTCCAGACAGCGAATAGGCTGTTGTGTGAAGCGATCGTATGCGACCTCACCACTACTACCGGTCTCGCAACCGTGTGTGAGCGCCTGGATGGCTCGGTGGGAATACTCGTCAACAATGCCGGAGCAGCACAGAAGGGCTCGCTACCGGAGCTGGACCCTGCGACGATTGAGCGCCTGATTCGCCTCAACGTGACGGTGCCCACCCTTTTGGCCAGGCATTTCATCGCTAGCACCCCGCAAGCCCCGTCCTGCCTTGTCTTTATTTCGAGCAGCATGGCGATTGCACCGACGCCGATGTTGGGGACCTACGGTGCGTCGAAGGCTTTCCAGTCGAGCCTTGCAGAGATGCTCGACGTTGAGGCGCTTCTTGGCGCACTGGGACCTGTCACCGTCCTATGCGTAGAGCCAAGCGGGATGACCACGGGCTTTCAGAAGTCGGCCGGGGTCAGGCACGCCGACTCACGCTTCTTGCTCGACCCTTCCCACGTAGCAGACCAAGTTGTTGCTGGGATCCTCTCGATGCGTCGCCGTCGATCTCCTTTCATGCGCATTGGTGGCACAGGGCGAGTTCTCGGCGCCGGGCGCCGCCTTCTCCCACGTGGCGTCTTCACGAGAACTACGGGGCGCCTACTTGCGCGCTTTCGCTGACTGGTAGCCCCCTGCGATCACCGCATCCGCGAGCTCGGAAGCTGTGGCCACAAGTGGGTGTCGCATGTGCGCTCGCAGGGTTGGTCTGGGCTCTGTGGCTCTGGATTCCCTTAGGGCGCGGGCTCCACGCGGAGACATCGTGGATGGTTTTTGCGCGGTCCGATGGCGTAGACGCGATCCTCTACCAAGACCCGGGAAGGCCCTTTCTGCTCTTCCCCTTTTGGCTTGCCCACCTCCTTGGTCCCGACTCGATGACTGCGGTCAACTGGGTCATCGCCGGCTACGTATACGTCGCTGCGCTCCTGACATATGCACTCGCATATCTCCTCTTGAAGCGATCTCTTATGGCGGGAGCCATAGCAGCGTGCGTTGCGATCAGCTTCGGTGCCGATGCATCAAGCGCCCTGTTCAGCATGGTCATCATGTGGCAGGCAGTCATTGGCATCCTTGTATGTGCACTCGCCGTGCGCAAAAGCATGACCGATGGATTGACGCTTCTTCGTGCCGTGACGGCCGTGGCCGGTGCGGCCCTCGCGTTGTGGACCTACGAGGCCAGCGTGTTTCCCCTGGCCGGTCTCGCCCTTCTTCCCCTGACGATCTCCCCCGTGCGGTGGTCCCGCATTGGATTGGCCCTGGCGCCCCTCTGTGGTGTCGTTGTCGTTTTTTCGGCCATGACAATTTCGCGCCTACAAACAGGGGTCGGCTTCTACCAGCTCGAGAAATTCGACGGCCTCCCATCCCTGGCCGAGGCAAGTCATCGGTACTCAACGTGGCTGACCCAGGTCTTTACGCCGCAGGACTGGCCAACCACGTGGATGGACGGATGGTTCAAGGCCTGCAGGGACGCCGCGACTTCCCACCTTACGAGCCTTTCGATCGCGGTAGCGATTTCCGCTGCCATCATCTTCGTCTGCCTGGGCCGCCTTGAAACTCCCTCTCTAGCGAGCAGGTTTCCAAGTGCTGGGGGCCTCGTCCGCGTGGCGATTCTTGGTGTCGGCCTGGTGCTTGCCTCATACGCCCCTTATGTCTTCATCGCGGATGGCACGGCTAATTGGCGAACCCACTTCTTCGCCCAGCCGTTCTGGGGCTTGCTGCTGGCCACAGCGACAGTCGCGCTCGCCCGCATAGGTACGGCCTTCGTGGTTGCTACTGGCTGCCTCGCGGGGGCTCTCATTGGCTGGGGGGCCTTCACAAACCTTTGGGGCCAGCTCGAGAACGCTGCCCGATGGGACAACACGCGACAGGTGATGCTGGACGTCACCCGCGCAGTCCCATCGGTGAAGCCTAAGACCACGTTGGTCATTGATGGGATCGGGAAGCCTCTGTCCTCCCTTTGCAGAAGCGCGAGCACCCCAGACCCCTTCGGTGACCCTTGGTGGCTTCAATCGAATCTCGCGCTCTACTACCCGCTAACGACCCCTTGGGGCACCTACGTTCGATCTGGTGAACCCCCGCCCCTTGCCACTAGCACCGGCCTCGTGGTGGCCGGGAAAACGATCCCATGGTCGTCGCTTGTTATTCTTGAACCTGACCGTCTGGATAGGCTTACGGTCGCACGGTCGGTACCTGCCAGATTGAGACCCGAGGGCGCAGCGGCCAGGGGCTACGCGCCCTTCGCCCGCATCACTCCGGGGCAGGACCGGGTATCACTTAGAGTCCGCGAAAATCTGCGCCTCGTGCCGTCCTTCCTCCCATGACCCCCAGAAGCGCATCACCTCCGGCAACTAGCTACCGCATGCCAACGGGCAGGAAGCCAAATGGCTCACTCTCATCTTCCATATAACTCCAACCATCTTCTTGGCGCAGGTGATGCTTCTGGGCTGGTCAGTACTGACCCCCACTTGCAATACCTATATAGGCAACAAATCTCCCTCGTGCGCTCGCTAGTGACTTACACACGCGAGGGTGCGGTGGTCGAACTCGGAGGCGCTGGCGCAAACCCAAAAGCACTGTGGCCCGAAGTGGTGGTCACCGATGTCCGAGAGGGTGAAGGAGTGGACCGGGTGATGGGCGGCGAGACGATCGAGTGGCCTGCTGAGTCCGTCGCCGTCCTTTTCAGCCTCAACGGCTTCCATCACTTCAGGGATCCAGAGGCTCACTTCCGGGAGCTCCAGCGTGTTCTTGTTCCTGGGGGCAACGAGAGCCTCATCGAACCGAATTGGAACCGCTGGTCCCGTTTCTTTTTGCACGCCGCCAGCAGAGGGATTGGCGAACCTTATGATGTCACAGTGCGGGAGTGGCGACTGCCCTCGGATGACCCGATGCTTGGGAACCAAGCTCAGTCCTACAACATCTTCATTCGCGACCGAGAGAGATTCGAGCGCCAGTACCCCGACCTTCAAGTCGACATCGGACCGGTCACGAAGGGCACGGCTTTCCACCTCTCGGGAGGAGTCCACCATAGGAGTCGAATCCCGGGGACCTGGCTGATCAAGCTCGAGAGGGTTGAGTATCGGCTCCCCGTGCTCCGAGACCGAATTGCTCTGGCTCGGGCCATACGAATTACGAAGCGGAAGCCGGCCTAAGCGAACAAGAGTGAATTCCCGAACGTCAGAAACGGGAATTGCCGCAGGCACTTCACAGAAGTCGAGGGGGGCGTTTCCACTCGCACTGAGTTTCCCGGTGATGCTTGCAGGTGTGATGACCTATGCCGTAGGCATAAGAGGCCCTTTCTCGGAGACCATCTACTTCGAGATCGCCTTCGGGCGTGAGGGCGGATCAGGGTGGCTCTACCCGTATGACAGCGCACGAGCCCTCATGATGCTGCCCTACAAGCTTGCCACGGTCATGTCATCGAGCTCCTACTGGCCCTTCCAACTTGTGCAGTTTCTCCTGTTGGCGCTTATCGGGATCCTTGTGATGTTGTTCGTCAAGATCGCTTGGGATCTTCCACCCAGATTCGCCGCAGTTGCCGGCTCGGTTGCAGTGGTGTTCGGAGGGGACCTCTCTGTCGCCTTCTCAGGGATGGTCATCGTTCGGCAGTCAATAGCCTTCTGGCTGGTTGCGCTGGTCTTCTTGGCGCTGGCTGCTACCAAACGCTGGTGGTTGGCATTGTTTGCCGTGCCATTTGAGTTGGCTGCGGCGTTCACGTACGACCCGATCCTCCTGGCGCTCGTCGTGTCGCCGCTGCTCGTCCACGCCTTGCGGAGGCTTCCCTGGCGCGCCGTCGTGACGTGGTTCGCACCGCTCGCAGGCGTTGTCGGCTTTCAGGCTTGGCGGTATGTGATCCAATCCGCAAGTTCCTACCAGATGCAGCAACTGGTGGCGGAGTCACTGTGGACAACGATCGGTCGCCTGGGACGCCTCGTTGCTACCGCACTGGTGCCAATCGCGTGGCCAGCTCAGTGGAGCGGAACCCTCAGTACCACCGACACGGCGGCCTGGCTCGCGGTGATTGGCTGGGGTCTCGTATCGGCCACGCTCGCCATCGCGTGCGTTGCACTCCTGCCGGGGCGCGCCCCATCAGGGAGGCGGAGGCTACGGCGAGCGTGGGGCGCCACAGGGATCTTGCTGCTGGCGTGTATTGGACCCTATCTCTTCATCAACGCGCCCTTTGCACCGCCGGGCACAGGCTATCCTGATGGACCGTGGCGTTCACTGCTCTTCGCCGCAGTACCCATAGCTCTTGCCGCGGGACTCCTCATGGACTCGCTTGGGGGCCGGCAGGCCGCCCAAGGCGCGATCGCTGCGGTGCTCTTGGCTTGCGGAGTTACCGCCGGGATAGCTGCGCAACTCGGGGACAAGGCGCGTTGGAGGCAGTACACATCGATCTTTGGTGCGATCAAGGGCCTCGCGCCGGATCTTCGCCCCGGGACGCTAGTCGTTCTCGATGGGCTAAGCGGCGTATCGCAATGTCCACGATGTATCTTCACCCCGGGGAGCAATGCCGATC